>Ga0190271_10000548_pt1 | contig 19208 bp, 12 predicted proteins | sample Popmic356T_FD_133747 | JGI IMG/M metagenome (GOLD analysis project Ga0190271, IMG submission 133747) | Populus adjacent soil microbial communities from riparian zone of Weber River, Utah, USA - 356 T | ecosystem: Environmental > Terrestrial > Soil > Riparian zone | place: USA: Utah | collected...
CGGCGAGGATCGCCGAACGTCTCATCCGTGTCCACGGTCAGCACGTTGCTCGGTCTGCTCACCCGGCCGAATGCGTCGCGTGCCACGACCGTGAAGACGTACCTGGTGAGCGGTGCGAGGTCGACCGCGGTGTAGGTCGTGCTGGTAGCGGGTACCGAGTCGACCAGTACGCCGTCGCGATAGATGTCATACGCCACCGCTGGCACCCTGCGTGAACCCACCCAGTCCAGGGCCACGCTCGTCGCCCAGACCTCGACGGTATCGAGGCTGGCCGGCGGGTTCGGCAGCCTCCCGACGTCCGGCAACGTGAGCACTGCGCCCAGTTCAGCTGCCCAATAGTCCAGTGGCGGCAGCGTGTCGTAGGGGTTCGCCATGACATCGTCGGTGACGTAGATGTAGCCGGCGCGCCTGGTCTCGCTCAGCGCGATCGCGTTCGTCATCGTCGCCACATCGGGGGCGTCGTAGACGATGTGCCAGATCTTCATCGGGTCGACCGGCGTCCACGACAATGGCGTGTAGGGGTTCGCCGCGGACGGGTCGCCGACGTAGCTCGCGTAGCTCCCTTCGAACGTCACGATCACATCGCCCGCGGTCTCGTAGCACTGCGGCACGGCGATGCCCGGATTGAGGACCGTGACAGAACCGGGGTGGAGTCGTTCGACGTCGTCACTCAGCCGCTGGTACAGGTCCGCCCATGCGTTCGAACCCTGGGTCGGTCCACACGCGTTCTGCGTCTGGTCGAAGAAGATGCCGCTGAGGCTCGACCCGTAGAACCGGTACCAGGCGTCGATGTCGTGCTGGATCTGACTCATCCAATCGACCGGGTCGGTCGAGCCGAGCCGCGTGCGCTGGCCGGTGGTGCCGAGGTACCCGGTGTCGACGTAGCCGATCACCTTGACACCGCTGGCGCTGACGGACCCGATGACCTGTGACCACTCGTCGAACGGCGTGTAGTCCGGACCGTTGATGACGTTGGCCACCGCGAACCCCATTGCCGCGGGCGAAGAGGTGGCGAGCTGCGCCCATGCGTTCGGATCGAGGAGTGGGTTGATGTACGCAGGAACCGCCACCTTCTGCGCGATGTCCTGCCCGAGCATGGCGGCCTGGCTTGGCGGCACACCGCCGCCGACCACGAGCGCCGATGACGCCAGGGCGACACCTGCCGCGACGCGGCTCGCTCGGTTGAACAATTTGGATTTCATGCGGAAACTCCTTCGCGAACACCGGACCAGAGGTCTTGGAGGGATGCGTCGATGCTGTGACGTGGCGACCATTGGAGCCACGAAGACGTAGTGCTGATGTCGGCCCGCTGCCACGGGACGGGTGACGAGCGCGACGAGCCGTCGTTCGACTCGATGATCCGTCCCTCGAACCCTGCGATCGCCGCCAAGCTCTCGACGAGATCGCGGGTGTGCACCGCCTCGCCACGACCGACGTTCAGTACGGTTGCCCCGTCCGGAACGGTGTGCATGGCAGCCGCAACCGCGCCGCCGACGTCGCGCGCGTCGATGTAATCGCGCCATGAGTCGAGGCTGCCGAGGGTGATGCTGTCGTCGCCGCGTCGGATGGCCGCGTCGAGCTCTCGCGCGGCGCGTCCTGGGAGCGTGCTCGGCGCCGATCCTCGACCGAGCGGGTTGAACACTCGCAACACCGTGGCGGTGAGCCGCCCAGCGCAGCCCGCCGCGAGCAGTTGCCTGGTTGCTTCGAGCTTGGTGACGCCGTAGTCGCTGACCGGCCTCGCTGGTGTGGTTTCAGTGATGGCTTCGCCGGTGCGGTGCGCGCCGTACTCGGCGGCCGAGCCGAGCTGGATGAGGTGCACATGGCTGAGAGTGGCGAGCGCCGCGCTGACCTTGCCGACGACCTCGACGTTGGCGGACCGCAACTCGTCGAGGGACCCATGCGTCGCGCCGGTGCAGTTGACCACCACGTCCGCCTCTGACTGCTCGATCAGATCGATGATCCCGGCCGCGGTGGCGTCGACGAGATCCAGCGCGCTCCACGTGTCGGCTCTGTGTGTCAGCATCGCGGGTTCCGGAGGACGTCGGAAGTGCACGGCGATGTGGTTGCAGTCGGGATCCTGGGCGAGGACGCGCCAGACCGCCTGCCCCATGAAGCCGCCGGCTCCGAGCACGATGACGCGGGGGGACATCATCGACCAGGCAGGAGGATCGGCTTCAACGAGGAGAACTCGTTGTTGGCTCGGTCGTAGTCGTCGGGACGTCCGATGTCGAGCCAGAACCCGTTGAACGGGTAGCTGGCTGGCTCTTCGCCGCGCGACAGCAGATCGAGGATGAGATCGTCGAATCCGAACGGCAAACCGGCCATGTACTGACGAAGCGTCTTGGTCGAGACCGCGTAGACACCCATGCTGACGGAATAGGTGTACGTGGGTTTCTCGCGGAACCGGACCACATGTCGACCGGCGAGATCGAGCACACCGAAATCGACCTTGTGCTCGCGTTGGTAGGTGGCGACCGTCAACGGAGCACCCGATTCGACATGCGCGTCGAGCACCTGGCCGTAGTCGATGTCCGTCAGGATGTCGCCGTTCATGATGAGGAAATGCTCCGGCTTGCCGTGCAGCGCGGCGACGACCGGCCCGATTGTGCCCAGCGGTGTCTCCTCATGGATGTACTCGACCTCGATACCCCACTGCGAGCCGTCGCCGACGTACGCCCTGATCAACTGACCGAGATGACCGATCGCCAGCGTCGCCTTCGTGAAGCCCTGATCAGCCAGCTGCCGCAGAACGATCTCGAGGATCGAATAGTCACCGATCGGTACGAGCGGCTTGGGGATCAGCGTGGTGTACGGCCGCAGGCGGACCCCCTTCCCACCTGCGAGGATCACTGCCTCGCGCGCCAGCCTCGGCTTCACGGCTGCTATTTCGAACGACGAGTGGATCGGGCTCTCTCTAAGGTCGGTCATCGGTCTCTCCTGCGTGGCTCGAGGGTCGGATATCGGGGTGGCGGACGATTGGTGTTCAGACGTTGTATTGGTCGACTTTGTAGCGAGCCAGGTTCGCGGGGTCGCAGAACCACTCGGCCGTGAGCGCGAGGCCTTCCTCGATCGTCACGACCGGCTTCCACGAGGACGCAGCCTTCAGTGCCGAGTTGTCACAGACGAGGCGCATGACTTCGGATCCCTCCGGGCGGATCCGCTGTGGATCAACCGCCACCGTCACCTCGTGGCCCATGACCTCACCAATCAGACAGACGAGCTCGCCGATCGATATCTCGGTGCCCGATCCGCAGTTGAAGGTGCGTCCCAGGACATCGTCGTCCGCCTCGACGAGCGAGAGGAACGCGGCGACGGTGTCGGAGACGAAGTTGAAGTCGCGCGTCGGATCCTGCGAGCCGAGTCGGATTTCCCGCTTGCCCGCGGCGATCTGGCTGACCGTCGTGGGGATGACGGCTCGCGCCGACTGTCGCGGTCCGTAGGTGTTGAAGGGCCGGATGGTCGTGACCGGCAGGTCGAAGCTCAGGTGGTAACTCTCGGCAAGCTTGTCGGCAGCGATCTTCGACGCCGAGTACGGGGATTGCCCCTGCAGCCGGTGATCCTCGGAGATCGGCACGTTGATCGCCGTTCCGTAGACCTCGCTCGTCGACGTGTGGATCACACGTCGCGTGCCGTGCCGGCGGGCCGCTTCGAGCACGTTCAGCGTCCCTCCAGCGTTGGTTGCCAGGTAGGACTCGGGCGCTTGGTACGAGTACGGAATCGCGATCAGTGCCGCCAAGTGGCAGATGACGTCGGCACCCTCCGCGAGTTCGTCGACCGAGCGATGGTCGCGAATATCGCCCAGACGGATGTCGACATGATCGAGGATCTCGGTCGCGACGGTCTCCAGCCAGCCGAACGAGGAGAACGAGTTGTACTGGACCATGGCGCGGACGTGGTAGCCCTCCCGCACGAGCCTCTCCACGAGGTGGGAGGCGATGAAACCTTCCGAGCCCGTGACGGCGATGGTGGTCATGTCTTGGTCCTTTCGGCGATCGGTCATGTCAGTGACTCATGGACGACGAGACGACGCCGCGAGCGACGACGAGGAGCGATGTAAGGGTGACGATGGCGGTGGCGAGGGATGCTTCCCAGAGCACGGTGGTGCGGGGGATGTCGTGCGCGAAGGACGAGATGAGCGCCCAGCACACCAATCCGGCACCGAACCCCGCCGCCCAGCACTTCGTCACGAGGTCGAGCCGAGAGAGAGACACGAGGGTCAGGTCGACGTAGAACGCTGCACCGAGAACCACCTGCCCGATCAACAGGGCGTATGGAGGAGTGGAGTGATCGAGGTGCACGACGACCGCCACCAGATCCGACGCCAATGCGGCCCAGAGCACGTAACACGTCAGTGCCCGCCGGAACAGTTTCCACGACCCTGGAGCGAACTCATCGAGCGACAGCAATCTCGAGAGGAGTTGCTCGACCCCGGCGCGAAAGCTGCGCAGCTGCCATTCCATGACACCCAAGGTGACGAGTATGGGGAGTGCGAACAGGGCGGGGCTTCCCGAGTCGGCGAACTCCTGCCCGCCAAGGATCGCCACGAGCGTCAGCCCGACGCCACACATCAGGCCGTGGACCAGGTGATGAAACGCGGTGCCGAAGTCGCCGGGCGCGAAGGTCAACGAGCGCAGGGGTGTCAATCGCATGTATCGGCCGGCGGCCGCCCACGTTGCCAGCGCCGAGCCACCGATGCAGAGCCACACGAACACCGGCGAGAAGAAGTCATCACCGAGTACCAGCACCGCGATCGTGACGGCCGCACCCGGCGCGAGCAGCTTGGCTGCGAACCCGTCCTGCTCGTTCAGGAGGAGGATCGCGCTCGACACCATGTAGGTGGTCACGCCGGTCGCAGCAAGGATCGAGGTGCCGTCGCCGCCGATGAGAACCATCGCGACTGCCGCGACATCGGCGGTGGAGATGACGGTCGCGACCATCACCCAACCGAGCACCAGCTTCTCGCTCCGCTGGTTCTGACGTGACTTGAAGGTGTAGCCGAAGTAGGCCGTCACCTGGCCGAGGGCCCAACCCCACGTGATGGCCAATGGAAGCACCCACCACGAGAATTGCAGCCCCGCCGAGCGTGTGAGTGCGAGGAGCATCAGTGCCGGAGCGGCATAGAGCGCACCACGGCCGAGGTCCCTGACATTGCCGGCCCGCCACAAGTTTCTGGTGGGAGCGCCGGGTCCTGGTCGGAACGCCACCTTCGTCCAGAGCTCGTCGGCCAGCGCGAAGACATTCCCGTAGCCGTATCGCTCGGCGGCGACCCGCTTGCTGATACCACTGGCTTCGAGGCTCGCTGCGATTTCGAGGGGGTCCACTGCCGACGCGCAGACCGTGGCGACCAGTGAGTCCCCAGCATCGAAGTCGCGGCCGGCGGAGCAATTGGCGTGTACGTAGTCGAGCCATTCGTGAACCGTGGGCTCGTGTGGGCGCGGCTCGGTCACCGAGCCCGGGAACGTGGCGGTCACGCGAAGACCCCCGCAGGGCCGACGAGGGTGGATGAGATCTCCTCGAGCGAGCCGGCGCCCGTGAGCGAGTCATAGATGTCGCCATAGCGGCGGATGCAGACGTCGAGCGTGAACAGTCGGCGGACTCGGCTCCGACCCTGTCTCGCCAGGTTGGCGCGCCGGCTGGGATCGCGGAGGAGTTCGATGCACGCGTCGGCGACGGCGCGCGGATTCCGGGGAGGTACGAGCACGCCGACGCCGGCCACCGCTTCGCCCACCCCCCCCACGTCGGTCGCGATCATTGCCCGCCCGCAAGCCATGGCCTCGAGAACCGAGTACGGAAATCCCTCGGAGATGCTCGTGGAAACGACGACGTCGCCGGCTTGGTAGGCATCGGTGATCGAGGGGATCCGGCCCTCGAAGCGCGCCGAGTCACCCAGGCCGAGCTGGCTGTGCAGCGCGAGGCATTCGTCCATGTACGCGGCGTTGCCCTTCGGGGTCCCGCCGAAAAGACGAAGCTTCGCCTCGGGAAGCTCCTTGCGAACCAGGGCGAAGGCGCGCAGCATCGTCTTCACGTCCTTCAGCGGGTCGATGCGGCCGACCCACGAGATCGTCTGCGATTCCGCTTCGCTGGGCAGTGAAGCAAAATTCGGGGCATCGATGCCGTTGTAGATCAGCTGGATCTTGGAGGGATCTGCACCGTTGGCTTGCTCCCACTGGCTGTTGTACTCACTGCCGGGGGCGATGATGTCGGCCATCTGGTACGCAGCGACGGTCAGCTGCTTGTAGAAGCCGAGCATGAACGCGCGCTGACGATCCGGAAGCGTGAACGGGCCGTACGCGATGTACCGCTCGCGCAGGTACAGACCGTGCTCCGTCAACAGAAATGGCGTTCCGTTGGACCACTTCGCGGCGATGGCGAGCAGCACTCCCGACCCGTTCGAGGCTGCGTGACAGATGTCCGCTTCGGGTGGCGCCACCGACAATGGGCGCAGAAGATGCTCGAGCAGGCGCAATGAAGCAACGGCATCGGCGACCGTCGGACGGGGCGGGAGGCGGTCGAGGGTCCGCCCATTGGAGATGTGCGGACCGAGCGCCCAGAGTGCCAACTGGACCGCGTCGTCGCTGCGCAGGTATCTCCGCAGGTTGCCGTCCTGGGCGTAGAAGAACAGCTGTCGCAGCGTCTCCAGGAAGTTGCCGGTCTCAGTCGGCGCCATGATGCATCGCAGGGTCTGGCCGATGGTGTCGCGCACGCTGCGGTCGAGCTTCTTCGCCGCGCGCACCGGTGGTATCGGGCCCCACAACGGGACGGATCGCACGGACCGCACGTTGGATGGCAGATCCCACGATGGGACCTCGCTGCCCGTGGCGGTGACAGCGTCGACGGCAAACCGGTGCGGCGCCATGCCTCGCACGAGCTGATCGCACCAGACGCTCACTCCCCCATCGTGGAACGGGTACGTGCCCTCCGTGATGAGGCAGATGTCGAGCACACGGCTGCCATCGGATGCCGGCATCACAACATCGTCGTGTGCACTGCTCAAGCCCAAGTGCCGCCCCATTCCAAGTCGCCGGCCATCCCGGTCGGATCGCCGGGTCGGGATGGAACATACGGAAAGAGGCGGCTCTTGGCAGCCCCCGTTTTTCGGACGGTGCACCCCTGTGATGCGGCCCTCCTCCCGGGGATTTTCCCGCGTACCCAGACGCGCCACCCCACGAATATCGACCGCGTTCAGGCGTACCCGAAGCCTCCGAGCCTTGTCATCAGCACCCGACGGGCGACGCCGAGAAATATCCGACCGCCCGTGGGCGACGTTCGCTCGAGGACTCCCAGCGTGCGCCCCGCGTGGGGCCTGTTTTCAGGGTGTCGGCCCACATCTGCGGCAAAGTGCAGGGTGGGCGGCTCGAGCTGACGTACGTACCATCGCACTCACGTCGACGCGGCGTGCGCCGATGGCGGAAGTTGGAAGGTCTATTCATGTTGCGGGTGCCTACTGATGCGCGCCTCGTCGACACTCGACGATGCCCTCGCATTCTCCTTGCTCTGACTCTGGTCGTCGCGCAGCTCGTGCTCGGGCTCGGCGCTGTTCCCTCCACGTCGGCTGCGCCGGTCTCCCACACGATCGATCTTCGCGTCCTGCTGATCGACGACGACTCCGCGTGGGTCGATGCCCTGCAGGGCCAGATGACGGTGGAGGGCATACCGTTCACGGCCATTCCGATGAGGTCCGAGACGCGACCGGTCGTCACCGCTGCCTTCCTCTCCAGCGGTGATCACGCATTCTTCCAGGCGGTGATTCTCCCGAGTTATCTCGGCGGTGGTTTGTCATCTGACGAGCTCGCCGCAGTTCGCGCGTTCGAAGCCAAGTTCGGTGTGCGCGAAGTGGATGCCTTCAACTACGCCAACCCCGCTGTCGGGCTGAACGTCGCATCGGTCGCCGGTGATATCGCCGGCACCACGGCAACCGTCACCGCCGCGGGGAAGAGCGACGGCTTCCAATATCTCAACGGTCCCGTGCCCTACGGCCCCGGGAGCTACTCGTATCTCGCCACTCCACTCTCGGCGACGTCCGAGCCGCCGATGCCCCCCGGCGCGACGTTCACGACGATGTTGTCGGCACCGATTCCCAATTCGAACACACCTGGCTCCCTGATGGGTGTCTATGCCTCTGGCGGCGTCGAGCAGATGATCATCACGTCCGCGATGAACTTCTTCCAACCGCATTTCAAGACCGTCGCCCACGGCATTCTCGGCTGGGCGACACGTGGCGTGCATCTCGGATACAACCGGAATCGCATGACGTTCCATGTCGACGACGCCTTCTCGGCCGTCGCTCTGTGGGATCCCGAGCACAACTGCACGCCGGGTGAGGACTGCCCGCGCCACCCGGACGGCACCAGCGTCTATCCCGAGTCGAGCATCCGACTGACGCCCGAGGACATCACGTACGCCGAGCAGTGGCAGGCGGCGAACAACTACACCTTGACCCTCGCGTACAACGGCTTCTACGCCGCCCCGGACGACCCGCTGACCCAGTCGTTGGTCGCGAAGAAGGCGTCGTTCCGGTGGCTGAACCATGGACTGGAACACCTCTATCAAGGGTGCGTCCAGGACTTCTCCGTCATTCCATGGCGATGCGCGACCGACGGGTCCGGAAACATCGTCTGGATGTCGCAGGAACAGATCTTCAACGAGATCAACGCGAACATCGCCGTCGCCAACACCTACGGATTGCCGATCAACCCCACCGAGTACCTCAGTGGCGAGCATTCGGGCCTGTTCAAGACACCACAACAACTGACCGACAACCCCAACTTCGTCGCCGCGGTGAGTCAGGCAGGGCTGACAACGATCGGCGCTGACGCGTCACGAGAGCCCGCGCCCCGTCAGGTCGGCACCGCGATGACCGCTCCCCGTCACCCGACGATCCTGTACTACAACGCGGCGACCGTCGCGCAGGAGGTCGACGAGTTCAACTGGCTCTACTCGACGCGGGCCAACGGGGGCAGTGGGTACTGCGAGGACAATCCGGCAGTGGCCACCTGTGTGGCTCCGCTTGACGAGGCGGGATTCATGTCGACGATCATCCCCAACGACGCCGCCTTCAACTTCGGGTTCATCCTGAGCAACGACCCTCGCCCGTTCTACGCGCACACGTCCAACATGGGCGGCGACCGGATCATCTACCCGCTGATCGGGTCGATCCTGAACATGTATCGGGCGGCCTTCGCTCCGAGTGCGCCGCTCGAGAACCTGACCCTGACGGAGGTCTCCGAGACCTTCGCCCAACAAAGCGCATGGGCCGCCAGTGGAATGAGTGATGCGCCGAGCGCCACTGCTTCCATCACCTCCGGCACGATCACGATCCGGAACTCCGGCACTGCGCCGGTGCCACTCACCGCACCCACCGGCACGTCGGTCTCGGGCGCCACGCTCGAGGCCTACGGCGGCGAGGTGTCGGGTTGGGTGCCCGCTGCACCGTCGACCACCGGCGTGGTGCCCGGAGCCCCCGTCCTCACGCTCGGTTCCCCGAACTTCGCCGTCGGCCAACCGGGGGCGCTCACGATTTCGGCGGCCGGTCAACCCGCACCGAACATCTCGGTGAGCGGTGCGTTGCCGCCAGGCCTGACCTTCACCGGCGGTACGGGTGGTGCCAGCATCACCGGGACTCCGACGACCGCGGGCGACTATCCGATCAGCGTCACGGCCGTCAACGGCGCCGGCCGTGACACTGTCGCCGTGACGTTGCGCGTCGGCACGCTGCCGACGTTCACCAGCGCGGCCTCGGCCGGAGTGCTCGTCGGATCGGCGTTGAACTTCACCGTTGCCGCATCGGGCAGTCCCACCCCGACATTGACGATCGCCGGCGCCCTTCCGTCAGGCGTGACGTTCAGGGCCAATGCGAACGGGACGGCCACCCTCTCGGGCACACCGACGGTCGCCGGCACGACATCGCTGACATTCACCGCTACGAACTCCGCCGGCTCGACGACACAAGCCTTCACGCTGACGGTGCATGCCCCGCTGAAGTTCACCAGTCCCGCAAGCTCGACGGCGACCGTCGGCACGGCCTTTTCGTTCAGGGTCACCACGTCGGGAACCCCCGTGCCCACCATCACCAAGACCGGCTCGCTACCGGCCGGTGTGACGTTCATCGCGAACAGCGACGGGACTGCGACCATCAGCGGCACGCCGGCAGCGGGATGGAACGGCAACTATTTCCTGACAATCACCGCTCGCAACTCGTTCGGATCGGCTCAGCAGTCATATGTGTTGACGGTGGGCCAGGGTTTGGCGATCACGAGTGCGAACACGAAGACGTTCTCCGTGGGCACCGCATCGTCGTTCACGGTCCGGGCGACTGGCACGCCGACGCCGACGCTGAGTCTGTCCGGAACGCTTCCCGCGGGAATCGCGTTCACGAACAACGGCAACGGCACGGCGACGCTGGCGGGGAATGCCGCGCCGGGTACCGGCGGCACGTACCCGTTGACGATCAGAGCAACGAACACCCAGGGCACCGTGACCCAGGCGTTCACCTTGACGGTACGCCAGGCGCCGGCCTTCACCAGCCCGTCGTCGTTCACGGGAGCACGTTCTGCGACGCTCAACTTCATCATCACAACGACGGGGTTTCCGGTTCCGAAGCTGTCGAAGAGCGGCGCCTTGCCAAGCGGGTTGACCTTCACCGCGGGGTCCGACGGCACTGCGCGCATCACCGGCCGCACCACGACCGCGGGAACGTTCGTGCTGAACGTCACGGCCACGAACGCGCAAGGAACCGCGACTCAAGCCGTGACGGTTCGAATCACCTGATCGGCCTTCAGTCCAACCGGCACGCGATGCGGGGAAGTGCCGCCAGCGTCTCGCTGGAGCGCTTCAAGATCCCGTCGTAGTTCGCGGCATTGTCGGCCGGGCACACGTCGGCCGGTGTCGTGCCGGACGCCGTGTACTCCACCTGGAAGACGGCCTTGTTCCTGGCGATGAAGGCTTGGTAGCCGCCGCACTCGGAGTACCGATTGCACTCCTCGTTGAGCGCCCAGTCAGCGAACTCCGCCATCGCCGCCTCGAATACGCCACCCGGAGATGCGCCGTTCTTCAAGCCGATGGACATGCCGCGCTCATGGGCGAGGTCGGCAACGGCCTTGTTGAACACGAGTTGATCCTGCATCGTCAGCGGAAACCCGCTGTCATACGTGTACGTGTCATCGAGGTCGGGTTCGATGCCGTCGCATCCCTTGCCGCGCGCCAAGTCGAGCCTGGCCGCCATGATCGGCAGCAGCACGTCGAGTCGTCGGATGTCGACGAGGCGTTCGTCGGGATACCCGCTCAGCGGGTTGCCGAGCAGGGCCGCCGGATACGAATTCGCGTCGGGACGAAAACTCTCCCAACCCCCTGTCTCCATGTAACACACCACCGCGATGCCCTTTGCGTGCAGGCGTCGAATCGTCGACGCATCGGAGGCGAACATGTCGATGTCGTACATCTTCTTCGGGTTCCCGACTGCGTCGAGCACGGTCTCGTCGATCGGGCCGCCATCGATCTGCCACTGCCACGACGTCCCGGGAGTCAAGCCCTTGACACCTCCAGCGATCGGGACCGTGCCGCGCGTGTCCATCAGCCGTGCGGGGGTGATGCCGGTGAAACCACCCTCGGCGGAGAACCATCCGAGCACGTCGATCACCACGTCAGCGGTCGGCGTCGGACTGAAAAGAGAGATCCTTCCTCCAATCCCGAGCTTGACGATCACCATGTTCGGCACGGTCTGGCCCTCGACGAAGTTGAGGTTCGACGAGGTCGGCATGCCGACGCCCGTCGGCCAGACCGTGAGAAACGACGGGTCGCTGGGATTGGTGACAGTGACATTCAGGGCGACCCCACCGACCCCGGATGACGGCACACCACCGAGGCCAGCGATCGACACCTCTCTTTCGACACCGCCGACGAGAGAAGATGCCTGTCGGGTGTCGAGCACTCGGACGGGGGTGAGCGCGTTGAAGGCGCTGCCGGCGGCGAACCACCCGATGACGTCGACCACGACGTCGACGCTGCCCCTGTCGTTGTACACGGCGACGCGACCGTCCTGGCCGACCTTCGCGATGACCATGTTGGGCACCTCTTGCCGCGCGACGAAGTTGAGGTTCGACGCGGTGGGCCGCGTTTCGCCCGAGGGCCACACGGTGACGAATGATGGCGCGGTCGGGTTCGTCGCGGTGACGTTCAGGGCCACCGCGCTGGCGCCGATCCGCGGCACCCCGCCGCGCCCCACCACGTCGATGCTCATCGACTGTGCCTGCCCGACCCGGCCGCCGTTCATGAAGAGGCCATCGATCGTCGGGCTGTTTCGGGTATCGGCGATGCGAGCCGGCGTGAGACCCGTGAACGTCTGGCCCGCCGGCAGCCAACCGAGTACATCGATCACCACGTTGGTGGTGCCGGCGTTGTGGAAGAGAGAGATCTGGCCGTTCTCGCCGACCTTCGTCAGCACGGAGTTGGCGACCGTGCGTCCGGCGGTGAAATTGAGGTTCGAGGCATAGGGTTGCGGCGAACCAGTCGGCCATACGGTCAGATAGCCGGTAGTGCTCGGCTCGGTCACCGTGACGTTGAGTGCTACCGCGGCGACGCCCGAATCGGGCACGCCTCCGCGGCCGGTGACCGTCATCGTCGTGGCGATGCCGCCCGTGAGTGGCCCGGTGCCCGCGAAGAGGCCGTCGATCGTTGCGGACTCCGCCAGAGCGATTGATGGCGGGGGTGAGACGACCGGCAAGGCGACACAGACCGCGACGAGAAGTCTGAGCAATCGGCGCACGTGGACCTCGCTGTGACTCGGAGACGATGTCGAAATCGTCGGCGGAGCGCCCCCCGAAATCACGAGCGTTGCACACGTGATGGGCTGGGGCCACCCAGGCGCTTCGGCCGGCAGCTCAGGAGCCTCCCACCTCGAGCAGACGCTCCAGATCGGCCCACGTCGCATCGTCGGGAAGCCGGCCGTACAAATAGGTGTCTCGTTCTACGTCGTCGATGGCCTGGTCCGTGACGTAGAGCCATCCGGTGCGCCGGGCCGCGGCTGCGCGCACGACCTCGTGCACCGCGGTTCTCGGGACGTCGTACACGATGTGCCAGAAGCGCGACGGGTCGTACCGGGAGCGCCACCTCGGTGCCGGGCCCGCCGAGAGATAGCGGTCGCACGGGCCCTCGAAATCGACGACGATGTCGCCGATGGTCATGTAGTGCTCGCTCACGTAGACCCCGGCGTTGAGCACGACCGTGGCCTTCGGGTCGATGGCCTTCACGTACTGGCACAACGGGGAGAAGTACGCGCCAACGTCGCGATCGGCAACGTGAGCCTGATCGAAGAACCACCCGACAGGCCCGTACCACGCGCGGTAGAGCTCGATGTCGGCGACGACGTCTCCGTGCGACCTCTTCCCGTTGTCGGTATCGACGTATGCGACGACATCTGCGCCGGTCGCCCGTGCTGCGGCGATCGCCGGACGATATTCGGGTAGCAGCACCTTCCCGGGCCCGCTGTCCATGTTGATCACGACCATGCCCACCATCGGCGCACCGGTCCCGGAGGGCCCTGCTGTGACGCGTTGCCATTCGGGTCCTGGTCGAAAATATGCGGGGACGGCCACGCGTTGCTCGAAACCACGCGGCCGTAATGTTGCTCTCATGAGACGGTCCGGCCCCGATCGAGTCGTCGCGGAGCCGTGAGGTGATCGCAGCGGTCATCGCGGCGGGCATCGCGGTCGGAATGCTCGGTGCCGCGTGCTCGGCGCCCACCGACACCACCTCGCTCACTTCTTCGGGCGTCGAACCGACCACAGCACAGGTCGGAACGAGCTGGTGGGTCCCGTCGCCGGGCGTGCAATGGCAGTGGGTACTCGATCATCCGTTGCAGTTGGACGACCCCGACGACATGGGAACCGAGCGCGAGACCTCGGATGGCGGACCCGCCGACCGTCCGACGGTGTTCGACATCGATGGTTTCGACAACGACGCGGCCACGATCGCCGCATTGCACGAGCAGGGTGCTCACGTCATCTGCTACGTCGAGGTCGGGGGCTGGGAAGACCATCGGGACGACAGCGCGAGCTTTCCGGCCGCCGCAATCGGCAATCCCGTCGACGGATATCCCGACGAGCGGTACCTCGACATCCGCTCGCCCGATGTTCTCCGAATCATCCTGGACAGGATCGACATGTGCGCCGCGAAGGGTTTCGACGCTGTCGAGCCGGATCTCGACGACACGTATGCCGAGAACACCGGCTTCGACTTGACGCCGCGCGATCAGGTGGAGTTCAACACGACGGTGGCCGCTCGCGCCCACGCCTTGGGCATGTCGATCGCGTTGAAGAACGGCGACGAGCAACCCTTCACCGATGTGATGGAGCCGATCGTGGATTTTGCAATCGTCGAACAATGCTTCGAGTTCGACTCGTGCGACGCCTATACAGCCTTCGATCAGGCAGGCAAAGCCGTGTTGGAGGTCGAATACAACCTGGCACCACACGAGTTCTGCGATGAGGCGGCGGCGCTCGGGTTCAGTGCAGTTCTCCACGATCCCGCGCTCGCGGGCGGAGGAACGCCGTGTCGTTGACACGGGATCGCGGGCGTTCATATCACCCCGTCGCGGATTGGGGGGGCACGGAGATGGCGTCGATCACGCTCGGAAGTTCTGAACGCGACTTGATCCCGAGCTTTCGGTAGGCCCGCGCGAGGTGGCTCTCGATCGTCTTGACGCCGACGAACAGCCTCTTCGCGATCGCTGAGTTCGTGTGGCCGGTTGCCGCCAGCAGGGCCACCTTGCGCTCCGACGGCGTCAACGATTCGCAGCCCGAGAGAACGAGGCGACGCGGGCGTCCGCCGGAAGCACGCAGTTCTTGCGTAGCGGAGACGACGAGGCTTCTCGCCCCGATGCGAACGGCGAGATCGGCGCTCTCGCGCAAAATCTCACGAGACCTCGCCGCGTCGCCTGTTCGCCGAAGTGCAACACCGACGTCGATCAGAACCTGGCAACGCCACACCTCGGCCGTCGTGGTCGAAAGCACCCCCAGGGCCTCCTCGAGCATCACCCGGCTGTCATCTTCCGTCGCGGTCATCGCGGCCGCCTTCAGGGCAACAGCAATCGGCACAGGAGCGCCGAACTGTCGTGCCAGACGGAGGTTTTCGGCCGCCAGCTCTGCGGCCTCGGTCGTTCTACCGAGCCCGAGGAGCGCCTCGCACCGACCCACCCGCCACATCGCGACAGCGGAGTTGGCGACGCCACGCCCTACGGCGAGCTCGGCTGCTCTGTCGAACTGCTCCAAAGCGTGCTCCCAGTCGCGGGTCAGAAGGTGCAGGCGGCCGCGAGTCTCGGATGCCTCCGTCGAGTTGAACAATCCGGGGGTCAGCTCGTCGCAGCGCAGCCAGGCCGGATCCGGCGCTGCGATCCCGCCTTGCAGGGCGCCGAGCTCGCTCGCCGCGAGCACCAGGAGTTCGTGTCGACCGACATCATCGGGATCGACAGCCAAGAGCATCGCCTCACCCAGGAGCTCCTCCGCAGCGACGAGGCGACCCTGAGCCGCGAACGATTGTGACAACAGGATCGAGAACGCCTTCCACTGATCGAGGTGGCCACGCTCGCGAAGCCGCGGTCGGGCGGCCATGAGAAACGATTCGGCCACTGTGTAGGCGCCACCCCGCACCAGCACAGTGAGCGCCTGCAGTTGGATCTCGGCGGCCATCCATTGGCCGGTCTCATCAGAATCCGACAACGACATGTTCAGCTGTGCGGCATCGACGATCTCACCGAACGTCGTCGACGACGACGGTTCTGCCGACGCCCCGAGAAGTTGATAGAGCGTTGCGGCTTTCAGCGCGGCGGACTCGGCACGTTCGACGGGCTGCGCGCGGATCGAGGGCCCGAGAGATCGCGCCGAGCTCGCCGTCGACCGAAGAACGGCAGCCGCCAGCTCGATCCGTAGGCACAGCCGGGGATCCATTTCGCGGTTGTCGAGCTCGCACAGCATGGCGACCAACGCGAGGGCGTTGCGGCGGCTCGCCCGGAAGCTGTCGATCAGCCGTAAACCGCTCGCGACCAACTCGTCGAGGTTGTGCTCGAGTTGCACGGCGGCTCGAAAGTGGTCGAGGGCTGACGATCGGCCGAATCGCGCCTCGATCTCGGCGAGCGCCATGTGGAAATCAGCGCGTTCGACGCCGGCCGACAGCTCGATTCGAGCGCGCTCGAGGTATCGAAGCGACTCACCGACCAAGCCGCCGATGGATGCATCGCGAGCGGCTGCCGAGAGCGATTCGACGATCCAAGGCTGATTCTGTGGTTCGGTCTCGAGCAGGTGTGAAGCGACTTCCGCCCGGGCACCACCGGCCGCCGCCAACAGGCGAGCAGCGGCCAGATGCTTGCCCGATCTTTTCGCCGCGGAGATGTCGTGGTACACGCTGCTGCGGACGAGGGGGCTGACGAAGTTCAACGGGCGCCCGCTGGTCAGGATGGACGCATCGGCGAGTAGATCGGCAATTTCGCCGGCGACTTGCATCTCGATTCCCGCAATCGCTGCTGCGCTGCGAAGGTCAGCGTCGGGGCCGAGCACGGACACCGCCGAGAGGAGATCGTGGGCTTCGGACGGAAGGTTCGACAGTCGGCGAAGCGTCCATCGCATCACCGCAGGCGGCGCGAGGCGCAACAGGTCGGACGGTGATGGCTCTGACTCGCTCGTCGCCAGCTCATCGATCAATGCCACGAGGAGGAACGGATTTCCTCCGGTCAAGTGGTGAGCCGTTCTGGCGAGTTCAGGGGTGACGACATCACCCAGCCGGTCCTGCATCACGCGGGCCGTTGTCGCCGGACGCAGCGGTTGCAGGACGAACAGTTCCGCAGCGGGTTCGAGGCTCAGTCGATCGACCGGGCCGAGCGGTGCACCCGCCTGGCGCGGGAGCGTGCTGACGGCGATGTCGGCCTCGGTCATGTCGAGGCGGCGCGAGACGAATTGCAACCACGCCACCGATTCGGGATCAGCCCACTGCACATCGTCGATGGCCAGCAGGACCCGACCGAACTGGCCCAACAACGTGTTGAGCCCTTGGTACACAGCCGCCAAGTCGCCCGCGGCGCGGCCGGCGGGAACGTCCAACTCCATCCAGTCGTTGCTGGCGAGATCCATGCCGCACCCGAGGCTCGGAGCCAGCAGCCGCCTGGCGACCACGTACGGAATCTCCATTTCGTGCTCGCTGCAACGCGCCCGCAGCACCGTCAACCCGGCATCGTCCGCGATGTGATGGAACGCGTTCAACAGGGCGCTCTTCCCGAGCCCTGGCCCACCCTCGATGCAGATCAACCTGCCAGCAAATCCTCGATCGTGGCCGAGAGAACTGCGCATCGACGAGAGCACGTGATCACGCTCGTACAGCCGACAGTCGACGTTCGCGGATGGCCGGCGCGCAGGTGTCGCAGCCACGGCGTCGGCCGGGTCGCCGACAAGTTGGATGGAGGCGTTCGTGCCGCGGACCTCAAGATCCGTAGTGGGTTCCGCCGGACCGAGACCGTCGCGCATTGCTGCTTCTCCCCTGCCAAGGTCTAAGGCTGGCTGGTTTCTCAACCGTGCCAGAGAGAAAGGATAACCCTGGGGTGCCTGAGCGAAACTCTGGGGTGCTTGCGCGAACTGATTTCACCCGTTCAGGTGAGGCCGTTCAGGCGGGCGGCGATGGGCCACCGTCCACGAATCGTTCCGTCCGCCCGCTACTGAGTCGTAACTTGGCGCTCGACCATTTTCGGTCGGCTCCTCCCCGCTCGCCCGTGACGCTTCGCGGTGCTCGAGCACGACGGCAAGCGCAGGTTCATTCCGTCCTGAACCGCCCGCGCGACGGTCGAACGCCGTCAGATACAGCAAGTACGGTCGGCCGGGTGAGCAGCGAGTCGATCGTGGTATCGGCCTCGGCCCCGGCGAGCGGTCAGCGGACCACGGCCGAACTCGGCATGATCCTGTTCCTCGCCTCGGACATCATGTTGTTCTCGCCGTTCTTCGCGGCGTACTTCCTGTTGCGATCCACCAACGAGGTGTGGCCGGCCGAAGGTGTGGAGCTGGACATCCTGCGAGCCACGGCCGCCACCCTCGTGCTCGTCTCGTCGTCGTTCACGCTGATGGTCGCGGACCGGGCGCTCGAACACGGCGAGCGCCGCAAGACCGCGAGGTGGATCCTGGTCACGATCGCCCTCGGCACAGTGTTCCTCGTCAATCAGATCTCGGAATACGTGACGCTCGACTTCCGTCCGGCCGACCACACCTACGGTTCGATCTACTGGGGCATCACGATGCTGCACGGCGCCCACGTGACGGCCGGACTCGTCGCGCTGGCGGCGCTGTACGTGCGGAGCATCCGGGCCCACCCGCTCGGCTCGGTCGCCGCATGGGCCAAGGGCGTCTCGTGGTTCTGGCACCTCGTCGACATCATCTGGGTGGCCGTGTTCCTCACGATCTGGGTGTTCCGATGAGCCCGATCGGCGGCTGGGCGGTGGCCCGCTTCGGCCTGCCACTGGCGGCGAGCGCGGCGCTTGCCGCGGTCGTCCTCGCCTCGCCCGCCTCGAGCAACGGTGCGTCGCCCCCGTCGATCGAATTCGGCGCCGAGATATATGCCGTGCAGTGCGCGGGATGTCATGGCAGCGACGGCGACGGGGTAGAGGGCCGGGGCCCGACGCTGCTCGACGAAGGCGAGGCGTCGGCCGATTTCGTCCTCCGGACGGGCCGCATGCCCCTCGCCGACCCGGACGCCCAGGCGAGGCGTGGCCCGGTGCGGTTCTCGGAGGACGAGATCCAGGCGCTCGTCGCCTTCGTCGCATCGATCGGCAGCGGACCCGACAACCCGCTCATCGACACCAGCGCCGGCGACACGGCGAATGGCGGCGTCCTGTACCGCCTGAACTGCGCGGCATGTCACGTGGCCTCCGGCGCCGGGGCACCGATCGGCGAGGGACGCGAGGCGCCCAACCTGTCGAAGGCGACCCCGACGCAGGTCGGCCAGGCGATCGTGATCGGCCCCGGCGCGATGCCGGTGTTCGGCACGTTCACGCCCGACGACATCAACGACGTGGCCACCTACATCGAGGCGCTCGACGAGCAGAACACGACGGGCCCATCGAAGTTCGGCGGGGCCGGCCCGGTGGCCGAAGGGCTGGCGGCGTGGCTCCTCGGCCTGATCCCACTCGTCGCCCTGACCCGCTGGATCGGGCGCCCGCGCGCGGCAGGTGATCCCTGATGACC
>Ga0190271_10000549_pt1 | contig 19205 bp, 14 predicted proteins | sample Popmic356T_FD_133747 | JGI IMG/M metagenome (GOLD analysis project Ga0190271, IMG submission 133747) | Populus adjacent soil microbial communities from riparian zone of Weber River, Utah, USA - 356 T | ecosystem: Environmental > Terrestrial > Soil > Riparian zone | place: USA: Utah | collected...
CGAGCTCGACCCGGACATCGTCTTCCTCGTCTTCCTGCCGCCGCTGGTCTTCTCGGCCGGCTGGCGCACCTCGCCGCGCGAGCTGCGCACGGCAACGCGGCCGCTGGCGCTGCTCTCGATCGGCCTCGTCTTCGTCACCGCCGCGGTCGTCGCGGCGGTCGCCCACGCCCTCGTCCCCCACCTCGGCTGGGCGGAAGCGGCAGTCCTCGGCGCCATCCTCGCCCCCACCGACGCGGTCGCCGCGATCGCCGTCTTCCGCCGCCTCGGCGGGCCCGACCGGGTGCGGCTGCTGGTCGAAGGCGAGGCGATGATCAACGACGGCACCGCCCTGGTCATCTACCGGATCGCGATCGGGGTCGCCACCGGCGGCGCCTTCGCGCTCGGCGACGCGGCGCTCGAGTTCCTCGCCGTCTCGGTTGGCGGCATCGCCGTCGGGCTCGTCGTCGGCTGGCTGGCGATCCGGGTGATCCGCCGCCAGACCGACACCAGCCTCGTCGTCGTCCTCACCCTGCTGACCGCCTACGCCGCCTACATCGGCGCCGAGGAGGCGCACGTCTCCGGCATCCTCGCCGCCGTCGTCGCCGGCCTCTACGGCGGCTACCAGGCGCCGCGGGCGGTCGACGCCGACACCAGGCTCAGCTCCGTCGCCTTCTGGGACACGCTGATCTTCGGCCTGGAGATGACGATCTTCGTCCTGCTCGGGGTGCAGCTGCCGGCGATCGTCGACTCGCTGGAGGCGAGCTCAGGCGTCCGCGACATGCTGGTCCCGGTCGCGGCGATCGCCGTCGCCTCGATCGCCACCCGGCTCGCCTTCGTCTTCGCGATGCGCGCCGACGCCGGCGAGACGCTCGGAGAACGCTTCGCGGTCGGGTGGAGCGGGATGCGCGGCGCCGTCTCCCTCGCCGCCGCCCTGGCAGTGCCGCTGAGCGTCCCCAACCGGCCGGAGATCATCTTCCTCACCTTCGCCCTGATCCTCGTCACCCTGGTCGGCCAGGGCCTCTCGCTGCCGTTCGTGATCCGCAAGCTGCGCCTCGAAGAGCCGCGCCGCTGGAGCGACGAAGAGGCAGTGGCGCGGATGGAGGCGGCCCAGGCGGCGCTCGACCGGCTCGAACAGATCGAGGGCGAGGAACGCGCAGCCGACAAGCAGCTCGAACGGCTGCGCGAGCTCTACCGCCGCCGCTTCCGCGTCTGCGCGGCGATCCTCGGCGGCGAGGACCAGGAGATCGCCGGCCGCGAGCAGCGCCTCGCCGACTACGGCGACCTGCGCCGCGAGCTGATCGGCGTCGAGCGCGAGACCCTGCTGGCTCTGCGCGGCGAGGACCGCCTCCGCAACGCGACGATGCGCCAGATCGAGCGCGACCTCGACCTCGAGGAGGCGCGGATCAGATCCTGAGGAACTCGCGGGCGCGCTCGGCGACCAGGTCCGGCATCTCGTCGGCGATGAAGTGTCCGCAGCCCTCGACCAACTCGACGCCCATCTGCTCGGCGTGGCGCTGGTAGCCGGCCAGCATCTGCGGGCGCAGGACGAAGTCGTCGACGCCGAACAGCATCAGCGTCGGCACCGTCAGCCGCGCCTCGGCGTAGCGGCCGCGGGCGATCGGCAGCGCCTCGCGCCAGTTGAAGACCCGGTACATCTGCACCGCCGCCCGCGCCCGGGCCGGCTCGGCGTAGTTGTCGGCGAAGGCGCTCAGCGTCCCCTCGTCCCAGACGTCCTTGACCTCGGAGCCGCCGACCAGGACCCGGCGCACGAACTCGCCGCCGAGGTGCAGCCGGTAGCCGAGCCCCGGCGCCAGCACCAGCTGCTGGTACCAGAAGCGCCAGGCGTGGGAGACCATCGGCCGCATTCGCACCCAGGGCGGGACGATGTTGAGCACGAAGAAGCGCTCGAAGCGACTCGGCTCGCGCAGGCAGAGCAGGAAGCCGACCCAGCCTCCCCAGTCGTGGCCGACCAGCTTCACCCGCTCCAGCCCGAGCGCGTCCAGCACCGCCAACACGTCGTCGGCGAGGTTCTCCTTCTCGTAGCCGTCGCGGGGCGCGCCCGACCAGCCGCAGCCGCGCATGTCCAGGGCCAGGACCCGGTGGCGGTCGGCCAGGGCCGGCATCAGATGGCGCCACTCGTACCAGTGCTGCGGCCAGCCGTGCAGGCAGAGGACGACGTCCTCGCCCTGGCCCGCTTCGGCGACGTGGAAGCGGAGGCCGCGGGCCTCCACCCAGCGGTGGGTGACGCCCGCTACCGCGGGCGGCTCGCTCGGCACCTCAGACTCGGCTGGTGACGCCGCCCTCGCGGAACTCCATCACGACTTCCTCCATCGTGGTGGCGTTGCAGGGCACTCCCTCGGGCCAGGGTTTGATCGGCTGCTCGGAGAGCGTCTTCAGGCCGTTGCCGCTGATCACGATCACGGTCACGTCGTCGGGACGGATCTCGCCGCGCTGGGCGAGCTTCATCGTCGCCGCCACCGTGGTGCCGCCCGCGGGCTCGGTCAGCACGCCCTCGGTCGAGGCCAGCAGCTCCATCGCTTCGATGATCTCGCCGTCCGGCACCGCCGCCGCCGAGCCGCCGCGGCCGCGCACCGCCTCGACCACCAGCGGGCCGTCGCCGGGAGCGCCGATCGCCAGCGAGTGGGCCAGCGTCTCCGGCTGCTGCGGGACGATCTCCGCGCCGCCCTCGACGATCGTCTTCGCGATCGGCGAGCAGCCGGTCGGCTGGCCGATGTGCAGCTTCGTCGCCGCCGTCTCCGCCAGGCCCAGCTTCCCGAACTCGACCAGGCCCTTGTGGACCCGCGAGGAGAGGGTGCCGCCCGCGGCGGGCATGACGACGTGGTCGGGCGAGCTCCAGCCGAGGTCCTCGACCAGCTCGTAGGCGAGCGACTTGGCACCCTCGGCGTAGAACGGCCGCAGGCTGATGTTGGAGAACGGGATCCCGGTGTTTTCGGTCAGCTCGCGACAGGCGCGGTTGGCCTCGTCGTAGTTGCCGTCGACCTGGATCACCTCGGCGCCCAGGGCTCGACAGCCGCGCGCCTTCGCCCGCTCGAGGTTGGCCGGGTAGAAGACGTAGGGCTTGATCCCGGCCGCCGCCGCCAGCGAGGCGGTGGCGGTGCCGACGTTGCCGGTGGAGACGCAGCCGATCTCCCCCGCGCCCAGCTCCAGGGCGCGAGCGACGGCCATGCCGACCACCCGGTCCTTGTAGGAGAGCGAGGGACGGTTGGTCGAGTCGTCCTTGACGTAGAGGTTGCGAAGGCCGAGCTCGGCGCCGAGCCGCTCGGCCCGGATCAGCGGCGTCTGGCCGGCGAACCGGGCGACCCGGTCGGCGGCGCTGCGGCTGACGATCGGCATCAGCTCCTCGAAGCGCCAGATGTTCCGGGGCCGCTCGGCCATCGCCAGCCCGGCGAGCCGCTCCTTGGCGAGCTCGTAGTCGTAGGCGACGTCGAGCCCGGTGTCGCACTCCGGACAGCGGAAGGCTCGGTCCGTCAGCTCCGTGTGGAAGTCGCAGCGCGGACAGAAGAGTTCGGTGGCGCAGGACCTGGTTCGCTGCCCAGCGGGCATTCCCCCCAGATGCGGCTCTACCGCGTCACTCATGTCTCCTCCTTTGCCGCCGCGAAGCGGGCCGCGCGGGCCCTTGCCTCCTCCGGCGCTGGTCCGTTGATCGCACGGGTATAACAGATAGGCAAGCAGCGCTCAATGCATCCTGCGTAAATATTCGGTGTTCGCGCCATCGGCCTTCAAAGGCAAGGTAGCGGAAGTGAGGGGCGGAATCGGGGGGTTTCCGGTGCCAATGGCATTGGAAAAACGGGCCGCATCACTCCATCGAAGTGAACTGTCTGTAAAGTCGCCGTCTTCAAAGTCGAAGGAATTGCCCAACTTGAGCCCCCAAGAGCGTTTCGCCGCAAATCTGCGCAAGGCCCGTGCCGAGGCCGGTATCTCCCAGGAAGAGCTGGCGCAACGCTGCGAGCTGCACCGGACCGAGATCTCGCTGCTCGAGCGAGCCGGCCGGGAGCCGCGGCTGGCGACGCTGATCAAGCTCGCCGGGTCCCTGGAGACGTCGGTGGCCGCGCTCAGCGAGGGGATCTCCTGGCAGCCCTCCCGCAAGCGCTTCGATGTGAAGCGCCCCCCTCGCGGCAAGAGCTGACGGGCGAACCGGCGCGCCACCCCGACGCGCCGGGACGATGCAGAGGCGGGGCGACGCCGACCATGCCGGCATCACCGGGACTCATCCGTCTGGTCCCGGTTCCTGACTGGTCCTCCTTTGCCACCCCAAGGCGGTTTCCCGGTCTTAATGGAAGCCCCGCCCCTGTCACCGGTTTGATCGCCCGGCAGGGCAATTCATAACACACCGGCGTGTAACAATCAAGCTTGGTTATCTAATCAACTGGACTTAGATTCGACCGCGATCAACTCGCCGGCGCAGGCTCCTCGGCACCGACCGGAATCGCCGCCTGGCCGGGCCAGCGGCCGACCAGATCGGCGCCGTCCTCCCTGCCGGAGTCGATCAGCAACTGCTCGGCGACGTGGGGCGCAAACGGCTCCAGCGCCTGTGCGAGCAGCACCAGGGCGGCGATCTGCGCCTCCGCGTCGGCGCGGTCGAGCTGGCCGCGACGCTTGACGACGCGCTTCTCGAAATCCTGGATCCGCTCGAAGAGCCGGGTCAGGTTGCGGATCGACTTGTGCATCTGCAGCGCCGCCGTGTCCTCGGTGATCCGCTCCAGGCCGTTGTCGCACCATTTGCGCAGGCGGTCGCGCATGTGCTCGGTGTCGGCCGCCGCCTCGGGGTCGTGGGCGTGGCCCTCGAGTGCCGCGAAGCGGTCGTGCGAGTAGGTCCAGAGGCCGCGCAGGAAGCGGTTGGCGAAGCGCAGCGCCCCGTCGCTCCAGTTCAGCGTCTTCGCCGGGCCGGCCGCGTAGAGCACCGCCAGCCGCACCGTGTCGGCGCCGTACTGCTCGACCAGCTCGTCCGGGTTGACGACGTTGCCGAGGTGCTTGCTCATCTTGCGGCCGTCGGCGATCACCATCTCGTGGAAGAGGCAGCCGGCGAAGGGCTCGCCCTCGGCCATGAAGGCGAAGGGGCCGATGTCGCGCAGCGCCTTGGTGACGATCCGCTGGTCGAAGACGAAGCCGCCGCTGTCGCCGCCGGCGACCAGCCGCTCGGAGGGCAGCCACTTCCGCAGGTCCGGGTGGGTGAACATCTGCTCGGCGCGCGCCTCGGGCGGCACCGCGGCCGGGACCCAGAGGAAGAGCGCGTCGAAGTGGCAGTCGAGGGTGTCGGTCTCGCGCTGGGCAGGCTCGCCGCACCGCGGACAGGCGACGTCGACGAAGTCCGGGCGCTCGGCCAGCGGGTTGCCCTCGGCCTTGGGAAGCATGTCGCGGGGCAGCACCACCGGCAGGTCGGCCTCGGGGACCGGCACCGGCCCGCAGCTCTCGCAGTTGACGACCGGGATCGGCGTCCCCCAGGCCCGCTGCCGCGAGATCGAGAAGTCGTTGGCGCGGTAGCGCTTGGTCTCGCCGAGGCCCTCGACGGGGGCGAAGCTCGGCGCCTCCTCCCCCTCCTCGGGCGGCTCGAAGGCGACCCGCTCGACCCGGGCGGCGAGATCGGCGTCGGCCTCGTCGACGGCGGGGATGCCGAGACTGGCGGTGGGGCCGAAGCGGGCGTCGACCAGCGGCGAGACCAGCACCGGCAGCGGCTCCCCGGCCGGACCGGGGATCGACTCGCCGGTGTCGACGACCGGGACCGCGGCGGCGTCGCGGGCGCTGCGCTCCCAGCCGCCCGAGCGCAGCTCCTCGAGCGCGGCGCGGACGGCCTCGTCGGCCGCCCACTCCGCCACCTGCGGGTGGCGCGGCGAGAGCAGCACGAAGCTGGCGCCGGCGACCGCGGTGCGGTGCGGCGTGAAGACGGTGAGGCGGCGGCCGTCGCCGGCCTCGAGGTCGAGCTCGACGCCGTCGGCGCGGCCGAGGATGTAGCGCTGGGTGGCGAGCGAGAGCTCGTCCCACTTGCCGCTCGCCTGCAGGGCCTCGACGTTGCGGTCGTTCTCCTCGAGGTAGGGGGTGATGCGGAGGAACCAGGTGGGGCGGCGGATCAGCCGCACCTCGTTGTGGCAGCGCCAGCAGCGGCCATCCTCGACCTGGATCGAGGCCAGGGTCGTCTGGCAGGTGTCGCACCAGTCGACGGTGGCGTCGTCGCGGTAGATCAAGCCCGCCTCGAGCAGGGTCAGGAAGAGCCACTGCGACCAGCGGTACTGGCCCTCGTCGGAGCTGTAGAAGACGCGGTCGTAGTCGAAGGAGAAGCCGAGCCGCTTCATCTGTCCGAGCATCCGCTCGCCGCACTGCTCCACCCACTCGGCCGGGGGGATCTGGCGCTCGATCGCGGCCAGCTCGGCCGGCAGCCCGAAGGCGTCGAAGCCGAAGCCGAAGAGGACGGCGTCGCCGCGGGCGCGCCGGAAGCGGGCGTAGGCGTCGCCGATCGAGTAGTCGCGGACGTGGCCCATGTGCAGGTTGCCGGAGGTGAACGGGCTGGACGGCTTCACGTAGATGCAGGGCCGATCCTCGCCCGGTCGCGGCGCCTCGAAGTCGCCGCGCCGCGCCCAGACATCGCGCCTGGCGGCCTCGATCGCCGCCGCGTCGTAGTTCGGCTTCGGGTTGCTCATCTCGGCTCAAGGCTAGCCGAGGGTTGCCACGCATCCGCGCTCGGGCATACGCTCGGTCTCTGCTTATTGAGACGGCCCCGCGGTGCGGCAACACCGCGGGGCCTGGCCGAGACCTGAAGAGGAGGTCCCAACGTGCGGGAGAGTAGAGAAGCGCTGGCCGTCGTCGAGGACGGCTGCACCCTGGGCGACATCACCGCGGCGGTCGACGCCGCCGAGCGGTCGCCCGAGCCGCTGCGAACAAACCTGGAGGCGATCGTCGAGCTGTCCGAGGAGGACGCCGAGGAGGCGCGTCAGGCGCTCTGGCGCCTGCAGGCCGACTGGCCGACCCTGGAGCGCCTGGAGCGCCAGGTCGGCGGCCAGCCCGAGCAAGCCGCCCTGCGAGTCGGCGCCGCGATCCACCTCGCCCGCGCCGAGCTCTCCTCACCGGTGCCGCAGCTGCGCCAGCGGATGCCAGAGCTCATGGCGCTGCTTCGAGCCGAGGGCTAGTTGGCAAACGTCCAGAGCTTGTTGCCGAGGAAGTTGAATGGCATCACCACGGCGACGGCGATCGCCTGGGCGGTCAGCGCCCCGACGGCCGTGCCGGCAACGATCGCCTCCAGCACGGCCAGGTTGAGCACCAGGGAGAGGAAGCTGACGGTGAAGAAGCGCATCGCCTGGAAGCTGGCCCGACCCTCCCCCGGGCCGAAGGTCCAGTAGCGGTTCCAGAGGAAGTTGTTGGTGACGGCGACGCAGAAGGCGCCGAGGGCGGCCAGCGAGTGATGGGCACCGAGGTTGTCGGCGAGCACCGCGAAGACGGCGAGGTTGATCAGGTAGCCGGAGCCGCCGACCACCGAGAATTTGAGCAGCTGCAGCCAGCTGGCCCGCTGGCGGGCGGCGACGCCGACGCGGTAGGCGAGTTCCCCGGCGCTGCTCATCCCTCCTCCTCCGGGGTCGAGGGCGTGGTGCGCGCTTCGGCGCCGAGCTGGGCGCGGGCCGCGGGCGGGGCATCGATGACCACGGCGTTTTCGCCGAATCCGGTCGGCAGGGCATCGAGGGTGTGGAAACGGAGTCGCATGGGGTGGCTGGAGACGTAGCGGCTGAGCGTGAGGCGATCCAGGCGGATTTTCTCCACGAGCCGAAACGAGGGCGGAAGGTTAGTCGGCTCGCCAGCGGAGACCGGCTTGCTGAGCACGTCGACCTCCCCTACCCGTTCGGCGCCTCCGTACATCCGCAGCGCGCCGTCGTCGAGGTACCAGCGGACCGAGTCGGCGGCGAGCTTCCAGCTGATTATCGCGCGGGGGCGGGTCGGCGGGCCCAGTTCCTCCGTCAGGGTGCGGAAGTCGGGGCGCTGCAGATTCGGCGTCCCGGTGACGTGCACGTCGAAGGCGAGCCAGTAGGCGCAGAGCGCGACCGCGAGCAGGAGGCCGAGGCGGCGGGCGGCGGCGCCCGCGAACCCGATTGCGGCGACGGCGGCGAGTGGCACCAGTGCCGGCAGCAGGTTGCGCTCGACCACGTAGTCCTTGCCGATCAGCGCCGCCAGGGCGGCCAGCGCCGGGACGCCGAGGCCGAGCAGGAGGCCGAGGCCAGCGCCGCGGCGCTCGCGGCGACTGCCGCAGAGGAGCGCCAGGAGGATGCCGCCGCCGAGCAGGGTCAGGGGCACGGCCGCGTAGCGGTCGCGGGGCGGCTCGGCGATCACGTGGCCGGTCTCGCCGATCGTGAAGGTGGCCAGGGTCTCCCAGAGGCGCTCCCCCAGGGGACTGTTCTCGATCCAGCCGATGTGGGTCGGGTTGACCTGCGAGGCGAGCAGCGGCAGCAGCGCCAGGCAGGTGGCGAGGACGACGGCGAGGGCCGGCAGCACGGCGCGCCAGCGGTCGCGCAGGGCGAAGAGCAGCCAGGCGCCCTCGATCGCGACCGCGAAGAGGGCGAAGTAGTGGCTGCAGAGGGCGAGCGCGGAGCAGAGCGCCCAGAGGCCGAGGTCGCGGCCGCGGCGACCGTCGAGGGAGCGGAGGAAGAACAGCAGCGCCAGGGTGGTGAAGAAGACCAGCGGCGCGTAGGAGCGGGCCTCCTGCGAGTACCAGATCAGCATCGGGTTGACCGCCAGCAGCGCGGTGAGGACCAGGCCGGCGCGCCAGCCGGCGAGCTGGCGGCCGATCAGGTAGCCGACCGGCACGGTGGCGGCGCCGAACAGGGCCGAGAGCGAGCGCAGCCCGAGCTCGCCGCTGCCGAACAGCTTCGCCCAGAGCCAGGCGAGGACGTAGTAGAGCGGCGGGTTCGACTCGCTCGACTTGACCGCGTCGAGCATCTGCCCGAAGTCGCCGGAGATCACCCGCATCGCCGTGATCACCTCGTCGTGGTGGTAGGCCTGCAGGTCGAGGGTCGCGAAGCGCAGGGCGACGCCGACGGCGGTGAAGCCGAGCACCCCGATCAGGGCGAGGGAGCGGGCGGGGTCGCTACGGGGCACAGGTATCGGCGCGCAGCGGGCTGTTCGGGCCATACGACGGCGGCCGGGCGGCGGGCGAGGCGCCCCAGCGGCGATCGGGGCGGGGCGCGAGCTGGAACGAGAGCGTGGCGCCGCGGGCGAGCGCGCAGTAGCTGGTCCAGGGCTTGGCGTGAGGGCGCCCGTCGAGGCGCAGCGAGTCGACGTACGGGCCGCGGCCGGAGGCGAGAATCAGGGCGCGGCGGCGGTCGGCGAGGCGCAGCTCGGCGCGGGCGAAGAGCGGGCTGGCCAGGGCCAGCAGGCCGGTCCCCGGCACCTCCGGGTAGAGGCCGAGGGCGGCGAAGACGTACCAGGCGGAGAGGGTGCCGAGGTCGTCGTTGCCGGGGTAGCCGTCGGGCGAGGTGTCGTAGAGCGTCAGCAGCGCCCGGCGCACCGCCGCCTGGGTCTTGTAGGGCTGGCCCATCCAGTCGTAGAGCCAGGGCGTGTGGAGGGTCGGCTCGTTGCCGAGCAGGGCGTGGTCGGTGTGGGTGCCGCCGGCGCCGCCGTTGAGCTTGCGCAGGAAACGGTCGAGCCGACGCGAGGCCGGGCCCGGCCCGCCCATCCGGGCGATCAGCCCGGCCGGGTCGTGCGGCACCGCCCAGGTGTACTGGGCCGAGTTGCCCTCGACGAAGCCGCCGCCGCCGAGGTTGTCGTAGCCGGGCAGGAAGGAGCCGTCGGCGTAGCGGGGCTCGATCATGCCGCTGGCCGGGTTGAAGAGGTGGCGCCAGTTGGCGGCGCGGCCGACGAACTCTCGGTAGGTGGCCTCGTCGCCGCCGAGCGCGGCCATGCGGGCGATCGCGAAGTCGGCGACCGCGTACTCGAGCGTGGTCGCGGCCGAGCCCCAGACCGCCTGGGGGTCGCCGTAGATCGAGTTGGCGTTGCGGACGTTGGCGTCGACGTCGAAGGGCAGGTAGCCGAGCCGCAGGTACTCGGAGAGGCCCTGACGCTGGACGTAGGAGCCGTTGGCGCTTTCGCACGGTTCGGTGGCGCCGCGCCGCATCGCCGCCAGCGCCGCGGCGCGGTCGAGCTCGACCCCGAAGGCGGCGGCCGAGGCGAGGGCCGGGCCGGCGGGGTCGCCGACCATCGTCATGCTCTGGCCGTTGGCGTACGACCAGCGCGGCAGGCAGCCGCTCCGGGCGGCGTCGTCGAGCAGCGAGCGCATCAGGTCGGCGGCCCGCTGCGGCGCCAGCAGCGAGAGCAGCTGCACCTGGGTGCGGTAGACGTCCCAGCCGGAGAAGTCGGCGTACTTCGTGAAGCCCTCGGCGCGGTGGAGCTGGCCGTCCATGCCGACGTACTCGCCGCCGACGTCGCTGAACGTCCGCGGCGCCAGGAAGACGTGGTAAAGCGCCGTGTAGAAGGTGTCGAGGAGGCGGGACGGGCCGCCGCTGACCCGAGCCCGGCCGAGCGCCTGCTGCCAGCGCTGGCGAGCCGCGGCGGCGATCGACCCGAAGCCGCGGCCGCGGCTCTCGGCGGCGAGGTTGCGGCGGGCGCCGGCGACGCTGACGAAGGAGACGCCGACCCGGACCGTGACCTGGCGAGCGGTGCGCGTGTCGAAGCTCGCGTAGGCGCCGGCCTGGGCGGTGGTTCGCGGGTTGACGGAGGGGGCCTGGGTGTCTTCCGCCACCTCCCCGCCCGGGGAGAGGGTGTCGCGCTGCCAGGTCCCGAAGGCCGCGAAGGGGCGGTCGAAGACCGCCGCGAAGTAGACGCGGTAGCGGGGTCGCTGGCCGCAGAAGTGGCCGCTGGAGGCGGTGCCGGAGATTTCGCGGCGCTGCGGGTCGATCGCGACCGCGGCGAGGTCGTTGGGCTGGGCGCTGCCGCCGGCGTTGACGAGGACGCTGGCGTGCGGGCTGGCCGGGAAGTCGAAGCGGGCGAGGCCGGTCCGGGTCGTCGCCGTCAGCGCCACCTCGACGTCCCTGCCCCGCACCGGGTTGAGTCGCACCGAGTAGAGGCCTGGGCGGGCGCTCTCCTCGGCGTGCGAGAAGCCGGGCTGGAACTGGCCGTCGAGGCCGCCGCCCGGCGCCGCCGGCGAGCTGCGCAGGGGCTCGGTAGTCGGCAGCAGCGGGAAGTCGCCGTAGAGGGCGCAGCCAGCGCCGTTGAGATGCGTGAGGCTGAACCCGGAGAGGTGGTTGTCGCGGTGGTCGTAGCCGCCCGAGTGCGGCGCCGCGGGGGTCGTGTCGGGGCCGAGCTGGACCATCCCGAACGGCGTCGTCGCGCCGGGGAAGTTGTGGCCGCCGCCGAAGGTCCGCGGCCCGGGACGGGTGCCGGCGAAGGGGTCGACGCGGTCGACCGCGCTCGTCGCCGGAGCCGGGGGCGCCAGGACCGCGAGGGCGAGCAGCGCCGCCATTGCGGTGAGTCCTGCGCGTCGCATCGAGGCTGCGAACGTTACGCGCAATGCCCTGACAACACGTCAGGTACGTAATGTCCCGGACCGAATGTCCCGAACGAAGCTCGCGATCCTGCCGGCGCTGGGCGCCGCCGCCCTGGCCCTGCTGGGGCTGGCCGGCTGCGGAGACTCGGGCTCCAAGCAGGTGAGCGCCGAGGTGGTGCCCGGCCAGCCGACGGTCGACATCGTCTCCCCCCGCAACGGCGCCCGCCAGTCCAGCCACGCGGTCGTCGTCAAGGTCGACGTCGAGAACTTCCGCCTGGCGCCGCGCCACTTCGGCGGCCAGCCGCAGCTCGGCGAGGGCAACATCCGCTTCAGCCTCAAGCGGGTCCCCGACTGCGTCGACCCGAAGAAACTCGCGGACGCGATCAACAGCCCGATCGGCAACGGCCGCCTCGTCGGCGCCTCCTTCGACTTCCCCCTCTACTCCGGCCCCAACGGCGTCCTCGCCGAGCGGATCGGCACCACCGGCAGCTACTCGCCGGCGACCCGCCCGGAGATCTTCTACCGCAACCTCAAGCCCGGCTTCTACCGGCTGGTCGTCAACCTCGCCCAGAACAACGGCGCCCCCACCCGCTTCCACGCCGTCACCAACTTCCAGGTCCTCCCCCGCCCCGGCCACGGCCCGAAACCGTGCGAGAAGGGCAAAGTGCCGAGCGCCAAGGCAGCGGCCCGGCTCGAATAGAGCGGCGCTCGCCGGCCCGCAGAGCCGGCTCGGAATGGCAGTGGGTCAGTTTGAGCAGTCCCTCCCCGGCCACGCGCTAAGCCCCCTCGGAGAGAGGACTTAGCGCGTGGTGATTAGTTGCTCCTAAGTAGGAGCAGGAGCAGCATGAACAGCAGCACGAAAGCTGCGGGGTCCATTGCGCCATTCCTTTCAGGACTCCGAACACCCTGCAGCCAAAAGGTTGCGAGGTAGGCCAAACGCCGGAGACCAGTCATCCCAATCACCCTAGGAGGTGACCACTGATCCTATCGGGCCTATGGCCTTAATCCAGCAGCGCCGCGATCTCTTCCAGCGACCAGATGTGGTCGGCGACCCCGGCCGCCATCGCCGGGGTGCGCGGGTACTTCTCCTTAAGGCTCCGGTGGGGTCGGGCGAAGTTGTAATGGAGAAAGTGGAGCGAGACGGCATGGGCCAGGTTCTCGACTTTGCGGCTGAACCCGTTGGTCAGCCGGGTGAAGCGCCGCATGCCCATCCTCATGGTCAAGTTCTGGCGCTCGACATAGCTGGTCGAGATCCGGTCCGGGTCGGGGTCGCCCTTGAGGACGCGCGTCTTCGTCCCCGTGCAGACAGGCGGGCTGTATTTGCCCTGCTCGCCGATTGCGCGGTACTGCTTCTGAATCTGCGCCCAGTCCACGTTGCCTCGGAAGGCGGGTCCGACCGTCGCTTCGTAGGCACGGTGCCCGTCGGTGCTTAGCTGGATGCGATTCGCCATCCGGCTGGCCAGGTCGGTCAGGAAGACTTCGGCGTCGTCCTGGGTCCGCTCGCCGACGATCCACGAGGGGACCAGCTTCGTGTCGGCGCAGATCGCCGTGTGGGTCCACACGTCGCCGTAGCCGGGCGTGCCCTTGAACTGCTCCGGGACGTTCTTCTGCTTCGAATAACAGAAGGCCCAAATCTCATCGACCTCAACGACCGTGCAGGGGAGGTCGACCAGCACGCCGTCCTGGTACTCGGCGCAGGCTTCGCCGAGGTCGACCAGGAGCTTGGTGATCGTGTTCTTGGCCGCGCCGGTCATCCGCACAGTCCCCCTGATGCTGTTGCCCTCGACCAGGCAGCCGATGATCTGGGCGCGCTTCCCAGTCGAGAGGCGATTCATAATGACCATTATGCGTAAGCGCTCGGACAGCGTTACGCAATGTGGTGGCGCCAAAGATGGCGCTGTCGCTAATGCGACGCTGACGTCAGCCGGGTCTAAGACCTATGGAGCTAGCGAAGGCTGCGTCGAAGGCTGCGCAGGGCATCGCTGACAAGATCCGGGGTAGCGCGCCTGCGAGCGGGCTCGGCCTGCTGAAGCTGAATTCCTTTCGGAACATAGGCTGCCTCGAAATCCCGAATCGTCTGGATGCTACGGCGAGGGGTCTTGGTTGCTGCTCGTGCCACCTTGGGAACCATAATCCTTTCGGTAGTAGTTGGTGAAGAAGTGGTGGTTCTGCTCGGAGGAGAAGTAGTGCTTCCGGTTGATCCAAATGAACCCGTCTCCGGAGGAGATGACGGCTACATCGATGGGCTCGCTGACGCTCTCGATCTCCATTGAGACCTTCCGCTTGAACGACGTCAGATTGACGAGCGATTCCGCCATCTCGGCTAGCTCGGTCAGCGGCAAGACCATCACCGCGTCCACTACCGAGTCGATGTAGTTCTTTCGCCGCGCGCGGGTGAGGCTCTCTACGTAAGACGCGAGCATCTCCTCTCGCCCCTCTCGAATCTTCTTTCGTGCGCGTTTTGACGGCTGGCCTTTGGGCAAACTCTTGAAAATCGAATCGGTATACCCCTCCATGAGTTGCCGAAATGAGCCCTCAAGAAGTTGCTGGTAATCGGGGTCAACTCCGGCCATGAATCGGGCAACCATCTCGTTCTGGGCGAAAGGCACCACGGAGGCCGCCTGCTCGCGCGAGATATCGGCGCTTCGACCAGGCCACCAGATCAGCCGGTCGAGGGTGACTTCGTCAACGACGATCTCGCGTAGCGATGGGAATACGTCGGCACTCCCAAATCCAGCGAAGACAACCCCCGTCGTTCCATTCATAGGCCACGGCGGGATCCGCGAGTAAGCCAGAATCAGGAGGTCATCCAGCTGCTGGTTCGTGCCCTTTGAGAGCTTGGGCGCTTTCTCGAAGACGATGCCCTTCGCCCGTGCGAAGGCGACCTGGTACCGCTCAGCGAGTTCAGCTTCATGACTCTCGGGAAATGAAGGGATGTGGTCCGACGTCGACCATTCCTCGTGGATTTGGTGGATCTTCCCTTCAAAGAATTTCTTGATTTTTGGATCGGAAAAGGGTCCCTCGCCCCGCTTCAGCGCTTGATCCACCTCTTCGTGGACGGCTTCCAAGATGATCTGGTAAGTGCCCCGCGCAAAGGCTTCCGCTCTTTCGTCCTGCAACTCGACCGGGAAGAACCGGTGGTTTGTTCCCACGAACGCTGCAAAGTCCTCGACGTAGTCATCCATCCGTGGGAACTCTCGGTCGTCGAGATGCTCCCGATAACTCTTTATGACGGTCTCCCACGGCAGACCCATGATCTCCGCGCTGTCGTAGATCATGATCGCGACCGGCCGATACTTAGACAGGGCGAAGATCTTGTTTGCGGAAACGTAGATCTTCGAACCCTGTGCGGTGGGTCCCGTGCTGATCGTGACCGCGCTGTCTGCGGCGAGCGCGATCCCTTGCTTGTTCATGACGGCGATCTCTGCGGTCACCGCGCCTCCCACCTCAGCATCGCTGGGGGAGACTAGTTGATTCCTTAAGACGAATTCAGGAGGACCTAGAAGACCAGCGCGCTTTGGCGGCCTTTTTGGCGGCGAGGGAGCGCTCCTCGGCGGTCATGCCAGCCGCGCGAACCTTGCCTCCCTTTACGCCTCCGGCCCGCCCCGCAAGTTGCCGCTGGCTCTCCGGCTGCGCCGGGGTCTCGTCGGTCGCATCGCCAACGATGGCGGCAGCAAGGCGATTCAGGTCCGCTGGCTTCTTAGACCGCTTGGCCATGCCTAAGAGGCTACCGCCCGCATTCGTCGCCACGGGATCGCCGCTTCGGGGGCTTCGGGTCTGGGCTGATTCCCATGAGCAGATCGTTCGGCTCGACGCCCAGGGCGCGCAGCAGCTTGAGGATGGTGATCAGCTTCGCCTCCCGCTTCCCTAGCTCGATCAGCCCGATCTCCGTCCTATGCAGACCCGCGAAGATCGCCAGCGTCTCTTGCGTGAGGCCGGCGCGACGCCGGGCTATGAAGATCTTGCGGCCAAACTGCTCGGGGGCCGTCACCAGTCATCCAGTCGATGACAACGCCGGGCGGCGTCGGTCGGGCGCAGGGACTTGCTTCGGCCGCCCTGCACTTCGAGCAAGCCATGCTCGACGAGTGTGTTCACGGCGAGTTCCACGTCGCCCCGGTCGCCAATTTCTCGGGAGAGTTCGGGGACCGTGCGGGCCATTGGGTCCCCGGCCAGGACCATCGCCAGGATGGCCCGCTGCACGATCTCGTTACCGCGCAGGTAATGCCGCATACGATTCCGGCGCATCGGAAGGTTCCGCCTTTCGGTGCCAGGCGCCCGGGCGTTCCACCGCCGCGGGCGCCATTTCTTGATTTCGACCGGGCGAAGCTACCGCGAGATCAGGGCGAAATGGGTGGGATTTGAAACTGACCCACTACCCTCGGAATCCAATACTTCACTTTGTATAGTCGAAGGCGGTGAAGACCTACCGCCGCCTGATGGGCTACCTCCGCCCCTACCGTCGCCAACTCTGGGGATCGCTGGCCTTCGCCTGGGCGGCGATGGGGATGACGGTGCTGATCCCGCTCTTGATCAGCCGCGCAATCAACGCGATCGACAGCGGCGACAAGCCCGACCTGCTGCCCTTGGCGCTGGCGATCGCCGGGGCCGGGATCCTCCGCCTCGGGCTCACCGTGGTCCGCCGCGTGATCGCCGGCAAGGTCTCCCTGGCGGTCGAATTCGACCTCCGTCAGCAGTTCTACACGCACCTGCAGCGGCTCGACCTCGGCTTCTTCGACTCCCAGCAGACCGGCCAGCTGATGTCGCGGGCGACTGTCGACCTGCAGTCGATCCGGTTCTTCCTCGGCTACGGGCTCGTCTTCATCACCCAGAACCTGCTGACGATCACCCTCGCCGCCGCGGTGATGTTCGTCCTCAACCCCGTCCTGGCGCTGCTGGCGCTGGCGCCGGCGCCGCTGATCGTCTACACCGCCTCCCGCTACAACCGCGTCTCGCGGCCGGCCCAGCAGGAGGTCCAGCAGCGGATCGCCGAGCTGACCGCCGAGGCCGAGGAGAACGTCTCCGGGATCCGCATCGTCAAGGCCTTCGCCCGCGAGGAACACCAGCTGCACCGCTTCCAGCGCAGCGTCGCCCGGGTCTTCGACCAGAGCATCTACGCGACCAAGCTGCAGTCGTTCTTCTCGCCGCTGATCGGGATGCTGCCGCAGCTGGGGATCGCCCTGATCCTCCTGGTCGGCGGCCGCGAGGTGATCGCCGGCAACCTCAGCCTCGGAGCCTTCGTCGCCTTCTACACCTACCTGGGGATGCTGGCCGGGCCGATGCGGATGCTCGGCGTGGCGATGGGGATGGCGCAGCGGGCGATCGCCTCCGGCAACCGGATGTTCGAGATCATCGACCGCGAACCGGCGATCCAGAGCGCCGCCGAGGCGCCGCCGCTGCCGCCCGGGGGCGGCCGGGTCGAGCTGCGCGGGGTGACTCTGCGCTACGACGGCGCCGGACCGGCCCTGAGCGACGTCGACCTCGCCGTCGAGGCCGGCCGCACGGTGGCGCTGGTCGGCCCGTCGGGGGCCGGCAAGACCAGCCTGGTCGCCCTGATCGCCCGCCTCTACGACCCCAGCGAGGGCGAGGTGCTGGTCGACGGCGCCGACGTGCGGTCGGTCGACCTCGACTCGCTGCGCTCGCAGGTCGCCTTCGTCGCCGACGACAGCTTCCTGTTCAGCGCCAGCGTCGCCGAGAACATCGCCTACGCCAACCAGGGGGCCAGCCGCGAGCAGATCGAAGCGGCGGCGCGGCGAGCCCAGGCGGCCGAGTTCATCGCCGAGCTGCCCGACGGCTACGAGACGCGAGTCGGCGAGCGTGGCCTCACCCTCTCGGGCGGCCAGCGCCAGCGCCTCGCGATCGCCCGGGCCCTGCTCGCCGACCCGCGCATCCTCATCCTCGACGACGCCACCTCCTCGGTCGACGCGACCACCGAGGCGGCGATCAAGGCTGGCCTGCAGGAGGCAATGGCCGGCCGCACCACCTTCATCATCGCCCACCGCCTCTCGACCGTCTCGCTGGCCGACGAGGTCGTGGTCATGGACGCCGGCCGCATCGTCGACCGCGGCACCCACGAGGAGCTGATGCAGGGCTGCAGCTTCTACCGCGAGATCGCCGAGCACGGCCTCGCCGACTCGGTCTTCCTGCAGCGCGACCTCGAGGAGCGCGAGGAGGTGGCGCGGCTGTGAGCCGGCTGCTGGCCGCCTGGCGGCTGATCCGCGGCGAGGACCAGCGCGGCCGCAAGGTGCGCTGGCTGCTGGCGCTGCTCTGGCCCTACCGCGGCCGGGTGGCCCTGACGTTCGTGCTGCTGGTGGTCCAGACGGCGGCCGGCCTCGCTCCCCCCTACCTGGCCGGCCAGGCGATCGACGTCGGGATCAAGACCGGCGACGTCAGCGCCCTCGACATGATCGTGCTCGCCTTCCTCGGCATCACGGTGCTGTACGCGGTGGCGACCTACGCCCAGACCTACCTGGTCGGCTGGGTCGGCACCCGCGCCCTGCAGGACCTGCGCGAGCGCATCTTCGCCCACCTGCAGTCGATGTCGATCGGGTTCTTCAGCCGCCGCAGCCCCGGCGTCCTGATCTCGCGGATGACCAACGACGTCGAAGCGCTCAACCAGCTGGTCACCAACGGCGTCGTCACCGTCTTCTCAGCCGGCCTGACCCTGCTCGGCGTCGTCGTCATCCTGCTCTTCCTCGACGTCCAGCTGGCCCTGGTCACCTTCGTCACCTTCCCGCTGCTGGCGATCGCCAGCGTCGTCTTCCGGATCGTCTCGGCCGGGACCTACCGGGCGACCCGGGAGCGGATCGCCGCGGTCACGGCCTACCTGCAGGAGACCCTCAGCGGCGTCCGCGTCGTCCGCAGCTTCGGCCAGGAGCGTCGCCACGAAGCGGTGATGACCGACCTCAACGAGCAGAACCGCGACGTCAACATGCGCAGCGTCTACCTCAACGCCTCCTACTTCCCGGCGGTCGAACTGCTGGCGGCGGTCGGCACCGCGGTGATCCTGCTCTACGGCGGCAGCCAGGCGATCGACGGGGCGATCCAGGTCGGCGTGATCGTCGCCTTCGTCGGCTACCTGGCGAAATTCTTCGAACCGATCCAGGAACTCTCGCAGCTCTACACGACCTACCAGCAGGGGATGGCGGCCCTCGACAAGATCTTCGACCTGCTCGACACCCCGCCCGACATGGTCGACGCCCCCGGCGCGATCGACCCTGGCCAGCTGCGCGGCGAGATCGAGCTCGACGGCGTCTGGTTCTCCTACAGCGAAGACGACGAGCCGAGAGAGGAGAGCTGGGCGCTGCGCGACGTCGACCTGCGGGTGCCGCCCGGCCAGACCCTGGCCCTGGTCGGCTCGACCGGCGCCGGCAAGTCGACCTTCGCGAAGCTGGTCGCCCGCTTCTACGACCCGCAGCGCGGCCGGGTCCTGGTCGACGGCCACGATCTCCGCGGCGTCCAGCAGCGGGCCCTGCGGCAGCAGCTCGGGATCGTCCCCCAGGAGGGCTTCCTCTTCTCCGGCAGCGTCCGCGAGAACGTCGCCTTCGGCCGCCCCGATGCGACCCTGGAGGAGATCGAGGCCGCCCTCGCCACCGTCGGCGCCACCGATTTCGTCGCCTTCCTCCCCGCAGGGATCGAGACCGAAGTCGGCGAGCGCGGCGTCCAGCTCTCAGCCGGCCAGCGCCAGCTCGTCGCCTTCGCCCGCGCCCTGCTGGCAGAGCCGCGGATCCTGATCCTCGACGAGGCGACATCG
>Ga0190271_10000550_pt1 | contig 19155 bp, 17 predicted proteins | sample Popmic356T_FD_133747 | JGI IMG/M metagenome (GOLD analysis project Ga0190271, IMG submission 133747) | Populus adjacent soil microbial communities from riparian zone of Weber River, Utah, USA - 356 T | ecosystem: Environmental > Terrestrial > Soil > Riparian zone | place: USA: Utah | collected...
AGACCGGAATGCGGCCATCCAGGGCGTGTTGGTCTACGCCTACCGGAAGACGCTGGCGCTGGCACGCCGCATCGGACGGGAAAGTGAAGTGGCCGAATACGCTGCGCGCATCGAGCGCATGGTGGCTGCGGCGCGCAAACACTACTGGGATGCGTCCAGGCGGGTGTTCGTGAGCGGCCCGAACCGCCAGGTTTCGTGGGGCTCGCAGGCGTGGATGGCCATCTCGGGAGTTTCTTCGCGTCGCGAGAGTGCCGATGCCATGCGCACCGCGGTCGCGGATCCGAATGCGGTCCGGCCCGTCACTCCTTATCTGTACCACTACGTGGTCGAGGGAATGCTCGCGGGGGGTCTCAAGAAAGAGGCTCGCGCGCTGCTCGAATCGTATTGGGGCGGCATGATCGCTGCGGGCGCCGACACTTTCTGGGAAATCTACGATCCGGCGCAGCCGCTGCGCTCGCCTTACGGCGACATTCACATCAACAGTTACTGCCACGCGTGGAGCTGCACGCCATCCTATCTACTGCGCAGCGGGCTGCTCTGACGAGCTGCTCCCCGGTTTCCTCACCCGGCACCTACTGGTAAACGCGGACGTAGTCCACTTCCATGGTCACCGGGAAGATGGCGTCGTTGACGCCCATCTGCCCACCCCAATCTCCCCCAACGGCGATGTTGAGGATCAGGAATTGCGGGCTGTCGAAAGGCCACTCGGCGTTTCCGGAGTTGTCGTTCGAGTATTGATAGTAGTTGACGTCGTCAACGCCAACGGTGATGCGCGAGGCCGTCCAGCGCAACTGATAGCGATGGAATGCGTTGCAGGCGTCCGGGATCGTCGTGGTGGCAGTGCGGTGGTTTCCGCGCACGTGGTTGTACCCGCCGGTGTGCGCGGTGGCATGAACGACGCCGGGGTCGAAGCCCACGTGCTCCATGATGTCGAGCTCGCCATCGTCGGGCCACTGGGTTTGCGGAGGGGCGGACAACATCCAGATGGCAGGCCAGGTGCCGACGCCACAGGGTAGTTTGGCGCGAATTTCGAAGAAGCCGTAGGTCCAGGTCATCTTGCCGCGCGTGATGAGACGCGCCGAGGAGTAACGCTGGCCACCCCAGTCCGGCACGCCCGCGGCAGACAGGTCCTCGCGGCGCGCGGTGATGGCCAGCATTCCGTTTTCCACGCGCGAGTTTTCGATGCGCGCGTTGCCGTAGTACTGCAGCTCGTTGTTGTACCAGCCTGCCGAATTGCGCTCGATGTCGTAGCCCCACTTCGTGGAGTCGGGCAGGCCCGCGACCTCGAACTCATCGGACCAGACGAGGCGAAGACCGCCGGGAATTCCGCCGGTTTCGGAAATTCCCGGGGTGCCAGGTCCCGTCGGCTGCGGAGGATTAGGTGAGGGAACAGGGGGACTGTCGTTGCCTTCACCTCCGCAAGCCGACGAGAAAAGGGCCGCGGTTACCGCTATCAGCGCAAACCAGCGGGCTGAATTCCTTTGACTAATGAAAGTCGAAATTGAAGACATCAAAAAAGACATACAAGACATGGGTTTGTCAGCTTCAGATTGCTTGCCGGACCGCGAAGTGCATGCTAGCGTAAAAATTGTAAGCGCTTACATTTATTTCGATTCGACGCTTACGCATTTCTCACTGTGGGGGCATATGAATAAGACGAACGTTCTAAGACGCACGCCTGTTGCGCAGGCAATTTCGCTGATCCTCGGAACAACTTTCCTGGCACCTGCCATTGCGCAGGAGGCTGCCACTTCGCCAGAGGACGTCGGCGAAATTGTTGTCACTGGTATTCGCGCGTCACTCGAATCATCGATGAATCTCAAGCGCGCAGGCCAGGGCGTCGTCGACGGAATCGTCGCGGAAGACATCGGCAAATTCCCGGATACCAATCTCGCGGAGTCGCTGCAGCGCATCAGCGGCGTATCCATCAATCGCACGGCGAGCGGCGAGGGACAGCAGATCACGGTTCGCGGCGTCGGCCCCGACTTCAATCTGATATTGCTCAACGGCCGTCAGATGCCGGCTTCCAACCTTGGTCCGGGTGGCGGCGGCACGACGAATTCGCGCGCCTACGATCTTTCCAACCTCGCCTCTGATTCGGTGTCGGCGATCGAGGTGTACAAGACCTCGCGTGCCGAGACGCCCACAGGTGGCATCGGCGCAACCGTGAACATCAAAACGGCGCGTCCGCTCGACCATCCCGGTCTCGTCACCACTTTTGGCGTGAAGGGCGTCTACGATACTTCCGCGTCCAACCTGCCCGACAGCTATTCGGGCAGCGATCTCACGCCTGAAGTGTCAGCCATCTTCAGCAACACCTTCGCCGACGACAAGTTCGGAATCGGCCTGAGCGCGACCTATCAGGAACGCGATTCAGGATTCAGCCAGGCCGCCGTGGCAAACGGCTGGAAGACGATGAGGGGCGACTCGACCGACGGGGCGCACCTGGCAAGGCCGGGAGACCCTACCTACCCAGCCTATACGATCGAGAATCCGCCGGGCGCCGACGATGTCTACGGGCGCCCGCAGAATTTCGGATTGAGTGTCAACGGCGTGCAGCGGAAGCGCACGAATGCCCAGTTGGTGATGCAGTTCGCACCGACTGAAAACTTCACCACGACGCTCGACTACACCTATGCCGAAAACAAGGTGCAGACGAACCGCAGTGAGCTGTCGGTGTGGTTCAACTGGGGCCCGGGAACCAGTTCGTGGACCGACGGGCCGGTCGTAGGTCCGATCGTCTATTCCGAAGACATGACGGGCTCGGACCTGTCCATGGGCGGCATGAGCCTGGGAACGAAGAACGAAAACAACTCGCTTGGCTTCAACGTCGAGTGGGCAGTGAACGATGCACTGACTCTGGCTCTCGACTATCACGACTCCACCGCCGAATCGTCGCCAGACAGCGAGTTCGGTTCCGCCGGCGTGCTGGGAGTTGCGAACTTCGTTCGCGGCACCACCACGATCGATTTTTCCAGTGACTTTCCAATCCTGAACGTCGCGTTGCCCGGCTCGGTCGACGCGGCAGACGCGAAGGTCACGGGCTCGGTGTTCCAGAGCAGCTTCAACAAGTCCGAGATCCAGCAGATCCAGGCAAGCGGACGTTGGGAGTTCGGGAACGACTCCGGGCTGGATTTCGGAATCAGCGCGACCGAGGTGAACAACCGCACGGCGGCGGCCGTCATGCAACAGAACAACTGGGGCGGACTCGGCACAGAGGACGACTACAGCGATGACATCTGGACCAACGACAACATGGGCCACTATTTCGATCTGATGTCGGGGCACAACAGCTCCAACTTCACGGACGCGTTCCTGGTGTTCGATTTCAACCGCCTGCGTGCTGAGGCGGCTGCAGTCTCTGGGGACGAAGCCATGTTCCGAGCCCCGGACGACTACACGAGCGACCTGCGCAGCGAAGAGAAGTCCAAGAGCGCGTACCTGCAGTACACCAAGACGTTCGAAACCAAGATGCCGTTCCACGTCGCGGCGGGAGTTCGCTACGAGGAAACCGAAGTGTTTTCGGAGTAATTGGTGCGAATCGGCCAGACGATTTCGTGGGACTCGGCCAACGAGTTCAACATCGGGTTTGCAACCGAGCAAGGGTTCGATTCGGGCACGGGCAAGTACGACTACGTGCTGCCGTCCCTGGATCTGAAACTCGACGTCAAGGACAACCTGGTGGTGCGCGCCAGCTATAGCGAGACCATCGGTCGACCCGGCTGGAACGATATCCAGGGCGGAGCCAACCTCGCCGGTCAGCTTCGCTTCGACGGCGGTACCGGTTCGTCGGGTGATCCCAGCCTCAAGCCGCTGGAATCGACCAACTATGACCTGTCGCTCGAGTGGTATTACGGTGAGGGCAGCTACGCGTCGGTTGGCTATTTCCGCAAGGATATTTCCAACTTCATCAGTATCAGCGAAACCGTTGAGACGCCGTTCGAAATGCATACGCCTGCCGGTGGCGCGTTATGGAACGAGGCTCACACCGTAGGCGGTTGTGTCGTTGGCTCTGCCAACGAAAGGCCCTGCATCCGGGACTACATCTTCGCGAATCACCCGACGGCTCCGGGCGTCACTGTAGGAGCTCAACCCGGAACGGGAAGCATTGTTGGCCAGCCGGGCGATCCGGTTGCGACGTTCCGGATGTCGAGACCGGCGAACATGCGGTCGGACGAACTGGACGGATGGGAATTCAACATCCAGCACATGTTCGGCGACAGCGGTTTCGGCGTTCAGGCTAACTACACGATGGTCGATTCGGGCTTCAAGTACGACGACACCAACACGACGACTCCTCAGTATCCAATGGTGGGTCTGGCGGATTCGTACAACGTGGTGGCGTTCTTCGACAAGTTCGATTGGCAGGTTCGTGCCGCTTACAACTGGCGCGATGAGTTCCTGACGGCTACCGGCGATGGGCAGGGCGCGAATCCTGCCTACACCGACGCGTACGGTCAGCTGGATCTCAATGTGACTTATGGGGTCAACGAACACCTGTCTGTGTTCGGTGAGGCCATCAACCTCACCAATGAGACTCAGCGGCTGCACGGACGTAACGATAACCAGCTGTTGTTCGCGACCCAGATCGGGGCCCGATACATGTTCGGAGCTCGCTACAAGTTCTGAGCGCGGAGAAGAAGACGAGGAGCCGCTGCCCGTCAGCGGCTCCTTTTTTTAGGCTTCCTGTTCCCCTCGACCAATTGCCGGTAGATTCTCGACACAAAATGGAAGTCGACAGGAAAATTGCCGAAATTTCGGGCATCGATCCGCGTTCGCTGCCAAAGGAACTCCTGCAGTCCGGGAAGCCGGTGGTGCTGCGTGGACTGGTCGAGCATTGGCCCATGGCCCAGGCAGGACGTGCGGGGGCCAGCGAAGCTGTGGCGTACCTCCGGCGTTTCGAACGCGATGGGGCGCCGCCGGCGGTGGTCACTGTCGGACCGCCGGAAATCCGCGGGCGCATTTTTTATAACCACGACCTCAGCGATTTCAATTTCCGCCGTGAACACGTGCCCTTGGGCGTGGTGCTGAAGACGCTGCTCAAATACGCCACCCAGGAATCGCCGCCCACGATCTACTTGGCTTCAACCACCATCGACACCTGGCTGCCAGGGTTCCGCGCCGAAAACGACCTCGCACTCGGCGTCAACGATCCGCTCGCCAGCATCTGGATCGGCAATCGCACGCGCGTCCCCGCGCACCAGGATCTGCCGGACAACCTTGCATGTGTGGTCGCCGGACGCCGGCGCGTCACCCTGTTTCCGCCACAACAGTTGTCCAACCTGTACATCGGGCCGATCGATTTCACTCCGGCGGGCCAAGCCATCAGCCTCGTCGACTTCGATGCACCAGACTACGATCGCTTCCCCAGGTTCGCGGAAGCGCTCAAACACGCGCAGGTCGCGGAACTCGGTCCCGGCGATGCGGTATTGATTCCCAGCATGTGGTGGCACTACATCCAGGCGCTCGAAGACTTCAACGTGCTGGTCAACTACTGGTGGCGACAGGCGTCGGCCTGGATGGATACGCCGGTAAACACGCTGATGCTCGCTATCATGACCATGCGCGATCTGCCGCCGCACCAACGAGAGATTTGGGCCGACGTTTTTCGCCACTATGTGTTTGGCGCCAACGAAGCCACGACCGAACACATTCCCGAGAAGGCGCGCCACGTGCTCGGACCGCTGGACGACGACAAGGCTCGGTCGCTCCGGGCGCACCTGCTTCAACGCATCAACCGCTGAGTCAACTGTGATCCAAACTTCGAGTTTCCAGGATCTGATCGAACGCGCGAGCCGGCCCGATGCCACCCGGCGCTGAGCGCATCCATGAAGTGACGGGCGCGGATCCACGCGCGCTGCCCGATGAAGTGCTCGAGTCCACCGAGCCCCTGGTGCTGCGAGGACTCGCCGTCGGCTGGCCCATGGTGCGCGCAGGGCTGGAATCGCAGGCCGCGGCGACGGCCTATCTGCGGCGCTTCTACAAGGATGCATCCGTCGTCGTCATGTCCGGCGAGCCCGACATCGGCGGGCGTTTTTTCTACAACGACGACCTGTCCGGCTTCAACTTCAAGATGTATCGCACGCGGCTCGATGGCGTGCTGGCCGAACTCACGGGTTTTTCCGGCGACGCGAATGCGCCGTCGATGTACGTGGGATCCACCGCCATCGACACGGCGTTGCCGGGTTTTCGCGCCGAGAACGATTTCAATTTTGGTACGCGAGCGCCGGTGGCCAGCATCTGGATCGGCAATCGCTCGCGTATCGCCGCGCACCACGATCTGCCTGACAACCTCGCCTGCGTCGTCGCGGGTCATCGCCGCTTCACGCTGTTTCCGCCGGAACAGATTGCCAACCTGTACGTTGGGCCGCTCGAGTTCAACCCAGCCGGACAGCCGATCAGTCTCGTGAACTTCGCCCAGCCGGACTTCGAACGGTTTCCGCGATTCTCCGAGGCGCAGAAGGCCGCCCGCGTTGCCGAGCTTGGCCCCGGCGATGCCATTTTCATCCCGAGCATGTGGTGGCACCACATTGAGTCGCTCGATGCCTTCAACGTGCTGGTCAACTACTGGTGGCGCCAGTCTCCGGCGCACATGGACTCACCGATTGGCGCGCTGATGCTCGCATTGATGACGGTGCGCGACCTGCCGCCCGCGCAGCGCGCGGCTTGGGAAAATCTGTTCCGGCATTACGTGTTCCAGGCGGACGGCGAAACCGCGGCGCACATTCCCGAACGGGCGCGGCGCTCGCTTGGGACCCTGGATGCCAGCCTCGTGCGCGAGCTGCGCGCGAATGTCCTGGCGCGATTCAATAGATAGAAGGGGTGGGCATGCAAAACCTGAGTGGGGCGCGAGTGCGACGCGTGGTCATCGCCGGTGGCGGCACCGCTGGCTGGATGGTGGCCGCAGGTTTGTCGAAGACGCTCGGCAAGCTGCTCGACATACGGTTGGTGGAGTCCGACGAGATTGGCACGGTGGGTGTGGGTGAGGCGACCATTCCGACGCTCGTGATGTTCCACCGCCTGTTGGGAATCGACGAGCAGGAGTTCATGGCCGCCACGCAGGGCACGTTCAAGCTCGGCATCGGTTTCGAAAACTGGCGAGACCGTGGCGAAAATTACGTTCACTCCTTCGGCATGACCGGCAAGGACCACTGGACGGCGGGCTTTCAGCACTTCTGGCTCAAAGGCCGGGACCGCGGGCTGGCTACCGACTATGGCGACTACTGCCTCGAGCTGCGCGCGTCGCTCGAAGGCCGCTTCGCGCATCTGCCCAAGAACGGCATGAACTACGCTTTCCATATCGATGCCGGGCTGTACGCGAAATTCCTGCGCAAGTTCGCCGAAGGATTCGGCGTCAAGCGCATCGAAGGCAAGATCGTCGACGTGAAGGTCGATGAAGCGTCGGGCAACATTGCCTCCATCAAGCTCGATTCCGGCGACGTGCTCGAAGGCGACCTGTTCATCGACTGCACGGGGTTTCGCGGCCTGCTCATCGGCAACGCGCTGCACGTGGGTTACGAAGACTGGTCACATCACCTGTTCTGCGACAGCGCCGTTGCGCTGCAGACCGAGTCCATGGGGCCGGCAATCCCCTACACACGCTCCATCGCCCGCGAAGCCGGCTGGCAGTGGCGCATCCCGTTGCAGCATCGCGTCGGCAACGGCATGGTGTACTGCAGCCGTTACCTTGCCGACGATGCGGCCAAACAAGGATTGTTGGCCAACGTGGAAGGCAAGGTCCTCACCGAGCCGCGCATCATCAAGTTCCGGCCGGGCCAGCGCCGCCAGACCTGGCGTCGCAACTGCATCGCCATTGGTCTATCCAGCGGGTTCATCGAGCCGCTGGAATCGACCAGCATTCATCTGATTCAGCGCGGCATCATGTGGCTCCTGCAGATGTTCCCGCGGGACGGCATCCGCCAGTCTGACGTCGATGAGTACAACCGGCAGACCAACTACGAGATCGAACATATTCGCGATTTCATCGTGCTGCACTACCACGTGACCCGCCGACAGGACACACCGTTCTGGCGTTCTTGTCGCGCCATGGACATTCCTGACTCTCTGCGCCATCGCATCGAGCTGTTCCGGGAGACGGGCAGGGTTTTCCGCATGCCGAGCGAACTATTCGCCGAAAACTCGTGGATTCAGGTTATGTTGGGGCAGGGCATCGAGCCACTGCAGCACCATCCAGTGGCCGATCTCATGGGAGATGAGGACTTGGGGCGCTTTCTGGATGGCATCAAGGCTTCGGTCGAAAAGACCGTGGCCCAATTACCCGCGCACCAGACCTACGTCGAGCAATATTGCAGGGCGCAAAGCGAGTAATGGCGAACATCTATGAAGTCGCGGAGCTGGCGGGAGTTTCCCTCGCCACCGTTTCGCGAGTCATCAATCCGGGTGCCAAGGTCAGCGAGAAGACTCGCCAGAAGGTGCTCGATGCCATGCAACAGCTGGGCTTCCAGCCCAATTCCATTGCGCAGTCGCTGGCCACGCGCACCTCGAACGCGGTTGGCGTGCTGGTCTCCGAGCTGCATGGACCGTTCTTCGGCGCGATGCTGAGCGCCATCGAGCAGTCGCTGAAGGCGGCTGGAAAATTCGTGATGGTGGCCGCCGGGCACAGCAACGAGGAGCAGGAACGCGACGCGATCCGCTTCCTCGTGAGCCGCAACTGTGATGCGCTCATCGTCCACGTGGAGCGGCTGTCGGACAAGTTCCTCGTCGATCACGATCACAACACGACGCCGCTGGTAGTGATGAACCGCAAGGTACGCGGACTCGCCGACCACTGCTTCAGTCTCAACAACGAGCTCGGTGGCTACCTCGCCACGCAGTCGCTGGTGAAGCGCAAGCACAAACGCATTGCCTACATCTCCGGCCCGCTCGACTGGGTGGATGCCAAGCAGCGCTTCGCGGGCCACAAGCGCGCGCTTACCGAAGCCGGCATCAAATACGACGAACGCCTGCTGCACGAGGGCGACTACCACGAGACCGGCGGCACAGACGCCCTGAATGCGCTGTTCGCGAAGGATGTTCCGTTTACCGCGGTGGTTTGCGCCAACGACGAGATGGCCGCCGGCGCGATGGCCGCCGCGCATGAACGCGGGCTCGAGTTGCCCGCCGATCTGTCGATCGTCGGGTTCGACGACGCGCCCATTTCCCGATACGTCTACCCGAAACTCACCACGGTTCACTATCCGATCGCCGACATGGCTCGCATGGCGTCGCGCTGGGTTCTCAAGCACGTGTACGACCAGCAACAGCCCGACGTGCAGCAGGTGTTCGAACCCAAACTCGTGGAGCGAGACTCCGTCGGCCGACCTGCGTGATGCTGGCAAACCGCCACCGCGCGATCTGGACCATCCTGATCGTCGCACTCAGCGGTTTTCTCATGGGTTTCGACGGATCGCTGTTCACCGGCGCCGTCGGTTTCATCAAGGCGGAATTCGCGCTGAACGCGTTCGAAGTGGGATGGGCCGTCACGTCGATGGCCGTCGCTTCCACGGTCGCCATTTTCGTCTCCGGCCCGCTGGCGGACCGATTCGGACGTCGCACTTTGCTGCGGCTCGCTACGTGCGTCTTCGCAGTGTCGTCTTTGCTCGCCGCACTGTCGGAGAATTTCGCGACGCTGATCGTCGCGCGCCTGCTGAGTGGTTTTGGCGTGGGTGCCGTCCTCATCACCGCGCCCATGTACATAGCGGAGATTTCGCCGTCCGCGTGGCGTGGGCGCATGGTCTCGTTCAACCAGCTGTTCATCGTGGTGGGAGGGCTCACCGCCTTCGTCAGCAACTACCTGATCAATCGTTTCGGCGGCGACGCGGGCTGGAACTGGCGCTGGATGCTCGGCATCGGTGTGGCGCCGGCGATTCCATATTTCTTTGCATTGCTGGTGGTTCCGGAAAGCCCGCGCTGGCTGGCGATGCACCACCAGTTGCCGGCTGCGCGCCGCGTGCTTGCGCGCATGGCGGGAACCGAGCGTGCCGACCGCGAACTGGAAGTGGTACTCGAGTCGCTGGAACACGAAGCGACTCGCGCGAAGCCCGCGCTCGTGGAAATTCTGAATCCGGCGCTGCGTCGCGTGCTCATCATCGGGCTGCTGGTCGGCGTCCTGCAGCAGATCACGGGCATCAATTCCGTGCTGGCGTATGCCGTCGTGATCTTCGAGCGCGCCGGTGCAGGCGTCAATTCATCGCTCATGCAAACCGTATTCGTGGGCCTCGTGAACGTGGTGTTCACGGTGCTGGCGCTATTGCTCATCGATCGTGTCGGCCGCCGTCCCCTGTTGATGTTCGGTTGTTTTGGCATTGGCGCGTTCATGCTGCTCGCGGCTTACGGCTTCGAGGTCAAAGACGAAGCACAGAGCTCGCTGCTGGTGCTGATCGGCTTGCTCGGGTTCGTCGCGAGTTTTGCGTTCTCACTCGGACCGGGCATGTGGGTGTTGTTCTCCGAGATCTTTCCCAACCGGATCCGCGGGCTCGCGATTTCCTGCGTGGGCGTCGTCAATTCCACGGTGTGCGTGATCGTGCAGTTCGTATTCCCCTGGGAAATCGAGAACCTGGGAAACTCCAGGACTTTCCTGATCTACGGAGTGTTCGCGCTCGCGGGAGTGGCGTTCATCTGGCGACTGGTGCCTGAAACCCGTGGCCGTAGTCTCGAAGAGCTCGAAGACGCGCTGGTGCGGCATCCCTGATCCGGCGCTGTCCGACATTCGGGGCGGGCACAATTCAATAGTTTCTGGAAGCTGTCGATTTGGAGAGCACCCATTCGGCTATGCAGTGAACACCTCACGAAGGAGACACATTCATGCAATTCAGCCAGAAGATCGCTCCCTGCCTCTGGTTCGACAGCCAGGGCGAAGAAGCCGCAAATTTTTACGTGGGCATTTTCAAGAATTCGAAGATCGTGGACGTTGCCCGCTACGGAAAGGCCGGTCAGGAGCAACACCAGCGGCCCGTCGGTTCCGTCATGACGGTGGCCTTCGAGCTCGAAGGTCTGCCGTTCACCGCGCTCAATGGCGGGCCGATTTTCAAATTCACCGAGGCAATTTCCTTTCAGATCTACGTCGAGGATCAGAGGGAGCTGGACTACTACTGGGACAAGCTCACGCCCGGCGGCGACCCCAAAGCGCAAGTGTGCGGCTGGCTCAAGGACAAGTTTGGCGTGTCGTGGCAGGTGGTGCCTCGCAAGATGGTGGATTGGTTCACGAAGGCGGACGAGAAATCGCAACGTGCCATGGCCGCAATGATGAAGATGAGCAAGCTCGACATCGCCGCGCTCGAACGCGCGTACAACGGCTAACTACCATTGAATCCGGATGCCTTGCTGGACGCCGTCCAGTGGCCAGCCATGGCGGTGACGCTGTTCGCCGCCTGGCTGGTGGCGTCGCGCAAGAAGGAGCGGCGTGCGCATGGCTTCTGGTGGTTCATCGCCAGCAACATCCTGTGGATTGTCTGGGCGTGGCACGTGCACGCGTGGGCGCTGATTGCCCTGCAGGTCGGCTTGTTTGCCATGAACGTGCGCGGCGCCGTCAAAAACGAATAAGATTCGGCGGCGTTCACTCGATCCGGGAGGGGGATCATGGCTGACCGACGTTCGTTCCTGCGCGGGGCTTCCGTACTCATGGGGCATGCCGCGTTTGGCCAGGTGATGACGGCGTTTGCCGCCGCGCCGCGCACGGCCACCTGGTTCACTGGTCCCGAGATGGACACGTTGCGATCTCTCGTGGACGTCATTCTTCCGGCCACCGATTCGCCCTCCGCATCGGCCGCCGACACTCATTACTTCATCGATCTGGCCATGCCCGCCTGCGCAAACGTCGAGGCTCAGAAAATCTTTCGCGCCGGCCTGGCTGCTCTCGGCGAGAAGAAATTCGCGAGCCTCGCGCCGGCCGTGCAGGTCTCCCAGCTGAAGGCTCGCGCCGCGGACGACATGTCGCTGCCCTACGATCAGTCGTTCTTCAAGATTCTCAAGGACTACACGCTCACCGGGTATTTCCTGTCCGAGACCGGCGCTACGAAGGCGCTGGCATACGAAAGAGTCCCGGGTGGTTTCCAGGGCGACATCCCGCTCGCCGCCAATCAGAAAGCGTGGGCAATCTGATGGCCACCACAAATCAGTTCGATGCCATCGTCGTTGGGTCAGGCATGTCGGGCGGCTGGGCCGCGAAAGAACTTACGGAGAGGGGCCTGAAGACACTGGTGCTCGAGCGCGGGCGAAACATCCGTCACGTCACCGACTACACGACGGCGCTGAAAGATCCGTGGCAACTCCCGTACAACAATCGCGCCACCGCCGCGGATCGCGCCGCGCAGCCCATCCAGTCGACGCTCTATCTATACGATCAGTCCACCAAGGATCACTTCGTGAACGACCTGCAGCAGCCCTATGGGCAGGCGCAGCCGTTCAACTGGTATCGCGGCTACCAGGTCGGCGGCCGCTCGCTCATGTGGGCGCGCCATGTATTCCGTTACAGCGATCTCGACTTCGAAGCGAACCTGCGCGAAGGCGTGGGCATCGACTGGCCGATACGCTACGCGGACATCAAGCCCTGGTACGACCACGTGGAGCGGTTCATCGGCGCGAGCGGCGAGAACTCCGGCCTGCCGCAATTACCGGAACAGATCCTGCAGCCGCCTTTCGAAATGAATGCGCTCGAGAAGCACATCCGCGGGCACATGGCGGCGAAGTTCGCCGGTGAGCGCAAGCTCATCTGCAGCGCCACCGCGGTGCTGTCGCGCGAGCACAATGGGCGAGGGCCCTGCCAGGGCCGCAATCAATGCGCGCGCGGCTGTCCGTTCAGTGCGTATTTCTCTTCGAATGGAGTCACGCTGCCGGCCGCAGCGGCGACGGGAAACCTGACGCTTCAGCCCGACTCCATTGCACATTCGCTGATCTACGACGAGGGCAAGAAGCGCGTGACCGGGGTTCGGGTCGTGGACTCGGCCACACGCAAGACCACCGAATATTTCGCGCGCGTCGTGTTCCTGTGTGGCTCAACGTTGAACTCCACTGCGCTGCTGCTCAACTCGCAAAGTTCACGTTTCCCGAAGGGGCTGGGCAATGACAGCGGCGAGCTCGGGCACAACCTCATGGATCACCACAATGGTGGTGGCGCCACGGCCAGCTACTCGGGATTGCTCGATCGCTATTACCGCGGGCGTCGCGCCACCAGCATGTACATCCCGCGCTTCCGGAATGTCGGCAAACGCGAGGAAAAGTTCACGCGCGGCTATGGCTACGAGGTGTACACGAACCGCGGCAACTGGTCGCGCGGCATCGACAACGTGGACTTCGGTGCCGACTTCAAGAACGAGATCACGCGGCCGGGGCAGTGGAGCCTTTTCATGGAAGGTTACGGCGAGACGCTTTCCAACCGCGAAAACCGCATGTGGCTGTCACCGCATAAACCCGATGCCTGGGGGATTCCGAAGATCAACGTCTCGATGAAATATCGCGATAACGAAAAGGCCATGGCGCAGCAGATGATGGACGATGCGGTGGAGATGATGGAGGCGGCGAAGCTCGAAAACGTCAAGGGGTTCAACAACCCGGTGACGCCGGGCAGCGTGATCCACGAGATGGGCACGGCGCGCATGGGCCGGGATCCGAAAACTTCGGTACTGAACGCGCATAACCAGGTGCACGCAGTGCCCAACGTGTTCGTGACCGACGGCAGCTGCATGGTGTCGTCGCCGACCCAGAACCCGTCTCTCACCTACATGGCGCTGACGGCGCGCGCCGCGAGCTTCGCCGTGGATCAGCTGAAGCGCGGCGAGATCTGAGCTCAGGGCGTGCGCCGAATGATGAAGTGCGTCGCGCGTTCGCCCGCGATGCTTTCGGCGCCCTGGTAGCCGAGCGCGCGCAGGTCGAGATCGCGGAACAGCGGCTCGCCGCGGCCTAGCAACACCGGGCGAACCGCGACATGCAGGTCGTCGAGGAGACGCGCCTGCAGGTACTGGCGAATGGTCGATACACCGCCGCCCACGCGCACGTCACGGCCGCCGGCCGCCTCGCGTGCACGCTCCAGCGCCTCGTGAATGCCGCCCGTGACGAAATGAAACACGGTGCCGCCCTTCATCGTTATGGAAGGCCGGGCATGGTGCGTGAGCACGAACGTGGGTACGTGATACGGCGGCTCCTCACCCCACCAGCCTTTCCAGCTTTCGTCAGGCCAGGGGCCGCGAACGGGCCCGAACATGTTTCGCCCCATGATCCACGCGCCCATGTTTTCGAAACTCGCGTCGGCCATACGGCTGTCGATGCCGTTCTCGCCACCTTCCTGACCCTGCATCTTGCGCCACGCGCGCGTCGGGAAGTACCACTCGAACATCTCCAGGGCATTGATGCCGAGAGGAGTCTCGAGAGTTTGATCGGCGCCCGCGCCGAAGCCATCCAGCGACAGGGAAATGCACATGGCACGCAGTTTCGACATACCTACCTCGCAGGTGAGAGGGCTGCGACTTCACTCGCGGCCAGCAGGAACGCGCCGACGCCGTAGTACTGCGTGTCGGATTCGGCCACGCTTTCGGGGCGGTCGCTGACTTGCTGGACCCAGCCGAGGCGGCCGTCCTTTGCCACGGCGCGCGTCAGCGCCGTCCAGCCACGGTCGATGGAAGCTCGATACTCCGCCGCGTCTAACAACCCGCGATTCACGCCCCAGGCCAGCCCGTAGACGTAAAAGCCCGTACCACTGGTTTCGGCGGGGGAGTTTTCCGGGGCTAACAAGGACGGTGGCCAGTAGCCATCTGGCTTTTGCAGGGCCTTCAACTTCACCGCCATTTCCCGGAACAATTGCTCCATGCGCGGGCGGTGCGGGTTGTCCTTCGGCAGGACATCGAGAATGTTCGCAATGCCCGCAAACACCCAGCCGTTGCCGCGGCTCCAGAACTGTTTGCGGCCCTTGTCGTCGCGGCGCTCGAAAAAGCGGCTGTCGCGGAAGTAGAGCGCTTCGACCCGATCGTAGAGGAAGTCGGTCGTAACCCAGAATTCCGCCATCGCGAAGTTCGTGTAGCGCGGATCGCCGGTCTGTTGTGAGAGCTCGACCCAGGCCGGCGGCGACATGAACAGCGCGTCGCACCAGCACCAGCGGCGCAGGCAGGGCGTTGATTCGTAATCCCTGGTGACCACAAAGCTCAGGTGATCGATGGGAGGTTTGGCAAGGATCGAGTCGAAGGTGGCGCGCAGCGGGGCAATGGCTTCTGCACCCGCGCCATGGCGCGCCGCCCACAAATAACTCTGCGCGATCACGTGGTCGTCGGCGTGCAACGTGCGCTTGCCGGGCTGCCATTGGTTGGTCTTGCCCATCGAGATGATGGCGTCGGCGAATCGTTTCTCGCCGGTGACGTCCGCGAGGCGCGTCATGCCCACCCAGAACGCACCTTGCTGCCAGCTGCGGGGGTTGGCGGTTTCTTCGGCGTACTTGGTGACGCCATGAGTCGCGCCCATACGCTCGAGCTGCCAGTCCGCGACGCGCGCGGCGACCTTGAGCACGTCTTTACGCGAAGCGGGTTCGGTGCCAGCCGCTATGGTGAGTGCAGACACTGAAAGCGCGAGCGCACTCACAGCGCCGGCGAGGACGGTACGACGATCAATGTGTTTCATAGGCAATATACTAGCCACGAGCGCGCGGGGACGGGAGACAAACAATGCGAATCTGGCAGGTCGTGCTGGGGATGGGTATTGCCGCGTATTCTTGCGCAGCGGCGCAAGCGGCGCCGCCCATACCGGAGATCGTGACGCGCGACGGCCGCTCGGCGCTCATGGTGGATGGCGCGCCGTACCTGGTGCTCGGCGCGCAGGTGAACAACTCCAGCTCCTGGCCTTCGATGCTGCCCAAGGTCTGGCCGGCCGTGAAAAAGCTGAAGGCCAACACGGTCAGCGTGGCTATGCCCTGGGAGCAAATCGAGCCAGTCGAGGGCAAGTTCGACTTCTCCTTCCTCGACACGTTGTTGCGTGAAGCGCGCGAACACAAAGTGCGCCTGGTGCTGCTCTGGTTTGCCACCTGGAAAAACAACGGCCCTAACTACGCCCCCGAATGGGTGAAACTCGACAATGCGCGCTTCCCGCGCCTCGTCGACGCCAAGGGCAAGATGCTCAATTCGATGTCGCCGCACGCGGCCTCGACGCTGGCGGCCGACAAACGAGCGTTCGCCGCGCTGATGCGGCGCCTGAAGGAAGTCGATTCCGAGCGCACCGTGATCATGGTGCAGGTACAGAACGAGCCGGGCACGTACGGCAGCGTCCGTGATTTCGGCGCCGCGGCAACCAAGCTGTTTGGAGGCGCCGTGCCCGCGACGCTGGTCAAGGCAATGGGCGCCAAGCCCGGCACCTGGAGTCAGGCCTTCGGCAAAGAAGCGGACGAATTCTTTCACGCGTGGGCGGTCGCCAGGTACATCGGCGAAGTGGCGGCAGCCGGCAAGAAGGAGTACCCACTTCCGTTGTACGTCAACGCCGCACTGCGCGATCCCTTCCATCCCGGTGCACCGGGTGGATACGCCAGCGGTGGTCCGACGGACAACGTCATCTCTATCTACCGTGCCGCGGCTCCGGCCATCGACATTGTCGCGCCTGACATCTACATGAAGGAGTCGAACAAGGTCTATCGCGTCATAGACCTCTACAAGCCCGGTGGTGCGTTGCTGGTTCCGGAAATCGGCAACGATCCGCTGTTCGCGCGGTATTTCTACGACGTGCTTGGCGCACAAGCGATCGGCATCGTGCCTTTTGGCATCGACTACACCGGCTATTCGAACTTCCCGTTGGGCGCGAAGGACATCGATGCGGGCATCGATGCGTTCGTGCGGCCATATCGTTTGCTGGCGCCGATGGCACGCGAGTGGGCGCACCTGAGCTTCACCAACAAAGTGTGGGGCGCATCGGAGCCCGACGACCGGTCGAGCCGCAAGCTCGACCTCGGCCGCTGGCAGGCGACGTTGAGTTTCAACGAATGGCAGTTCGGCATGAAGGAGTGGTTTGGCGATCTGAAGGACAAGCCGGAGTGGTCAGGCTCGCCATCCGGTGGCGCGCTGCTGGCACAGCTCGGGCCCGACGAGTTCCTGCTCACCGGTCAGCATGTGCGCGTGTCCTTCGCGCCGGTGGAGGGGCGCAAGGCCAACGGTCTGATTTTCGCCTCGGTCGAAGAGGGCAGCTACGTCGACGGCAAGTGGTCGCGCACACGTATCTGGAATGGCGACCAGACGGATTACGGCCTCAACCTCACCGACGAGCCGCGCGTGTTGCGCGTGCGGCTGGCGACGTACTAGATCATCCACCCGCCGTCGATCACGTGGATCTGGCCGGTGGTGAATCCGGATTCATCGCTGGCCAGGTGCAGGGCGAGGGCGGCGATTTCTTCGGGCTTTCCTAACCGCCCAATCGGCTGTCGCGCTTCAAACTCGGCGCGCGTCTTGGCGTAGTCACCATAGGCGTGCAGCCGCGCCTGCAGCGACGGTGTATCCACCGTGCCCGGACAGATCGCATTGCAGCGCACACCCTGCGCAACGAAATCGGCGGCAACAGATTTGGTCAGGCCGATCACCGCTGCCTTGGTGGCGCCATAGGCGCAGCGATCGGGAACGCCGGTGATGGAACTGGCCACCGATGACATATTGATGATGGAACCGCTGCGAGCCTCGACCATGGCCGGCAGAAACGCGCGGATCATCGAAAACATGGAATGCACGTTGAGCTCGAACGCGGCGGCCCATTGTTCGGCCGTCACGGTGAGGACGGTGCCGCCAGGCACGATGCCCGCGCAATTGAACAACACGTCCACCTTGCCGATGGTTTTCGCGAATGCGGCGATGGCATTCGAGTCGCGGACATCGAGCACCTGTCCCTCGCAACCGACGACATTCTTCAGGGCGTTGCCGTCGATGTCGGCGGCGATGACCTGCGCTCCCGCGCGCGCGAAGCATTCCGCGCTGGCGCGGCCGATTCCCGATCCTGCGGCGGTGACCACCGCAATCTTGCCGGCTAGTCGCTTAGATTCCATAGGTTGCTCGTGCTGTTCCGGAGTAAATCTGTTCGCGCTCGGTGGTCTTGAGCTTCGCTAACAACGTGTCCGTGACACTGCGCCACTCGGCATACGAGCAGACCAGCTCGCACACGGGCCAGTCGCTGCCCCACATCAGGCGCGCCGGGCCGAAGGCGCCGAGCAGGTGCTCGACCGATGCCTCGAGTACCGCGACATTCGCGCTGCCCGCTTCGGTGACCAGGCCCGAGAGTTTGCAGACCATGGGCGATGAGCGGGCGAGTTCGGTGATCGCCTGCTTCCAGGGTTCGATATCGCCGCTGGCGATCGGCGGTTTGGCACCGTGATCCAGCACCATGGCCAGATCGGGATAACGCGCGGCAAGTTCGAGTAGCGCCGGCAGATGTTTGGGCAATACCAACGCATCGAACACGAGGCCGTGGTCGATCATGGCCTCGAAGGCTGGCGCCAGCTTTTCTTCCAGCATCCACTCGGAATCCGGGATGTCCTGGATCATGGGCCGGAGACCGACCAGCCCGGGGTCGGCGGCGAGAGCGGCGATGGTTTCCACCACGTCATCACTTTCAAAATCCGCCCAGCCCACCACACCGGCGATGAATGAATGGTCGCGCGCGAGCTCGAGCATGAAGCGCGTTTCCGCAACGGTGGCCGCTGCCTGCACGAGGATGGTCGCACCAACGCCCGCCTCGGTGAGCTGCGGCGCGAGGTGTTCCGGCAGACAGTCCCGATAGATAGGCGCGAGCGCTGGGGTCAGCCAGCCGTAGTCGCCACGATCCAGGCGCCAGAAGTGCTGATGACTGTCGACTCGCGTGCTCATGGGTGCATTCATCCGGGCAGCGGCGCGCGCTCGTCAACCAGCCCGCGTTCGCGCAACGCGTGCCAGAACCCTGGCGGTATGGGATGCGAATACATGGCGGCGCAATTGCGTGCTTCCGGGCCATTGGCGCATCCGGCCACTACGCTGGCAATCTGCGGATGCCCCAACGGGAACTGCAGCGCCGCGGCCTGCAGCGGCACTGAAAACTCTCCGCAAAGTTGTTCGAGCCGGGCCACGCGTTCGAGTACCGCGGGCGGCGGCGCAGCGTAGTTGTAGTGCGTCTGCGCGCCAGCGCGCGAGCCGGCCGCGAGAATGCCGGAGTTGAACGGACCTCCGCAGATGATGG
>Ga0190271_10000551_pt1 | contig 19131 bp, 13 predicted proteins | sample Popmic356T_FD_133747 | JGI IMG/M metagenome (GOLD analysis project Ga0190271, IMG submission 133747) | Populus adjacent soil microbial communities from riparian zone of Weber River, Utah, USA - 356 T | ecosystem: Environmental > Terrestrial > Soil > Riparian zone | place: USA: Utah | collected...
CGAACAAGGACCGGTCCTGTTATCCGAGAATTTGCCGTTGGGCGTGGTCACGTCCATCGCCGGCAGTACGCGAGCACTGGTTACGATCACGGGGCTGGCAGGCCACGCCGGCACCGTGCCGATGAACCTGAGACAAGACGCCGCGGTCGCTGCGGCAGAGTTGGTCTTGTTCGTCGAGAAACGCTGTTCGCAAAGTTCCGGACTCGTCGGCACCGTAGGAAGGCTGGAAGTGCCGGGCGGTGCTGTAAACGTCATTCCCGGCCGCTGCGAATTGAGCATCGACATTCGCGCGCCGGAAGACGCAATGCGGAAGTCAGCCTACGACGATGTAGTCGAACAAAGCCGCCGAATCGCCGATCGACGCAAAGTCGACATGGACATTCGCAAAGTGCTGGAGGTCGACAGCGTGCCTTGTGCGCCGAACTTCCAGCGACGCTGGGCGGAAAGCATTCAAAGGGTTACGGCTGCGGCGAGTGTTCGGTATCTGCCGAGCGGCGCGGGGCATGACGCCATGATGATGAGTGAGCTGACGGAAGTCGGTATGCTCTTTGTTCGCTGTGGCAATGGTGGCATCAGCCACAACCCCGCGGAAACCATGACGGCAAGCGACGCTGATCTCGCCAGCCAGGTATTCGCCGATTTCCTCCTCAACTTCGCATCACCGGAATGAACCCCAACGTGACCTTGGAATCGCTCGTTCTCGAGCAAGTGGATCGGCGCTTTGCTGACGAGCAGAGCTTTCTCGCCGAGCTGGTGAAGATCCCCACCGACAATCCGCCGGGCGATTGCATTGCGCACGCCACCAAGGCGCAGGCGTTGCTCGAACAGCTCGGCTTCACGGTTGAAGCGCATCCTGTTCCGCAAGAGGCCGTACGCGCGGTGGGAATGATCTCCGCGACGAATCTCATCGTGCGCTGGAAGTTCGGCGAAGGCGGTCCGTGTGTCGCTTTGAATGCTCACGGGGATGTGGTGCCGCCTGGATTGGGCTGGACTCAGGATCCGTACGGCGCCGGCGTAATCAAAGATCCTGAGCATGGGGATACGATGTTCGGCCGCGGCGTGGCGGTCAGCAAATCCGACTTCGCGACGTACACGTTTGCTTTGTTGGTGCTGCGATCTTTGTCGAAGAATGGCGCGCCGCTCAACGGAACGGTCGAGCTGCATTTCACGTATGACGAGGAAGTGGGCGGGGATATCGGTCCGCGTTGGCTGCTGGAAAACGGCTTGAGCAAGCCGAACTACGCGATCTCCGCAGGCTTCTCGTATGCAGTCACCACCGCGCACAACGGCGTGATTCACCTGGAAGTGACGGTGCACGGCAAGCAAGGTCACGCCGCCATGCCCGAATCCGGAGCCGATGCGCTGGTTGCAGCCACCCAGATCCTGCAAACGATCTACGCTTCTCGCGAGCTGCTGAAACAAAGGCGTTCGAAAGTTTCAGGCATCAGCCATCCGACGCTCAATGTCGGTTTGATTCAGGGTGGCATCAACACCAACGTGGTCCCCGATCGCGTGACCTTCCGGATCGATCGGCGAGTGATTCCCGAAGAGAGTCCCGAAGTCGCGGAAGCCGAGTTGCGTGCGCTGATCGACAGAACCGCGGCCTCGTTCCAGGGCATTCGAGTGGAGGTGCGGCGGATTCTGCTGGCGCTGCCTCTGGTGAAGTTGCCGGGCTCTGAACGCCTGACTCAAACACTGCAAAAGTATGGGCAGAAGTTTTTTGGCGTGCCGATCGCCGAGCATGGCGTGCCGTTGTACACCGATGCTCGCCACTACACGGCGGCAGGAATCCCCACAGTTCTGTACGGCGCAGGTCCGCGAACGTTGGGTGAAGCTCACGGCCATGCGGCTGATGAGCAGCTCCGCCTGAGCGACCTGCGTAACGCCACGGCCACTGTGGCCTGCACGCTCGCCTCGCTGCTCGGCGCGCAAGCATGACTCCTCTCACGAGGTCTTGTTCAGCTTCAGCGATGTCGAGATCTTTCGGCTAACAACTGGTGGCCAGGTCCGGGAGCGGAGGTGCTGGTCACCCGCATCGAGCGCCATCGGACGGTGGTCCAGGATCGGAGTTCCGCGTCAGCTTTGCTTCCAGGAGCCATCCTGCGCGCGACACGCCTTGCCATCGCTCGACTTCGATTTGCCGGCGCGTGACACCTTGATCGTGTATGCACGGCAAGCGTTGCCTTGACTTGGCGCGCCTTGCGGCGACATCACGTAGGTCACGCCGGTGGCCTCGTTGATCCAGCGCACGTGTTGCCCTGCGGGCGCAAGTTCCAGCGCATGACCGACACAGGCACGATCTCCCTCGTCCAGATCTCGACCGATCTCTCTTCCGATCGCCCCACCAACGACCGATCCCACGATGATCGCGACGGTACGAGTCGAGCCATCGCCGACCTGCGAACCTATCGCCCCGCCGACAACTGCACCCAGAGCAGTGCCAATGTCCTTGCGGTTGCACGTCCCTTCGAGCACTCCATAATCGCGCTCCCATGTGCGACCGGTATAGCCGACATAGTTCGGATCGTTTTTCTTGCGCCAACCGTGAGCTTTCGCGTGATCGGGCGGTGCCGCAACAGCGACTGTCGTCGCCATGACGACGATGGCGCAAAACGCCGCAATGACTGAATTTCTGAATCTACGCATCGGCGGACTCCACGGACGCAATAACCAGCGGCGACAATAGAGAATCGGGCTATTAGCACCCTGGATGCGCGTCACAATCAGGCGCATGCCGATGGGTGTGGAACCCCTTACTGGCGTCAGGCACAGCCCACCGCGCCGTTATTTCTTCGAAGTGGCGTACTGCGTGAACGTCCGAACGAACTGGGCCACGAGTGTCATTCCCCCACCTCATCCAGACCCAGCGTGTCCGCACGCCTGGCGCTGTTCAATCCCTTCACGCCGCGAAGTTGTGCGCCCGTGAGATTCGCCTTCGAGAGGTTGGCGTTAGTCAGATCAGCGTCTGTCAATATGGCTTCATGCAGATCTGCGCCGGTCAGATCCGCTCCTGCGAGCACGGATCCGCTGAAGTCCGCGCGTACCAGCTTCGTGCCGATCATTTGGGCACCGGTGAAGTCGGAGAAACTCAAGTCCGCGCGGGAGAAATCCGCATCCGTCATATCGGCAGAGAGCGCCTTCGCGTTCACGATGTTCGCGCGCATCAGGCCCATCGACTGGTTTTTCATGTCCGGGGCAGCGTTCACCTGAACGAGTTTCGCGTGCGACAAATCCACGCGACGCAGATCGCCGATCAGGCGCGCCCCGGTGAGGTCCGCCCCAGTCAGCACAGCGCCGGCCATCTGCGCGGAGAACAGCGTTGCCCGCGTCAGGGACGCTTCCGAAAGATTCGCCCCTTCCAGAAAACTGACGGTGAGGTTGCAGCCGTCCAGCCTGGCACCCGACAACGTGGCCTTGTTGAACACGGAGGCGGAAAGATTGGCGCGCCGGAAATCGATGCGAGACAAATCCAGCCCGGAAAAGTTTTTCCCGGTCAGCGACGGAATTCCCGTGCCCGCCTCCGCCAGCCGGCCCAGTAGTTGGTCTCGCGTCAGCCGCTCATAACCCTGCCACTCCTCGGCAAAGGCGGCCGCGATCAGCAGGAAAGAAATTGCGGCGACCGCGAATGCGGCACCACGTCGATTCGATTCCATCAGATGACATCCCCGGGACACCATGGCGAGGTTCACGATCAGGAGGCAGGCACCATGCAGGCATCCTGCTCGCCCTCGCTTTCTGCGGCAAGCAGCGCGGACCCCTACAATGCCGGCATGGATATTTCAGATGACGACCTGCGGGCGTGCGTAAGAGTACTGCGAGCGATCGAAGCGGATCGCTCGCACCTCACGCGCCTCTCGCAGGAACAGCGTCGCGAGTTGCTCACGCTCGCCGGGCTCGTTGCCAAGCCCGAGCGCCACGATCTCGTCAGGATGGCGAAGGCCTTTCGACGCGCCGAACGGGAAGCCGCGAAGGAACATGACCGCAAGGCCATCGAGCAGGCCGGCTTGCGCGTCCAGCGCCGCTCACCTGTCTTTGCACCGCTGTGGCTGGAACCGCCGAAGCCGGAGGACCTCGATGAACGGCCACGCCTTCACAAGGAGCGCGATTGCTACGTCTGCAAGCAGCCCTTCTCCAAGGTGCATCGCTACTACGATGCCATGTGCCAACCCTGCGGCGACTTCAACTACGCCAAGCGCGAGCAGACCGCGGACCTGAGCGGCCACTACGCGTTGATAACCGGCGCGCGCGTGAAGATCGGATACCAGGCCTCTCTCAAACTACTGCGTGCCGGGGCGCAGGTCATCGTCACGACACGCTTCCCGGTCGATGCCGCCGACCGCTATTCGCGAGAGCCGGATTTCTCTTCATATCGGCAGCGGCTGCAGATCCATGGGCTGGACCTGCGCCACACACCGAGCGTGGAACTGTTCACGAGATTTGTCGCCGAGCGGCTGCCGCGACTCGACTACATTCTCAACAACGCGTGCCAGACGGTGCGCCGGCCGGCGGGATTCTTTCAACATCTGCTGGCACGCGAAGCGGAGTCGATCGCCGCGCTTCCTTCGGATCTGCGCAGCGTGCTGGCGGGTCATGACGAGTTGCGCAGGATGCTCGAAGGATCGCGCTCACACACCTCGCTCACGGCAGCAGCGGAACACAGCCCGGGCGAAGGGCTCGTGCACAGCGCGGCGCTCTCGCAGCGACGCTATCTGGACGAGGATTACCGCGGCGGCGAGGCGCTGTTTCCCGCCAACCGCTTCGACGAGGACCGGCAGCAAGTGGACTTGCGGGAGATGAACAGCTGGCGTCTGCGCATGCACGAAGTAGAAACACCCGAACTACTGGAAGTGCAGCTCGTGAACGCAATTGCACCGTACATCCTCAACGCACGCCTGAAGCCGCTCATGGTGCAAACCGCCGGCTCTCACAAGCACATCGTCAACGTCAGCGCGATCGAGGGGCAGTTCTATCGCGCCACGAAAACCGACAAGCACGCACACACCAATATGGCAAAAGCGGCGTTGAACATGATGACCCGGACGAGCGCGCCCGACTTCGTGAAGGATGGCATCCACATGAACGCCGTGGACACCGGATGGATCACCGACGAGGATCCCGCGGCCCACGCGGCACGCAAGGCTGAAGCCGGATTCTCACCGCCGCTCGACATCATCGACGGCGCAGCGCGGATCGTGGATCCCGTATTCGCAGGCCGCCTCACCGGCGAGCATGTGTGGGGACAGTTCCTGAAAGATTACAAGCCGGCGCCGTGGTAACGCGCGCGGACGAGCCATACGAGCAATTGGTGACTTCCAGGCGCGCGACATCCTGCCACGTGCCGGCATCCTTTCCTCTCTGTAACGAGACCGCAATTTGCGACACGTCCGGAACTGGTTTGCGATCGAGCTGCTCGCGGAATTGAACACCCTCGAGCGACCGGTTAGGCTGCAGCGCAAACAACGGCGCGCCGTAACGCGTCACGCCAATCAAGGAGAGGGAGACCGTGCGAAGATCACTGCGTTCATTCCACGCGGCGCTCGTGGCGCTCGCAGCTTTCGGTTACGGCGAAGCTGCGCATGCCCAGCTTCCCACCCGGGTGTGTGCCAACGAGTTCACCAGCCAGCAACAATCCACCTGTCTGCGCGTGAGCACCGTCAATACGACGGTCGGCAGCAATGTCACGATCAGTGCCTGGTTCGAAAGGCGTACGCAGCAGAGCGGATGGTTTCAGGACGATGGCACGGTGAACGTGCACGACGGAAATCAGCTCCTGTTCGTCGCCAACTCCACGCGCAACGGCGCCACGCCGACGCAAACTCATCAAATGCTCACGCCCGGAGCGCACGTCATCACGGCGACCTCTCCGAGTGGCTTCGGCGGTACTTCGACGATCAGCGTGCAAGTCGGGAAGTTCGCGCCGCAGTTCAGCGGGACTTCGGCATCGACGGCGTTCGCGCGCGTTGGTGACACCGTACAATTCGTCACCGACTTCGTGACGTGGCGCCCGAATGGCCCCCTCATCTTTCGCGTGACCCCGCCGGGCGGTCTCCCAACCGAATACACTCGGGCCACGGTCAACAATCCGAATAATCTGGTCAGCTTGCGCGCGACGGGTTACTTCCTCTTCGCGGCTCCCTATTCGACACCGGGAACCTACAAGCTGTCGGCTCAGTACGCCGCAGACGCCCACAATCTCGACGGCTACAGCATCGATGTCCTGGTCAAGCTGGGTCCGTTCCCAACTACCAGCTCGCTCACGCAGTCATCCACCACATCGCTGACCGCCAAGCCGGTTACGCTGACTGCGGCTGTCACCGCCGCTGTGGGAGCGTATGCGGCGCCCACGGGCACCGTCGAATTCTACGAGGGGACGACGCTCATCGGCAGCGCGCCGCTCACCGCAGGCTCCGCGACGTTGGCTACCACGCAACTGCGCCGCACTGGCAACCTGTCGTTGACCGCGCGTTACACCGGCGACGCGTGGAACCAGCCGAGCACGTCACCAATCGTCGTGCACGAACTCAAATTCGATCCGGCGCTCCTCATGCCGATTCTCGAGATGCTGCTGTAGGGTAGGAAAACTCATTCGATCGCGGCGGCAAACATATCCCTGAATCTCCAGAGCTCCGCCGCCGCCAGATGGTTGCTGTCAGCGAATAGCGAGCGTCCGTCGATAAAGAAACGGCAGGACTCGAGGTCACACTGGACGCGGTCGGGCCGGATGAATTTCATGTCCTGGCGCGCCTCGAAGTGGGCATGAACGCCACCGAAGCGCTCCAGGAACTGGTTCGTCGGCAATCCGAGTGGGCGTGATTCCGGCCATCCGAACGCGCGCTTTCGACTGATCTCAGAGGCAACGTCCCAGCCAGGTTCCGCTATGGGACCGACGAGCACCACATTTCTACCTTGTGCCTTCAGTCTTGCGACCAGGTCATCGTAGGCGAAAATGATTGCGCGATTCTCACCGTTGTCGATTCGCTGTCCTTGCGTGTCAACGAGCACGGGTACGTCGAACCACCAGTTGCTGGCGACAACCACAGTTCGCAGTTTCTTCAGACGGGCCAGCGCTTCGAAATTCTGCTGAGCCATCAACAGACAGGTTTCATTGAAGTTCGCGCCCACCGCAGGCAGGCATCCGTTCAGGGGCACGAGCAATCCGGCGATATTGCGTTCCGACAGGATGCCCTGCACGACTGGCGCGTACATCTGCGCATGCGAATTGCCCAGCAGCACCAGCTCGGCGTCCGCGGGATCACGCGATTGAAGATTGAGCATGCACGCGCGGGACGCTCCAAACGGCAAGAGGTCACTTACCGGACAGCGGAAGTTCGTGCCGACCGCCTGGTTGATAGTCGCCGCCTCGCTGTTCAAGCGTTGCGGCAGCCCGTCGAGCTTGATGAAAGCCACACCCACGATGGCCAGGACGGCCGCGCCGCTGGCCGAGAGCAGGTAGAGCCGGCCAACTGGAAAACCACGTGCGCGAAACGGCCTTTCGACGTATCGGTAAGACACCCACGCGATGCCTGACATCATGATGAATGCGACGAATACTTCGACACCGGTGAGATCGCGCACCAGGAAATAGCGCGTGAAAACGATGATCGGCCAGTGCCACAGGTACAGCGAGTAGGAGATGAGCCCCACCCACACCAGTGGTTTGAGTGACAAGAGGCGCGTAACAGGCGTCGATGTCGAATTGCCGACCCGCAGCAATATGGCGGTGGCCGCAACCGCCAGCGCTGCGTCCGGAAGCATTGGCCACGGCGGCGCCGGATGGACGAGGCTGAAGGCAATCGCCAGTATTGCAACGCCAGACAAAATCGACGGCGCCAGCATTGCACGTGGCGATCCGGATGTAGCGGGCAACGCGAGTGCGACCATCGCGCCGCAGCCAAGCTCCCATGCACGGGTTGGAAACAGGTAAAACGCCGGACTGGCCGCTCCCGCTTTCAACGCGAGCACATTCAGCACGAAACTCGCCGCAGTCAGTACAGCCACGAACCCCAGCGCAAGCCGCGGCCAACGACGCACGACGAATGCCAGGATCAGCGGGAACAGTATGTAGAACTGTTCTTCGACTCCAAGCGACCACATGTGCAGCAGCGGCTTGTCTTCGGCGGCACGTGCGAAGTAGTCCGTATCCCGCCATGAATAGATGTTCGCCACGAAGGCGAGTGTTGCCAGCAACGCCTTGCCGTAGCCTTCGAGATCGGCCGGCAGAAGGACGAATATCGCAACCACCGAGGCGACTGCAAGCAGGAATAGCAGGGCGGGAGCGATACGGCGCACTCGCCGCTCGTAGAATCCGGACATGGTGAAGTGTCCGTCGACGATCTCTTTGTGGATGATCCGGGTGATCAGGTAGCCAGAGAGAACGAAGAAGATATCGACTCCAAGATATCCGCCCGCGAGCCGCTCACCCGCGAAATGGAACACGACAACAGACAACACAGCGATGGCGCGAAGGCCATCGACGTCCGGGCGGTATCTCATGTCGTTTTGATCATCCTTCTTGAAAGGATACACAATCGGCCGTTCTCGGCGATCTGACGCAGCGGCCCCCGGCGAGACTACTGTGCCGGCTCGTAATCCGTCGTCTCGCGAAATTCTGCGATGCTGCCATCGGGCCTGAAGGAGACCATGATCCGCGAGACCTGGGTCTGATTGCCAAGATGTTTGTAAGACGTGAGCCCCACCACCCGGTTTCCGGAGTACGTGTACTCGCGCGTGGGTTTGCCGAAGCGTGCGCTGCCCGGATCCTGGTCGATTTCCCTGATGACCCTGCCATGCGTGTCCTTGACGAATTCGATGAGCCCATTGTCGGGCGACACCATGAGCGCCTGGAGCCGCGGATCGGACGGCGCGGCGTTCACGGCGGCAGCTGCCGAAGCCGGCGCGCGTGCGGCGGGTACCGCGGGCGTGGCCACCGCCCCGCCGCTCCGGTCGGCGGGCGCCGGGGGCGGCTGCACGGTAGTTAGCCCGGTCTCGCGGCCGGCGAAATACCATACGCCCGCGAACACGGCAGCGACGGCGATGGCTCCGAGGACGATCGGCTTCCGCATGGGTTACGCGATCACCTATCGTCGAAGACGATGTCGTCGATCCACCCACCCTCCGGCGGGCTGCCGAAGTCGTCGCGTTCGTAGCGGAACTCGATCGTGTGCACGCCAGCCTCGATCACCGCGAAGCCCTGTTCCCAGACGAAGCGATCGGACGATCGATGCACGATATTTCCGTCGACGAACACTTCGATTTCATCGCAGCAGCTGTTGCGGTCGACCCGCGAGTAGAAGGTCAGGAAGCCATAGGCGAAGTAGCCCCTGAACTGAATCCTGCTGTTCTGCATGCTGCCCGCAGACGCGGCAAGGCTCGCCGAACCCGTTCGCGCAAAACCCGTGCTGACGGCCCAGGTAGTGTCGCTCAATGGCGGCGTGGACCACGCAGCGAGGTTTGGCGTTCCCTCGAAGCCCTGGCTGTAGCTGGTCAGCGGCTGCGGCGGCACGCCAGGATTGTTCGGGTTGCCGCCGTACAGCACCTCGATGAAATCGTCGAAGCTGTCGTTGTCCGAATCCGTGTCGTTCGGATCGGAGTGATGCGTGACCACCTCGGCCTGGTCGCCGAGTCCGTCGCGGTCGCTGTCGCCGTGCGCCGGATTGGTCGAGTACGTGACGATCTCCTGGAAGTCCGTGAGGCCGTCGGCATCGGTGTCCGCAACCTGCGGATTCGAGTGCTCGAGGTACTCGGTACGGTTGTTCACGCCGTCCGCGTCGAGGTCACCGACCGCATCGGCCGAATTGCCATCACTGAGGCCATAGAGCTGTTCCCACCATTGCGGAACCTGGTCCGCGTCCTGGTCGCTGAACGGCAGCCTCTGGAAAGTTGTCGTGCCGCCCACGACGTGCACCAGGTAGGCTTCGGACTGTCCGAACACCAGGCGCAGCGGCTGGCCCGTGTACTGCCGCGACGTGAGCACCGCATGCGTGTCCGCATCGCGGATCTCGACGAGGTCGTTCGCGTCCACATCCACGAGGATGTGATCCTTCCAGTGCGCATCCTTGACGGTCTTGCCGAGCGAACCCAGCAGCGTGAGTCCGTTTCGCGACTGCAGATAACCCGTGCCGATCACGACGCGCTCGCCGTCGGCGCTGACGCGCACCGGTCCTTCGACCGGGAAATCGCCGTGGTACGGCGAATCGCCCCACGACGCCATCGCCCCAGTAGTTTGATCGATCAATTCGAATTCGAGATCGTTTGGCCAGAAGTTGTCGCGTGTGAAATACACGCGCGAGCTCACCGGGTCCCAGGTGTACTCGAGCGGGCGAGAGTTGTCCCCCCGCTGGCCGGTGATGGCGCCGCTGGCGTTGAACACGTAGTGCGTTGCCCACTGGCCATTCGAGTCGTGCGCCAGCAGGTAGTTGCCGACGGAGGCGAGATTGGCAAGGCCATCCGGCAACATCGCGAACGGCAGCTCGGCGGCGCTGCCCGGCGCGAGATAGCGGATCATGCCGTTCGGGTACCCGACGTACAGGCGCTGGTGCGCGGCCGAGTACGCGATCCGCACCGGCGCGGTGGTCGTGGCCCCGTCGTCGATGCCGACGACGTACGGGTTCATATACTGGCCGGTGGCGATCGACCAGCGGTAGACGCGGCGGTTGGCGCGGCTCAGCAGATAGACCACGTCGCCCTCGTTGAATACCTGGTCGGGGACATAGAGCGGGACGGTGGCGGCGTAGTTGCAGACACCGCCGCCGCCGTGCGCGAGGAGCCAGCAGGCCGCGTCCTGCGGGAAGGCGTCTAGCTGCAGCCCCGTGGTGCTCGGTACTCCGTTGACCAACGCATCCGGAAAGCCGTCACGATCGGTGTCCAGCGACGCGGCGGGATCGGTCGGGAATGCGTCCTGGGAATTCGGCACACCGTCGCCATCGATGTCCTCGGTGGGCACGTGGATGTGGAACTGCACGGCGCCGGCCGCAAGCGTCAGGACGACGAGCCGCGTATCGGTGCCCACCACGCGCAGCGGCTGCCCTGCGAACGTCACGTGCTCCTGGAGCGCGAGATTTCCGCTGGCCAGGCGGCGCAGGGTAGTTTGACCGGCGGCGTTGGTCAGCGTGCTCAGCGAGCCGTTCGCCATCCAGCGGGCATCGGCCACGGACGCGCCCAGCGTGGAGACCCGCTGGAGATCGCTCTGCCGGTAGAAATCGCCGGTGCCGAGCAGCACCTGCAGTCCATTCGCGGACACCCGGATGGGCGGCGCGATGACGTAGTCGCCGTGGTACGGCGCCTCTCCTGTGCCCGTTATCGTGCCCGTGGTCTGGTTGATGACCGCATAGAGCAGGTTGTTCGGACTCACATGGTCGCGGAAGAAATACAGGCGCGACGTGGTCGGGTCCCAGGCGTACTCGCGCGAATCGAGATACGCGTTCTGGGTCTGCGTGGTGACGCCATCGCGGTTGACGATGTAGCGCGTACCCTGCCCCCAGCCGACCGCGTCCTGCACGAGCAGGTAGTTGCCCGCGGCCGCGAGGCCGATCACGCCCGCTCCCGCATTCATGTACGGATGCTCGGCCGCGCTGCCGGTGGCAACGTCGATGTAGCGCACGGCCCCGTTGCCGTAGCCAAGGTACAGCCGCTGGTGACTCGCCGAATATTCCATGCGCGTCGGCGCCGCGACGCCGAAGCCCGAATCGAGCCCCACGACATAGGGATTGATATAAGCGCGAGCGGCGATCGACCAGCGATAGACGCGCCGGTTCGTGATGCTCAGTAGATAGATCGTATCGCCCTGCTGGATCACGTGGTCCGGGGTGAAGGCGGGAACGGTGGCGGCGTAGACGCAGACGCCGCCGATGCCGTGCGATGCGAGCCAGCACGCCGCGTCCTGCGGGAAGGCGTCGACCTGCAGCCCCGTGGTGCTCGGCACTCCGCTGACCATCGCATCCGGATAGCCGTCACGATCGGTGTCCACCGAGGCGGCGGGATCGGTCGGGAATGCATCCTGCCCATTCGGCACGCCGTCGAGATCGCTGTCGTCGCCGGGGACGTAGGTGTGGAACCTCACGACGCCGCCGTCGATCACGATCACTGCCATGCGAGCGTCCGTGCCGAGCACGCGCAGCACCTGGCCGTCGTATCGGCGATGCTCGGCTTCGTTCTTGAGCTGCGCGCCGGTCAGTCGCCGCAGCACCGTCCGGCCCGAGTCGTTCGTGAGCGTGATCAGCGAACCGTCGTTCATCCAACGCCCGTCTGCCACCTGGTCGCCCACCGAGCCCGACCAATTGAGAGTGGTTCGATCGTACAAATCGCCGGTTCCGAGCAGCAGGTACGGCCCCGTGCTCGATATGCGGATGGGCGGCTCGAAATCGTACTGGCCGTGATACGGCGAATCGCCGTGCGATGCGATCAGGCCTGTTCCCTGGTCGATCACGTCGAAGTGCAGGTCGTTCGGGGTCAGGCCGTCGCGGAAGTGATAGACACGCGAGCTGGTCGCATCGAACGCGAGCGTCTGCGAGTAGTAGACGTACTGATCGTGGTCCCGCACGGCACCCGTGGCATCGAACACGTAGTGCGAGGGGAACGGGAAGTCGTCCTCCTGCGCCGCGAGGAAATTGCCCGCGGCCGTGAGGCTCGGCGCGGTAGTACCGATGACGCTCGGCGCAACGTTTGCGAACTGCACCTCGGTCGGGTTCGCCGTGTTCAGGTCGAGAAAGCGGATATCGGCCGAGTCATAACCGATGTACAGGCGATTGTGAGCGGCCGAGTACGCCATCGTGGCGGCAATGCCGGATTGCACCCCCAGCGACCAGGGCTCCAGGTAATTCGCGGCACCGATCGACCAGCGGGCCACCAGCCGGCTCGAGCCGTACAGTAGATAGATGACGTCCTGCCCGTCGTAAGCCACGTCGGAGGGGACGTGCTGCGGCAATTCCGTGGTTACCTCGAATTCCGCGGAGACGCCGCCGGCGGTGACATTTGCGTGCGAGCTGCTCGAGTAGCTGGCGTCCGAACGCACGCGCACCGTGAGGGCCTGGCCGGGACCGATCGTACCGGCTGCGCTCGTGAATGCGCCGCCCGCGATCGAGTATTCGCCGTTCTCGACGCTGATCAGGACCGCGGTCTCGAACCCGACGAGAGTCACCGCCTCCGAGGAAACCCACGCGTCGCGCGGGACGCCTTCCTCGGGAGCGAAGTGGAACGCATCGGGCGTCGTGTCGGCGCTGCGCGTGGTGGCCCTGAAATTGGTCGGGATGCCACCGATGGTGAGCACCGCGCTCACCGCGGTCGCGAACTGCCCGGAGGAAGTGACGCGGACCTGGACGCGTTGATTGTTGCCGATGGTGCCGGCCGCGCTCGTGAATACGCCGCCGTCGATCGAATACTCGCCGTTCGCGATGCTGACCGCGACCGGGATGTCGATGCCCGTGATGGTCACCGCGTTCGAGGAAACCGCCATGTTGGGCGTGACGTCCGCGATGTGCTGGAACTGGAAAGCATCGGGCGTCGTGTCGGCGTTACGCGTGGAGGCGGTGAACGTCGCCGAGACGCCGCCGATGGTGAGCACCGCGTTCACCGCGGTTGCGAACTGGGCGGAAGAAGTGACGCGAACCTGGACGCGTTGATTGTTGCTGATGGTGCCAGCCGCGTGTGTGAATGCGCCGCCGTTGATCGAGTACTCGCCGCCGGTGATCGCGACCGCCGCGCCCGAATTGATGCCGGAGATCGTGATCTCGTTCGAAGCGACGGCGACGGACGGGGCGATTCCGGACTGAGCGGTGAACTCGAATCCATTCGGCGTGGTGTCCGGAGGCGGGTTCTGCGAACCCGAGCGACCGCCTCCGCCACCACCACAGGCAGCCAGCAGGATCATCAAGCCAATCGAAACGAAGGTAGAAAATCGCCGTGCCACGCTGCTGCTCCCGATTCGTTCTGGTTCTTTCAAGGTCGCATCCGCGGTGAAGCCCGGCAGGACCACCGTGATTCACCGAGTTATCCCGTCTTGCTATGGAATGTTCTTGTTCGCGGGTGCCGGAATCTTAGCGCTGCGCCCGTATACGGTGCAGGAAAATCTCCCCTCGGGAGAGGCAGCTGCCCGATGCGACTTAAGGCATCGGGCGCGAAGCCGAACTACCGGCTCATTTCGGGCCAGCAATGGGATCGATGGACGATTACTCCAAAAGCATCTGCAGGATCGGCGGCAACCACGTCGGCGAGGGAGGATTGTTCTCATAATTAATGAGTGAGGGTTGTTGCCGAGGACTCGCCGCCCGCCAGTAAATGCAGGCGGCCCCGTCCAGTCGCAATGGGCTCCGCCAACGAAAGCAGGCGATCGTTCTGAAGCACCGCATGAGTCCATTGGGACCCTTAAGCCTGGAATGCAGCAGCCTGAAGTCTCATCCCTTCTATTGCAGAACTTCCGTGTGTCGGCATAGAAAACGTCGAGAGTTCCAGCTTTGGTCGAATTCTTCGCAGTCCCGATCCTGGTCGGAACCGTAGTGATGCCGGGCAGGAGCTGCCAGGGCCACGGCCTAACTAACAGGAAATTCGAGTTCACCGCAGCGGCAGACTTGCGCGTTGCGCAATCGCGTGAGAACTCGCCGACCTTACGCCTCAGGCATGTGGCCCTGGTCGAAGCTACGGTGAAGGCGGGTGGGCGAGGAGCCAGAACTCTTTCTGGTCGAGGCCGGCCTCGACGCAAAAAACACCCACCTGTGAGCGGGGGGGCGTGGCGGAAACGGATTCTTTGCGGAGGGCGACGCCCTGGATGCTGCCGGCGCAGTGAAAGCCTTGGTCGATCCAACGGCGGTAGACGTCGTCGCGCATGCGCTCGGGGACCGGATCCCCAATGATGGCGACGACCGTGGCGTTGTCCGCGGTCGGGTAGCGCCAGGCCATGGGATCGCCGGCCTGGCCCACGGGGTCACCATCGGAGTCGGCCTCGGCGTTTGTCGATGTGCGATTCGCCTCGCGCCGAGGTGGTGAGTCCTTCCACATCATCAGGTGACACGGCGGGGACAGCGACAGCTTCACCACCTGTTCGGGTTGATCGGCCACAGCATGGGTGAGCGCGCAGGCGCTTGCGTCCTCGGTCAAACGGATGCGACGACCCTCGATCTGAAATGACCGCGGTTCGTCCGCCAGCGATGGCCGCCGGGCATCGGCGGCGGAGAGCGGTTTCGGTTGCTCCACGCCTTGATTCGCGGGTGGCCGGTCGGCAGGTGCCGGCGTCGTTGGTGACCGTTGGCAGCCGAGCACGAAGAAGACCGGCAGCGCCCAGGCCACCGTTCGGATCACGGAATTCCCCAGAACCAGATCTCTTGAGAGCGCTGGAAGTAATCGTCGGAGCCGTGGGCTATCCGGCTGCCGTTCCAGAGATCTACGTGATCGCCCTGATTGCTCGCGCCCCAAAAGTTGCGGAAGACGACTATGCCCCGGCGTCCGGCATAGGCATGCCACGAGTTTTGCCATCCATTGGCCTTGCGCTTCGAAATGCCGGCGTAGGTGGGGCAGAAGGCTGCGTCTTCCGAGTTGAGCCACAGCTTCATTTCCTCGACGCGCAGGGGATGTTTCCGGCCATGGCTGTGCCAACAAAATGCTCCCCGGTAACTAGCCAGACTGATTCCTGCCCCCGTCATGGCAATTCCCAGGCGGATGACACACTGGTCGTCATAGTTCGAGACGCCGTTCTTCGTGCACGGCTGAATCAAGGGTGTCGCTTGCAGCGCCGGATGATTCCGCCACATTTTGTCGAAAATCGTGTCAGCCACATCCGCATGGTAAGAGCAATCTGTCTCACTGCGAATAAGGATTTCAACTAACTTCCCATTGCGCACCGCCGCGAGCGGCCTCGCCTCTACGAATTGACGGCAGTTGCCGTATCCGCCGCGGGATTCTCGAACGCGAACAGATCACCGGGCTGGCAATCGAGCGCTTCGCAGAGCTTCTCGAGCGTGCCGAACCGGATGGCCTTCGCCCTGCCCGTCTTCAACACAGAAAGGTTCTGCGCAGTGATGCCGACGAGCTCGGCAAGCTCGTTCAGGCGCATCTTGCGCCGCGCGAGCATCACATCGAGGTTCACCACGATCGGCATGTGGATGCTCCGTTCAGATCACGAGATCCGCGTCGCGCTTCAGCGCTTCCGCGTGATCTTTCTCGTCCAGGCCGACGTCCATGATCCACGAGGCGAGCAGGATGAGCCCGGGCGAAATGAAGTCGCCAAACAACTCGTGCGGCGGAGGGAACAGGCGATCGAGATCGAGAGGGATCGACGGCTCGATAAAGCCGTGCGCGACGACGAACGCTGCTGGAATCACGACGTCGTGGAGCACTGTCAGCAGGAGCAACAGAAGGCCAACGTGCCGGACGCGGCGTACGTTCTCGGGCGTGTAGATCGCGCCGACGGCCAGCTCGCCGAACAGACGATAGAGCTGGTACACGGACGCGAGCCAGACGCCGGCCAACACGCTCACGCCGAGAGCCGCTGACACCTTCACCTGATACGGGGTGAGCAGGGAATTCAAAATGTCCCAGGCACCACCGTTACCCTTGATCGGTCCGGGAATTAGGTTGGGCAGGGCGATGAGCATCAAGACCACGGTGCCGACCAGGCCGAACCCGAAGATCGCCGCACATACGACGCGCGCGATGCGCCCGAACTGGCGCACCTTGCGAATCTTCGACTGAACCTCGTCTTCGCGGGGGAGTGCTGAAGCTGAAGCGTTCACCTGAGGGACTCCTTAGTTATTGGCGTGACGGGATCGGTGACGGATCCTAGTCCCCTTTATCATGCTTCACAACTATTTTTTATCGTTTATCGATACTCAATAGTCGAGTAGCGATATCTCTGCTGGATGACCCGGACGAGCGCGCCCGACGTCGTGAAGGATGGCTTCCTTACGAACGCGTCGGCGACCGGATGGATGATCGACGAGGACCTCGCGGTTCTCGCCGCGGCTCTCAGCGAAACACGCCGGTGCCGAAGAGTCCGATCAAGCCGATGACGATCAGGTAGATCGCGACGATGTAATTGAGCAGACGCGGCACGATCAGGATCAGGATGCCCGCGATGAGTGACAGGAGCGGGCCCATCGAGATTTGAAGATTCATGGATGCCTCTTTTTGCGCAGGGTTGGAAGCCCATCGTCTCACCCTGCCCGACGCTGCTCTGTACGGTGCCGCACATGATTGATGTGGGTCAGGTCCTGCTAGTTGAGCACATCGGTGTCAGCAAGGACTACGGCAGAACTATGTTGGCTCCGCTCCCCGCAAACGTATACGGACCATTGAATCCTCCGTAACTGTACGACAACGTGATTGGTCCGCTGCATCCAAAGGCACCACTCCTGACGTTTGACGAATCCGCGTGAATGCGATGCTGGCCAGAGAAACTGGTGGTGGTGACAGCACCTCCGCCGGGCAACAGCACGGTGCCGACCTTGGCGTTGTCGAGATAGAAATCAATATAGCCGCTCATGCAGTTCGCCGTCTGCGCCGTGGCAATGAAGGAAAACGAAACTTCTCTCACAACCCGGGCCTCGTCCGTAATCGAACCGCCGGGACAATTCATGTGGAAGCCCCAGCCGGAACCGGATGGCGGGTCGACGCGAACGAATATCTTGTTGTCCCCGGCCGGCGTCCAGTTCCAGGTGTAGATATTCTTTCCGCTAGCTACTCCGCTGTCGAACAGCAATTCACCCGAAGCGCTGCTGCGGCGAATCGTGATGCGATCTCCGGGCCAGCCCGTGTACCACTCCAGCCGAATGGGGCCAGCAATATTGCCGAACTGAAAGGGTCCGGGATTGATCAAGTTGGCGCCGGTGCCTTGTACACCCCGATTCATGCCGCGGTCGTCTCCCGAAACCCCGAAAGCATTGGTTCCCCCCGGATACGGATACCACTGTCTGCATATCGTTTCCGGGACCGGCGGCGGTGCGGGTTGATAGGCAACTGTCTTGCCCGCCACGGCGAAAAAGCCTGTCGCCGGATCTGCATAGGGAGTGCCTTCGCTGCCGATGCGGCCATGAAAAACAGCGATCACCTTCGTTGCTCCGCTCGGCGGATCAGTATTCCCGATGTTCACCGATGCGTTGTACGCCAGATTGACGCCTGCATAACTCGCGCCTGGAATCGGCCTGCGAATACCCGAGGCGTCGTCGTAGTAAAGATTGATCATGCCCTCGATCGGCTGCCCTTGCGTAGTGCCAGCCACGTCGGTGCTGCTGAGGTTGGTCACGGTCCAGGATGTCGATGTGGGGGTGGTGCGCACCAGGTTCAGACGCCCACGAAGCATGTGATTGATGAGTCCGGCGGAAAACGCCACGGCGCGCGGCACGAGGACGCGATGTTCATCGTCGTAGACCACGCTGTTGTCCGTGAAAACATTGGCCCGGCCGCTGACTGCTGAAAACGCGGCGCGGCTGGCGACCATGTCGAGCACCGAAACTCCCGCGAGCCGCTGGTTCGGAATCACCCCGCCGTAATAAGGGTCATAGACCTTGCCGATGACGAAATCCACCGTGCCGGTGCGCTGCGTGCCATTCATGAGCTGCAACGTCACGTTCTGGGGCTCGACGCTCTTCGCGGTGCCGTCGTAGTTCAGCCTTTCGGGCAGCGGATGGTTGACGTTCGGGAGAATGTTGGGCGTGTCGCTCGTCTGCCAGGTGGAGCGGAAATTCTTGCCGTATGAGACGTAGTTGTTCGCCGTGAATTCGGCCATGCCCAGATAACGTCCCGTGGTCACTCCCGTCGTGTGCCAGAACTGGCGGCTGGTGGGGAACGAGGGTACCGGGTAGTTAGCTGTGTTCACCAGCGACGCCACCTTCGCAGCGGTCAATACCCGCTGCGAGTATTGTTCGTAGAACGCCCAGGCAGGGTTGTATTCGGTCCAGGGAATCGGGTGTACATGCTGGTCATTGCGCACGTGCTGCGGCTGCGCCATGTCCTGCACGTGGTGGATCACGTGCCCCATCGCCCGCAAAGTGAGCCCGAAATTGCGCTTGCGCTCGGATTCCGAGCTCGCGGTGAGCGCCTGCAGGTAGTACTGCTGGAGATGCCGGGCGGAAAAGACCTGCGGACGGTGATTTTCGAAATCGATGACCTCGGCGTTGTCTTCCAGCGCCCACGTGGGCGACGGATTGC
>Ga0190271_10000552_pt1 | contig 19130 bp, 14 predicted proteins | sample Popmic356T_FD_133747 | JGI IMG/M metagenome (GOLD analysis project Ga0190271, IMG submission 133747) | Populus adjacent soil microbial communities from riparian zone of Weber River, Utah, USA - 356 T | ecosystem: Environmental > Terrestrial > Soil > Riparian zone | place: USA: Utah | collected...
GATGCGATGCTCACCGGACTGAGCTTGCGTATCGGCATCGCGCTGGAGGCTCCGACGGTGCGCGATCCGCGCATCCCGAACACTCTGTATCGCATCACGTATGCGGATAGCGAACGCGAAAACGCGCTCAAGGTCGTCAGCGTGCTGCTCAACGCGTTCGTCGAGGAGACGATGGGCGCTTCTGGCAACGTGTCGGCGCAGCGCTTCCTGCGTGAGCAGATCGCCGACTACGACCGGCGCCTGGCCGAAGGCGAAGAGCGACTCGCGGCGTTCAAGAAAAAGTATTTCGGCCTGGTCCCCGGTGCGCAGGGCGATCATTTCTCGCGGCTCACCACCGAGACCCAGGAAGTGAAGCGTATCGAAGCCGCGCTCGGGATCGCCGGCAGCCGGCGCGCCGAGTTGCAGCGCCAGCTGCGCGGCGAAACGCCGTACGTTGCGCCGAGTGCGACGCAGGCAGGGGTCGCACGTCCGTCGAGCGGCGGACAACCGGCGCAGGATACGGCGACCCGCATCCAGGAGACGCAGGCGCGCCTCGACGATCTGCTGCTGCGCTTTACCGACAAGCACCCGGACGTCGTCGCCGCGCGCGAGAACCTCATTCTGTTGCGCGCGCGCCAGCAGGAGGAAATCGCGGCGCTGAAGCGCGGCGATGCGAGCGCGGTGGCCGCGACCGGCGCCTCCAGCAACCCGGTGTACCAGAACATTCAGCTGCAGTTGAATCAGGTCGAAGTGGAGATGGCGGCCTTGCGGGTCGAGCTCGTCGATCACAAACGCAATGAGGCCGAGCTGCGACGCGTCGTCGATACGGCGCCCGAAGTCGAGGCCGAATATGCACGGCTGAACCGCGACTACGACGTCACCAAGACGCAGTACAACAATCTGCTCGAGCGCCTGGAGCGCGCGCGCGTGTCCGGTGATGCCGAACAGACCGGAGTCGTACGATTCAACGTCGTCGATCCACCGACCGCCGGCTTCGATCCGACATTCCCCAACCGCCCGCTGCTGATCGTCGTCGTGCTGGTCGTGGGGCTGGCAATCGGCGGTGGCGTCGCCTATCTGCTGCACATGTTGAAGCCGGTATTCTCTTCCGAGACTTCGCTCGCCCAGCTCACCGGGTTGCCCGTGCTCGGGGTTGTCACCCGTACCTGGGTCGACAAATACCGCGTGCAGTTGCGTGCCGGTCTCATGCGTTATTCGATCGCCGCGAGCCTGCTGCTCGTGGCTTTCGTCATCGTCCTGATTGCGCAGGAAAGCGGCTCACAGCTGCTGCGCCAGTACATCTGAGCGTCAGGAGTCATCGATGAGTCTGGTTGAAAGGGCGCTCAAGAAACTGCAGGAATCCCGTGCCGCGGCGCCGTCTGCGGCGTCGAAGCCGACCGCGAATCCCGTCGACGCGCAGGCGCCCACGCGCGCAGAGCCGCCGCCGCGCGCGGCCCGATCGGCGCGCACCGTGCGCATCGATCGCGCGGGACTTCGCGCCCTGGAGTTGCTGCCGTCGGAAAACGAAGAACGCCGCCTCCAGCAGGAATTTCGCCAGATCAAACGGCCGTTGATCGACAGAGCGCTGGCGCGCGGTGAGGGCGCGACGGCCAACGACCACGTGATCCTCATCGCAAGCGCGTTACCCGGCGACGGCAAGACCTTCACCTCGATCAATCTGGCGTTGTCGATGGCGATGGAAAAGGACATCAACGTGTTGCTGGTCGACGCGGACGTCGCCAAGCGCCACATCAGCCGCATCTTCGACGTGGCAAATGAACCGGGGCTGCTCGACGTGCTGCGCGAGGAAAACGCCGACGTCGAATCGATGATCATATCCACGGATATTCCAGGGTTCGCGTTGCTGCCGGCCGGGCATCCGTCCGACACGGCCACCGAATTGCTGGCGAGCACGCGTACGGAAGACATCGTTGCGGCGCTCGTGAGGTCGGATCCGAATCGAATCGTGCTGGTGGATTCGCCGCCACTGCTGCTGACCAGCGAGTCTCGTGTGCTCGCCGGCGTGGCCGGCCAGGTGCTGCTCGTGGTGCGCGCCGGTGCGACCCCGCAACAGGCGGTGATGGAGGCGGTGCAGTTGCTGGGCGAAGGTCGCTCGGTCAGTCTGATCCTCAATCAGAGCGACGATCCGGCGCGCCGGGGTTATTACCAGCACTACGGCGACGAGGATTCCGAACAAAAAGCGTCGTGAAACGCGCTGCCATGTGCAGGCGAATAAGAATGAGGCATCAGATGGTAAGGGTCAGAAGCAGGTCGTTCGCGACAGGATTGTGCGCGATGCTCCTGGGAACGGCCGCACACGCCGAACTCACCTACGAGGCGGAACTCGGCGTCGGCTATTCCGACAACATCCGTCGGGTATCTTCGGGCCAGGAGAGCGAAACTCTCGCGGACTTCGGTCTGAATCTCGATTGGAGCAAACATACGCGGCGCCTCGACGCCAGCGTGCTCACCGACATCGGTTACGTCGACTATCTCAACGACACTTTCGACAGCGAAGTGCTCGGCACGGCCGACGCCAGCCTTACGTTCGGAATCGTGCCGGAGCGCTTCACGTGGCTGTTGCAGGACTCGTTCGGCCAGGCGAGCACCGATCCATTCGCGCCCGTGACTCCGGATACCCGCGAGAACATCAACTATTTCACGACCGGGCCGGATTTCATCCTGCGTTTCGGCGGTCAGAATTCGCTGCAGCTGTTCGGCCGTTACTCGTCGACCGATTACGAAGAGAGCGATCTCGATGGCGAGCGCGTCTCGGCGGGGTTGCGCATGTACCGCGAGTTGAGCGCCGCGAGCCGCGTCGGCCTCAATGCGGTGGCGGACCAGAGCGAATTCGATTCGCCGCAAAATCCCGGCTATGACCGCGACTCCGTATTTCTGAGCTACGACCTCACTGCGGGGCGCACCATCATTGCCGCCCAGGCGGGTTATTCCTGGCTCGAAACCGACGGCCGCGATCCCGACGCGGGTCCGCTGATCGACATAACTGTGACCCGCGAGGTGTCGGCCGCTTCCACGTTGATCTTTTCCGTTTCAGATCGATTCACCGACGCGGGAGAAGCGCTGGGCGACTTTGCGGGTGCCGGAGGCGAAGGTGGCCAGGTCCCGGTCGATGTCACGGCGGCGGCCGAACCCTACGAGAACCGCGAACTCTCGCTCGAGTGGCAATTCTCGCGCAATCGCACTGGAATAAATCTGAGCGTGAACCGAACTGAAAGCGATTACGAAGTCACGGAAACGCTCGATCGGGATCGCACCGCGTACTTTGGAAGTTACACGCGCCGCCTGCGACAGACGCTGGATCTGATCGTGTCCGGGGAGTTCATCCAGACGGAATTCGGCACGGGTTCCGAGACCGAAGAATGGCGGGGCTCGCTCGAGGTGAGCTGGCGGCTCACGCGCCATCTCGGAGTGCGGCTCAGCGCCGAGAGTTCCGACCGCACCGCGACCGAAGGGCTCGGCGAGTACCAGGAAAATCGCGCGATGCTGTCGTTCACGTATTCGGGCGACCGCCCAGGTGGTGGGGCGGCGCGATGACAGCGTACGCGAACGCGATGACCGTCGACGTCGAGGACTATTTCCACGTCTCGGCACTGTCGAAGGTCATCTCGCGCAAGGACTGGAGCACGATGGAATTCCGCGCCGAACGCAGCACGGACCGTCTGCTCGAAATGTTCGCGGAGAAGGGCGTGAAGGCCACGTTCTTCGTGCTGGGCTGGGTCACCGACAAGGCGCCGGCGCTGGTGCGCCGTATTCATGCCGCGGGTCACGAGATCGCCTGTCACGGGCTTACACACGAGCTGGTCTATCGCCAGACCCCGGAGGTGTTCCGCGACGAGACGCGCCGCTCGAAGGCCATGCTCGAAGACACCATCGGCGCGCCGGTCATCGGTTATCGCGCCGCCAGTTATTCCATCACCGCGCAGTCGCTGTGGGCGCTCGACATTCTCTGCGAGCTCGACTTCAAGTACGACTCGAGCATCTTTCCGATAGCGCATGACCGCTACGGAATACCCGGCGCGTCGACGCGGCCCGGCACCATCACGGCGCCGAATGGCGCGCGCATCGTGGAGTTTCCGCTGTCCACCAAGGCATTGCTGGGTCGGCGCGTACCGGTCGCGGGCGGTGGGTACTTCCGCCTGTTTCCGTACTGGTTCACGCGCTGGGCGCTGGCGCAGGTGAACCAGAAGGACGCGATGCCCTTCGTCTTCTATCTACACCCCTGGGAAATCGATCCCGGCCAGCCGCGCGTCAAGGCCAGCCTGCTGTCGCGCTTCCGGCACTACAACAACCTCGACGTGTGCGAGGCGCGCCTGCGCTCGCTGCTCGACGATTTCCGCTTCACCACCATGCGCGACGTGCTGCGCCCGCACCTCGAAGCCGCATGAGCGAACAGGAATTCCGCGTCGAGCTGGTCACCCGGCGCGCGGATGTGCCGCTCGACGCGAAACAGTGGAATGCGCTGGTGGCGGTCAACGAAACCAACACGGTCTTCCAGACCTACGAGTGGTTCGACGCGTGGTGGCAGAACTTCGGCGCTGGGCGCCAGCTGTATTTCCTCATCGTGCGCGCTGGCGACACCATCTGTGGATTCGCGCCGCTGACACTGCGGCGCAGCCCGTTCGGCTGGCGCCTGCTCGAATTCGCCGGCACGGGAAATGCCGACTACCAGGATTTCATCCTGCCCACCGACAAGCCGCGACAGCTTCAGGCCATCTGCCATTTCCTGCGCGCGCGGCGCTGGCAGTGGGAGCGGCTCGCGCTCGCCAACGTTCCCAGCCATTCGTCGACGCATGCGGCGCTCAGCGCCGCGGGCGAGAGCTCGGGCCTGCAGGTCGTGGATGAAATACGCGTCAGCTGCCCGACCTTGATGCTCGCGCACAATTCAGTCGACGTGCGCCACATGATCGACAAGTACAGTCTGCGCCGGCCGCTCAACTGGTTCAGCAAACGCGGCGTGGTCGGTTTTCGCCACGTGACTTCGGCCGATGAAATTTCGGCGCTGCTGCCGGCATTTTTCGATCAGCATCGCCGCCGCTGGCGTACCGTGGGCAAATACAGCCTGTTTTCCGAAACTCGCCAGATGCGGTTCTACGAGACGCTGGCGGGCGCGCTGCATGCGCGCGGCTGGCTCCAGTTCTCCGTGGTCGAGTTCAACGGCGAGCCCATCGCATTCCATTTCGGTTTTGACTACGGTGGCTGCCTCACCTGGTACAAGCCCTCGTTCGAAACACGCTATGCGGAACATTCGCCTGGCCTGTTGCTGACGCGCCAGCTCATCGAAGACGGCCTCAAGCGCTCGCGCCGCGAGCTCGATTTCACCGTCGGCGACGAGGCCTTCAAGGGCCGTTTCTCCAGTCATTACCGCTACAACCTGAATTTCGGTGTGTACCCCGGCGGCGTCACGCGCGCCATCGCGGTCTTCGTGCGCGATCTGCGCCGTTTCGTGAGCGGCTGCATGCGCCGGCTGCGAGGTGCGGCGAAGTCGCGCGCCGACCTCACGGACTCACGCCTGCCGGCACCGGATCGCGGCTCCGCATGAATGTGCCGCGCGTCAGCGTCGTCATTCCCACGTTCAATCGCGCGCGCCTCGTCGGCCTCACGATCGACAGCGTGCTGGCCCAGACTTTCCGCGACTTCGAAATCATCGTGGTCGACGACGGCTCGACCGACGACACCACCGCACTGCTGGCAGGCTTCGGCGAACGCGTGCGCGTCTTGCGCCAGCCGAACCAGGGCATGAATCCCGCGCGTAATGCCGGGCTTGCCGCCGCGCGCGGCGAATACGTGGCGCTGCTCGACAGCGACGATCTGTGGGAGCCGTACAAGCTCGCGCTGCAGGTCGAATTGCTCGATCGGTTTCCCGATGCGGGTTTCGTGTTCTCCGAGTTCAGCGTGATGGAGAGCGACGAACACGGCGCCATCGGCCCGCGCCGTGCGCAGGGCCTGCGCAGCTGGCACGCGGTGCGGCACGACTGGTCGAAAATATACCGGCGCACTTTCACCGCGACGGAGCTCGCGCTGCGCGAGCCCGACTTCAACTTCAATGTCTACGAGGGCTGCGTCTACGAGCGCTCGCTGTACCAGCCCATGGTGTTGCCGAGCACCACGCTGATCCGCGGTGCGGCGCTGGCGCGCCATGCGCTGCAACTTCCCGTGAACGTCGAGACGCACGGTGACTGGGAATTCTTCGCGCGCCTCTCGCGGCTGGCCGGTGCGTTGTTCATCGATGTCGAGACCACGATCAATCGCAGCCACGAGGATGCGGTGCGGCTCACGCGCGCCGATCCGCGACGCCGTCTCGCGCGGCGCATCGCCATGATCGATCGGGTATGGCGCGCCGACGCGGAATTCAACGCGCGCCGCGAAACCGACATCAACGCCGTGCAGCGCCAGCTGCTCGTGAGGCTCGCCCGCATGCATCTGCTCGAATCCGACGCACCCGCCGCGCGCGCGGCGCTGCGCCGTGCCTCTGAACTGGCCGGCGGCCTGCGCTCGGCCGCCGACTGGGCCACCCTGTGCCTCGCGCATCTGCCCGGCGGCGGACAGTCTTTGCGGGCACTGCGCCGGCTGATCTCGGGCCGGGGTTGAGGACGGTGAGCCGTGACGGAAGCAGCCGGATATTCGACCGAGATCCTGCGCGGCAGCACTATGCTCGAACAGTGCGCGCGGCTGCGTCGCTGGCGCGCGCTGCATCGATTTCGCGACTACCTGAGTGCGTGAGTTTCCGTTGAGCATGCTCGCCAAAAAAGTCAGCTTGAGCGACGTCACGTTCGCGGAACTGACCGTGGCGACGTTGCACGGCGTCGACGAGCTCGAGGCGCTCGCCGACGCATGGAACCGCCTCGCCGGACCAACGGCGGAGCCCATGTTCGCCCACGCCTGGTCCCTCGCCGCCGCGCGCACGCTGCACCGGGACGCACAACTGTACATCGTGACCGTCCGGCGCGGCGCCGCGCTCGCCGCCGTGGCGCCGCTCGTCGAAGTAGCGCGCGGCGGAGTGCGCTGGCTCGAGGTCCTGGGCGCGCGTTTCCTCGGCGAGCCTGCCGGCTTCCTCTCCGATGCGCCCGATTCCCGCGAGCGGTTGTGCCGCGCGCTGATCGCGCAGCGCAAGCCCGTGCTGCTGCAGCGTCTCGACCGCGGTGTGTATTCGACGTCATTGCGCGCGGCCGCGCGCGGCCGCGCTTTCGTGGCCGTCATGCCGGCGCGCGGTTGTCTGCGCGTCGATTTCACGGGAGATTGGGCCGGCTACACGAGCCGCCTCTCCGCATCGCGCGCCGCGACGCTGCGGCGCAAGCGCCGTCAGCTCGAGAAATATGGGCGGCTCGCGTTCGATCTGCAGGTTCCGGTGCCCGGGGACGTTGACGCCATCTTGCGCGCCGCGTTCGAAGTGGAGCAACGCAGCTGGAAAGGCGAGGCGGGCAGCGCCGTCCTGCAGCGGCCCGCACTTTTCGCCTTCTTCCGCGACCTCGGCAGAACCTATGCGGCGGACGGCAGGCTCGCGGTGCGGCGGCTGCAGGTAGGCGCCGAGGTCGCCGCGACTCACGTGGGTGTGTTTCAGGCCAACCGCTGGTGGGAGTTGAAAATCGGCTACGACGCGCAGTGGTCGCGCTCCTCGCCGGGCGTGTTGTTGACCTGGGAAGCATTGCAGGACGGATTTCGCCGCGAGCTGCGCTCCCACGAATTCCTGGGCTCGGCCGCGTCGTGGCAGGAGCCGTTCGCGACGAGCGAGCGGGCACTCGAGATCGTCGTCGTATATCCCCTGTCGGCCGCCGGCTTGTTCGCGCTCGGCATCGACGCTGCGGCATTCGCGGCGCGGCGCGCGCGACGTTTGGCGACGGGCGCCGTCGGCGTTGCAGCGCGGCGCGCGCAACCATTGGTGCAGGCGCTGAAGCAGCGCATCGCGGCGTCGCGCGATCGCTGGTTCGACTGGCGTCACGGCGTCGAGACCGGGGCGCGTGTCGCGGTGGCGGAGCTCACCGATCTCGATGAACGTCTCGCGCGCCACGCAGTGCACTACGAGGCGACATCCATCCCCAAGTTCGAGCGTGCGCTGCGCCTGCTCGGCCCGCGGGTGGCCGGTTTCACGTTCATCGATCTTGGTTCGGGCAAGGGCCGCGTGTTGATGCTCGCCGCGCGGCATCCCTTTCGTCGCATCGTCGGTGTGGAGCTGTCCGCGTCGCTGCACGCGACGGCGCGCGCGAACGTCGCGGCGTTCACCGCGCGCCACGGCAACTCGCCGTCGATAGAGTGCGTGTGCGCCGACGCGAGCGCGCATGACTTGCCCGAAGGCGACCTCGTGGTGTTCCTCTACAACCCGTTCGACGCGACGCTGCTCGCGCTGGCGCGCGATCGCATGCTGGCAGCGTGCGAACGCGAGCCGCGCAAGCTTGCCGTCGTGTATATCAATCCACTCCATCATTCGATCTTCGAGCAGGACGAGAAATTCTCATGCGCACATCGAGACGCTTCCCTGGCGGTGTACTGGCACTGCACCGATTCCGGGGCTGCCCCATGAACGGCCGCTGCGGTTCGCCTGCCGGATGCCGCGCCGGATGGTTGCGCTGATGTGCGGCATAGCGGGACTGTGGTTCCAGGATGGCGCACGCGTGGCGGATCGCGCGCAGCTGACGCGCATGATTGCGTCGATTCCGCACCGAGGCCCCGACGGCACTGGCTTTCACGTCGAGCCCGGCGTGGGCCTCGGGCATGCGCGTCTCAGCATCATCGACCTGGGTGGGGGTGCGCAGCCCATCCACAACGGTGAGGGCACCGTGTGGATCACCTTCAACGGCGAGATCTTCAACTACATCGAGCTTCGCGAAGAGTTGCTGGCGCGCGGCCACAAGTTCTACACGCAGAGCGACACCGAGGTCATCGTCCATCTGTATGACGAGTACGGCGATGCTTTCGTCGATCATCTGAACGGGCAGTTCTCCTTTGCGCTGTGGGATCGCAAGCGGCGCCGCCTGCTGCTGGTGCGCGATCGCGCCGGCATCCTGCCGCTGTACTACGCGCAGGTGCCGGGCGGCGTGGTGTTCGGCTCCGAGGTGAAGGCGCTGCTCGCGAGCGGCCTCGTCACCGCCGCGCTGGATCCCGACGGCTTCGATGAGCTCATGACGTTCTGGGCGCCGCTCGCGCCACGCACGGTGTTCGCCGGCGTGAGCCAGGTGGGGCCCGGCGAAATGCTGGTTCTCGACGCCGGCGGCATCAAACGCAACCGGTACTGGCACTGGGAATTTCCACGCGTCGCCGACCTGCGGCGCGATTCACCGGCAACCCTGAAGGAAGAGCTGCACGAAGTGCTGGCCGACGCCACGCAGATCCGCCTGCGCGCCGACGTGCCGGTGGGCGCCTATCTATCGGGCGGCCTAGATTCGTCCACGCTGGTGGCGCTGCTCAAGGAGCGCGTGCCGCACACGCTGCAGACTTTCTCGATCGGCTTCGACGATGCGGGGCTCGACGAGTCCGCCCACCAGCGCGAGGTCGTCAAACATCTCGACACCGCGCACAACCACGTGCAGTGCTCGATGGCGGACATCGCCAAAGGTTTCCCGCGCACCATCGCGCACTCGGAAAGCCCGGTGTTGCGCACCGCGCCCGCACCCATGCAGATGTTGTCCGGCCTCGTCCGCCGCAATGGCGTGAAGGTGGTGTTGACGGGCGAGGGCGCCGACGAGGTGCTCGGCGGGTACGACATCTTCAAGGAAGCCAAGGTCCGTCAGTTCTGGGCGCAGCAGCCGGCGTCCACGTGGCGGCCGGGCCTGCTCAAGCGCCTGTATCCCTATCTCGACCTCACATCGGAGCAGAGCGCGGCGTATCTCAAGGAATTCTTCGGCATCGGGCTCGCGAATCCCTCCGACCCGTGTTTCTCGCACCTGCCGCGCTGGATGACCACCGCGCAGTGCAAGCTGTTCTGGTCCGACGATCTCCGCTCACGCGTTACGGGTGATCCTGCGGCGCGGCTGCGGGAATCCTTGCCGAAGGAGCTGGCCGGCTGGCACCCCTTCAACCGCGCCGAGTACCTCGAGGCCAAGACGCTGCTGCCCAGCTACCTGCTGTCATCGCAGGGCGACCGCATGCTCATGGCCAACTCCGTCGAAGGGCGTTTCCCGTTCCTCGACCATAGGCTCATCGAGTTCGCGACCCGGCTGCACCCCCGCTACAAAATGCGGGTCCTCAAGGAGAAGTGGCTGCTGAAGGAGACCATGCGGGCATCGTTGCCGCCGTCCATCCTCAGCCGCCACAAACAACCGTACCGGGCACCCGACGCCGCGGCGTTCATCGGTCCGGCAATGCCGGAATATGTGAAAGACCTCACAAGTGAGGCCATGATCACCCGTTACGGGTATTTCGATCCGGTCAAGGTTTCGCGATTAATGACGAAGTTGAGCCGTTCGAAGGGTGTATCGGCACGGGACAATATGGCCTTCATAGGGGTGCTTTCCACGCAGATCTGGCATGCGACTTTCGTGTCAGGCCAGGCCGTGGACTGACTTTTTCAGGATTTTTTGCCGTTTTATCAAGAGGACTCGTAACCCATGGCTGACGCGCTGCATGACCAGATTCGTAACTTCATTCTGGAAAACTACCTTTTCACCAACGATGCCACGGCTCTGAAGCTGGACGATTCGCTTCTCGGACGCGGAATCGTCGATTCGACCGGCATGCTCGAGATCATCTTCTTCATCGAAGAGCAGCTCGGCGTGAAAGTGAAGGATGAAGAGATGATTCCCGACAACCTCGACTCGGTGAGCAAGATCGCCGCCTTCGTTTCGTCGAAGCGCCAGGCCGCCTGAGACTGCATGCACGATTCGATCGTCCAGCACTTCGATGAAGCCGCGACGCGCGCAGGCGGGGCTCCGGCCCTCGTCTGGCGTGAGACGCGCTGGAGCTACTGGGATCTGCAGACCGCGATAGCGGGGGCGGCCGTGGGGCTGCGAGGCCGTGCGCCGTCGCGCGGCGCGCGTGTGGCGCTGCTGGTGCGCAATTCGCCGCAGTACGTCGCTCTTTATTATGGAGCGCTGGCAGCGGGCCTCGTTGCCGTGCCACTCAATGCGCAGGAGCGCGCCAGCGTGCTGGCGCGCCAGATCGAACATTGCGAGGCCGCGATCCTGGTCGGCTCCACCGATCATCCCGAGTGGCCGGCTCTGTCGGCGGCCGCCGCCACCGCCGGGTGTACCGTGTTGCCGATCGCGCCGCGCGACGATGCCAGCGCGCTCGAGCAATTCCTGCGCGACCTGGCCGGCGCGCGCGCCGTCAACGACGAGCCGCCGAAGGCGCACGAGCTCGCGAGCATCATCTATACCTCCGGGACCACCGGACGCCCGAAGGGCGTCATGCTGAGTCACGGCAATCTCGCGGCCAACGCCGCCGCCATCATTTCCTATCTCGGCATCACGAGCGCCGATCGCGGCTTGTGCGTGCTGCCATTTCATTTCTCGTACGGCAACTCGGTGCTGCACAGCCATCTGCTGGCTGGCGCGGAGCTCGTGCTCGAAGACAATCTCGCCTATCCACACCTGACGGTGCAGCGGCTGCAGGACGACGGCATCACCGGTTTCGCCGGCGTGCCTTCGACGTTCGCGCTGCTGCTGGGACGCTGCAACCTGCGCGAGTTCAACCTCGTCAGGCTGCGTTACCTCACCCAGGCCGGCGGCGCCATGCCGCGGCCGCTCATCGAGCGCCTGCGCGGCGAGCTTCCCAAAGTGGATCTGTACATCATGTACGGACAGACGGAAGCCACCGCACGCCTCACCTACCTGCCGCCCGCGCAACTGACGAACAAACTGGGTTCGGTCGGCATCGCCGTTCCCGGCGTCGAGATCGACGTGAAACTCGACGGCCGCTCCGTTCCGGCCGGCGAGATCGGGGAGATTTGCGCGCGCGGCGCCAGCATCATGCAGGGCTACTGGAACGACACCACCGCCACGCACGAAGTGCTGCGCGACGGGTGGCTGCGCACCGGCGATCTCGGCCACCGCGATGAGGATGGCTTTCTGTACATCGACGGGCGCTCGGTCGACATGATCAAGGTGGGCGCGTTCCGCGTGAGCCCGCAGGAAATCGAGGAAGTCGTCGCCGCCGTTCCCGGCGTCGAGGAAGTGTGCGCGGCCGCGATGCCCGATGAGCTGCTCGGCCAGGCCGTGAAAGTCGTGGTGGTGCGCCGTGAAGGCGCCGATCTCGACGAGCGCGCCGTGAAGGCGCATTGCCGCCGGCACCTCGCGACCTACAAGGTTCCAAAGGTGGTGGAGTTCGTGAGCGTCATGCCGCGCACCTCCTCCGGAAAGATTCAAAGATTCAAGCTGGTTTGATTTTTCACAAGAGGTCTTCATGGCGTTCGATGCAAGTGTTCTCGAAATGGATAACGACAAGGTCATCGAGCGGATCTGCACGCGCCTGCGCGAGATTCTCGCCAAGGACGTGGGTCGCCGCGGCTTCGTGGTCGCCATGTCTGGCGGTATCGACAGCTCGGTGAGTTCCGCGCTGTGCGTGAAGGCTCTCGGCAAGGAACGCGTGTACGGCATCATGCTGCCGGAGCGGGATTCCTCGGGCTTCAGCACCGCGCGCGGCCGCCAGCTGGCCGAACACCTCGGCATCCGCTACGAAGTCTTCGACATCGCTCCGGCGCTCGACGGAATCGGTTGCTACCGTCAGCGCGACGAAGCCATCCGCAAGGTGTTTCCGGACTACGGCGATGGCTGGAAGAACAAGATCGTGATCGCGGGCGGCCTCGAGGGGCGCGTGAACCACTTCAATCTCGTGGTGCAGACGCCATCGGGCGAGCTCAAGACGGAGCGCCTGCCGCTGCCGCAGTACCTGCAGATCGTCGCGGCAACCAATCATAAACAGCGCATCAGGAAGACCGTGGAGTATTACCACGCGGATCGCCTCAACTACGCCGTCATCGGCACGCCCAACAGGCTCGAATACGACCAGGGCTTCTTCGTGAAGAATGGCGACGGCAGCGCCGACGTCAAACCCATCGCGCACCTGTACAAGACGCAGGTGTATGCGCTCGCGCGGCACATGAAGCTGCCGAAGGAAATCTGCGACGCGATCCCGACCACGGACACGTACAGCCTTCCGCAGGGACAGGACGAGTTCTATTTCGCGCTGCCGTATGCGCAGATGGACCTGGCGCTCTGGGCGCTCAACAACGGCCGCGGCGCGGCGGAGCTCGCGGGCGCGCTCAAGATCACCGAGGCGCAGGCGAGCCACGTGTTCAAGGACATCGAAGCCAAGCGGCGCACCACGCGATACATGCACCTGAAACCCGTGCTGGTCGAAGGTCTGCCCGAACTCAATCTCTGAACGCCGAGCGTTTGCGTGCCGAATATCTTCTGGGTGTGCCTGGTGGCGATCGCGTATCCGTACGCGATCTATCCAGTGCTGTTGGTGGCGTGGAACCGCCTTGCGGGTCGCCGCGCGCCGCAGCCGGATGCCGCCTGCCAGCCCACGGTGTCCATCATCCTGCCTGTGCACAACGAGGCCAGGCGCATCCCGGAAAAGATGCGCAACCTGCTGGCGCTGCATTACCCGGCGGACAAGATGCAGATACTGGTCGTCGGCGACGGCTGCACCGACGACTCGCTGGAGCGGGCGAGCGCGGCGGCTCCGGGGCGGGTGGAGGTCGTGCCGCTGGCCCAGCGCGCCGGCAAGGCCAGCGCGTTGAACGCGGGCCTGGCGCGCGCCACCGGCGAGATCGTCGTCTTCACCGACGCGGCCATCATGCTCGAGCCTGGATCGCTGGCGGCGCTGCTCGCGCATTTCGCGAATCCCGAAGTGGGCTGCGTGTCGGGTGAGGATCACGTGGAAGGCGGCGGCAACGAGGGCCTGTACGGCAAGCTCGAGCTGCTCATGCGGCGCGAGGAAGCGCGGCTGCACTCCATCGCCGGCGCGAGTGGCTGCTTCTATGCGGAGCGTCGCGCGATCTGCAAGCCCTTCATTCCCGGCATGGCGCCGGATTTTCTTTCGGTGTTGCAGGTGGTGCGGTCCGGATATCGCGCGACCTGCGAGCCGCTGGCTCGCGGCAGCATGACCGCCACGCCCAACCAGCGCGCGGAGTTCACGCGCAAGGCGCGGACGTTCCTGCGCGGGCTGACGGCGTTGTTCGGCAACGCCGCGCTGTTGAATCCCCTCCGTTATCCCGGATTTGCTTTCATCCTCTGGTCGCACAAGCTCGCGCGCTGGCTCGGTCCCGTGGCCATGGCGGGCTGCCTCGCATCCGCCTTCGTGTTGCGCGCCCAGCCCCTGTACGCGTGGTTGTTAGGCCTGCAGCTGGCCGTGTATGCGCTGTCGATCGCGGGACTGCTGCTGCCCGGGCTCGCCGCGCGCGTCGTGCTGATCCGCATCCCGGCGTTTTTCCTGCTGGTGAATCTCGCGGCCGCGAAAGCGCTGGCCATGTGGCTCGTCGGTGTTCGCCAGGAAGTGTGGGAGCCGACCCGGAGGCCGGCTTGAGCGCCGCCGTGGACACTGGTGCGCGCACACACTCGCGACCGGTGCGCGTGCTGCACCTGCGCGATTCGCCCTGGCTGGACGGTCCCGGGCGTACCATTCTCGAGACGGCGGGGCGCATCGATCGCGCACTCGTCGACTATCACATCGGTCCCCTGATCTCGAACTCGGGCGCCATCCATCCTTTGGTCGCGGCGGCGCGGGAGCGCGGCGTGCCGGTTCATCCGATCGAGGATCGCGGCGAGCTTGCGGCGCTCACCGCGCGCGTGCTCGCATTGATCGACGAGCTCGGCATCGAAGTCCTGCACAGCTCGGAGCTGCGCACCAACCTGGTGGCGTTGCAGTGCCGGCGTCACCGGCCGTCGCTCAAACTCGTGAGCACCATGCACGGCTGGATCACCAACGATCTGCGCGGCAAGGTCAAGGCGCTCGTCGATCGCGCATTGCTGCGGCGTTTCGATCGCGTCATCGCCGTTTCGAACGCGACGCGTCGCCGTGTGCCACGTTGGTGGCTGCCCGAGAAACGCGTGGTGGTGCTGCACAACTGCATCGCCACCGAGCGCTTCGCGCGTGAACTGTGCCCGGCGCCGCCCGCGCATTTCGCCGCGACGCAGCCGGTGCGGCTCGCGAACATTGGCCGGCTCTCGCCCGAGAAAGGCCAGGCGATGCTGCTTCAGGCGTTGGCGACCCTGCGCAGGGAATTTCCGCGCCTGCGGCTCTCGTTCGTGGGCACGGGCCCGCTCGAATCCGAGTTGCGCGGCCTGAGCGAACGGTTGGGAGTGAGTGATGCGGTGACTTTCACGGGCTACGTGACCGATATGAGTCTGGTCTACGATGAGACCGACCTCGTCGTGCAGAGCAGTTTCACAGAGGGGCTGCCGAACGTGATTGTCGAAGCCGCGTATGTCGGATTGCCCATCGTCGCCACCGACGTGGGCGGCACCGCGGAGGTCATCGAGCACGAGGTATCCGGCTGGCTGGTTCGCCCGCGCTCGCTCGAGGACCTGGTCGCTGGCATCCGTCGTTTCATCGAAGAGCCGGGCCGATTCGCCGCCATGCGCGCGCGCGCGCGGAGCAAGGTCGAAAAAGAGTTCACGTTCGCGGTGCGCACCGCACGCCAGGCCGATCTGTACCGGGAGCTCTGCCCATGGCAGGCGTGATCCCCCGGCCGGCCGTGCTGAAGCGCAGTGCGTCGAGCGCAGGCGTCCTCTACGCCTGGCTGCTGTTCTCGCTCTTCATCGATTACACGCGGCCGTTGGGATTGCTGCCGTTCCTCAAGATCCCGCTGGTTCAGACCATCATTCCGCTGCTGCTGTTCGTCGTCACGATGTTCGCGCCCGGTATGCGTCCGGCGAAGGACATCTTCTCGGACACGCGCACCAAGTGGGTGTTGATACTGATCGTCCTGATCCTGATGTCGACGGCGATGCACGGCTTCGATCAGCTGGGGACCGACGTCATCATGCGCGTGGTTGGCTACACCGCGACGTTCTTCACGATAGCGCGGCTCGTGACCAGCGAACAGCGCCTCATGGGCGTGGTGGCCACGCTGGTGGTGGCGCACCTCTACGTGCTCGCGCTCAATTTCCAGGTGCTGGCCAATCCGTCGCTGCGCCAGTACCTCACCGGCGCTCCCTTCCTGGGCGACGGCAACGACTTCGCCTTGTCGATCGGATTGCTGTTCCCCTGCATCATCGGCGTGGCGCTGCACACGCGTAGCAATTTTGGCCGCGTGCTCGCGTGGCTGGCGGCCGCGGTGATTCCGCTGGCGCTCGTGGCCACGCAGTCCCGCGGCGCGACACTGGGTCTCGGCGCCGTGGTCCTGTACCTGTGGCTGCGCAGCTCGAAGAAAATGGTGTCGGCGGTGGGCGTGCTGATGCTGGGCGGCATGATCATGGTGTACGCGCCGCCGGCGTATTTCCAGCGCATGAGCACCGTGAGCACTGCGGCCAGCCAGGATTCCTCCGCCGAAGGACGGATCAAGGCCTGGAGCGGCTCGGTCGGCATGGCGGTGTCGCACCCGCTCGGCATCGGCGCGGGACACTTCGGCGTCTACTGGGGAAAAACCGCGCACTCCACCTATTTCCTCGCACTGGGTGAGCTCGGCATTCCAGGATTCGTGTGTGTGCTGATCCTGATCTTCGGCAACCTGCGCGCCAGCCTGCGCGTGCGTAAACAGGTGCTGGCGCAGCTGCCGACGCCGCCACCCGAGGACGCGCAGCGTTCGCTGGGGCTGCTCGACATGATCAATGGCGGGCTGCTGTTCTTCGCCGTGGCCGGCGGATTCCTGTCGGCCACCTACTATCCGCACATCTACGTGATGTTCGGAATGCTGCTGGCGGCGCGCGAATTCGCGCTGCGACACGCGCCGCAGCCCCTGGCGATCACGCGCACGCCGGCGAACAAGCCGGCTCCCGGCGCTCGCGGCGGACTGCCCGAAAAACGTCTGGCGAGCGCTTCGAAATGACGGGCGCCGAAAATCCTGCGCGCGCGGAAGCCCACTGGCCGCCCGCCGTCATCGCCGGCGCATACCAGACCGGAGTGCTCGGCGTGCGCTGTCTGAAGCGGCGCGGTGTGCGCGCGTGGATGTTCGACTGCATCCCGACATTTCCCGGCTTCCAGTCGATCTACGGACCGGCGCGCCTGTGCCCCGATCCCGACGCGGACCCCGGCGGCTGGCTTGCGTTCATGCTCGGGCTGGCGCGCGAGATGGGCGAGCGCCCGGTGCTCATCGCGAGCTCGGACAAGTTCGTCACCGCCTTCAAACGCCACGCGGCCGCGCTGCGCGAGCACTACCTGCTGTCGGGCGGCGTCGAACTCGCGGGCCTGCTCGCCGACAAGCAGACGCAGTACGATCTCGCCGAAAAACACGGCATGCCCATGCCCGTGAGCCGATACCTGCTGTCGCGCGCGGATGTCGAGCGCTTCGCCGACGAGGTCTCCTTTCCCGTGGTCCTCAAGCCCACGCATTTTCGCGAGTGGAGCAAGTTTGCCGACGGCCACCGGCTCAAGAACCAGAAGCTCGAAATCTGCAGGTCTCGCGCCGAGCTGCTCGCCGCTTACGACATCGTGAAGGGCGTTACACCCGACGTGATCGTGCAGGAGATCATCCAGGGCGGCGACACGAACAAACGCGTCTATCTATCCGTGTACGACCGCAACAGCGAGCGCGTGGGCCACGCGATGTTCCGCGAGCTGCGTTGCGAGCCCATCCAGTTCGGCCCGGCGAGCGTCACCGAGCCCGTGACGGATCCCGAGACGGACGCGGTATGCGACCGCTTCCTGCGCGCCATCGGCTACGTCGGCATCTGCGAGATCGAGATGAAGTGGGACTCGCGCGACGGCAAGGTGAAGCTCATCGAGGCGAACCCGCGGCTCTCGGGCGGTGGTGATGCCGGCCCGTACGCGGGCGTCGACATCTGCTGGATCCACTACCTCGAGGTGATCGGCAAACTGGTCGCCAAAGTGCCGCCGCGTCCCGATCATTTCAAACACATCGTGCTGCGCGCCGACGCGACCGCGGTGCCGGCCTACTGGCGCGCGAAGCTGCTCGATTTCCGCGGACTGGTCAGCTCCTACCGCGGACCACGCGCGTATTTCGACCTCGACTGGAAGGACTGGCGTTACTCGATGAAGACGTTGGCGATCACGGCCGTGACGTTCCTGCGCACGGTATTCGGCAAGGGCTGAGGCCATGAACGAGCCCGCCGTTCCCGAAACCAGCATCATCATCCGCGCGATGAACGAGGAGCGCTGGCTGCCCGACGTGTTCGCGGCGCTGCGCAAGCAGAACTACCGCGACTTCGAGGTGCTGCTGGTCGATTCCGGGTCGGTGGACCGTACGCGCGACATCGGCGAGGCCCATGGCGCGCGCATCGTGCGGCTGCGCACCGAGGACTTCACCTTCGGCCATTCGCTGAATCTCGGCATCGCCGAGGCACGTGGCAAGTACATGGCCATCATCTCCGCGCACGCGATTCCGGAGGTGGACGACTGGCTGGAACGCATCGTCGCGCCGCTGCGCCGCGACGAAGTCGCCATGGTTTACGGCGGCCAGCGCGGCCATGCCGAATCGAAGTACTCCGAGTGGAAGGACTTCAAGCGCGTCTTCCCCGCCATGCCGCGGCCAGTGCGCAATCCCGAACCGTTCGCCAACAACGCGAACTCCGCCGTGCGCAAGGATCTCTGGAAAGAGCATCCCTTCGACGAAGGACTGCCTGGCCTGGAGGACATCGAGTGGGCCAAGCACTGGATCGGGCGCGGCAAGAAAGTCGTGTACGACCCGGAAGCCGAAGTGATCCACATCCACACCGAGACCTGGCCGCAGGTGCGCAGGCGCTATCAACGCGAGGCCATTGCCGCGCGCTGGGTGGGCATCCGCCTGCTGCGACACATCCCCCGTGAAATCTTGCTGGAACTGCGCTGGTGCGCGGGGGACCTGCTGGGCGCGCTGCTGCTGCGCAAGTTCTGGAAGCTCACCCCGCAGATCCTGCGCTTCCGCTACGAAAAGACCTTCGGCACGGTGAGCGGCATCATCGTGAGCAAGCGCATGAAAAATCCGGCGCGCCGCGCCGAGATGTTCGCGCGCCAGGAATTCCACGCGCTGGTGGCGCACGGGCCCGACAAGGTGCGGCTCGAGGAGCGCTTCGTGCCCGATCTGAAGCCCGGCGAAGTGC
>Ga0190271_10000553_pt1 | contig 19127 bp, 30 predicted proteins | sample Popmic356T_FD_133747 | JGI IMG/M metagenome (GOLD analysis project Ga0190271, IMG submission 133747) | Populus adjacent soil microbial communities from riparian zone of Weber River, Utah, USA - 356 T | ecosystem: Environmental > Terrestrial > Soil > Riparian zone | place: USA: Utah | collected...
GATCTCACCGGCGGAGGCCGACGACATCCTGGCGACGACAAGCGCCCCGGCGGCAGCCGGGACGGCGAGCATACGAAGCAGACGCATAGGTTCTCCTGTTGACGTTCTGTGATTCACCAACCCCTGCGGTTGGCTGCGCCGACCCTACTGGCTGCCGGGCTCGCTGTCACCCGTTTCACTGACATCGGTGATCAGGATGGAGACCTCGCGTGCGAGGCGCTCCTCGAACCACGGCAGCGCCTCACCGCGGATCGTCATCTTGAACTCCCCGGCCGGGGTGGCGCTGGCCCACTCGGCGTTCTCCTCGCCGCGGGTGACCGGCCGCATGATCACCTCACCGACCGGGATCGGTGTGGACCAGCCCTCGGGAGTGCGCCCGTGCGGCAGGCCGCTGGCGTGCTTGGTGATGGTGGCAACGAAGAACTTTGCTCGGACAGCCATGACTGCTCCTGGTGTGAAGTGGAGTGTGAAGTGGCTGCGAGGCGGCGTCCGTGCCGAGCCCGACCAGAACCGAGTCTAGTAGTAGCGCCTGCGGGTGCCACCGATCGGCACGAAGTTCAGCACCAGCCCGACGATCACCAGGATCACCCCGATCCACAGCAGCAGCGAGATGCTGGCGAGCCAGCCGATCAGGATGAGGATGACTCCGAGGATGACCATGGCGCTTCCTTCGGTCGGGTACCTCCACAGTGCCAGAACTAGCTGTCGAAGAGCGCGACCAAGACGATCATCGCGATGATGCCGCCGAACACCAGCAGGAAGAAGGCGTCCCACTTCCACTGGCTGCGGTCAGCCATCGCCGGGCTCGGGTTCGGCGTGTCCAGCTTCGACGTCGTCCTGGTGCGAGTCCTCGGCGTTGACCAGCAGGTCGGCCATCGTGGTGATGCTCGCGGTGAACGCCCCGAAGAGCACGAAGATGCTCACCCACAGGTTGGACACGTCGGGGAAGACGAAGATGACCACGACCAGCGCCAGCGCGTTCAACAGGATCGTGATCAGCGCCCAGGCGACCCGGTAGCGCTTGATGAACCCCACGACCTTCGAGGGACGCGGGCGGCGTGGCATGCCTCCAGTGTCTACCTAACCACCGCAGGGTAAGCGCTCGGTCTGGGGTTGGTCATTTCTTCCCCAAGAACCGGTTACAACCCCCGTGATGGTGCCATCCTTCGATTCCCCAACCCTGGAGTCGAAGGAGCACACCATGCGCACCACCACCATCAGCCGGGTCGGAGCGGTTGCCGCCGCTGTGGCCCTGCTGGTCAGCATCTCACCGGGAGCTGCTCAGGCAGCTCGCCCTGATCCAACTGCTGCCGCAGTCGCCCGGATCGTCAACGGGGGCTACACCCCGGCCGACATCGCCCTGGTCAAGCAGGACCCCGTCCTCGCCTCCCAGGTGCCCGACCCGACCGCGCCGGTGGAGACCTCGGCGGAGAGCTCGGCTGGCCTGAAGCCCGCCAGCGCGACGGACGCCCCGTCCGCAACCGTTGCCGAGACGGACAGCTCGGTGGCGCTGCTGGCCACCACCTACTGCGGCGAGTGGGTCCGGGTGACCTACACCAAGAAGTCGCTGACCGGCAGCATCATCTACAAGTACGCCCAGTACGTGCAGTACTGCCGCAACGGCTCGATCGTCACCAAGTTCGAGTCGCGTTACGACTACCTGGCCCAGTCCTCATCGGTGGTCTACTGGCGTGAGGCGGTCGTCAACAAGTACGGCAGCGTCGGCACCTACGCCGCTTGGAGTCACTTCCAGCGGCACATCGAGTACTGCACGGTCAAGATCGCCTGCTACGCCAACACCTACCCGTGGATCAAGATCACGGTCAAGGCCAACGGCACCTACACCTACACCGGATCGGCGGGCTGATGAACTACCTGGTACGGCTGCTGCTGCAGCTGCTGGCGGTCTTCCTGGTCTGGGTCGCCCTGGTGACGTTCCTCGGACCGTCGCTTGGTCCGCTGGAGATCAGCGTGCTGATCATCGCCGCGGTCGCGATCGCGGGCTGGCTGTGCTGGCGGTCCTGGAAGATCAGGAGCGCCGAGCTGGAACGGCAGCACGTCGCCTGACCGCGCACAGCAAAGGGCCGGGTCACCTCACGGTGGCCCGGCCCTTTGGCGCGGTGGTTACCGCTGCATCGTGTTGCCGTAGTACCGGCCCACGTCGTTGCGGTAGCCAGCGTCGGCGCGGAGGTTCTCGTCGAACTTCGGGGACGCCTTGACCTGGTCCTTGGTCACGGTGATGAAGACCTTCTGCTCGTCGTGGTCCACCCGGTCCACGACGCCAGCGGGGAGGAGGACCTTCTGTCCGAAGATCCACGGTCCGGTGTCGACCACGATGCGCTGAGCGCCCGTCTCGGCACTGGCCTCGTCGACCTTGCCGATCTCGCCGTCTGCGGCCTCGACCTGGTAGCCGACCAGCTGCTGGTCGTTCCAGTCGTCCTTGTTCGCGCCGTACTCCCACATTCGGTCTGCGGTCGTCATGACAGATTCCTTCCTTTTGGGGGTGTGCCTGCACCTCCTACCTTGCCCAGCGTGGGGATGCTCGTGAACTTTCGATGCAGCCGATTTCCGTACCACAAGGGGCCGGGCTACCTGTCGGTAACCCGGCCCCTTGTCCTCCTCAGCGAGGAGGATCGAGCGTGGTGTCGAGGATGACCACCCACGGCGAGACGTACCGCCGCCGGGTGATCCGCTGCAGCTCGCCCTTCATGTCGAACGAGGACGTCACCGGTGTCTCGGTGAGCGCTTCGCGGGCGACCAGCACGGCGATCAGAACGTCAGTGGGCAGGTTCTGCGCGCTCTCCCGCTCCATCTCGCACATCTCGCACGCCTCGAAGCTGATGCCGTCCACGGTGCCATTCATCACCGGGCAGTCGTCGTCGCCGTACTTGCACCAGTGCCGCACGCAGCAGTGACTGGCGTGGACCTCGACGTTGCTCATGACGAGATCGCGATGATCCGGACGACGAAGGCCACCGCGACGATGATCACCGCGGCGGTGGCACCGATGGCCACGACATACAGCCACACCTTGGCCAGCTTGCGCAGCCACGGCGGGGCCTTGGGCGGATCGTCCGGCATGGTGTCCTGCGGCGTCGGGCGGGGCTTGGACCACCACACCCGCACCGCCATGGCACCGATGGTCGCCATGGAGGCGAGGATCCCGAAGAACGACGACAGAGCTCTCACAGTTTGTCCTTGATGAAGAAGCCGATGGCAAGCCCGACGAGCAGCGCACCGAGGACGATGGCGACTCGCAGGGCGATGAAGTGGATGCGATCTCTCACGTTGACGACACCGCCAGAGCGATCATGCAGATGACCGCGAAGAGGAACCCGCACGCAGCGAACAGGCCGACCAGGAAGTCGGCGAGGTCGCTGGGAGCGTCGCCCTTGCGCTTGCTCATCCGAACACCAGCACGACGATGGCGTAGCAGGCGAAGAAGAGCACCCCGCCCACGCTCAGCGCCGCGATGACGACGGTGACCGGGTCGAGCCGGTTACACACCGGCTCGACCCCGTCGTCCTCGTGGTCGGTCACGGCGTCTTGCAGGTCGGATCGCTGGGGACCACGGCCACCGAGCCGTAGGCGAGGTCGCCCTTGAAGAGCACGTAGACGCGGTTGCCGTGGTCGCACTTGGTGGCGACGTTGGAGAACCCGTCGGGGAAGGTGATCGTGTCGGCCGGGGCGGTGTTGGACGTTCCGCGGTCGGCGTCCTGGAAGGGCTCGCCGCCCTTGGTGCCTGCGCCGCAGGCGACCAGGAACGCGACGGCGACACCGACCACTGCAGCACCCGCGAGGATGCGCCGCGGCTTCACGGGTTCACCAGCGCGTTGCCGTAGGTGGGCTGCCAGGGGTTGATCCCCTTGGCGACGGCCTGCGCCTTGGCCCACGCCTCGGCACCGCCGTAGGAGCGGATCTCGGCAGCGCGGATCTGGGCCTCGATGTTCGCGACCTTCAGCTCCGCTTCCTTCTGCGCGACCTGCGCGTTGGCACTGGCCTCCGCAGCGGCAGCATCCGCCTTGGCCTTGGCCTCGGTCGCCTTGGCGGCGATGATCGACTCCTCCTGCGAGCGCACCGAGGCGACCAGGGTGTCCGGGGCGATCGGCTGGGTGATCAGCGGCTGGAACGCCTGGAAGTACTTCTCCTCGCCCTCCAGCTGCTGGTTGATCAGCCGCTCGACGGTGGTGGCCACCTCGACGTTGATCTTGTCCTTGATGGTGGGGTCGGAGCGCAGCTCGTCCCAGGTGTACTGCTTGGCCAGCCGGTCCAGGCTGGCGTCCAGCGCGGGGGCCATGTAGAGGTTCAGCACGTCCGACCAGCCCTTGCCGGTCTGGTTGTTCTCCATGTACGCCTTGTACCGGTTGCCGACCCGGTCGTGGAACTTCTGCAGGGTCTCGCAGTTGGTGTTGAGCAGGAAGCTCATCGTGCCGGGGATCTTCAGGGTCTGCTTGTCCTTGGAGACCACCTCGAACGGACCGCGGTCACTGCCCTCGACTCCGCGGAAGTCGTAGACCCGCTGGTTGGCCGGGTAGGCGTAGTAGTCGTCGCCCATCCCGGTGCCCCAGTTGACCTGGCGGGTGGCGGCTTCGACGCAGCCCTTGTCCTCGTGGCCCTCGGTGATGCCGGAGCCCTTGTGGACGAAGACCTCGTCCGCCTGGGTGGAGGGCATCGAACAGCCGGACAGGGCAAGCGCCGCGGCGCAGAGGGCGACAGCGCCCCCGATGAGTCGCTTCATGGTGTGGTCTCTTTCTCGGTGTGCAGGCAGTCACGGCACCGGTAGGTGCTGCGGTCTATGACGGTGATCTCGCCGTCCTTGTTCCGCCGTTTGGGGTTGACTTTTTTGACAATCCCACAGCGGGTGCAGGTGAACTCGTCCGAGAGTGGACCGGCTGGATCGGCACCCACACGAGTGGCGCTGATCCTCATGGTCCTGATGTCTCTCTGTCTCTTCGTCGTTACCTTCGAGGTAAAGATAACACAAGAGGCTCGGCCGATGTACGTGAACGGCCGAGCCTCTTGCGGGTGTGCGGATCAGAACGGGTAGTCCGCGACCATCCCCCGCTCCAGGAGCGGGATCAGGGCGAACGCACCGTCGGTCAGACCGGCGAAGGTCACCCGGTTCGGAGCGGCCTCACCGTGGGCCACGCGGTAGCCCGCGAGGTTCCAGGTGTAGACCGGCACCTCGTCGGGCACCAGGGTGCCCAGCGTCGCGCCCGAGCGGTCGTAGTGCGACTGCTCGTCGGTGACGATGACGATCCGGTCGTGCCCGGAGAACCAGCGCCGCACCGCGTCCATGGTCTGCGTCCCGCCCAGGGGGCCGAACTTGTCCATGTGCTGCAGGACGGTCTTGGTCCGGTCGAGCGGGACCTGAGCCGAGGACGTGCCGAACTGCACGAGGGTGACGTCCTCACCCCGCAGGGCAAGGGCGGTCCCGAACAGCGCGGCCTGGTCGGACCACTCCACCTCGGAACGCTCCGAGACGCGGTGGAACATCGAGCCGGACTGGTCGACGAGCACCAGCGTGCGCCCCGGAAGCTCCGGGACGTTCGCCAGCGAGTACTCCAGCGCCATGGACAGAGCCAGGTCCCAGTGGTTGCCACCGGTCGCCTTGTACGCGGACAGGAAGCGCAGCGGGAGCTGACGCGACTTGACCACCTCGTCCTTGTCGATGAGTCGGCCCTTGACGAGCGTCACCATCTCCTCGGAGATCCCAGCCTTGTCGAAGTTGCGGAGGTTCCGCAGCATCGCCATGAAGCCGAGACCGTAGGGGACGAACAGCTCCCACTGCTCGGCGTCGGTCAGGCGCTCGAAGGTCTCGTCCTCCGAGTCCTGCCCGAGCCACGACTTGCCCCACTCCCACTGGCCAGCCAGCGCCAGCGAGAACAGCTTCTCGGCCTCGACGTCACCGGCCATGACACGCCGCGCGAACGCGTGGCGGTCAGCGACCGTCATGGCGTTCAGGTCGCGCCGCGCCACGATGGCGGGCAGCGCGTCCCAGACCGCATCCGGGGTCGGACGACGACCGTGACGCCGGTCGAGCAGGTAGCCGTACAGCGCGGACTGGACCGGCCCCTTGGACTCGGGGTGGACCAGCTCGACGACGTCGCCGAGACGGATCGCCTTGTCGTTGCCGTCGTAGCGCAGCGCGGCGCGCTCGGTGAAGAGCTCGCGCGCAGCGTCGGACAGACCACGCTTGACGGGCTTGGGCAGGTTGCGCCCGAAGTGACCCTGCCAGTAGGCGATGACCTCACCGGGCTCGTCGGCACGCAGGCAGGCAGCCTTGATCGCCTGACGGTTCATCCCGGAGAGCTTGGCGTCGAGGCGGGCCTTGACGAACTCGCACGCCACCAGGACGGCCACCGAGCGCATGTTGGCCTCGGCGCGCAGCCAGGTGATGAACCGCAGGACCCACTCCGGGTCTTCCTTGGTCACCTGTCGCACGAGGTCAACGAGGCGCGTGGTGCGCTCGTCGCCGGTCTCGTAGGTCGTGTTCTCCACCAGGGTGGAGACAGCGGTGACGTAGAGCTCGGCCTTGGGCTCGCGGACGAACCCCGTGCCGCCCTCGGCGGTCGTGATCTTGGTGGCGGTCGCGGCGCGACCGGTTGCGAACTTCGTCATCGGACTTTCCTTTCGTCGTCGTTTCGTCCCTGACATGTGAAAACGGCTGAGAACACGGGTGCAGTAGGTCTGTTTCTATTTGCTGGAGAAGTATCCCGCTGCGTCGCACCAGCCGCCGATCACATTTTTGCTGTGCTGAGAACAAGGGTTGATCACGAACGTATGCGCTCTACCACTTGAGCTACGCCCCGATGTGGGGGCGACAGGACTCGAACCTGCAACCTCATCATCCTGAATGAAGTAGCGCGATCAGTCGCACCAGCACAGCCAAATCTGTTCAGTTGTAGGTGTGCTGAGAACAAGGCGGACCACGCACGTTAGCGCTCTACCAACTGAGCTACGTCCCGAAGGACGACGGGACTCGAACCCGCGACCACTCGATTAACAGTCGAAGTATCGCGACCCTACGCACCAGCACACTATGTATTTATGGGGTACTTATGGGTGTGCTGAGATCAAGATGACGCATGAGTTGGCCCCTCTGACGAGGCCACGCGAGGTTTTACCCTCCACGCCTTTTCCGAAGTAACACGAGTCGACGCACCAGCACACTATTCAGCTTTTGGACTTCACGAGAACGACCGAGAACAATAATGCCGGTCCGGGATTGGCTACTTGGATGAGAAGTACCCCGAGGTGGCTTCGCACCGGTCGTCCGTCGCACCGAGAGGAGACACTACACACCACTGGGCGCTCGCGCGAGTGGTTTACGCAGAAACCTCAGCGCTGGCTCTCAGCAGTCGGATCTCGTCGATCAGCGCGCGGATGACGTCGTGCAGGGAGTAGTGCGGGCGCGGGTCGTACCAGACCTCGGGATCCTCCCGGACCAGTTCGGCCACACCGTCGGGGTCGTCGCGCACCCCGGCCAGGAAGTCCAGCAGGGTGCCCAGCGTGAAGTCCGCGCCGATCACCCGCGGGCGCTCCATCAGGACGTCGTCGTCGTCGAACGTCAATGACGCCCCGAGAGCGTGCTCGATCGAGGTGAGGGTGAGGTCGTCGACCGGGAACGGCGGCAGCTCTGAAGTCACTTCGGAGGCGTCTGCTTGACGCTGTTGCCCTGCTCGACGGTGGCCTCCGGCTCGCTCTTCTTCGCCGCGCGCTTGCTGGTGGTCTTCTTGGCCGTGCTCTTGCGCGTGCCCTTGGTGGTGGCGTTGCTGACGCGATTGCCCTTGCCCTTGCCCTTGGGCTTGCTCTCGCTGTCGTCAGTGTCGTCCTCACCGGTGTAGACCGGCTGGCTCGGGTCGTACGCCTGGGCGATCTGCTCCTCGCCGCTGGGCTCCGGGTCGGTGCCCTTGACTGCTCCGGTCTCGGTCGGCGTGCCGTCCGGCGGGTTGCTGGGCTCGCCGGACGAGTCACCAGGTCCGGGAGTGTTGGCGGTCTCGGTGGCTGGCGTCGTGTCGCTCATGACTCGACTGTAGCCACCCGCAGGTGCCGCGACTACTCCTAGAACTTGCCGGTGTTGAGCCGCTTCTGGAGCACCTTGACGGTGTTGCTCGGAGAGGAGAGATACCCGTCCACGGTGCACTTGAGGTACTTCTGCAGCGCCTCGATGGTGTCGGTGGTGCCGGTGGACGGGTAGCGGTTGTCGTTGTTGGAGCCGATACCGCGCCCGTCGGGGAGCAGCTTCTGCCCCTCCTTGTCGGTGATCTTCTTGGCGTTGAGGTGGTTCTGGACCGCCTTGGTCAGGGACGAGGGGGAGGAGAACTCGCCGTCGACCGGCGTGCCCATGATCTTCTGCCATGCCTTGATCGTCTTGGACCCCATGTAGCCGTCCTCGACCAGCTTGCCGGGCGGGGTCGGGGTGGGCTTGGGCGGCACGGTCGGTGCACCGCCACCGGCCTTGACCGGCATTCCGGCCTTGGTCCACTTGTAGATGGTGTCGCCGGGGCATTCGGTGCCGGTGCCGTCCCGGTGACCGCGCAGGTAGAGCTTGGTGCCCGGCTCGGCCTCCAGCGCGTCGCGCAGCTTGCGCATCCGGGCGTACGCGGCCTGGGTGACGGTGTCCTGCTTGCCCACCATGAACTGCACGCCGACGCCGGAGGTGTTGTAGTCCGGGCAGTGGCTGCCGCGGTACTGCAGGCCGCGGCCCTCGATGCACCGACCGTGCGGGCAGATCAGGGCGTTGTAGCCGATGTCGGCCCAGTTGCGGTCCGGCCCCATGTGGAACCGCTGCCAGGAGCGCACCTGCTGCAAGCACGCGCTGTGCGGCTTGTTCTCCAGCGCGAGCTTGCCCGCGCCGACCCAGTGGGTGAAGAAGTACTTGCGGTTGCTCAGCGCCACCGAGGTCAGTGAGTTCTTGGGGCTGGCCGCGCCCCAGGCGCTGCGGCGATCGTCGTAGAACTTGCTCCACGTCGTCATGAGGGCTCCTCGTCAGCTCGGTGGTGTTTGCACCAACACCACCGTAGCCCGGATCCTCGCTGGCTTCGAGGCCAACCCGTCCGTAACGTCAGTGACGAAACGCCCGAAGTTCAGTCGTCGCGCTCCCCGCCGAACCCCTCCGGGTGCCATCCCCGCTCGGCGCGGTAGGCGTCGATGTCGGCAACCACGCGGCGAGACCACTCGTCGGTCCGGTCGGTGCGGGACTCGACGATGTCGGAGAACATCTCGATCAGCTCACGGGACTCGAACAGCAGCTTGGACAGTCGTGCCGCCTCGTTCACGATTTCAGTTCCCTTGAGGGTACCGAGTCACCCGCGCGCTGCAGGATGTCCATGTAGGTCACCTCGGGCACCACCTCGTCATCGCGTATGTGGCGCACCCCGGTGTCGATGTAGGACCGGTAGGCCAGCCGCCGCGGCAGGTGATGCGCGATCTTGATCAGCACCAGCTCACCGGTGCGGTTGAGTCGCTCGCGCAGTGACATACCGCGCAGGGTCCAGATCGTCGTCAGCTTCATGTGTCCTCCGTCGTGGTGAGTACTTTCTCCCAGGCGTCGCGCACCCGGTGCTTCGTTGCGAAGCGATAGACGCCATGACGAAGCGCGTCCCGAGCATGTCCTGCGCCGCCGCGGTGCCAGATGCCAGCAGCGCGCAGAACGTCATTGGGCACCAGCGACTTGGCCTCCGCCGGTGACTGGTAGATGACCACCTTCTCCGGGTCGGGCACCTCCCACAGGTCGGCGACCAGCCACTCCACGACGCCGCAGACCTTCAGGCTCCACGGGGCCTGGCTGTTCTTGGCGGTCTCGGCGGTGATGGTGAACCGCTCGACGACGACCTCAGCGCTCTCCCGCTGGTGGTGGCGCAGGAACTGCCGGGTCTCGTACCCGACCTCGGCCAGTGTGCCCTCCAGGGACATCCAGCGCTCCAAGCCGCCCTCCGGTGTCCAGTGCAGGATGCCGAGGCCGCTGACCAGTCCTGGGTCGCAGCAGAGCATCCACTCCGGTGGGTCAGTCGTCAGCGCTGACAAGGGTCACCTCCCCGGCCTCGTAGCCCTCGATGATCAGGATGGTGGCGAGCAGGTAGCGCTCGCGCTCGTCGCAGTCCTCGCACCCGCAGAACGGCTGGCCGGACAGCAGCACCGGGTCCGGGTCCTCCTCGCCGTCGTCGTTGACGCTCTCGTAGAGCTGCTCCATGTGGGCGCGCATCTTGGTGATGAAGCTCTGGCCCCACTCCTCGCTGAACTCCGGCATCCGGGTGGTCATCAGGTGTACTTCTCTCCCCAGCTCGTGAACGGTCCGTCCGCGTCGGCGGTCAGCGGCACTGCGTAGTCAGCCATGTTCGACATCACCCGCGGCACCTCGACCTTCAGCTCCTCGATGACGCCTGTGGGAGCGTCGAAGAGCACCTCGTCGTGCACCGGCAGCACCATGTACGGCCCCATCCCGGCCATGTCCAGGTCGACGATCGCCCGCTTGAAGATCTCGGCCGCGTGCCCCTGGTGCAGGTAGTTGACCAGCGCGTAGATCTTGTCGTCGTCGCACGGGATCCTGCGCCCGCTGGGGGTGATCACGTAGCCCTGGCCCTCGTCGCGCTGCCGCCGCACGCCCTCGTCGCCGACCTTCTTCATGAACCGCTTGATGCCGGGGTAGCGCGCGTCCAGCGCCCGGACCACCGGCTCCATCTGGGAGATCAGCACCCCAGCGGACTCGGCCATCTTCGGCACGCCCGCGCCGTAGAGCGAGCCGTACATGGTGTTCTTGACCAGCCCGCGTCGCTTGTCGGAGCGCTGGAAGTCGGGGTCGGCGTAGATGTCGCGCCCCATGATGGTGAAGAAGTCACCGCCGCTGCGGTCGGCCTCGCGGAACGCCGCCTGCAGGTCCAGGTCACCGGAGAAGTGCGCCATCAGGCGCATCTCGATCTGGGAGTAGTCCACCGACAGGAGCTGGTTGCCCTCGCGGGCCACGAACGCCGAGCGGACCAGCGCGTCACCCTTCGGCAGCTGCTGCAGCGGTGGACGGCTGATGCTCATCCGGGACGTTCTGGCAGCGAGGGTGCGGATGTCGGCGTGCACGAGGTAGCCGTCCGGTCCGAGGATCGCGTGGTCGGACAGGGCGTCGAAGTAGGTGGTGGCGAACTTGCCCGCACGGCGCATCTTGAGCACCGCGTCGGCGAGCTCGGCCACCCCCGCTACTGACGAATCGGCGAAGATCCGCAGCTGGTGCTTGTCGACGGACTTGTTGCCGGTCTTCTCCGAGAAGACGGTGATCTCCTCACCGAGGTCCTCGAACAGCTTGGCCAGCGCCAGGTTGGAGGCCAGCGAGATGCCGTACTGGTCCTTGCCCCACGCCTTGAGCACCCGCGCGTACTCAGCCTGAGCGCGCCCGACCCGCTGGGCGTAGTCGAGGTCGACCCGCGCCCCGCGCTGCTCCATCGCGGTCACGACGTTCCTCGTGGCCATCTCCAGGTCGAAGATGTCGGCGTACTTCGCACCCTGCCCGACCTTGCCCTGCTGGTGCATGTCGAGCTTGTAGGACAGCACCGGGTCGAGTGCGCTGTAGGCCCAGTAGGACGGCAGGGTCACCGGCACGGTGCCCCAGGTCCACTTGTGCTTGGCCATGTCGTCGGCCAGCCGGTGCTGTCCAGCGGCTGCGCGCGGGTCGACGTACTTGACCGCCAGCGGCTTCAGGCCCCCTGGTCCGAGGGGGTCGATGATGTGTGCGGCGATCATCCCGTCGCGCAGCGTGTGCCGCTGGAAGCGGTACGGGGAGTGCTCCTCGATCCACTTGACGTCGAAGCTGGCGAGGTTGTGCCCGCACCAGTCGCCCTCCCACGCGTTCAGCACCTCCAGCGCCAGACCGCGCCAGTCCTCCCACGGCACTGCCCAGCCGTGGTCACCGTCGCCGAACTGCATCATCCGCAGCTTCGCGCCCTTGGCGTACGGGTCCAGCCCGGAGGTCTCGGTGTCCAGCCCGATGACGTTACGCGGTCGGCGCTCGCCCAGCCACGTCTTGAGCTGAAGCGCCGAGTCGAGGTCGTTGACCAGGTGCAGATGTACCCCGGACAGACCGCTCATCGGTCGTCGTCGCTCGCGACGTCGTCCTGCACGGACTGCATCATCTCGATGCCCATCTTGGCGATGATGCTCAGCGCCTCACCGCGGCTGAACCCGCCCTTGCGGAAGGACAGGTACACCTCGTGGAGCGCGACCATCGCCTCATCCATCGGCCCGAGGTCACCGTCTGCTGCCATGTCGCTGTGTCCTTGTCGTTCGGTCAGAGGCCCAGCTTCTGCACCAACGCGTTGTGCTTCTCGCGGACCTGGTCGAGCGTGGATCCGACCGGAGCGTAGTACGGCCCGGTGGGGACCTCGGGGACCGGGGGCGCAGGAACGTCGCCGGTGACCGCGTCACCGACCTGAGCCTGTGCCAGCAGCCACTCGCGGGCCGCTCCGTGCCCGGAGAGCGCGTAGCCGTCCTTGGGGATGGTCAGGCCCCCGCCCTGGGTGGTCTGCCGGTCCACGACCTGCTTGACCTTGCCGCCCTCCACCGCGGCTTCGGCACCCCACACGTTGGTCGGGGTGACCGCGCCCTGCGTGGTCGTGTAGACCACCAGCGAGTCGGCGTCGCGGGCGATGTTGGTCCCGGCCAGCGGGTAGCTCGACGCGCCGAGGGTGACCTTCTTGTCCGAGCCGGGCGTCGGCGGGGTGGTGGTCGTCGGCGGCTTGGTCTCGGAACCGATCAGCGGGGGGAGCGCGGTGGCGAAGGACCAGGAGCGGTCGGCGTCGGTCTTGTGCTGCCACAGGAACGCACCGCGGATCGAGGGGTGCGCGGCCTCGATGCGGTTCCAGGCGTCCTTGATCTGGTCGATGGTGGAGTAGTTCGGCAGGTTCTCCATGCCGAAGCCGACGACGATCTTGGAGGCGTCGCCACCGGCCACGTCCCGGATCCACTCGTTGACGTTGGAGACGATGTAGTTGGGGTCGGCCAGACCCGGACCGTCGTAGTACTGCGGGGCGGCGTAGTCCATCGCACCGCCCTGCAGCATGCCCTTGCAGAACGCCTTGTCGGTGTTGTTCCACGGCGCGGGCGGGCTGGTGATCCCGAACCCGGCACCGAACTTGCGGCGGAGCTCGGCGGCGACCCACAGGTACTCGGGCAGGTTCGGGGTGGCGTTGGCCTCGAAGGTGTTGAAGTCGACGCCGTCGAGCACCGGGTTGGCAGCCGTGCCACCCAGCTCGGTGTTGATCCGAACGATGGAGTCCACGAACCGCTGGGACACGGTGCGTGTGGAGAAGTTGATCCCGTTGCCCGCACCGCCGCAGGACATCACCACCCGCTGTCCGCGCGCCCGGCAGGTCTTGACGTCGGCGGCGATGTCCAGACCCCATGCGACACCACCCTCGGAGCCGCTCTTCGCAGCAGCGAACAGCAGCAGGGTGTTGTAGGACTGCGGTACCGAGGTCAGCCGGATGCCGGAGTTCCACCGGGTCCAGTAGACGGCGGACACCTTGCTCGGCAGGGTTCCCATGGTCAGCTCCTCGATGTAGTCAGCAACAGCAGGTGCAGCAGGCACTGCGACCGCGGCACCGAAGATGAGCCCGAGGGTGACGAGCGTGCGCCGGTCCCACTGTGGATCATCCATCACCTGAGCCGCACGCGGTGCGGTCCTGGTTGGTGTCCAGCCCGAGCGTGTCCTTGCCGGTGACCGAGATCCCCTGCGGGAACAGCTCACGTACATCCTGACAGGTCCACGGGTGCTTCATCTGGGGCATGTCGAGCTGAGCCTGGGAGAACAGCGGCAGGCACTGGCCAGGGTCGCCGTAGTTCTTCTGGCAGCCGGTGCCGTTCCCGTTGCCGACGGCGTCCTTGGAGACGACACCGGGCTTGTGCATCTTGACCTTGCTGGCCAGGGTCACCTTGCCGGGCTTGCCGTTCATCTCCTGTCCGATGTTGGGGTCGACGTAGGCGTGCTGCTCGGCGATCGGTGTGCGCACCGGGCCGGGCTTGGCCGCGACCGCCGACGCACCGGGATCGCCGAACACGCTGGCTCCGGAGATCACCAGCACCAGCACGGCGAACACCCCGATGATGGCGGCGACGATTCGTGCAGAACCACCCAGTGACTTCATCGGATGTTCACCCACTTCGCGATCGAGACAGCGCCCTTGTCGTCAAGGACGGTGAGCATGTATGGACCAGGTGGCAGCAGCGCCGGGTTGCCCGGCACGGTGGCCGTGCGGGTGCCGCCGGTGCCGGAGATCGGCAGGTCGACCAGCCGCGCGTTGGTGTCGGTCTGGTGGGTGGAGGACGACGGTGCGGTCAGCGAGGCACTGACCACGGTGCCGGTGGTGGTGAGGCTGATCTGCTGCCCGTAGGTGGCCGACGCCGGAGCGGCGACCGTGGGCCGGACGCCCTTGAACAGGTACGGCGGCTCGAACAGCGAGATCCGCATCTCGTAGCTGCCGTCGGCCGGGTTGGACCCGAACACGGCGACCCGACCGTCGGCGAGCAGCACCGAGGCGGAGTGGTAGTTGCGCCCGATCGGATCGGCGTCCACCACGGTCCAGGCGTTGGTCGCCGGGTTGTAGACCGAGGCTGCCTGCACGTTGCCGGTGCGGTTGCCGGTCGCGCCGTTGCTGGCCAGCACGGTGCGGTCCGGCAGGGTGGTCAGGTTCAGGTACATCCGACCGCCACCGGGCAGCGTGGGACCGGCCTGCCAGCGCGGGACGTCCTGGTTCATGTTGATCAGGTCCACTGCGTTGGTCGCGCCGCCGTAGTCGGTGGAGCCGCCTCCGGCGATCATGAAGGTCTGGTTCTGCGCCGGGGGCAGCAGCACCGACCCAGCCTGGTCGCGCAGCCCGACGTCGCGCAGCCCGCCGATGTCACCGATGCTGGCCGAGCGCCAGTCGTAGAGGAACGAGCCGGTGCCGGGCTGGGCGTCACCGAAGGTGTGCCCGCCGGTGTAGAACATCCGGCTGTCAGCGAGCAGGAACATGTGCGGGTAGGTGCCCAGGTAGCGGTTGATCTGCGGCACCGCGGCAGCGCTGCCCCACACTGCGCTGGCGGTGTTGAACATCTCGATCGAGGTCGACGGCCCGCCACCGGCCTTGTGGGTGTAGCCACCCGCGGCCCAGATGTTGCCGTTCTCGATCTTGGTCAGGGTCGGGTACCAGTGGCCCTCGATGGTGTCGTTCGGGGTCCGGGTGAAGGTGTTGCTGGCCGGGTCGAAGATGTAGCTGGACCGCAGCCCACGGAACGCCTCACCCGGCGGGTCACCGGCGTAGGAGATCGTGCCGCCCTGGATCAGCACCCGCCCGTCGGGCAGGGTGACGTGCCCGGAGCAGAACATGTCCTCGGGCACGGCGATGTTGGTGATCCCACCGGTGTTCGGGTTCCACACCGCCGCCTTGAAGGACCGGGCGACGAAGTCGTTGTAGTTGTTCCCCGAGCCAGCGAGCAGCAGCACGTTGCCGTTGCGCAGCGCGGTGACGTGCATGGCCCGCAGCGGCATCTGGCTGCTGGCGATCGTCCACCTGCCGTCGATCGCGTCACCGGTCGCCGGGGGCGGTGTGGTGCCGCCCTTGGCCAGGGTGAACACCGCTGTGGCGGAGCCCCACTGCTCGTAGTGCTCGACCACGACGGTGTGCGCGCCCGCGGTCATCGTCTTGGTCGCGCTGTAGGTAGTCGGTCCCTGGTCGCGCCAGGCGTCGATGATCACCGTCCCGTCGACCTTGACCCGCATCCCGTCGTCGGCGGTCACCGTGAAGGTGTAGGGCGCGGCGTCGAAGTTGATCGACTGGGTCCAGCGCGCGGAGTCCTCGGTGCCGTCCAACCCTGCCCCGGCACCCTGCGTCGATGCCCAGCCGAAGTTGATCGAGGCGTCGGAGCGGGTCAGTGCCGGGGTACCGCTCATGCTGGCGTTGTTCCAGTACTGGCCCTGCCAGGAGCCGGTCGGCGGCGGTGGCGTGGTGGGAGTGGACGTGGGAGTCGGCGTCGGTGTCGGGGTGGGCGTCGGTGGCGGCGCACCACCCGGCAGGGTGACAGTGGCTCCGACTGGAGCGTTGGCCTTGAGCCAGGTGTACTCACTGCCGTGACCGGACAGCACGTAGCCGCCGACCGGAATCGCCATCCCGGTCTTGAAGTCGCTGACCGCGGTCACCTTGCCGTTCACCACGGCGACCTCGTAGCCCCACTGGTTGGCTGGGCTGACGGTCTGGCCGTTGCTGCGGTCGTACTTGATCAGCTGGTCGGCGTAGCGCCAGACGTTGGTGCCGTCGAGCTTGCGGTAGGCGGTGCCCACCTTGACGCAGTCGGCCTGCACGGTGCAGGTCGAGGCGCTCGCGTTCGTCGACAGCGCCACCGGGGCGGCAGCCAACAGGCAGACCGCGAGTGCGACTCCGCTGATGCGCTTCATGATTCCCCTCGCTGGTAGCGGTCGCTGAGTCGGGTGATGTCGTTCTCGTCATAGGTCCCGTACATCGTTTCGACAACGGTACCGGCTGTGTCGCTGTTGGTGAAGAGGCGGTGGGGCACCCCGACGCCGATCTCGTAGGTGCGCCCGACGACCAGTTCCAGTGCCTCGTCGCCGATGATCGCGCGCAGTCCGGGAGTGACCGGTGTCCAGCGCTCGCGACGCCGGGCGTGGGTCTGCAGCGAGAGCGCCTGCCCCGGCTCGACGTGCAGGATCTTGACCGCCGCGATCGCGTCGTAGTCCGGCTCGCCGAGCACGCCGTACCAGCCCCACGGCCGGACGATCCACTCGATGGGTTCTTCGACCTCGCGCGTCGCGAGGGTCACGCGGTGTAGACCAGCCATTCGCCGTTCTCCCCTACTTCCGTGAGTGTGTAGTTGCTCTTGTCCAGGGCGTCGAGCAGCACCTTCTGCCCCGCGTCCTGGATGGTGCTGCCGGTCGGTCCGGCGTGGATGATGAACGCGTTGTACCAGCCCTGCTCCACGGACAGACGGATGATGTCGTCGCCCTTGCTGTAGAGCTCGAAGGTGGTCTCCCAGACAGCTGCTGGGTTCTCGCGGGTGTAGTAGTGCAGCGAGTCAGCCGAGGAGGACAGGTAGATCCCCTGCTTGGTGAAGTCCATGACCTGCGCGACCGGTCGGACGTCGGGGTACATGATCAGGTCGTTGGAGCGGAACATGCCCCACACGCCCATCAGGATCAGCCACCAGCACAGCACCGGCGTCCAGATCGCGAGCTTCCACGGACGGGCGAAGCCCCACCCGGCCAGCGGCGCGAGGAACGCGGCGGAGTAGGCCAGGTGCTTCTGGAAGGACACGCCCTCACCGATCTTGATCTGCGCGACCGGCAGCAGCAGCGCCGTGCCGACCAGCAGCAGACCCCACAGCACCCCGGTCCAGCGCCGAGCCCGGAACAGCCAGATCAGCCCGAGCAGCGCCGCGAAGAACGCGGGCCAGACGAAGTCCGGCACCGCCCCGATGAGCTGCCCACGCGGCGTCGGGCTCAGCGCGGCACGTCCGGTCGTGGTGAACGCCAGCGCCTCTCGGGTGGTCGCGTTGGTGCTCGCGTAGGCCAGCCACAGCAAGGTGGCGGCGAACATCCCGGCCAGCACCGCACGCCCGATCCGCTCCCACGGCAGGTGCGGGCGGAGCCAGTCACGCAGCGTGGAGGAGTGCGCCAGCGAGTAGGTGCGGAAGCAGGACAGCACCAGCAGCGGGGGCACGAACACAGCGGCGGTGTACTTGGTGGCCACCGCCAGCGCCAGCAGCGGCCCCAGCAGCAGCGCCACGTCCCAGCCCTCGTGCATCCCCAGCCACCACGCGGTGACCAGCAGCAGGATGACCAGCGCGTCGAAGGTGCCCAGGTGCGCGACGTACATCACCGGCGCGGTCAGACCGAAGATCGCCGCGGTGACCAGCCCGGTGCGGTAGTTGAAGATCTGGCTGGCGATCGAGCGCAGCAGCAGCATCGTGACGATGATGCAGACCAGGCTGAACGCCCGCACCAGCGCCAGCCCGCCGACCATGTCCAGCGCCCCGGCGAGCACCGGGTAGACCTGGGGCAGACCGGAGAACCCCTGCCCGATGTTCTCGGGGAGGGCAGCACCGTGCAGCCAGTGGTCGAGGTAGGCGCGACCGGCGCGGATGTAGACCGCCTCGTCGATGAAGACGCCGTTGTTGAGCACCAGCGCCCACGACGCCACAACGAGCAGGACCAGCGCCAGCGGGGTGCGCAGACGCTTCGCGTGAGCGGGCGTCGTCGGGGCGGCTGCCGGTGGGGCAGCGACCATGGTGCTCATCAGTATTCCTTCCGGGGGAACAGGTGCCACAGGATGTTGAGCACGGTGAAGACCGCCACGATGAACACCAGGTGGAAGGTCCACTGGTAGATGTCCATCAGGATCGGGATGACCTGCTCGCGGTCGGGGAGTTCCATGTCAGTACCGTCCTGCCTGGTCGCCAGCCCACTGGAAGTTCTTCTTGCTCATTGCGTGCCACGCCGCCCGCCAGTAGACGAGGAAGAGCAGGTGGCCGTAGATCCACATCGGGAAGAAGCTGTAGGCGACGGCCTTGGGCCAGCGGCCCGGCACCCGGTGCGCCACGATGACGTACTCGGCCATGAAGAGCGGGATCAGCAGGAAGAACCGCGGGTCCGGCTCGGCACCCACCGCCAGCCAGCCGACCGCGAGCATGACGTAGGCCAGTGCCATCAGCGACGAGGTGAACAGGTTGAACAGGATCGCCATGGCGGTGCGGAAGGTGTGCCACTCGGTGATCCCGTACAGGCCGAGGGTCTCGATGGTGCCGCGGTACCAGCGCATCCGCTGACCCTCCAGCTCGGGGATCGAGGGCATCAGGTCGGAGAACATCTCGCAGCGCTTGGTGGAGGTCACCTTGTAGCCGAGCTTCTGGATCGCCAGGGTCAGCTCGTAGTCCTCCACGATGTTCTCCGCCATCATGACCTCGCCCTTGGTGCCGGGCAGGGTGGATCCGCGGCTCTCGGCGACATGCCGCAGCACACCGACCTTGATGAACGCAGCGGCGCCGGAGAGCACGTGGATGCGACCCTTGGCCCGCGACATGATCCGCCGACCGCGCTCGTACTCCAGCACCTGGGCGGTCTCCAGCCAGCCGGACGGCTGACGCGTGCGCACTGA
>Ga0190271_10000554_pt1 | contig 19106 bp, 18 predicted proteins | sample Popmic356T_FD_133747 | JGI IMG/M metagenome (GOLD analysis project Ga0190271, IMG submission 133747) | Populus adjacent soil microbial communities from riparian zone of Weber River, Utah, USA - 356 T | ecosystem: Environmental > Terrestrial > Soil > Riparian zone | place: USA: Utah | collected...
CCCTCGAAGATGTCGTCGATGCGGTCGCGAACCTTGCGGATCTCAGCCGCCGAAGGAGGATCGGAGCCGATCAGCTCGTCGGCGAGGACGCCGGAGCCGACCCGCCAGGAGCGCACCTTCTCGACCCCGCCGGCGACGGTGCCGACGATGATCTCGGTCGAGCCGCCGCCGACGTCGACGACGCCGATCTTGCCCGCGACCGGGTGGCCTAAGCCTTTGGTGGCGCCGATGAAAGAGAGCCGCCCCTCCTCCTCGTCGCTGAGAACGTCGACCTCGACCCCGGCAGCGTCGGCAATCGCCGCGGCCACCCCCTCGCCGTTGGAAGCCTCACGGACAGCCGCGGTCGCCACCGCCCGGATCGTCTCCGCCCCCAGCTCCTGCGCCAGCCGCACCTGAGTCGCCACGACCTCGCAGACTTCCTCAACCTTCGCCTCGGTGATCGCCCCATCGCCATCCAGCGCTTTGTTGATCCGCGTGTAAGCCCGCTGCTCCATCACCTTCTTCAGCTGCCCGTCCACCGGCTCGGCGACGAGCAACCTGGTCGTGTTCGACCCAATATCTATGGCGGCACAGAGCGTCACGGGCGTCCTACATGTTCCCAGTCACCCCGGATCTCACACGAGCGCCCCGTGGGCGCCGGGGGGAGGGGGTCCGAGAACGGAGCCTGTTTGCCCCGCCCGCAGGACCCCCTCCCCGCGGCGTTCGCCAAGCGCTACGCAGTGGGGTGCGAGGCGTCCTCGAACTCCCGGAACAGCCCGGTGACCACGAAGGCGACCTGCTCGCCGATGTCGACCGCGTTGTCGCCGATCCGCTCGATCGCCCGCGCCGCCAGCAGCATCGTCATCGCCCACTCGCGCTTGTCGGCGTCGTCGCCGATCTCCAGCGCCAGGCGGAAGCACTCGCGGTTGAGGTTGTCGACGACGTCGTCCTGGCGGACCAGATCGCGCGCCATCTCGACGTCGCGCTCGGCAAAGGCCCGCTTGGCCTGACTGATCAGCGTCCGCGTCTGCTTGCCCATGCTGAGGATCAGCTTCACCATCTCCTGATCCGCCGGCGGCTCGTTGCCCGAGAGCGGGATCATCTTGCAGACGTTGACGCACTGGTCGCCCATCCGCTCGATGTTCTTCAGCACGTGCAGGAGGGCCGAGATCAGGCGCAGGTCGGTGGCCACCGGCGACTGCGTCGCCAGCAGCGTGATCAGGCTCTGATGGACCTCCAGGTAACGCCCGTCGATGCGGTCGTCGTCGGCGACGACGATCTGCGCCAGCTCGACGTCCTGGTGCTGGATCGCCTCCAGGGTGCGGTCGAGCGCGGCGCTGACCATGTCGAGACCGCCCAGCGCGCTCGCCTCCAGTCGCTCGAGCTCCTCCTGATACTGAACGCGGACCCCCTCGACCATCAGCCGACCTTCCCGGAGACGTAGTCCTCGGTGCGCTTGTCGGCCGGGTTGGTGAAGATCTTCTCGGTCTCGTCGTACTCGACCAGACGACCCCAGCGGTTCTGCTCGTCGGCGTCGAGCTCGACCATCAGGAAGGCGGTGCGATCGGAGACCCGCGCCGCCTGCTGCATGTTGTGGGTGACGATCACGATCGAGAACTCCTCCTTCAGCTCGATCATCAGATCCTCGATCTTCCCGGTCGAGATCGGGTCCAGGGCCGAGCAGGGCTCGTCCATCAGGATCACGTCGGGCTGGACCGCGATGCAGCGGGCGATGCAGAGCCGCTGCTGCTGGCCGCCGGAGAGGCCGAAGGCGTTGTCTTTGAGCCGGTCCTTGACCTCGTCCCAGAGCGCCGCCCCTTTCAGCGCCTTCTCGACCGTCTCCTCGAGGCCCTCCTTGCGGCCGAGGATGCGCGGACCGAAGGCGACGTTGTCGTAGATCGACTTCGGGAACGGGTTCGGTTTCTGGAAGACCATCCCGATCAGCTTGCGGGCCTGAACCGGGTCGACGGTCGGGCCGTAGAGATTCTCGCCGTGGTAGAGCAGCTCGCCTTTGACTTCCGCCGTGGGGATCAGGTCGTTCATCCGGTTGAGGCAGCGCAGGAGCGTGCTCTTGCCGCACCCCGAAGGCCCGATCAGGGCGGTGACGTCGTTGCGGTGGATGTCCATCGAGATCCCCTTGACCGCGGTGACGCCGCTGTAGAGGACGTCGACGCCCTTCAGCTCGAAGACCTTTTCGCGCTCGCCACTGAAGCGCTTGCGCTGAAACTCCTCCGGGCGCACGGCGATGCCCGCCCGCGCCGCCGCCGCTTCGCGGGTGTCCCTACCGGTCTGGGCACTGTCGTCCTGCGTCATCTGCTCGCTCCTCACAGTAGAGATCACCTACCACCTTTGCTCGTAACGATTTCGCAGCCAGATCGCAAAGGAGTTCATTGCGAGCAGGACGACGAGCATCACGATGATTCCCGCCGCGGCCAAAGCCTGGAACTCTTCCTGGGGTCGCAGCGCGTAGTTGAAGATCTGCACCGGCATCGCCGAGTAGCCGTCGGTGCCGAACGGGGTCGGGTCGAAGGTGACGAAGACGGTGGCGCCGACCAGCAGCAGCGGCGCCGTCTCGCCGAGGGCGCGGGAGACGGCGAGGATGACGCCGGTCGCGATCCCCGGGATCGAGGCGGGCAGGACCTGGGTGCGGATCGTCTGCCACTTGGTCGCGCCCAGCGCCAGCGACCCCTGGCGGATCGAGTCCGGCACCGCCCGCACCGCCTCGCGGGCGGCGATGATCACCATCGGCAGCACCAGCAGGGCCAGGGTGAGGGAGCCGGCGGCGAGGATGAAGCCGAGATCGAGCGGGCCGCGGACGATGAAGGCGAGCCCGAGGATGCCGTAGATGATCGAGGGCACCGCGGCGAGGTTCTGGATGTTGACCTCGATCAGCCGGTTCCACCAGCGCGTGTTGTCGGCGTACTCCTCGAGGTAAAGGGCGGCGCCGATCCCGACCGGGACGACGAAGAGGATGACGCCGGCGATCAGCTGCAGGGAACCGATGATCGCGGGGCGGTAGCCGGCTTTCTCGGGAAAGGCGGTCGAGGGCGGGTTGGTGATCAGGTCGAGGCTGAGCGCCGAGGAGCCTTTGAGGAAGGCCTGGATCAGCAGAGCCGCCAGCCCGGCCAGGGCGATCAGCACCGCCAGCAGCAGCAGGCCGGCGAAGACGGCATTGCGGATCACGTCGCCGCGCGGCTGATCCCGCAGCATCGCCTGCGTCGTCGCCCGGGCGCCGGCGGTGGCAAGCCGATTGCGCGCCACGCCCGGATCGCCGCCGGCCATCACTCGTAGACCTCGCGGTACCTGCGGACGAGCCTGATCGCGATCACGTTCATGACCAGGGTCATCACGAAGAGCACCGTGCCGACCGCGAAGACCGATTTGTAGTCCACCGACCCGGTCGAGATGTCGCCGGTGGCCGTGGTCGCGATGTAGGAGGTCATCGCCTGGATCGACTCGACCGGGTTGAAGGTGAACTGCGGGGTGGAGCCGGCGGCGAGGACGACGATCATCGTCTCCCCCACCGCGCGCGAGATCCCCAGCACGATCGAGGCGACGATCCCCGAGAGCGCCGCCGGGAAGATGACCCGGAGCGCCACCTTGGCCCTGGTCGCGCCGAGCGCGTAGGCGCCCTCGTGCAGGCCACGCGGAACCGCCGACATCGCGTCCTCGGAGATCGAGGCGATGATCGGCACGATCATCAGGCCGATGCCGAGCCCGGCCGCCAGGGCCATGAAGGGCTTGCCGGTGGCGCCGCCGAGGAACTCGCCGGGCCAGAGCGGCACGATGATCTCCGGCAGGATGAAGCTGACGGCGAAGAAGCCGATCGCCACGGTGGGGATGCCGGCGAGGACCTCCAGCGCCGGCTTCAAGGTCTTGCGCACCCGCGGCGAGGCGTACTCGCTGAGGTAGATCGCCGCCCCGAGCCCGATCGGGATCGCGAACAGCATCGCCCAGAGGGTGACGTTGAGGGTGCCGGCGACGATCGCCAGGACACCGAAGCTGGGTGGCTCGAACTGGGGAGTCCAGTCGATGCCGAAGAAGAACTCGTCGGCCGGGACGATCTCGAAGAAGCCGATCGTGGGACCGAGCAGGGAGATCACGATCGCCGTCGTCGTGACGACGGAGAGGATGCCGCAGAACCCGAGCAGCCACTGGATCGCCTTCTCGCCGTAGCGCTTGCTCGACGCCTGGAGCCGGCGGGGGGGTCCCCCCGCCGGCTCCGTCGCGCTCGTGGTACTCGGGCTCATCGGGAGCGAATCGAACCGCTAGGCGCCGATTTTCGCGGCGGCGGCTTTCGACTCTTCTAGCTGCGCGTCGGTCAGCGGCACGAATCCGAGCGACTCGGCGACCGAGTTGACGTTGTCGAGGTAATAGGTGATGAATGCCTTGACCTCGGGCTTCTGCAGCGCCTGCTCGCTCGGGTACATGAACAGCGGCCGGCTGAGCGGGGCGTAGGAGCCGTCCTGAGCGGTTTCGACCGACGGCAGCACGCAGCCCTCGCCGTTGTCGACTTCAAGCGCTTTCAGCTTGCCTTCGTTCTCCGTGTAGAAGGAGAAGCCGGCGTAGCCCATGCCGCCGGGCGAGCCCTCGACGCCTTTGATCGTGGCGTTGTCGTCCTCGCCGACGTTGTTGTAGTCGCGGCGGCTGACGCCCTCTTCGCCGTTGATCGATTCGGTGAAGTAGTCGAAGGTGCCCGAGTCGGTGCCGGGGCCGAACAGCGCCAGCTCCTCGTCGTATTCCTCTTTCAGGCCCGGGATGTCGCTCCAGTTGGAGATCTTCGAGTCGGGGCCCCAGACGTCGGCCAGCTGGTCGACGGTGAGACAGGCGACCGGGTTCTCGTTGTTGATCATCACGGTCAGCGCGTCGGTGGCGACGTGGACCTCCTCGTAGGAGACGCCGTCTTTCTTGCAGGCCTGTTCCTCTTCAGGCTCGATCGCGCGGGAGGCGTCGCTGATGTCGGTCTCGCCAGCGCAGAATTTTTCGAAGCCGCCGCCGGTGCCGGAGGTGCCGACCGTAACCCGGACGCCCGAGTTTTCGGCCATGAACTGCTCGGCGACCGCTTCGGTCAGTGGGGCCACGGTGCTGGAGCCATCGATCCGGATCGAGCCCGACAGGTCTTCTCCCCCGCCGCTGGCACTGGAACTGTCGTCGTCGCTGCCGCATGCCGCCACCCCGAGGGTGAGGATGGATGCGGAGGCGAGGACCGCGAGCCACTTAGAGCTAGTCACTCTGTCTCCTTCTGGTTGTTCACTTCGATTTCCGGCCCAGAGGCCGAGGTCGGGGGGACCTTGTCAGCGGCCCTCGGAGAGCTTGTTATCTCGCTGTATCGAGGATGTGAAAAAGATGTAAAAGCCCGGACAGCCGTGGCCGGAACGGGTTCAGCCATCGGGCGAGAAGCGATAGCCGATGCCGTTATGGGTATGAATCAGCTGCGTATCCGGTAGCGCCTCCTGAAGCTTGGCGCGGAGACGGCTGACGTAGACGTCGACGGAGCGATCGTCGCTTCTGGGCCGACTCCCCCATACCTCTGTGAACAGCTCCTCGCGGGTGAGGATCCGCTGCGGGTGGGAGGCCAGGGTGGCGAGCAGGGCGAGCTCGCGCATGGTCAGACTCAGGGGCCGCCCGTCGACGAGGGCTGCATGCTCCTCGGGGCGGATCTCCAAGCGGCCCGCGAGCTCCTGTGATGAGTGCCCGCTTCCAATCGTCATGATCGCCGAGCATGGCGATCGCGGGCGGGACGGCGGTTATCCGGCCGTGAAGCTGCTGTGAACGACCTGTGAAACCAGCTCCGTCTCCGCTTCGGGAAGGGGTGCCGGCTCGGCCACCGTCAACCGCTCCCCCACCCCATCCGACGACTCGGGGTCGAAGCGATAGCCGACGCCGAAGTGGGTGTGGATGTAGCCCCAGCCCGGCGAGCGTCTCTCCAGCTTCTGGCGCAGCTTGCGGATGAAGACGTCGACCGAGCGATCGCCGTGGGCCATCGCGTATCCCCACACCCGCTGGTAGATGGTCTCGCGCTCCAGCACCTGGCCCTTCGCCTCGGCCAGCAGCTGCAGCAGCTCGAACTCGCGGCGGGTCAGATCGAGGCTTTCGCCGCTGACGAAGGCCTGGAACTGATCGGGCCGGATCTCCAGCTCACCGGCGACGAGGGGGCCGGACTCCGCCTCGGAGCGGCCGCGGCGGCGACGGCGCGAGACCGCTTCGATCCTCGCCATCGCCTCCTCCGGGTGACAGGGCTTGGAGATCCAGTCGTCGACCCCGAGGCGCAGCCCGCGAACCCGCTGGGCAACGGTGGAACGGCCGCTGCAGACGACGACGCCGAGGTCGGGCAGCATCCCGCAGACCCGCTCGAGGTAGGCGCCGCCTTCTTCGCCGAGTATCGCCGGGTCGAGCAGGAGCGCGTTCAGCTTCATCGCCACCAGCTCCTGGGGTGGGATCGCGCTGGTGACCAGGCGCAACTGCCAGCCGGCGGCCTCGGCGCGCTTGGCGAGCACCGTGACGAAGCCGCTGTCGCTGTCGATGACGGCGAGCCGGATGGTCTGCTGTGGGTTCAAGATGCGGTGGCGCCGGTTCGGATGGATCGCACGTCGGCCGCCAAGAGATCACGATTGTATGCCCACCAGACGGAAGAACTGCCTGCGTTCACAGGATTTTCACAGCCAGATCACCAGCAATTTGCGGCAAAGTCGCTGGAAGTGTGCCGAACTCCCCGCCCCGCAGTCCGATCAGCTGATGACACCGGTCGCCGTCAGCGCCAGTACCAGCACGCCCAGGGCAATTCGGTAGACGACGAAGATCCCCAGCGTGTGGGTGCTGAGGTAGCGCAGCAGCCAGGCGATCGCCGCGTAGCCGGTTACAAAGGCGACGAGGGTGGCAATTGCCGTCGCCGCAGCCGAGGGGCTCCCGTTTTCGCCGACCTTGCGCAGCTCGAAGAGCCCGCTCAAGACCACGGCCGGGACCGAGAGCAAGAATGAGTAGCGGGCGGCGGCGAGCCGGTCGAAGTTACGAAACAGCCCGGCGGAGATCGTCGCTCCCGAACGCGAGATACCGGGGATCAGGGCCAGTGCCTGCGCCATGCCCACAAACAGACCGTCGCGACCGTTCATCTCGGCCAGGTCGCGCTGCCTGGTGCCGACCCGCTCAGCGAGGAGCATCACGAAGGAGAAGAGGATCAGGGCCGAGCCGATCAGATAAAGACTGCGTGCGCCGGACTCGATCTGGTGTTTGAAGGCGAAACCGAAGATCGCGATCGGAATCGTGCCGAGGACGATGAACCAACCGAGCCTTGCCTCCTGACTGCTCTGACGAATCGGCACCCGCAGTTCACTCAGCCAGGCGATCGCGATACGCCAGAGGTCAGCGCGGAAATAGATCAGGACCGCGGCCATCGTGCCGAGCTGGATCACCGCGGTGAAGCCGGCGCCGGGATCGTCCCAGCCCAAGAGCGCGGGAACGATGCGCAGATGCCCGCTGGAGGAGATCGGCAGGAACTCGGTAAGCCCCTGCACAAGGCCGAGGACGATGGCTTCCAGCGTATTCATGGCGGCGCATCCTATGGCGGCGCCTTAAGCCGAGAGGAGAGCGCTCGCGCCGCGGCGCCTCGCCGCCGCCGCCGTGCGGTAGATTTCCGCCCGTGAAGCGCACCGCCGCAACCCTCGTCTCGGTCCTGGCCACGATGCTGATCGCGGCGCCGGCGGCGATGGCCGAGGGCGGGGTCGGCTTGGCCGGTCCGACGACCGACAAGACCATCACCTTCTTCTGCTTCGGCGTAATCGTCTTCTTCGCCGCCCTGGTGATCGTGATGTCGCTGATCCAGGGCAAACTGGAGAAGCGCAAGGAACGCCGCCGCTCCGACTTGCAGCGCTTCGGCTAGCCCCGCTTAAGACAGGCGGAAACCACTCAAGAGGCGTTTCTCGCTCTCGCCGTCGATCTTGGCGACGACTTCGACCTTGCCCTCCAGCGGCGTGCCGCGGATCTTCGTCGCCAGCAGGTCGTCGACCTGGAAGATGCCGGCCGAGTTGTTGAGCTCGATCTCGATCCGCACGGGATGGTCCTCCCCGGCCTCGATCCGTACCTCGTCGATCGCCGCGGCGGAGATCGAGTGGATCCCCTCGTGCCCCGACTCGATCGGGATGCGGGTGCGACCCTGGGCCATGTCGAGCGCGTCGGCAACGCGGACGATCCCGGCCTCGAGCGTGTAGGGCTCGCCGCGGCGGCGGTGGCCGATGATCGCGTGCAAGATCTCGGCGGCGACGACCGTGCGCTCGGGCTCGCGATAGCAGTCGGCCAGCAGCCGCTCGAGGGCGCCGTTGGCGAGGAAGAGCGAGTAGGCCTCGTGGTCGGCGCGGTGGATCGACATGCCGACGTCGTGCAGCAGGGCGCCGCCGGCGACGACCACCTCGGCATCGCGATCCCGCATCCCGTGGTCGGCGACCATCGCCGGCTCGACCCCCGCCTTGACCAGCAGCCGCAGCAGCCGCAGGGAGATGTTGAGGACGATCTGCATGTGGACCCAGGAGTGGTCGGACATCCCCAGCCGCTCGGCCTGCACCTGCGCCATGTACCACCAGGTTCGCACCTGCTCGTCCGAGTTCACCGCCGTCAGGAAGCTCTCCAGCTTGCGGTTGCCGCGGGTCGGCGCGCGCACCTGCGCCTCGGCGACCGCCTCCTTCGGCGGCTTGCGAGTGGGGCCCTGGGGATCGGGCGTGGGGACGGGGTCGGTCATGAGCCGGATCGTAGGGAAGGGGTCGGGTGCCCCCTCCCTACTCCGGCGTCAGCCGCAGATGGGCCAGGGGCTGGAGCCCGACTGGGCGTAGAGCAGGGCGGCGCGGTAGTCCTGCTCCGCCTCGGGGGCGGCGGCGGGGTCGCCGGAGCCGCCGACGGCTTCCCAGGTGCTGGGGTGGAACTGGTATTTGCCGCGGTAGCTGCCGTCGGAGGAGACCGCGGTCGGATCGCCGCCGGACTCACAGGCGGCGATCGACTCGAGCGTCTCGATGCTGACGCCGCCGGGCAGCGAGGCGAACAGCTCGCGGCGCCGCTCGCGGATGGCAGCGCGACGTTCGGCGCGGATCTGCTCGGTGACGTCGTCGATCAGGCGATGAAAGCGGTCGACGGGGCGCTGCAGGGGGGCGATCCGGGCAACCTCGGCCTCGGCGACGGCGGGCGACGGACCGCTCCCGCCCGAGTCAGTCGCGGCGATCGCGGCGGCCGGAAAGGCGAGGGCGAGGAACAGGGCGGGGATATATGTGCGTTTTGTAAGCAAGCGCGGGACCGTTGCGGTCTTTGCGCGTTCGCTGGGTGACCGCGCTCACACAACGACCAGAGAAAGAGTCGATCCGCACGAGCCCAGGCACGAATTCCTGCCGACGGAGCCCGTCGGTGCAGCGAGACTTGCGAGATGATCCGCGGATCGCCGAGAGCTCGACCACCCGTTTGCTGCTCGCCTGCCCCGACCGGCCGGGGCTGATCGCGCGGGTCAGCGGCTTCCTTGCCGCGGCCGGCCTCAACATCGTCGACGCCGATCAGCACTCGACCGCCGAGGGCCGCTTCTTCATGCGGATGGTCTTCGACCCGGTCCCCGAGTCCGAGCGCGAGGGGCTGCGGCGGCGCTTCGAGGACGAGGTCGCGGAGCCCTGCGAGATGGACTACCGCTTCGCCGAGTCGGACCAGCGCAAGCGGGTGGCGATCATGGTCTCGCGCGAAGACCACTGCCTCTCCGACCTACTCTGGCGCTGGCGCAACGGCGAGCTCGGCGGCGAGCTGGTCTCCGTGCTCTCCAACCACCCCGACAACGCCGAGCAGGTCGCCGCGGTCGGCCTTCCCTTCCACCACGTGCCGATCGAGCCGGGCTCGCGCGAGGCGGCCGAGCAGAAGGCCCTCGACCTGCTCGAAGGCGTCGACCTACTGGTCCTCGCCCGCTACATGCAGATCCTCTCCGCCGGTTTCCTGGAGCGGCTCGGGGCACCGGCGATCAACATCCACCACAGCTTCCTGCCCGCCTTCGTCGGCGCCGACCCCTACCGCCGCGCCCACGAGCGCGGCGTCAAGCTGATCGGCGCCACCGCCCACTACGTCACCGCCGACCTCGACGCCGGCCCGATCATCGACCAGGACGTGACCCGCGTCAGCCACCGCGACGAGGTCGCCGACCTGGTCCGGATCGGCCGCGACGCCGAGCGCCTGGTGCTGGCCCGCGCCGTGATGGCCCACCTCGACGACCGCGTCCTGCTCGACGGCGAGCGCACGATCGTCTTCTGAGCCCTCAGGCTTTGGCGGCCGACGCCTCCGCTTCCTCCCACTTCGCCAGCAGCCGCTCCACCTCCCGCTTCGCCTCCGCGTGCCGCGCTTCGGCTTGGGCGGCGCGGTCGGGATCGGCCCAGGCGGCGGGATCGGCCAGCTCCTCCTCGACCCCGCGCAGCTTCGCTTCGGCGCGCTCGATCTGCGCCTCCAGCTTGGCCGCCTTCTTCGCCGCCTTCTCGGCGGGCTTGGTGGCGCTGTACTTGCCCTCCTTCGACGGTGCCGAGGACTTGGCGGCCGCGTTCGCCTCCGACTCGCGCTCGTCGCGGCGCCGCTGGTACTCGGCCCAGCCGCTGTTGTGACTACTCAGCTTGCCGTCCTCGCAGACCAGGGTGCGGGTGCCGACCGCCTCCAGCAGGGCGCGGTCGTGGGAGATCAGGACGACGGCGCCCTCGAACTCCATCAGCGCGTCCTCGAGCGCCTCGCGGCTCTCGATGTCGAGGTGGTTGGTGGGCTCGTCGAGGACCAGGACGTTGGCCCCGGAGGCGACCAGGATCGCCAGCGAGAGCCGCCGCTGCTCGCCGCCGGAGATGTCGCTCAACTGCTTCTCGGCGTCGGCGCCGGAGAAGAGGAAGCCGCCCAGCAGCGCCCGCGCCTTGGGCCCGGTGAGGCCGGTCTCGCGCTGGGCGGCGTCGAGCACGGAGCCCTCCCCCGCCGCCGTGTCGGCGTGCTGGGAGAGGTAGCCGAGCCTGACGTTGTGGCCGTTGCGGACGCTGCCCGAAGCCGGCTCGCGACGGCCCGCCAGGGTCTCGATCAGGGTCGTCTTGCCGCTGCCGTTGGCGCCGACCAGGACGACGTGCTCGCCGCGTTCGACTTCCAGCTGGGCGTCGGCGAGGAGAATCCGGCCCGGGACCTCGATCCTGCCGTTGACGAGTTTCAGCACCACCCGCCCGGGCCGCTCCGGCGGCTTGAAGGAGAAGCGCAGCTTGCGGGTGTCGCGGCGTTCGGCCTTCGGCCCGCCTTTCTTCTTCTTGTCGATCTGCTTGACCCGCGACTGCGCCTGTTTCGCCTTGGTCGCCTTGTAGCGGAAGCGCTCGACGAAGCGCTCCATCCGCTCGATCTCCGCCTGCTGGCGCTCGATCGCCTTGCCGAGGGCGATCTGGCGCGCCGCCTGCTCCTGGCGCCAGGCATGCCAGGGCCCGGCGAAGAAGCGGGCGCGCTGGGCCTCGATCTCCAGCACCGAGGTCCCGACTGCCTCCAGGAACCAGCGGTCGTGGGCGACGAGAACGACGGCGGCGTCGAGCTCGACCAGGTAGGACTCGAGCCACTCCAAGGAGGGGATGTCGAGGTGGTTCGTGGGCTCGTCGAGCAGCAGCAGGTCGGGCTTGGCCGCCAATGCCCGGGCCAGCGAGGCGCGGGTCAGCTCGCCGCCGGAGAAGGTCGAGAGCGCCCGCTCGGAATGCTCGGGCTCGAAGCCGAGACCGCGCAGCACTTCCAGCACCCGGTCGCGCCAGCGGTAGCCGCCGCCGGCTTCGAGGCGGTGCTGGGCGGCGGCGTAGGCGGCCATCGTCTCCTCGCCGGCGTCGGTCGACATCTCCCCCTCCAGCCGCTCCAGCTCGGCCTCGGTCGCGAGCATGTCGCCGCGACCGGAGAAGACGTACTCGCCGAGGGTGGCGCTGGAGTCTCGTGGCGGGCGCTGGTCGTGGAGGGCGACGCGGGCACCGCGATGGATCGTCAGCGAGCCGGAATCCGGCGTCAGCTCGCCCGAGAGCACCCGCAGCAACGTCGACTTGCCGGCCCCGTTGCGGCCGGAGAGCGTCATCCGTTCGCGCGGCTCGAGCTTGAAGGAGACGTCGGCGAACAGCAGCTTGCCGCCGACGTGGACGTCCAGGGAGGTTGCGGTCGCGATCGCCATCGGAACCGACCAACTTAGATGACCTCCGATCCGGCGTAACCTGAGGCCCATGGGAGGCCCGCTGCGACACCTCGGCGAGCTGGCGAAGGCGCGGGCGACGCGGCGCTCCTCCGAGCGCGCCGACGGGCAGGCGCTGGCGGAGCTGGAGCGGTGTCCGCTGGAGCTGCCGGCCGGGCTCGAGGTCGAATGGCTCGGCGTCTCCGGCTATCGCCTCAGCTACGAGGGCCGGACGCTGTTCGTCGACCCATACCTCTCGCGCGTCCCCTTTCGCGACCTCGCCCTGCGGCGGACGGCGATTCCCGACCCGGCGGCGCTGGACCGCTTCGTCAAAGCGCCCGGCGAGACCGTCGGCGTGCTCGTCGGCCACACCCACTTCGACCACGCGGTCGACGCCCCGGCGATCGCCCGCCGCTGCGGCTGCAAGGCCTACGGATCGCGTTCCCTGGCCAATCTGATGGCCTTGCACGGGCTGGCCGAGCGAGCGATAGAGGTCGAGCCCTACCGCACCTACGAGCTGGGGCCGTTCGAGGTGAGCTTCACCCCCAGCGCCCACTCCAAGTTGCTGCTCGGGCTCGCCGTCCCCTACGACGGCGAACTGAGCTGCGACCATCTCGACTCGCTCTCCCCCGGCGCCTACCGCTGTGGCCAGGTCTGGGGCATCTCGATCGCCGTCGCCGGGCTGCGCTTCTACCACCAGGGCAGCGCCAACCTGGTCGACGAGGCGATCCGCGAGCGCGACGTCGACGTCTTCCTCGCCGGCATTGCCGGCCGCAGCTTCACCGACGACTACTGGCGGCGCATCCTTCCCAGGCTGAACCCGAGGGCAGTGGTCCCAACCCACTACGACAACTTCTTCCGCCCCCTCGGTCAGCGGCTGGAGTTCGTCACCAACGTCCAGCTCGCGGCGCTTCCAGACGAGATCGGCGCCGTCAGCCGCGACATCGAGATCGTCGCTCTATCCCGCGCGGACCGCGACCGGCAAGCGCGGTAGTCGTTATGCCCGCGTAGCGTGCATAAGGTCTGCCGCACTAGCAGCGCCGATCGGCCCGACTCCGGAAAGTCGGGCCGATCGGCTTCATGGAGGCGCCGAGAATCGAACTCGGATCCGCGGCCGTGGCGCGGAGGCGTCTACAGGTTTAGCCGGCGCTTTGTTCTCGTCTCGCGGGGTCCGCGCCGGCGGGCACTACGCGAGACACAGCCCTCTGAAATTTCCCCTGGCAGACGGGGCGATCCGCCGGGGTGAGCCCGCATTCTGAAGCCGGCTGCCCTCCCGGCGGGCGCGGGAGGACCGACTCTCACAGCGCTTAGTTTCTAGCTAAGCGGCGAGGGCGAACTCATGGTCCGCACGTATTGGTTTGTGTCGGGGTTTAACGAGGCCTCCGACAACCTCGACCTGCAACCTTTCGCACGAGTCGACCACGTCGAAGCCTGTCGCCCCCGTGCACTGCGCTTTGAATTGTAGGGGCTCGGGGTACGGTGTCGGGGATGGTGGCCCTGTGAGTGAGAGCTCCTATGACGTGATCGTGCTCGGGGCGGGGCCGGCGGGCGAGGTCTGCGCCGGGCGCCTGGCCGACGGCGGCATGACGGTCGCGATCGTCGAGCGGCATCTGATCGGCGGCGAATGCTCCTTCTACGCCTGCATGCCCTCGAAGGCGCTGCTGCGGCCCGCCGACGTGCTGGGCGAGGCACGGCGCGTCCCGGGCGTCGCCGAGGCGATCAGCGACGGTCTCGACGCGCAGGCGATCCTCGACCGCCGCGACGAGGTGATCCACGACCTCGACGACTCGGGCCAACTGCCCTGGCTCGAGGAACGGGGCATCGACCTCTACCGCGGCGAGGCGCGCTTCGACGGCCAGCGGCGCGTCGGCGTCGGCGACGACGTCCTCAACGCTCGCAGGGCCGTAATCGTCGCCACCGGCAGCGGCGCGGCGATGCCGCCGATCGACGGGCTCGACACGGTCGAAGCCTGGAACAACCGGCAGGGAACCACCGCCAAGCGAGTCCCCGAGAGCATGATCGTGCTCGGCGGCGGGCCGGTCGGGAGCGAGCTCTCGCAAGCCTGGGCCTCGCTTGGGGCCCGGATCACGCTGGTCGAGGGCAACGGCCACCTGCTCTCCCGCGAGGAACCCTTCGCCGGCGAGGAAGTCGCCGCGGCGCTGCGCGAGCGGCACGGCGTCGACGTCCGCACCGGCGTCCAGGCGGAGCGCGTGGAAGCGGGCGGCGCCGGCGTCATCGCCACGCTCAGCGACGGCACCCGGGTCGAGGGGGAGGAGATACTGATCGCGGTCGGCCGGGTCCCCCAGACTCGTGACCTCGGTCTCGACACGGCCGGCGTCGAGACGAACGACCACGGCTTCCTCGAAACCGACGACCGGCTACGGGTCGGCGGCCGCGAGTGGCTCTACGCGATCGGCGACGTCAACGGCCGAGCGCTCTTCACCCACATGGGCAAGTACCAGGCCTGGGTCGCGGCCGAGAACCTGCTCGGACGCGAGGTCGAGGCCTTCGCCGAGGGGATCGGCTCTCCCCGGGTCACCTTCACCGACCCCCAGGTAGCCGCCGTCGGCAGGACGCTCGACCAGGCTCGCGAGGCCGGCATCGAGGCGCGCGCCATCGACGTTCCGACCGACGGCTCGGCGGGCGCGAGCTTCCAGGGCAAGGACACCGGCGGCACCTCCCGGATCGTCGTCGATACGGCCCGCGGGACGATCATCGGCGCCACCTTCACCGGCTTCGAGACCGCGGACTTCCTGCAGGCGGCGACGATCGCGATCGTCGGCGAGGTGCCACTGAAGCGCCTGCGCCACGCGATCGCGCCGTACCCCAGCCGCAGCGAGGTCTGGCTCAAGCTGCTGGAGTCCTGGGACCGTCTGCAATGACGAGGTCCAGGCGCTGCCTGGCCAGAACGCAAGAGCGAGCGTGCTCCGCACGTGAGCGATGAGGACGCCGCCAGGCAGCGCCTGGGGCCGTCATTCAGACGGTCGCGCGGCTCTTCAGCTCCGCGAGCACATCCTGCGGGAAGCCGGCCACCTGATCGAGATCGTCGACCGACTGGAAGCCGCCGAGGCGCTCGCGCTGGGCGAGCAGCCGGGTGGCCTGGGTGACCGAGAGGTTCTGTTCGCGCAACTGCTCGAAGCTGACCGTGTTGAGGTCGATCGTCGCACCGGGTGGCGCGGCGTTGACGGCCGCCGCTGGCGGTTGCGGGCTCGGAGGCTGAGGGGGAAACGGTGACGGCGGCGGCTCCGGAACTGGCGCGGGCGGCGGCACCGGGGCTGGGGCTGGCGTCGGCGGCTCGGGGAACGGGGGCTGGGGCGACGGCGGGGTCGGGTCCGGTGCCGGGACGGGCGGCGGGGTCGGTGCCGGCGGCTGCGGCGCCGGCGGTGGTCCCGGTGCGGGCTGCTGCGGCGACGGCGGCGGTTGGGGCGAGAACTGCGACTGCGGCGCACCCTGGACCGATCGCACCACGGCCTGCTCGGCTTCGACCGCTCGGCGCTCGGCCTCGCGGGCTCGCTCTTCGGCCTCAGCGACGCTCTGTTGCATTTCCCGCAAGCGCTGCTGGCGCTCTTCCTCCTCGGAGTGGAGCGCTTCCAGGCGCTTCGCCTCGGCTGCGCGCTCTTCGGCCGCCTTGGTCCGCTCCTCGATCTGCCGCAGGCGCTCCTCGGCCTCCGCCATCGAGCGCTCCTGCGCAACCCGTTCTTCCTGCAGCTTCTGCTCGGCGTTGCGCAAGTCTGGCAACGGCGCCACGGCGGCCTGGGTCGGCGGTACCGCTGCCGGTGGAGCGCCTGGCTGCTGCTGCAGTCGCCCCGCCTCTTCGATCCGGCGATCCGCCTCGGCCCGGATCCGCTGCTCCTCGCGGCGGACCTCCTCGACCTTCTCGCGAACCCGCTGTTCGGCCGCGACCGGGTCGTACTCGGCCGGGGCCGGCGGCACCGCGGCGCCCACCGGCGGCGGCATCGTCGGCATCGGCTGGGGCGGTTGCGGAGCCGGCATTGGCGGAGCCACGGGTGCTGGAGGCACTGGGGGCTGGCCGGCGCCAGCAGGGGCACCCGCCTGGGCGAGTTCGCGTTCGCGGGCGGCCCGGGCAGCAGCGAGCCGCTGCTCCGCCAGGGCCGCTTCCTGCTTGCGCTTGCCACCGCCATACTTGATCCCGAAGAAGCTCTTCTGCTTGGGCTGGGGGCTCGCCGCCTCGGGTGCCGCGGCCTGGGAGGCACCCAGTGCCTGACCTGAGGGCGCAGCGGCCTGCGGGGCGCGCTTGCCGGCCCGCTCTTCCTTACGGCGTTTGATCTCCTCGCGGCGATTCTGGCGTGCTTCGTTGCGTTTCAGGCGCTGTTCCTCGCGCACGCGGCGACGCCGATCCTTGGCGTTCTCGGGCTGACCGGCAGGCCCACCCACGCCTGGCGGCGGCGGCGCGGCGGGCGGCGGCGGCACGGCCGCCATTTCAGCCGTTGGTGCCGCGGCCGGCGGTGGCTGCGTGGGGCCGCCCGCGGTCATCGCCGGCGGCGGCACGCTTCCGGTCGGCGCGGTGCCGGCCACCGGCAGCGGCCCACCCGCAGCACCCGGAGCGGGCGGCGATCCAGCCGGCGTGCCGCCAGGTGCGGCCGCTGCTTTCTTCGCCTTCTCCTTGCTGCGGCGCTGGCTGACGCTGACGACGAGTAGAAGCAGGAGGATCGCGAGCAGCAGTGCGGCGACGAAATAGCCGGTGTTGTCGCTGACGTAGTCGCTGGCCTTGTCCGGGAACGACTCGGCGGCCGCCGTCGCGGGCGCGACGCTGGCCAGGGAAACGAGCCCGACACAGCACGACAAGAAGAGCAAGCGGATCCGCATTCCCCTGCATCCTTGCATGTGCGGCGGCCGATGCAAGCTCAAGTCGCGACCGCCAGCGGACCGACGTTCGAGGCCACCGGTCGAGCTCATCGCATCCTCCCCTTGAACTCGCGCTCGACTTCGCGGCGGACGTCGCGGTCGGCGATCTCGCGACGGCGGTCGCGACCTTCCTTGCCCCGCGCCAGCGCCAGCTCCACCTTCGCCCGCGCGCCTTTGAAGTAGATCCGGGTGGGGACCAGCGTCAGGCCTTTCTGCGCCGTTTTGCCGATCAGCCGCTCGATCTCGCCCCGGTGCAGCAGCAGCTTGCGCGGCCGCTCGGGTTCGTGAGAATCGACGCTGGCGAACTCGTAGGGAGGGATGTGGAGCTTGCGCAGCCAAACCTCGCCGTCTTCGACGACGGCGTAGGCGTCGGTCATCTGCGCTTTGCCACCGCGCAGGGCCTTGACCTCGGAGCCGCGCAGGACGATCCCCGCCTCCATCGTCTCCATCCACTCGAATTTGTGGCGGGCGCGGCGGTTGGTGACGACGTCGCCCGAGGCGGGCAAACGCGGCTTCTTCGACTTCTTAGCCACCGACGGTCTCCAGATCTACCCGCCCGCGGGTGGGGCTCACACCCGTGACCCGGATCTTGACCGGATCGCCCAGCCGCAGCGACGCCTTCGAGCCGCGGTTGACCAGCGCCACCTCGGCACGGTCTAGCTCGTAGCGGCCACCGGGCAGACGGCGGGCGGGCAGCATGCCTTCGTAGACGTCGCCGAGCTCACCGGCGAAGGAGACGAAGGCGCCGGCACGGATCACCCCGGAGACCTCGCCCTCGAACTCGGCGTCGAGCCCGCGCTCGCCCAGCTCGCGTTCGAGCAGGTAGGCGGCGCAGACGTCGTCGGCGGCGCGCTCGATCTTCATCGACTCGCGCTCGCGGGCGGAGCAGTCGGCGGCGACGTCGCGGGCCTCGGCCAAGCGCGGCGCCTCCTCCCCCTCCCCCAGCGCCGCCAGCAGCGCCCGGTGCGCGACCAGGTCGGGGTAACGGCGGATCGGCGAGGTGAAATGCGCGTAGGCGGCGCTGCCGAGCCCGGCGTGGCCGCTGTTGCGCTCGCTGTAGGCGGCTTGCTTGAGAGAACGGAGCACGAGCGATGTATACGCCTGGCGGCCGTGTCCGCGCCGCGCGGCCTCGCGGCCGACCAGGCGGCTCGCCTCGGCGGCGACCTGGCCGGCTTGCTGGGCCGAGAGGCCCTGGCCGATCGCCGGCGTCGGGATGCCGAGGGCGGCGAGCTGCTCGAGCAGCCGTTCGATCCGGGTCGAGTCGGGCTGGGCGTGGACGCGGTAGATCGCCGGCACCCGCTCGCGCTCGAGCCGCTCCGCGACCTGCTCGTTGGTGAGGATCATCAGTCGCTCGATCAGGCGGTGGGCCTCGGTCTGGGGAACGCGGTGGGCGCCGGTGACGTTGCCGGCCGAGTCGAAGCGGAACTCGGGCTCGGCCGATTCGACCTCGAGGCTGGTGGCGCCGCGCTGCTCGCCCAGTGCGGAGGCGACTTCGCGAGCGGCGCCGAGCGGTTCGGCGACCGGCTCCGGCGCGCTGACCCGACCGGCGAAGATCGTGTCGAGCTGGTCGTAGTCGAGGCGGGCGTCGGAGCGGATGCGGCTGCGGTAGAAGCGGGTCGAGCGCGGCACCATTCCGGGCCCGAGCTCGATCTCCGCCGTCACCGCCAGCCGCTCGACTCCGGGCGCGAGGCTGCAGGCGTCGCTGCTGAGCGCGTGCGGCAGCATCGGCTCGACCGCGCCCGGCACGTAGGTGCTGTTGGCGCGGCGGCGCGCCTCGACGTCCAGCGGCGAACCCGGCCGCACGTGGGCGGCGACGTCGGCGATGTGGATCCAGACCCGGGCGCCGGCGCCCTCGCGCTGGGCGGAGACGGCGTCGTCGAAGTCGCGCGCCGTGGCGGGGTCGACCGTGAAGGTCGAGAGCGCGGTGAGGTCGCGCCGGGCGCCTGAGTGGCGCTTCGCCGCGGCGGCGACCTCGCCGGCTTCGAGCTCCAGCGCGGCGCGGAAGCCGCGGAAGCCGAGCCGCTCGCGCAGCAGCGCCTCGACCGCGTCGCGAGCCTTGGGCTGGGGCTCGCGACGCGGGCGCGGCCGCGCCTGACGGCGCCGGCTCAAC
>Ga0190271_10000555_pt1 | contig 19097 bp, 16 predicted proteins | sample Popmic356T_FD_133747 | JGI IMG/M metagenome (GOLD analysis project Ga0190271, IMG submission 133747) | Populus adjacent soil microbial communities from riparian zone of Weber River, Utah, USA - 356 T | ecosystem: Environmental > Terrestrial > Soil > Riparian zone | place: USA: Utah | collected...
GTCGTCGCGCCGAACTCGCCGCGCGACAGCGGCGTCGGTGTGGTCATGCCGCGCGCGATGAAGCCCGATTGGGTGTCGAAATCGAAGGTGAGGCAGACGATATGGCGGGGCATTTAGACCTGCGGTTGCTTTAGGCGATGACGGTCCATCATACTCCGTCATGCTCGGCCTTGTGCTGGGCATCCACGTCTTACTTTGCAACCAAGGCGTGGATGGCCGGGACAAGCCCGGCCATGACGGGTAAGAGTCACCAATGGCCACTCACACCATCGGTATCATCGTCAACGGCGCGACTGGACGCATCGGCGGCACGCAGCATCTCGCCAACGCGCTGGCGCCGATCCGCGACGAGGGCGGGCTCGCCGCCGGCGGCGAGCGCATTCTGCCGCGTCTGATGCTGGTCGGCCGCGACGCTGCGCGCGTCGAAGCCGCCGCCACGAAGCACAATGCCGAATGGACCGCCGACCTCGACAGGGCGCTAGCCGATCCGGACTACACCGTGTTCTTCGACGCCTCCGCGACGCATCAGCGCGAGGCCATGCTGGAACGGGCGATCGCGGCCGGCAAGCACATCTATTCCGAGAAGCCGGTGGCGCTGTCTGTCGAGCGCGGCCAGGCGCTGCTGCGCGCCGCGCAAGCCCGCGGCGTCAAGCATGGCGCGGTCGAGGACAAGCTCGGCCTGCCCGGCCTGCAGAAGCTCATGCATGTGGTGAAGTCCGGCTTCCTCGGCCGCATCGTCGGCTTCCGCGTCGAGTTCGGCTGGTGGGTTTTCGACGGCACCGAAGTGCCCTGTCAGCGGCCGAGCTGGAACTACCAGCGCGCCAGCGGCGGCGGGCTGATCCTCGACATGTATCCGCACTGGCGCTATGTGATCGAAGGCTTGCTCGGCCCGATGCGCCGCGTCGTCACCGCGCTCGCGACCGCGACGCCGGAGCGCATCGACGAGCAGGGCGCGCGCTACCCGGTCGACGTCGAGGATACCGCCTCCACCATCGTCGAGCTTGAGAACGGCGCGATTGGCACCATCCTGTCGTCATGGGCGACGCGGGTGCGCCGCGACGACCTGCTGACCTTCCAGATCGACGGCACCAAGGGCTCCGCCATCGCCGGGCTGCACCGCTGCTGGACGCTCTCCAACGCCGACACGCCGAAGACTGCGCACTTCTCCATCGCCAACGATCTCAACATCGACTATCGCGCGAACTGGACCGAGGTGACCGAGGGCGTCTCCAGGATGAACCCCTACCGCGTCGGCTGGGAGAATTTCCTGCGCCACGTCGTCACTGGCGCGCCCATGCAGGCCGACCTCGCCGCCGGCATCCGCGACGTGCAGTTCGCGCAGGCCTGTTACCAAAGCATGAGGGAAGCAAAGTGGATCGACCTCGCACCGCGCTGATAACCGGCACCTCATCCGGCCTCGGCCAAGCCATCGCGATCGCGCTGGCGCGCGCCGGCTACGATCTCGCGCTGACCGAGATGGACGTGACGCAGCTCAAGGAAACGCTGACGAATCCCGACGTCGCAAAGCGTAAGGTCACCCCCGTCATGCTCGACCTCCGCTCGCGCGACAGCATCAACGCGGCGTTCGCGGATTCCCGCGCGCGCCTCGGCGACATCGATCTGCTCGTGAACAACGCCGGCCGCGCGCTGGTGAAGCCCTCCGTCAACGTCACCGAAGCCGACTGGGACGATGTGATGAGCTCCAACCTCAAAGGCGCGTTCTTCCTGTCGCAGTTGTTCGGCCGCGCCTGCATTAGCGATAAGCGGCCCGGCTCAATCGTCAGCATCGCCTCGACCCACGGCATGACCGGGATCGGCGAGCGTCTGGTCTACGGCATCTCCAAGGCCGGGCTGATCCAGATGACCAAAATGCTGGCGATCGAATGGGCGGACAAGGGCATCCGCGTCAACGCGGTGGCGCCGGCGACGGTGATGACGGCGTCACGCGAGAAGCTGCTCAGCGACCCCGAGGCCCGCGCCCGCATGCTGTCGCGCATTCCGATCGGCCGCTTTGTCACGCCCGAGGAGATCGCCGCCGCCGTGGTCTATCTCGCAAGCGACGGCGCGGCGGCGGTGACCGGCCACACGCTGCCGGTCGACGGCGGCGTGACGGTGATTTAGCGCGATCTCTCCGCTCATTCCCGCGCAAGCGGGAATCCAGAGTCACAACTTCGATTCTGCTTTGTAGCCCTGGGTCCCCGCTTCCGCGGGGACGAGCGGCTCAATTGGGTTCCGCGAACACCGTGCAGTTCTCCGGCCTGATGGTCACTTCGACCATGTCCCCCGCCTGGACGCCGATCGGCGCCTGAAGCGAGCGCAGCTCGACCCCGTCGAGATCGAGCACGTATTCTTCCTCGGCGCCAAGGAAAGAAGCCGCCCGCACCTCGCCGATCATCGCGCCGTGGCGCGCCGTGCCTCCGGGCGCAAGCTTGCGGATCGAGACATGCTCCTTGCGGATGCAGGCCAGCACCGATGCCCCAGGCGCAATCGGGCGCTCGTCTCCAATCAATCCGCGCAACGTCAGCCGGTCGGACAGCGCAACCTCGGCGTAGCAGAGCCCGGTCTGCAGATCGCTGGTGCGGATCGCCCGGCCGCCCCGCACGTTGAGCCCGAGGAAGCGCGCGACGAACGGCGTGCGCGGCCGGAACGAAACGTCGCGCGGAGCGCCCTCCGTTTCGACCTTGCCGCGATTCATCAGCACCACGTTCTCGGCAAGCGCGAACGCCTCAGCCTGGTCGTGGGTCACATAGATCGCCGTGAAGCCAAGCCGGTTCTGCAGGATTTTCAGCTCGATCCGCATCTGGTCGCGCAACTGGGAATCGAGGCTCGACATCGGCTCGTCGAACAACACAAGCCGCGGCTCGTAAACCAACGCGCGGGCAAGCGCGACGCGCTGCTGCTGGCCGCCGGAAAGCTGCGCCGCCGGCTTGTCGTGCCACGCCGTAAGACCGACGATCTCGAGAATGCGGGCGACGCGGTCGCGCTGCTCGCTCAGCGGACGCTTGCGAACCTTCAGCGGGAAGCCGACGTTCTGCTCGACCGTCATGTGCGGCCACACCGCATAGGACTGGAACACCACGCCGAGCTCGCGCTGCTCCGGCTTGAGGTCGATGCCTTGCGCCGCGTCGAACGCCATGCGGCCGGCGATGGAGATATGGCCCCGGTCGGGCGTCTCAAGCCCGGCGATGCAGCGCAGGATCGTGGTCTTGCCGCAACCCGACGGCCCGAGTAAAGCAAGGGTATGTCCCTCGCCGACCGACAGCGAGATGTCGTCGACGGCGACGAGATCGCCGAACCGCTTGGCCAGGTTGCGGACCGAGACGAAGGGTTCACGCGATCCGTTGGTCGCCGTGGTCATCGTGTCCTGGGCGTTCGCGCCCAGCTCAAGCCGCCGCCGACTTGCCGATCGCCGCGTTGACGCGCGGCATCACCTGCTCGGCCATCAGCGTCATCGAGCGCTTCTCCAAAGCCGGATCGGCCCAGTCCACGCCCGCATAGACCATCTCGCCGAAATCGCCGACCTCCTCGCGCAGCGCCAGGATCCGGTCGACGACCTTGTTCGGTGAGCCTGTGATCATGCAGTGGTCGAGCACGTAATCGAGCGTGATCTCGTCGTCCGGCTGATCCTTGTGGCTCTTGAACACGTAGAGCCGCTTGCCGCGCTTCATCTTGGAATACATCTGGTGCCAGTAGAAGCGATACGGGCTGTTCTCATCCTCGCGGCCGTACCGCACGGCGGTCTTGTCGTCGTCGGCGACGCAAATGGTGCGTGCGATGCGCCAATCCGAAACCTTCGGCTCGACACCGGCCTCGGCCTTGCCCTTGCTGTAATTCTGCCAGTGCGACTTGAGGTGCACCGACAGCAGGAAGTTCGCCGACAGCGGATGGAAGTCGCGGCGGCCCATGTGGACGACGCCCGGCGAAAACGGCGCCACCACCGTGCCGACGATTTCCGGCCGAGGCTTCTGGAACGGCTTGCCGAGGTAGCCGATGCCGAGCGGCTTATCGATGGTGCGGCTGGTCGACACCTTGTACCGGTTGTCGGGGAAGTCGATGTCGTACGGCGGATCGCGCTCCCAGATCGCCAGGATGACGTCGATCGACTCGGCGAACATCTTGTTGCGGTCCTGCTCCAGGATGCCGAGCGCCTCGGCGTCGGAGGTCAGCGCGCCGGGGCTCACGCCGAAGATGAAGCGGCCCTGCGACATATGATCGAACATCGCCGCATGCTGGGCCACCAGCACCGGATGCATGTGCGACAGGTTCGAGGTGCCGGTGGCGAGCTTGATGGTCTTGGTCTCCGGGATCAGCGTACCGAGAAATATCATGCTGTTGGTGATGGTCTCGCAGCCGTCGGTGAGATGCTCTCCCACGAACGCATCGTAGAAGCCGAGCCGGTCGGCGAGGATGACCGCCTCGCGGTCTTCACGCAGCGATTGCGCCCAGTCCTTGTGCAGCGGGTGCACCGGCATGGTGAAGTAGCCCAGTCTCATTTCTCGATCTCCGATTCTCTAAGCCGTCATTCCGGGGCGCGAGCGTAGCGAGCGAACCCGGAATCCATAACCACCACCGGGAGTATGGATTCCGGTCCGGCCTGCGGCCGTCCCGAATGACAGTGCACCCAACAACCTGTTATCCTTTACTACCTTACAGTGGGCTTTCGCCCAAGAGCGTTTCCGGCATGAAATCAATGCGCTTTCCAGCACTGGCCTTTGCGTTTGCCCTGATTTTCAATTCCGCAAACGCCGCTGAGCTGACCCTGGTGCGGCTCAACACCTTCCCGACCGCGCGGTCACTGCCGTTCTTCGTCGGCGTGGAAAAAGGCATCTTCGCCAAGCACGGCATCAAGCTGGAGTTCGAATTCACCGAAAACTCGAAGGCCCAGCGCTCCGGCCTCGCCAGCGGCAAGTTTGAGATCGTGCATTCCGCGGTCGACAACGCGCTCGCCATGATCGAGGTCGCCAAGGTGGATGTGGTGATTGTCTCCGGCGGCGACGGCGGCACCAATGAATTTATCGTCGGCAAGGGCCTCAACTCATACGAAGAGATCCGTGGCAAGGCGCTGGTGACCGACGCGCCGAACACCGCCTACGCGGTGCAGGCGAAGAAGATCCTGGCGCGCCACGGCCTGAAGGACGGCGTCGACTATCGCATCAATGCTGCCGGCGCCGGCCCCTTTCGCCTCAAGGCCATGCTCGAAGGCGGCGACAACGCCGCCGCGATCATGAACCTGCCGTTCTCGGCGCAGGCCATCGAGGCCGGCATGAAAAGCCTCGGCCGCACCGTCGACCTGCTCGGGCCATACCAGGCCGGCGGCGCGTTCGTGCTACGCTCCTGGGCGCAGGCGAACGGCGACACGCTGGAGCGCTACCTTGCCGGCTACGTCGAGTCGCTGCGCTGGGTGCTGAACAAGAACAACCGCGACGAAGCCATCACGCTTCTCATGGCAAAGCGCGATCTCTCGCGCTCGCTCGCCACCCGCAGCTACGACCTGATGATCGAGCCAGGCTTCGGCTTCAATCCGGACGCCAAGCTCAACGCGGAAGGATTCGACAACGTGCTCAAGCTCCGCCAAGAGGTGGAAGGCGGCCCGCTGCCGAACCCAGCGAAGTATCTGGATCTGTCGTACTACGAGCGCGCGATGAAGCGATTGTCGCGCTGACCTTCACCCGTCATCGCCGGGCTTGTCCCGGCGATCCCGCTTATGTGGGGCACGTCGTAGCCTCTATGATCGGGATCACCGGGATACGCCGCTTCGCGGCGGCCCGGTGATGACACCGAGTAAGATGCAGGAACCCAATGCCCAACAACATGCTCGATGGCGCGCAGGTCATCGTCGATTACCTGATCCAGCAGAAGGTCCCCTACGCGTTCGGCCTGTGCGGCCACGGCAACATACAGTTCATCGACGCGCTGTTCGAGCGCCAGAGCGAGATCAAGACCATCTCGACGCACCACGAAAGCGTCTGCGGCTTCATGGCGGACGTTTATTACCGCGTGAAGGGGGAGCCGGTTGCGACCTTCACGTCCTGCGGTCCCGGTTCCGTGAACCTGCCGATTTCGCTCGCCACCGCCTATCTCGACGCGGTGCCGTTCCTGGCCGTCACCGGCAACGTTCCGACCAGCCAGTTCGGCCGTGGCGCATTCCAGGAATTGCATCGCCACTATCAGGCCGACTTCCCCTCCACGGTCCGCAGCATCTGCAAACGGGTCTATCAGCCGACCCGTGGCGAGCAGGTGCCGATGATGGTGCGGCAGGCCTGGAAGACGATGGTCACCGGACGTCCCGGTCCGGTCGTGCTGGACGTGCCGTTCGACGTGTTCGAGGAGGCTGCCGCCGAAGAGCCGCCGAAGGCGCAGGAGTGGAGCAACAACATCTCGTCGCGTTGCGGCGCCGATCCGGAAGGCGTCGTGAAGGCCGTCGACATGCTGCTGAACGCCGAGCGGCCGGTAATCCTGATCGGCCAGGGCGTGAAGTATGCGCGCGCGACCGACGAGCTGCTCGCGCTCGCCGAGAAGCTCCAGATTCCGGTGGCGCATTCGATGTGCGGCATAGGAGGTATCGATACGCTGCACCCGCTGTCGCTCGGCCTTGTGTCGCGCGCCGGCGCGTTGCAGGCGAACAGCGCGACGCGCCAAGCCGATGTGCTCCTTGCACTGGGAGTGAGTTTTGACGACCGCACCTCGTCGTCGTGGATCCCCGGTTACTCGTTCACCATCCCGCCGACCAGGCTGATTCACGTCGACATCGATCCGGAGGAGATCGGGCGCAACTATCCGGTCGCGCTCGGCCTGATGGCGGACGTGCGAACCTTCCTGCGGCAGGTGCTGGCGGAGCTCGACCGGCGCAAGTCGCTCGATGCCGCCGCATCGGCACGCGCCAGGTGGCTCAAGCAGATCGACGGCTGGCGCAAGGAATGGGAAGCCTACATCGCACCGGGCTTCAAGGACGATTCGACGCCGATCAATCCGCAGCGCGCCGCCTTCGAGATCGACCAAGCGATGCCTGCCGACTCGATCATGGTCAGCGACATCGGCGTGCACCACAATTGGCTGCTGCAATACTGCAAGCCGCGGCGTCCGGATTCTCAGGTCGGCTGCATGGGCTTCGGCGCGATGGGCTTTGGCGTTGCCGGCGTACTGGGTGCGAAGTTTGCGGCGCCCGACCGGCCGTGCGTGTCGGTGTCGGGCGACGGCGCGTTCTTCATGCACGCCAACGTGCTAGGCACCGCGGTCGAATACAATCTGCCGGTCGTCTGGGTGGTGTGGAACAACTACGCCTACGGCTCGATACGCGGCTTGCAGCGCGGCTATCTCGGCGGCCGCGAGCTGGCCACCGACTTCAAGCACCCTGCGACCGGCGCGCCCTACAACCCCGACTTTGCGGCGATGGCGCGCTCGGCGGGCGTCGACGCCGTCAGCGTCGACAAGCCGCGCGATCTCAACGACGCGGCGAAGATGGCGATCGCCGCCAACAAGCCGTTCCTGATCGACGCCAACATCGGCGGCGACCTGAACCCCGGCGGCGCCGGCGTCTGGGAGCTGCCCGGCACCGGCATCAGCAAGCCGGCGATCGGCGGGCGGTATCAGCCGTAGCGAAATTTGCTACAAAGCACACCCCATACCCGTCATCCTGAGGTGCCCGCCATAGGCGGGCCTCGAAGGATGGACGGCCCGGACGTTGCAACAGCCCGGCCGCTCACCCTTCGAGGCTCGCTGCGCTCGCACCGCAGGGTGACGGATTGAAATTCAGGGAGTTGAAACAAAATGCCCGACCACATTGCCGAGGAAGCCAAGAACTTCAAGCTGCTCGGCCACGACCCGTCCGCCGCCTGGGGCGGCGGCTCGATCGTCGAGATCAACAAGGGCTACGCCTATGTCGGCGGCGTGGGGTCCGCGAGCTTCAACGGGCCGGAGGGCTTCACCGTCCACGACGTGCGCGACCCGCGCAATCCGAAGAAGGTCGCCGAGGTGAAATCGCCGCCCGGCGTGCACTCGCACAAGCTGCGCGTGGTCGACGGCGACATTCTGTATGTGAACTCGGAGCGACTCGGCGGCGAGAAGGGCCTCAACGCCCGCACCGGGCTTTTCATCTTCGACATCAGCAAGGGTGGCGAGCCGAAGCAGATCGGCTTCTACGACACGCCCGGCACCGGCCCGCACCGTTTCGGCGTCGACAACAAGCGCAAGCTGGCGTTCCTGCCGAACGACGCGCCGGGCTGGAACAAGCGCGTGATCTGGACACTCGACATCAAAAACCCGGAGCAGCCCGAGGTGATCAGCCAATGGGGCCTGCCGTGGATGAAGGCCGCCGACGGCATCGGCGAAGGCGGCTCCGCGCAGCCGCACGAGGAAGCCGTCACGCTGCACGGCCCGCCGATGATCCGCGGCAACCGCATGTACGCGGCGTGGTGGGGCGGCGGCATCTCGGTGATCGACTGCTCCGACCTGTCCAACATGAAGCTGGCCGGGCACCTGTCCTGGGCGCCGCCCTTCCCCGGCTCGAACCACACCTGCTGGCCGATCGGCGACAAGCCCTACCTCATCGTCACCGACGAGGCGCGCGCCAAGCAGAAATACTGGGACGCGCAGTTCATGTGGATCATCGACGCGCGCAAGGAGGACAGGCTCACGCCGATCGCGACCTTCATGCCGGACCGCGACAAATACTTTAACCGCCCCGGCCGCTACGGCGCACACAACATCCTGGAGCGCGAGATCGCGTCCGACGGGCCGTGGAAGGACATCGTGTTCCTCACCTACTTCAACGCAGGTCTCCGCGCGGTCGACGTGAGCGATCCGTTCCATCCCACGGAGAAGGGCTGCTACGTCCCGGCGCTCGAGGGCGACCGCCCGGCGGTGCAGTCGAACGACATCGGCACCGACGAGCACGGCCGGCTCTATCTGATCGACCGCGCCGGCGCCGGGATGCATATTCTGGAATACACGGGGTAACGTTCGCTGCACCCTTCCGCTGTCATCGCCCGCGAAAGCGGGCGATCCAGTAACCGCCGAAAGGGCTGTGAGTACTGGATGCCCGCCATAGGCGAAGCGAAGCGACGCCGTCCTTCGGACGGCTACGCGCGGGGCATGACACCGAACGAGTCGAGACAAACACGGGAACACAATCATGGATCTCGGCCTCAAGGACCGCGTCGCCATCGTCACCGGCGGTAATCGCGGCATCGGCTATGCCGTCTCCACCGAATTGCTGCGCGAGGGCGCTCATGTCGTTGTCGCGAGCCTCGATCCGGCGCGCAACGCGAAGGCGATCGAGACGCTGAAAGGAAAACCGAACGGCCGCGTGATCGGCGTGCCGACCGACCTCAACGACGCGGCCGCGGTCGACGCGCTGTTCAAAAAGACCCTTGCCGAATTCGGCCGCCTCGACATCCTGGTGAACAACGCCACCAACGTCTCGCAGGGCAGCTTCTTCCAGATGGACGAGGCCGCCTGGGATCATGCGTTCGATCACAAGCTGCGCGGCACAGTGCGCTGCATCCGCCACGCCGTGCTGCCGATGCGCGAGCGCCAATGGGGCCGCATCGTCAACATTTCGGGCGGCGCGGCCTGGACCCCACAGCTCGGCGCCATTACGACGGGCATCAACAACGCGGCGGTGCAGAACCTTACCGTCGCGCTGGCCAACGAGCTCGGCAAGGACGGCATTCTGGTGAATGCCGTGGTGCCGACCGCGATCCGCACCGACCGCCACGACAAGAATATCAAGGACACCATGGCCAAGACTGGCCAGTCGGAGGCCGAGGTGCTGAAACCCCGCGTCGCCAAGATCCCTCTCGGCCGCATGGCAACGGCGGAGGAGGTGGCCGCCGTGGTCGCGTTCCTGTCGTCCGAGCGTGCCAGCTTCGTCACCGGCAGCGCCTGGGCGGTCGATGGCGGGGTGTCGGCGAGGCTGTAGATTAGGGCTCCATAGCGCGGCAGACTGAGGTTATCCTCTCTCTCTAGAGGGCTACGAAGCGGCAGCGGCGGCGAATACATCTTGGAGCGCAATGTGCTGAAAAGATTTTCGATACATCTGGCGATCCTGGCCGCCGCGCTGCTGCTCGCATTCGCGCCCGCGCACGCCCAGCAGGGCGGCTATCCGAACCGGCCGGTCACGCTGCTGGTCGCCTTTACGCCCGGCGGCCCGAGCGACGTGTTGGCGCGCATCATCGGCAAGCGCCTCAACGAAATCCTGCACCAGCCGTTCATCATCGAGAACCGGCCCGGCGCCGGCGGCAACATCGCCGCCGAGCAGGTCGCGCGCGCGATCCCCGACGGCTACACGCTGCTGATGGGCAACAACAGCATCCTCGCCACCAACGCCGCGCTCTACAAGAAGCTGAACTACGACGCCGAGAAGGATTTCATCCCGATCAGCCTGATCGGCTCGCAGGCCAACATCCTGGTGGTCAATCCCACGGTGCCGGCCAATTCCATGGCCGAACTGATCGCGCTCGCCAAGGCGAGCCCGGGCACGATCAACTTCGCCTCGTCCGGCCACGGCGCCGCCGCGCACCTCTCCGGCGAACTGTTCAAGTCGGAGGCCAAGATCAACATCGTGCATGTCGCCTACAAGGGCGCGGCGCCCGCCTTGCAGGACGTGATCGGCGGCCATGTGCAGATGATGTTCGCCACCGCCGCCTCGGTGATCGGCCTCATCAGGGACAACAAGGTCCGCGCGCTCGCCGTCACCACGCCGAAGCGCACCGCCCTGCTACCGGATTTGCCGACGGTCGACGAGCTCGGCCTCAAGGGCTTCGACGCCACAACCTGGCACGGCCTGGTTGCGCCGGCCGGCACGCCGAAAGAGGTCATCGACACGCTGAGCTTCGCCGTCACCACGGCGCTGAAGGACCCGCTGACGCAAAAGGCGTTGTTCGATCTCGGCGTCGACGTGGTCGGCAGCTCGCAGAAAGAATTCGAAGCCTACATCAAAGCCGAGATTCCGAAATGGACCGCGGTGGTGAAAGCGTCCGGCGCGAACATCGAATGACGGCACGCGCGATCCGCGTTTCCGGTGTCGCGCTGCTGCTCGCGCTCACCGCTGCGCCCGCCGCTGCCCTCGACTACCCGACCCGGCCGATCACGCTGATCGTCGCCCACAAGCCGGGCGGGCCGAGCGATGTGATCGGCCGCATCGTCGGCCGGCTGCTCGCATCGACGCTGCGCCAGCCGCTGATGATCGAGAACCGTCAGGGCGCCGGCGGGAACATCGCCGGCGAGCACGCCGCCCATGCCGCGCCCGACGGCTACACGCTGCTGATGGGCAACACCGGCATCCTCGCGGCCAATCCGGCGCGCCGGAAAGACATCGGGTTCGATCCGCAGCTCGACTTCACCCCGATCACGCTGATCGGCACCCAAGCCAACGCGCTGGTGGTCAATCCCTCCCTCCCCGCGCAGACGCTGACGCAACTGATCGAGATCGCGAGGGCCAAGCCCGGCGCCGTCACCTTCGCGTCGGCGGGTCACGGCAGCGCGTCCCATCTGGCCGGCGAATTGTTCAAGGCTGAGGCCAAGGTGAACCTCGTTCATATCCCGTACAAAAAGCCGGCCCCCGCGCTGCAGGATGTCATTGCCGGCCACGTGCAGATGATGTTCGCGCCGGCCGCGCTGGTGGCGAGCCATGTGCGGCACGGACGGCTGCGCGCGCTCGGGCTGGCGACCCGCACGCACAACGGGCTGCTGCCGGGCGTCGCCACCATCGACGAGCTCGGGCTGACGGGCTTCGACGCCACCACATGGTACGGGCTGGTGGCGCCGGCCGGCACCCCGAAGGAGATCATCGACGTGCTGTATCATTCGACCGCGGCGGCGCTCGAAGACCCCGCCGCGCGCCGCATCATGGCAGGGCTCGGCATCGACGTGGTCGGCAGTTCGTCCCGCGCGTTCGAGGCTTACATCGCGAGCCAGATACCCAAATGGTCCACGGTCATCAAATCCATCGCCTACACGCATTGAGGATGAGCGCCGCACCCGACACCGCGCCGCTGTGCGCCCCGCCCGACCGCGAGCCACGGCCGCCGCGCACGGCATTTCCGCCGCTCTCCTGCGACACTCACGCCCACATTTTCGAGGCGCGCTTTCCCTATGCGAATGAGCGCATCTACACCCCGCCGGATTCCAATCTCGGCGACTACAAGAAGCTGCTCAGGACACTCGGCTGCGAGCGCGCCGTGCTGGTGCAGCCGAGCGTGTATGGCGCGGACAACGCGGCGATGCTCGATGCGCTGAAGCGTGCCGGCCCCGGCTTCCGCGCCGTCGCGGTGACGTCGCCGGATATTTCGGAAAGCGAAATCAAGGCGCTGCACGCCGCCGGCGTGCGCGGTTTGCGCTTCAACGTCGTCGACGTACGCGCCAACAAGAACCAGGTTCCGGCCGACATGCTGCGCGGCGTGGCGAAGCGCATCGCGCCGTACGGCTGGCACATCGAGCTGCTGGTCAATCTCGACGAGGCCGGCGACTTCTCAGCCCTGTTCGGCTCGCTCGGCGTGCCGGTGGTGCTCGGCCATCTCGGCTACCCGAAGGGCGGCGCGGCAACCTGGACCGGCACGCGCGCCTTCGCCGATCTGCTGCGCTTGCTCGGCGGCGGGCAATGCTGGATCAAGCTGACCGGCCCCTACCGCATCACCACGGAAGCCGACCTGCCCTACGGCGACACCGACGAACCGGCGCGCCAGCTGGTCGCCGTGAGGCCCGACCGCATGATCTGGGGTACCGACTGGCCGCATGTCATGAAGAAGAAGCCGATGCGCAACGACGGCGACATGGCGGACCTGCTGGAGCGCTGGGTTCCCGATGCAGGCTTGCGCGAGCGCATTCTGGTCGACAATCCGGCCGTGCTCTACGGATTTGAGAGCGGCGAGAAGATTTCGTAGCGCTCGCCATTTTCTCCGTCGTCATGCCCGGCCTTGTCCCGGGCATCCCGCTTATGAAGGCACCGTGCGTCTCTAAGCGGGATGCCCGGGACAAGCCCGGCCATGACGGGGTATGCTCGGAGCGAAGAATCCAACCACATAATTCCAGCAGCGACGTCATGGCAGGCAACATCAATCCCAATCCCTTCACCACGCGGCCCGAAATCGAGGGCACGTTCGGCGTGGTCGCTTCGACGCACTGGATCGCCACCGCCGTGGGAATGGCGACGCTGGAGAAGGGCGGCAACGCGTTCGACGCCGCCTGCGCCACTGCCTTCACGCTGCAGGTGGTCGAGCCGCACTTGAACGGCCCGGGCGGCGACGTTCCGGTCATCCTCTATGACGTGAAGCGCGGCAAGCCGGAGATCATCTGCGGCCAGGGCCCTGCGCCTGCCGGCGCCACCATCGCGCACTACAAGCGCGAGGGCCTCGACATGGTGCCGGGCACCGGCCTGCTCGCCGCCTGCATCCCCGGCATGTTCGACACCTGGATGCTGCTGCTGCGCGACTACGGCACCATGACGCTCGCCGATGTGCTCACCCCCGCGATCTCCTACGCCGACAAGGGCCATCCGCTGGTCGAGCGCGCCAGCGCCACCATCGCCACGGTCGCGAAGCTGTTCCGCGAGCACTGGCCGACATCGGCAGCGGTGTATTTGCCTGGCGGCAAGGTGCCCCAGCAGGGCGTGATGTTCACCAACAAGGCAATCGCCGCGACCTATGCGCGCGTGCTCAAGGAGGCCGAGAGCGCCGGCGGCGATCGCATCGCGCAGATCGAGAAGGCGCGCAAGGTGTGGTCGCAGGGTTTTGTCGCCGAGGCGATCGACAGGTTCTGCCGCACGCAGGCCGTGATGGACGTCAGCGGCACGCCGCACAAGGGCGTGCTCACCGGTCAGGATATGGCGAAGTGGCAGGCCCGCGTCGAGGCGCCGCTCACCTATGACTACCGCAACTACACGGTCTGCAAAGCGCCGTGGAGCCAGGGCCCGGTGACACTGCAACAGCTCGCACTGCTCAAGGGCTTCAACCTCGACGGCATGGACGTGGTCGGGCCGGACTTCATCCACCTGCTGGTGGAGTGCTCCAAGCTCGCCTACGCCGACCGCGAGAAATTCTACGGCGATCCCGACTTCGTTCAGGTGCCGTTCGATACGCTTCTCTCCGACGCCTACAACGACGAGCGCCGCAAGCTGGTCACCGGCACGGCGTCGCTGGAGCTGCGCCCCGGCTCGGTTGAAGGCTTCGGCGCGCTGGTGAAGCTGAAGGAAGGCGCCAAGCTGGTCGCCGGCATGGGCGCGGGCGAGCCGACTGTCGGCCGCATGGGCGAGGTGGTCGGCGACACCGTGCACTTCGACATCGTCGACCAGGCCGGTAACATGGTGACCTCGACGCCGTCCGGCGGCTGGCTGCAATCCTCGCCGGTGATTCCGGAGCTCGGCTTCGGGCTCGGCACCCGCATGCAGATGTTCTGGCTGGAGGAAGGCCATCCGGCGTCGCTGGTTCCCGGCAAGCGGCCGCGCACCACGCTGTCGCCCACGCTCGCACTGCGCGACGGCCTGCCGTACCTCGCCTGGGGCTCGCCCGGCGGCGATCAGCAGGATCAGTGGATCACGCAGTTCTTCCTGCGGCACGTCCATGCCGGCATGAACTTGCAGGAGGCGATCGACGCGCCGGCCTGGCACTCCGAGCATTTCCCGATCTCGTTCTGGCCGCGCACCTCGCGGCCCGGCGTGCTGCAGATCGAACAGCGCGTGCCGAAGGAAACGCGCGACGAGCTTTCGCGCCGCGGCCACAAGATCGAGGTCGAACCGGAATGGTCGGAGGGCCGCCTCACCGCGGCCTCGCGGCTCGATCCGCGCCGCCGCGCCGCCGCCAATCCGCGCGGCATGCAGGGCTACGCGGCGGGGCGGTAGCGGTTCGGGGGCGCCGTGTGAGTCCAGAAAATCCCATGATCGTCGCCGACAACGCGTCGAAGATGTTTCTCGACGGCGCGGTGGTGGCGTTCCGGCAGTTGAACCTGTCGGTCGCGAAGAACGAGATCATGTGCGTGGTCGGCCCGTCGGGCTGCGGCAAGACCACGCTGCTGCGCTGCATCGCCGGCCTGACCGACATGTCGACCGGCCGCCTCACCGTCGATGGCAAGCCGGTCGATGGCCCGCCCGACAGCGTCGCCATGGTGTTCCAGCACTTCGGCCTGCTGCCCTGGAAGACGGTTTACGAGAACGCCGCATTCGGACTGGCGATGGCCGGCGCGCCCATGGCGCAGATCAAGGAGCGCGTCGCGCACTATATCGACGTGGTCGGGCTGAACGGCTTTGAGAAGCACTACCCGTACCAGCTCTCCGGGGGCATGCAGCAGCGCGTCGGCCTGGTCCGCGCGCTGGCGATGAACCCGCAGGTGCTGCTGATGGATGAGCCGTTTGCCGCGCTCGACGCGCAGACCCGCGAGATCCTGCAGGAAGAATTGCTCGCGCTGATGGAGCGCCCCGAAGAGCGCAAGACCATGGTGTTCATCACCCATTCGATCGACGAGGCGATCCTGCTCGGCGATCGTATTGCCGTCATGAGCGCGCGGCCCGGCCGCATCAAGGAAATCCTCGACATGCCGTTCGGCCGGCCGCGCGATGTCGACGACATGCGCATGGATCCGAAGTTCGGCGAATTGCGCCAGCACATCTGGCATCAGCTCCACTCGGCACGGCCCAAGCGCGCGCAGGCGCCGCGGGAGGTCGCGTGATGATGATGGTGTTGTCATTGCAGGCACGGTCTCTCCATCCCCTCCCCCGTTTACGGGGGAGGGTTAGAGAGGGGGCTGAACTTGAATTCCGGCGCGCGCTGCTTCCCCCTCCCCACCCCTCCCCCGCACGCGGGGGAGGGCGTAGACCGAATTCGGGGAGAGACGCGTGAGCACAGTCGAACAGACTCGATCGGAGGCGCTGGTCCAGTCGGAGGTCCAGGCGCAGGCCCAGCTCGAGCTGGACGACCGCGCGCGCGCCGAACGCGCCGGTGCCGAGCGCCGCCGCCGCCAGTCTCTGCACAACTTCATCATCCGCATGGTGTCGCTCGCGGCCTTCCTGACGCTCTGGCAGGTCGCCGGCTCGAACATCGACCCGGTGCTGTTCACCACGCCGTCCAAGGTGGCGGTCGCCGCGGTGCAGATGGTGGCGAGCGGCGAGCTGTGGTTCGCGCTGTGGCCGAGCCTGATCGTGCTGGCGGCGGGGCTCACGCTCGCCATCGCGTTCGGCACCATGCTCGGGCTGGTGCTGGCGCGCTTCCACATCCTCGACGTCGGCCTCACCGTCTACATCACATTCCTCTATTCGATCCCGTCGGTCGCGCTGGTGCCGCTGATCGTGCTGTGGGCCGGCTATGAGACCACCGCGAAGATCATCATCCTGTTCATGTTCGCGTTCTTCCCGATGGTCATCAACACCTACCAGGGCGTGAAATCGGTCGATCCCAAGTTGCTCGAGGTCGGCCGTGCGTTCCGCTGCTCGGAGCGCCAACTCTGGGGCAACATCGTGCTGCCGGCGGCGCTGCCGTTCATCGTCACCGGCATCCGGCTTGCGGTCGGCCGCGGCATGATCGGCATGGTGCTGGCCGATCTCTACACCGCGATCTCCGGCATCGGCTATCTGATCGTGCGCACCGCGAGCACGTTCCAGGTCGACAAGATGTTCGTGCCGATCGTGACGCTCGGCCTGCTCGGCGTCACGCTGACCGCGCTGCTGCGTATGGTGGAGAAGAAGGTCGCGCCTTGGACGGCGGCGGGGCAGGAAGACTGAGCGTTACCTCTCCCGCCTCCTTGCCGCCACCGCCTCGCCGAAAGCATGGAACAGCGCCCGGTTGATCGGATTGCGCTGCGGGTCGTACTCGGCGTGCCACTGCACACCGAGCGCAAAGCCCGGCGCATCGGCAATCCGGATCGCCTCGATGGTGCTGTCGTCCGCCACGCCCTCGACCACGACGCGCGCGCCGGGCTCGAGGATGCCCTGCCCGTGCAGCGAATTCACGCGGATGGTTTCCTTGCCGAACAGCCGCGCGAACGCGCCGCCCGGTACCAGCTTCACGTCGTGCCGGTCGCCGAACACCACCTCGTGGTCGGGGTGGATTTCGCCGTTCTCCAGCCGCGGCATCCGATGGTTCACCCGCCCCGGCAGCTCGCGAATTTCCGGATGCAGCGTGCCGCCGAATGCGACGTTCATCTCCTGCAGGCCGCGGCAGATGCCGAGCAGCGGCACGCCCCGCGTCACGCAGGCCACCGCAACCGCCAGCGCCACGGCGTCGCGGCGCGTATCATAAGGCTCGTGCCTGGCGTTGGGCTCGACGCCGAATCGGGTCGGATGCACGTTGGCCCGGCCGCCCGTCAGCAGGATTCCGTCGACTGAGTCCAGCAACGCATCCACCTCGGTGAGGTCCGGGCAGCCTGCGAACATCAGCGGCAGCGCGCCGGCGACCTCAGCCACCGCGCGGAGATTCTTCTCCCCGACGCGCTGGGACGGAAACCGGTTCTCAGCCAGCACCTCGTTGCCGATCACACCGACCACGGGCCGCTTCATGGTAAGGGTCTCGGGCTGGTTCTCATTCGCAAGGTCGCTCACGGTGGCTTATTGCGGCGGCAATTTGCCCCAGCGCGGGCGCGGTGACCAGTTCCACCACGTCATAGCCGTCCCGCTCCGGCTAGGCGCTTGTGCCGGACATCCACGTCTTTCTATGCTGGGCCAGCGATGCAGGACCAAGCCGCCGGCGTGTTCCGCCACGCATCACACAACGAGGAGAGCACGATGGCCGAGAAGAAGGTGCCGTACCAGGTCAACGGCCGTCAGTTCGAGGGCATGATCGTCTATGACGACAGCGTAAAGACCAAACGCCCCGCAATCTTCGACCAGCCCGACTGGAAGGGCGTTTGCACCGACACCATCGAGCAGGCCCGCGCCGTCGCCGGCAAGGACTATGTGGTCCTGATGGCCGACATGTTCGGCTTAGGCTACGGCTACAAGCCCAAGACCCGCGAGCAGCTCGCGGTCGGCATGAAGGCCGTCCACAACGATCTGCCCTTCACCATCGCCTGCGGCAACGCGGCGTATGCGGCGCTGACGGCCGAAGCCGACAAGCTCGGCCTGATCGATCCGAAAAAGACCGCGGGGATCGGCTTCTGCGCCGGCGGCGGCTTCGTGCTCGAGCAGGCCCGCGCCGGCACGGACTTCAAGGCGGTGGTGGTGTTCCACGTCACCAATCCCAATCCGGTGGTGCCCGGCACCCCCTGCAACATCAAGGGCCGGGTGCTGGCGTTGCACGGCCGCGCCGATCCGGTGACGCCAAAACCGATGATGGACGCGCTCGAGGACGAGCTCACCAAGGCCAAGGTCGACTGGCACATCGTCACGTTCGGCCGCGGCGTGCATTCGTTCTGCGACCACACCGCCAATCATCCCCCCGGAGCGCTCTATGACGAGAAGCTCTGCCGGACGTCCTACATGCTGATGCGGGATTTCTTCGCCGAGACGCTGTGAGGTCTTGGTGTCGCATCGCACTCCGCTGTCATCGTCCGCGAAAGCGCACGATCCAGTAGCCCCGGTGTCGATTGGCCGCACGACCGGGGTTATTGGATGCCCGCCTTCGCGGGCATGACAACAGTGATTGCGTGCGGTCTAATAAACAGCAACGAGGGAGGAGTGCGATGGTGAAGCAATTTGTGCCCGCGGCGGTTGCGATCGCGATTGGCGGCTTCGCCGTTACGCCCGCCTCCGCGCAGCCCGCGTCGAACTGCCCGGCCATGCGCAAGATCAACGTCGGCGTGTCGGTCGCGCCGCCCAACGTGGTGCACACCTCCCCATATGTGGCGAAGGCACTCGGCTTCTTCGCCAAGCGCTGCATCGATGCCAACATCGTGCAGTTCGAGGGCGGCCAGTCGCAGACCTCGGCGGTCGCCGCGGCGCAAGGCACCGCGATCGTCAGCGTCAGCGACGTCTCGATCGGCCGCGGCCTCAAGGTGCAGCAGATCTGGGCGCTCGCGCCGCGCATGCCGCAAGCCTACATGGTGCCGGGCGAAGTGAAGACCGCCGCCGACCTCAAGGGCAAGCGCCTGTCCGCGACCGGCGGCGGCGTCGGCGGCTTCAACTGGCGGATGGGCCGTGAGGTGCTGAAGTCCGCCAAGCTCGACGTCGGCGACGCGCA
>Ga0190271_10000556_pt1 | contig 19070 bp, 15 predicted proteins | sample Popmic356T_FD_133747 | JGI IMG/M metagenome (GOLD analysis project Ga0190271, IMG submission 133747) | Populus adjacent soil microbial communities from riparian zone of Weber River, Utah, USA - 356 T | ecosystem: Environmental > Terrestrial > Soil > Riparian zone | place: USA: Utah | collected...
GCAGACGCTGTCGCGCATCCCTCTCTATCTACTCCTGGTGTGGGGAGCCTGCGCCGCGATCGCGATCATCGCGGACCGCAGTGGCGCGCTGGCGCCGCGGGCGGCGCTGCGGCTTTCGGGGCGCGCCCTGGCGATGGCCGCACCGCTGGCAGCATTGTGCTTCGTGCTGTTTCCACGATACGCCGGGCAGTTCTGGGCACTGCAGCGCGGCGAACAGGCGACCACCGGGCTCTCTGACGAAATGTCCCCGGGCAGCATCAGCAAGCTGGCCAACGAGTACGACCCGGCGTTTCGCGTGCGCTTCGACGGCAACCCGCCGCCGCAGTCCGCGTTGTACTGGCGCGGCCCGGTGCTCAACGACTTCGACGGATTCACCTGGCGCAGGTTGCCCGTGAAGTACTACCGGGAACCGGGCATCGAACTACTGGGCAACCCGGTACGTTATCGCATCACGCTCGAGCCCACCAACCAGCGATGGTTGTTCGCGCTCGACACGGTTGCGGCAAGCCCGCGACGCGAGTTCTCGATGGCCGCGCACGACCGGAAACTCTCCGCATCGTCGCCCATCACCAGCACCCTGAGTTACGACGCGGTGTCGAACCTCAGGACGCGCAAGATCGGCTCCCTGTCCGACCTGGGACGCAGGCACGAAACCACGTTGCCCCTGGAACGCAATCCGCGCGCCCGCGCGCTGGCGCTCGACCTGCGCGTGCGCAGCGGCAGCGATGCCGAGTTCGCCCGTGCGGCGCTCGACTGGTTTCGCGACAACGGCCTCGAGTACACGCTCGAGCCGGGCACCACCACGCTGGATTCAGTGGACACCACGCTGTTCGACAGCAAGAAAGGCTTCTGCGGCCACTTCGCGTCCTCGTACGCCATGATGATGCGTGCCGCCGGAATTCCGGCGCGCGTGGTCACGGGCTACCTGGGCGGCGAATGGAATCCCGTGGGTGGATACATCATCGTCCGGCAGTCGGATGCACATGCGTGGACGGAAGTCTGGCTCGAAGCAACAGGCTGGACGCGCATCGATCCGACGGCGGTCGTGGCGCCGGAACGCCTCTCGCGTGGCATCTTCGACCTGCTGCCCGAGTCGCTGCCGGTGACGAGCACGTTCCTGCACAACAGCGCGTTCCTGAATCGTCTCGATCACCTGTGGGACGGCGCCAACCAGTGGTGGCAGGAGCGCGTCGTCGAATTCAACATGCGCGCGCAGCTCAACCTGCTGCGCGAACTCGGAATCGAATCGCCGTCCTGGACGCATTTCGCGTGGGGGTTCGCCGCCGCGCTGGTGCTGTGGATCGCATGGGTCACGCTGACCTTGCGTCGCAGCGTCGCCCGCACCAAGCCGGATCGCATCGGCCGCGCGTGGATCCGCGCGACGCGCAAGCTCGCACGAGTCGCGCCGGCGCGTGCACCCGCCGAAGGGCCGATGGAATACGCGACCAGGGTCTCCGGTCATCGTCCCGACCTGGCAGCACGCATCGATGCGCTCGCTGCGTTCTACATCCAGCTGCGATTTGGGCGCGACGCCAGCCACCAGGACATCGCGGCTTTCGAACGCGAGGTCAGGAAGCTCGCGGTGTGATCGGCACGCGCCATAGCAGCACGCCGCCGACCACGAACAACAGGACCAGCGAGATGATCGAGGCGCGCTCGTTGTGCGTGAAGCCCGCGACGACGGCGATGAGCAGCGGTCCGAGCACCGTCGCGAACTTGCCCATCATGTTGTAGAAGCCGAAGAACTCGGCGTTCTTGCCCTCGGGCACCAGCCGCCCGAACAGCGAGCGCGACAGGCTCTGCACGCCGCCCTGCACGAGGCCCACGGTCACGGCCAGCACGAAGAATTCGGCCACCGAATCCAGGAAATACGCGTACACCGTGATTCCCGCGTACACCACGAGCCCGATGAGGATGCCGCGCCTGGGCCCGATGCGATCGCCGAGGTAACCGAAGAAGAGCGCCGCCGGGAATCCGACGAACTGCGTCACCAGCAAGGCAGCGAGCAGGCTGTTGGAATCGAGGCCGAGCGACACACCATAGTTGACCGCCATCTTGATGATGGTGTTGACGCCGTCGATGTAGAACCAGTACGCCAGCAGGAACATGACGATGGTGCGGTACTGGCGAACGTGCGCGATGGTGGCGCCAAGCTCACGGAAGCCCACGCGAATCGCGTCCGCGAAAGACAGGTGGGGGCCGCGTTCCCGTTCCTGCACCACGCGCATCAGCGGAATCGTGAACAGCAGCCACCAGACTGCGACCGTGAGGAAGGAAACCTGCACGGCCTGCGTCGCGTCGGCGAGGCCGAACCACGAGGGTTTGCTGACCATGAGCACGTTGATGAGGAACAGCAGGCCGCCGCCGAGGTAACCGAGCGAATAGCCGAAAGCGGAAACGCGGTCGAGATCGGCGGGCTTCGCGACGTCGAGCAGCAGCGAGTCGTTGAACACGATGCCACCATTGAAGCCCATGGTGCCGAGCACGAACAGCAATGCGGCCGGCATCCACTCGCCCTGCCCGATGAAATAGAGCGCGCCGGTGGCGCCCACGCCTAACAATGTCCACGCCATCAGGAACTGCTTGCGGCGCCCGCCGCGATCGCCGATCGCACCGAGCACCGGCGCCAGCACGGCGATCACCAGTCCCGCGACCGCGTTGGCGTAGCCGAGGCGCTGCGTCGTGACGGTGGAGTCGACTCCGGTGCTCCAGAACTTCTGGAAGAACACGGGGAAGAAGCCCGCCATGACCGTGGTTGCGAATGCCGAATTGGCCCAGTCGTACAACGCCCATGCGAACACGGGTTTGTCTTTCAGGAACTCTTTCATGAGGGAAGGCTACGCGGGCGGCATGACGCCGTCACGTCACTTCGCCTTCCGAACCCTGCCCGCGGATTTGCCGGCGGGCACGCCGAGAAACTTGTCCAGCAACACATCGAGCAGGCGCTGCACCGAGGCCTGCGTCGCCACCTGCAGTTTGCCGGTGACCGCCAACATGCAGATGCCGTGCGCCCCGCTCCACAATGCCGTGGCGAGCTCGGCGGTCGCGGCCGCGTCGCGCGTGATGCCGGCTTCGCGCAGCCGCTCACTCACGAGTCCGAAGATCGCGGCGGTATGGCCAGCGTAGGTGGGCGGCGACTTCTGCCCCTCGGGCAACCGGTGTTCGAACACGAGCCGCCACCGCGCGGTGTTCAGCAGCGCGAACCCCAGGTACGCAGCGACCAGCAGCCGAAGGTTCTGCGCCGGCTGGTTCGTTCGACCGCGGATCCGTTCGAGCGAGGTGCGCAGCTCCAGGATGGTCTGCTCGTTGAGATGCACGATGAGATCGTCGAGGTTCGTGAAGACGAGGTAGAGCGCGCCGACCGTGTAGCCGATGCGGCGCGCGACTTCGCGCATGGACAACGCGGCGGCGCCGCTCTCGGCGACGATGTCGCCGGCGGCGCGCAAGGCGAGAGCCTTCAGCTCTTCGCGGCTGTGTTCGTTGCGGCGACCCATGTTTCCAGGACCTGTTGGCGGCGCAGTGTACGGAGTTATTGAGCGCTGTTCAATTAGCTGGTAATAATTGAGCACCGTTCAATTGAGGAGGCCTCCAATGAACCGACCGCTGCGCAGGAATCTGCGGAAAGTAAGACTGCTGGCCGTGGCGACCTTGTCGCTGGCCCTGGGAGGCTGCTCCTGGATGTTCACCGACCGGCACTTCAGCCGCGAACAGCAGTCGTCAACGCCACTCGTGGACTTCCTGTACGCCGACGGAAACGTTCCGCCGCAGGACGCACAGCCGGAACTGCAGCTGCCGATACGCGTGGGGGTCAGCTTCCTGCCGGGCGGCGCCGGCCTGCGCAACTTTCAGCCGGGCGCTGTCGACCGCGACAAGGTGCTGAACGCGCTGCGCGATCACTTCAAGGCCCTGCCCTACGTCAACGAGATCGTCATCGTGCCCAACCACTACCTGCACGCCGGCAGCGATGGGCTGGCACAGATCGAGCAGCTTTCACGGCTGTATCAGTTCGATCTGTTCGCGCTGGTGTCCTATGACCAGATCCAGGATGCGTCGCAGAACGATCGATCGCTCGCGTATCTCACCATCGTGGGCGCGTACTTCGTGCGCGGCGATCGCCATGAAACGCACACGTTGCTCGACGTGGCGGTCATCGACCCCAGGAGCCGCGCGATGGTGATGCGCGCCGGCGGCACCAGTGCACTCGCGGGAAACGTGACCGCGCTGGATGCCGAGCAACACTCGGTGGCGCAAAGCGCTCGCGGATTCGAGGTGGCGACCGAACAACTCGTCATCAACTTCAGTCGCGAGCTCGCCGACTTCGAACAACGCGTACGCGATGGAACGGCGCCGGTGAAGGTCGTGAGACGGGCAACGAAGAGTGGCGGCACGGGTGCGCTCGACCCGCTGCTGCTGGCCCTGCTGCTAGGTTGCCTGGCAACGAGCGTCGTTGCACGCCGCGGCTGCACTCATGTACGCCACCGCCTCGGCGGCGTTTTCCGACGTGGGCGTCAGCCCTGAGCAAGAATCGGTGCCAGGCACCGTTTTCTAGAAAACGGTGCCTGGCACCATTACTGGGATTCGCGCGTGGCGCGGAAGGAAATCTTCGGCCAGCGCTCGATCGTGAGCTCGAGGTTCACGCGTGACGGCGCCAGGTAGACCAGCGCGTCCGAGTGATCGACGGCGAGGTTGTCGTAGGCCTTGGCGCGAAATTCATCGAGGTGCTTCTCGTCGTCGCAATACACCCAGCGCGCGGTGTGAACGCCGATGGTTTCGAACACGCTGGTCACGGCATATTCATCCTGCAGGCGGAAAGCGACCACTTCGAATTGCAGCTGGCCGACGGCGCCCAGGATCATGTCGTTGTTGCGCAAGGGCTTGAACAGCTGCGTGGCGCCCTCTTCGCAGAGCTGCCCCAGGCCCTTGGCCAGCGCCTTCATCTTGAGCGGATCCTTGAGCACGGCGCGGCGAAACATTTCCGGCGCGAAGTTGGGGATGCCGGTGAAGGTGAGCTTCTCGCCCTCGGTGAACGTGTCGCCGATGTTGATGGTGCCGTGGTTGTGCAGGCCGATGATGTCGCCGGCGAACGCTTCGTCGGCGGCGCTGCGATCCGCGGCCATGAACGTGAGCGCGTCGGCGATGCGCATCTCCTTGTCGAGCCGCACGTGGTACATGCGCATGCCGCGCGTGTACTTGCCCGAGCACAGGCGCATGAAGGCGATCCGGTCGCGATGCTGCGGGTCCATGTTCGCCTGGATCTTGAACACGAAGCCGGTGAGCGCTTCCTCGTCGCTCGCCACTTCGCGCTGCACGGAGGCGCGCGGCTGCGGCCCCGGCGCGTTGCGCGAGAAGTGCGCTAACAACTCTTCCACGCCGAAATTGGAGATGGCCGAGCCGAAGAACACCGGCGTCTGCCGCCCGTCGCGGTAAGCCTCGACGTCGAACGTCGCGGTGCCGCCGTGCACCAGTTCGATTTCCTCGTCAAATCGGCTGGCGCGGCCGCCGAGGAACTCGCGACCTTCCGCGCTGTGCAGTCCTTCGATGGTGCGATTGGTGCCGCGCTCGCCGCGCGCCGCCGCTTCGTACACGTAGATGCGGTCTTCGAGCAGGTGGTACACACCCGCGAGATCGCTACCCATGCCGATGGGCCAGGTGACGGGCGCGGTACGGATCTTGAGCACGCTTTCGATTTCATCGAGCAGCTCGATGGGCGGGCGGCCTTCGCGATCGAGCTTGTTGATGAAGGTCATGATGGGCGTGTCGCGCATGCGGCAGACTTCCATCAGCTTGATCGTGCGCTCTTCGACGCCCTTCGCGCAGTCGATGACCATGAGCGCGCTGTCGACTGCGGTGAGCGTGCGATACGTGTCTTCCGAGAAGTCTTCGTGGCCGGGCGTGTCGAGCAGGTTGATGATGTTCTCGCGGAACGGGAACTGCATCACCGACGAGGTGATGGAAATTCCGCGCTGCTTTTCCAGCGCCATCCAGTCCGAGGTGGCGTGCCGTGCCGCCTTGCGGCCCTTGACGGTACCCGCGAGCTGGATCGCGCCGCCAAACAGCAGCAGCTTTTCCGTAAGCGTGGTCTTGCCCGCGTCGGGATGCGAAATGATGGCAAAAGTCCTTCTTTTCCTTACTTCTCCGATACTTACGTCAGTCGCCATAGCCCATCGCTCGACAAAAAGGACACATATAGGAACACAAACTCCAAAGTCAGCCTGATACGTTGGTCGAACCGCCAGCCCTGCCACCGCACCTGCCGCATGGCAGAACGACTTGGATATCGTTCCAAGCCGCAGACAACATCGATCGAGGGGGCTGGAGGCCTTATGGCGACCACACGGGCCGCCAAGGGAGGCGGCGCATGATACCAGCCCTCCCGGTCATCCTCCTCCAATGGCTCCGGCATGGCTCCAAACCCGAGGAACCGGGCTGCCTCCTCCCCACATTTGCCGAAATCATGGGTCCCACGGAAAGCTGGGTGCAGCCGACCACAAGCCACCGAACTCCGAAAGTAGTCGATGGACTGTCCGGGAGCCCGAGCTAACTATTCCAACAACCGACACACCGTCGGTGGCGATACAGGGCAGGATCTCTGAATACACGCCTGTTCGGCTAGAGCCCCGCGCACCGTTTGCGTTGGTCACGATAAGCGCGACGGAAAGAATCTAACCGGCTCATTATGAGGACGAAGGTCGACTGAACGACGGCTTGATCAATCAATAACCTGCTAATGCCAGCCGGCAGCGGCCGTTGATCAGGTCGAAAGTTGCCGGCGCACGGCCGAAAGGCGGGCGGTCCTGTCGCGCACGACGGAAGAAATTTCGTGCCCTCGCAATCGCATCAAGCCTGGCGGGGATGACTAGAGTTCCTTTTTCTCCGCGTCGGTGAGCTGACCATCGAGGCTAGTAGCGCCACACATCGAGTAGCTTGGTGGTAAGTTACGTTCCGTGATCGACAGCTATGGCCTTCGGAAACATCTTGGCACGCGCGCAACGCGACGCACTCGCGGCTCCACTTGTCGACCACGGTGAGCACGCGGAATACGAAAAGTCCGGACCACATCAAGCCATATATGATTGCGTCAATTCATACCCATCCGCCGGGTTGGCCCGAGCTGGCATGGGTGTGGCCGCTAACTACCGTCCGTATACCTTAATTGACAGCGACGGATCGCTGTTTGGACATTTGTGCCGGGCGAGCACCGGACTAGTTTGCATTCTGACAAGGAGGATGCCATGACAAGGATTCGTCGGCGCGGCTGTTCTGGCCGCCAGGTTTTCCGCACACGCCTCCGCGGGGTCGGTGAATGCGACGCCGGCCGCGGCATTTCCTTTTTTCCTTCGAGCGGGGCCGTCTCGTGCCTTGCGAAGATCATTCCTCATGCGTAGTCGTGGCCCATTCAAACGCGCGTCCATCAGCCTGGTGGCGCTGCTGGCGTTTGTCCCGGCAATCCATGCCGGCAACCCCATCATCAAGGATCGTTTCACTGCGGATCCGGCGGCCCTCGTTTCGGATGGCCGCGTTTATCTCTACACCGGGCAGGACGATGCGCCGGCTGATGGCACCGGTTTCGTGATGAACAACTGGCGCGTCTACTCGTCTGCCAACATGACCGCCTGGACCGATCACGGCGTGAAGCTCACGCCGACGTCGTTCTCGTGGGCGAAAGGCTCGGCGTGGGCGTCGCACGTCACGGAGCGGGCCGGGAAGTTTTACTGGTACGTCACGGCGGACCACCGAACCGTCCCGGGCTTTTCGATCGGCGTCGCGGTTTCGAGCAGTCCGACGGGCCCATTCACCGATGCACGGGGTTCGGCGCTCGTCACGAACAACATGACCACGCAGACCAACATCGCGTGGGACGACATCGATCCGGCCGTGTTTGTAGATAGCAACGGGCAGGCCTACATCTACTGGGGCAACACCGTACTGAAATACGCCAGGCTCAAGGCCAACATGATCGAGCTGGATGGCCCGATCACCGTGATCCCGAATCCCTCGGCGTTCGTGGAGGCCCCGTGGGTCCACAAGCGCGGCAGTCTCTACTATCTTTCCTACGCGAACGGCTGGCCGGAGCAGATCGCGTATGCGACGTCGACGAGTGCCATCGGACCGTGGACGTATCGGGGTGTCATTTTCGAGCCCAATGTCCTGACTCCGACCAACCACCAGGCGATCATCGAGTTCAACGCAAAGACCTACATTCTCTACCACACGGCGGCGCTGCCGGCCGGGGGCGAATTTCGGCGTTCGGTTTCCGTCGAGGAGCTCACTTACAACGCCGACGGCACGATCAGGCCGCTCGTACAGACCTCGACCGGACTCGATGGAGTGCGTCGGCGTCTGCGCTCCTTCAATTTTCCCGACCGTTACGTGCGCCACATGAATTATGACGCCCGCATCGAGCCGAACGTCGCGCCGGCGATGGATGCGCAATGGGAAATTGTTCCGGGGCTCGCGAATTCGAGCTCGGACTATGTGTCATTTCAGGCGGTAAGCCAGCCCGGTCATTATCTCCGGCATGTCAATTTCGACTTTGCCGTCCGGAAAAACGATGGCAGCACGGCATTCAAGAACGATGCGACTTTCCGCCAGGTGGCGGGATTGGGCGCGAGCGGAGCGGCCTCATTTCAATCGATCAATTTTCCGGACCGCTACATCCGTCACGTGAAATACGTGCTGAAGTTAGGGGTACCTTCCGGTGCGGCGGCCGTTCAGGATGCGACGTTTTGGGTGGTGGCGCCCTAGCCGGAGATCCGCCGGCGGCATTCCCGACTGGCCCGCGTACGGTGATCATCGTTCTCGTACAGTCCGGTGTTCGCACAACGCACCAGCCGCTGTTCATTCTTCATAGAACGGTGCGATGAGCCAGTGCCGCGATTTTGCGCCAACCCTGCGAAGGGGGACAAGTCCTTCCGTCGGGACAAGCATTACAGTTGGCAGCGCGGCGCGGCGCAGCTATAACAGCCATTCGACGGCCGAGTAACGATAAACAGGAGTGATCGAACATGCTGGATCCGCCGCCAGAAGGAACAGAAAGAACTTATGCAGGGCTGACGGAGTACGCGGATAAAGACGCCGTCCATCTCGGTGGAAATCAGCTCGAGGGCGATCCTTTCAGCTATTCCCCCGGCGTGTGGGATTACGTCATCACCCGCTTCGCAGTCAGGTCAGTCCTGGATGTCGGCAGCGGCATTGGCTATTCCGCCGACTACTTTTTCAGACGCGGTGTGCGAGTCATCGCGATCGACGGATTGCACGACAATATTCGCCAGGCGGTGTATCCCACGGTGAAGGTCGATCTCACCCAGACCGGCGTCCACTGCACGGTCGACTTGGTTCACTGCCAGGAATTGGTCGAACACATCGAAGAGAAGTACCTGGACAACCTGCTGTCCACGCTTGCGAATGGACGATTCCTTCTGATGACTCACGCCATCCCCGGGCAGCCGGGCCACCATCACGTCAATTGCCAGCCGAGCGAATACTGGATCTCGCACATGGAGCGTTACGGCTTCAAATGCCTGATCGAGGATACCCAGCGAATCAGGAAGATCGCGCGGCGGGAGGGAGCTTTTTATCTCGGCCAGGCCGGGCTCATGCTCTCCAACCCAAATCGCTGACGGAGCGCGCTCACGGCAGATTTTTCATCAGCGATTCGACCCGCAGCTCGGCATTGACGAGGGCGTCGTCGATCGACTTCTGGCCCATGATGGCCGCCCCGCTCTCTTCGCCGACGATGTCGTTCACCACGAACTGCCGCCGAACGGCCGCAGGAAGCGGTGTGCCGATAGCACCGAGCTTGGCGATGTTGCTCCGGTACGGCAAAGCTTGAAAGGCCGCACTGCCGATCGCCGCCTTGGTCGCGGGAAGATGACCCGTCCGCGCCCATTCACCGTTGTGTTCCGCCAGGAACTCGAGGAACCGGAAGACGCCCCGTCGCTGCGCAGACGTACGTTTCTTCACCGGCATGACCCACGCGTGACCATCGGCGAACACTGCATCCCTGCCGGGATATAACTGCGGGTACATGACGACGGTATAGCCACCTGAGAGCGGCCGGTCGGGCTTCGACGATTCGAGATCGAAGTCGCTGATCAACCACGTGCCGCCCAGATACACACCGCCCGCCCCGTTCAAGAATGCGTTGAGTGCTGCGCCATAGTCCTGATTCTTTGTCGTGAGATCTTCGACATAGATAGATTTGAACAGGTTCGTCACACGCCGCGCCTCGGCGCTCTGCAGGTGAATTCTCTCGGGGTCCGCGAAGAAGGACGCGTTCTGCTGCATGAGATAGGTGTACAGATTGCGAGCGAACATCTGTCTTTCGTTGGACAGAATCTGCACGAAATAAGGTTTACCTGTCTTCTTCTTGAATCGCCGCGCCTGCTCCAGCAGCTCTTCGGGACTGGTGGGCAAAACCGGTTTGCCATCCTGCATCAGGCCGGCTTGGCGGAAATAGTTGAGATTGATATGCCACAGTGGCGCCCAGGTGTCGTACGGCATGCCGAAAGTCCGGCCTTGTTTCGTCACGCCTTTGAGACTCACATCCGTGAAGTCGGTGGACTCCACGCCCACCGCCCGCAACCCCTCGTCCATCGGTTCGAGCAAGCCTCTCGATTGAAAATCCGCAATCACTGACAGATGCATCGTGACGACGTCCGGCACATTGTTGGTGACGATCTGGGAGGCGAGTTGATCGTAACCGGGCCACGGGACCGTGTTGACGCGCACTTTGAGATCCGGGTTCTCCGCGGCGAATTTGTTGATCAGCGACGTCATGATCCCGCACTCGCCATTTGCCGCGGCCACATCCGTGTTGCCGCCGTACTGCGCTTCGCATAACCCAAAGAAACGCTGCACGACAATTTCATTGTCAGCTTGCGAAGGGCTGCAGCCCGCCAGACCGGACGCCAGCACACATGCGAGCAGAATACGCGCTGCGGTCGCAGAGGGTCTCATTTCGCCGCCAGGTCCTGGACCGCTCTCACGATGAACCTTTGAAAGAAAAGATAGACGAGCAGGATAGGCAGGGAGGCAAGAACGGCTTGCGCCATCAGATAGCCGAGCCCCATTGTTTCCGCGAAATTGTTCTGTGTCGACGCGATACCCACGGTCAGCGTGTACATGCGTTGGTCGGTGGCCGTGACCAGCGGCCACCAATAGTCGTTCCAGGCACCTAGAAAAGTGAAGATGCCCAGTGTGGCCTGCGCGGGCCAGGTCAACGGCAGCAGCACTCGCCAGAACACCTTGAACCTCGATGCATGGTCGATGGCCGCGGCTTCATCCAACGTGGTGGGGATGGCCCTGAAATACTGCGTCATCAGAAACACGCCGAACGACATGGAAAGGCCGGGGAAGACCAACCCCTGGAAAGTGTTGTGCAGGCCCCATTCGGTGAACAGACGGTGTCGCGCGAGCAGGACCGCCTGCTCCGGAACGGCCAGGCCGCACAGAACCAGGACGAACAGGAGATTGCGTCCGGGAAAATTCACTCGGGCAAAGCCATAACCTGCCAGCGACGACAGCACGAGCACGCCGGCCGTCATGGCCAGCGAAACCAGCAGGCTGTTGGCCACCCAGCGAAGCACCGACGAGCCGAGCAAGACATGCTGATAGTTTTGTAACGTATAGGGCCCGTGCAGCACCGAGTACGTATCGACCGTCAGCTCCGCATTGGACTTGAGAGACAGGGCCACGGCCCACAACAGAGGCGCCAACATCAGCAGGGCAAGCGCGATCACGGCGGCCAGCAGCAGGCGGTCGACGAGTGGATGCCACGCCTTCACGGCCGCTTTTCCCGGCGCCGGTTCAGCAGCAGATATTGGCCCAGCGTGATCATCAGCATGAGGCCGAACAGCACCTGCGAGGCGGCCGTGGCGTAACCGACATCCCACCCCTTGAAGCTGGCGTCATAGATGAATAGCACCAGCGATTTCGATGCGTTGTTGGGGCCGCCCTGCGTCAGGAGCTGCGCCTGTCCGAACATCTGGAACTGCATCACCACTTCGATGATGACGACGACGGAAAACGTACGGCGTATCGAAGGAAGCGTGATGCTCCACAATGTACGCAGACGACCGGCGCCATCGAGGGCGGCGGCGTCATAAATCTCCCGCGGTACCTGCTTCAACGCAGCCAGGAACAGCATCATCGGCAACCCCATGCACCACCAGATCGTCGAGATCGCGAGAGCGGGCAGGGCCAGGTCCGCACGGTCTACGAATGCGATCGGGGCGTGCCCGAACGCACCGAGGATTTTTGCCACGAGGCCGTCGTCCGGCATGAGTATGACGCGCCAGAGCAATGCGACGATGGCCACCGACAACACCGAGGACGAGAAGAACACCGCGCGCAGGATGCTCGAGGTTCGCGTCGGCTTCTGCAAGACGAGGGCGAGCAGCAGACCGATCACGACCAGCGGCGGCACCGTCAGCAGAATGAAATAGATCGTGTTCCACAGCGAGCGAAGAAAGATAGGATCTTGAAAGAGCCGGACGAAATTCTGCAGCCCGATGAACTCCCCTCCACCGAACAAATCCGCGCGGTATGTGCTGAACGCGATCGCGTTGACGAGCGGATAGATGCAGAAGACCACATAGACAACCAGATAGGGCAGGACAAACAACGCGCCGCTCCAGCTGCGACGCGACTGCACCTGCATTGGATGAGTCGCGACGGAAACACGAGATGCGGCAATGGCACGTGAAGCACCAAATCGCGTGCGATCGGCGATGTCAATATCGCGAACGGCCATCGCCACGTCGCTCCGCATGGTAGCCACGTTGCGCATCGAACAAGTGGGCTGCCGATCCATCGAACGTCAAGCCGACAGTGTCGCCGACCGCTACCGGACTGTTGCCGCTGTCCGACGCGATCAACCGCAGCTGCTCGCCCAAACGGACATGGATCAATGTGCGATCCCCGAGCCGCTCCACACAATGCACCGTGCCTCGCGCGTCGCCCCGCTCAGGCGCACTGATGCGCAGAGCCTCGGCGCGCAAAGCAATGCTCAATGCGGTGTCTTGCGGCAGCACGCTCGATCGAACTGCGGTTTGAATCGCGAGGCCACCGGCCAGAGACACCGTGGCGAACTCTCCAGCTGACGCAGCCATTCCGACCGGCGCGAAGTTCATGGGAGAAGTTCCCACGAACGACGCCACGAACGGCGTGGCGGGACGTCCATAGATCTCCATCGGGGACCCAATCTGCTCCACGCGCTGCTGGCTCATCACGACTATTCGATCGGCCAATGTCATTGCCTCGACCTGATCGTGAGTGACGAGGACCGTTGCGGCCCCCAGCCGCCGATGCAAGTCAATAAGCTCGATCCGCGTACGCACTCGTAACGACGCGTCCAGACTCGAAAGCGGCTCGTCGAATAGAAACACGTTTGGCTGCTTTACGATGGCGCGACCGATCGCGACGCGCTGCCGCTGCCCACCTGACAACTGCGCCGGCAGCCGGTCCAGCAGCGATTCGATTTCCAGGATTTTCGCCGCGTCGGCCACCCGGAGTGCAATCTGATCTCGCGGCACGCCAAAATTGCGAAGACCGAATGACATGTTTTCGCGCACGCTCATGTGCGGATACAACGCGTAGTCCTGAAATACCATGGATACGCCACGAGCACTTGGCACGAGCTGATCCACGCGACGCCCGCCGATCCAGATTTCGCCCGCATCGATGGTCTCGAGGCCCGCGATCATTCTGAGCAACGTCGTCTTTCCGCAACCTGAGGGACCCAGAAACACGACCAGCTCGTTGTTTGCGACACTCAACGACAGATCATCGATCACTTTCGTCCGACCGAACGCCTTGCAAACGTTCAGCAGCGCGATTTCCGCAGCCTCCGGTGGACTCATGGCGTGAGCAGCAAGATCGGGCCCCGCTCTGCGCCGCTTCGTTGCGGGTTCACGAAGCCGCAACTCGACCGCAGCGATCGATCATTCGTCGACACATCGAGGAAGTGCCGGCAATAGAAGCGCTTGCAGACTGCAAATGGCGAAGCGTCCGCAAGCGCTGGGCTTTTGCCAAAAAATACGGCGACCGACTCCGGCAGGTTCGCGCGCATAGTTGCGGGGCACCCAGCACATCGCGTTCGTCGCGTGCGGGTATGACCTGCCAACGCACGCCGCCCGCATCCACCACGCAGGAGACCAGGATTCCCCACGGCTGCATCATGATGGTGCTCGAACCGAACCTCAGGATCGCACCGCCGCCATCGGCAAATTCGACATCGACCTTGAAGCCGATCTGCTCATAAAAGCGCTTGCTGACCTGGAAATCCTTCGCTGGCAACGAGGGACGTAGAGAATCGGTCGTCGCTGGCGCTTCGGCATTCATCGAACTACCCCCGTATCGAGCGGCAGAATATAAGAACTTGTCAACCCAGATCAACAACCGGATGCCCGTCGCAGGGCGCGCGACTAGTTCGATCCGCCCCTGCAATTGCTGGCAAAACGACCTTCCGTAACGATCCCGCCAAACCCGCGCCCGCGCCGCAGAAATCGCGGCGAAGCCGACTGTTTCCACGGCCGATGGCACTGCAGGCCGCAGGACTCGCCGACCGAGTACGAAGCGCATGCGATACACATGGAAGTTGCGCGATCATCCTGAAGAGTCCGCTGGTATCAGCAGGTCGGACGAAGCGCTGGCCTTCCTTTGCCGCGAATTTTTCTTAGTTTCGCTCTACGGTGACGTCGATGAAATATCTCGTCTCACCTTCACAATACAACCGGCATTTGTGATCTGGCAACCCCTCCGCCGAAATATATCTGGTCATTTGTTTACTCAATGGTCCGACACCGCAGATGCAACATCTCCTCATTTACGCGCGACTAGCCACCCTGCAGCTCTAGCACCCCTAACCATTCTGAGGTTTCACGCTCGCGCGGTTCGCCCTGTCCGGAGCCCTGCAACCGCTTACCATGCAAGGGCGACCCATCCTCATCCTTGACGACCTGATCGCGCACACGCGCGGACTTGCTGACCGGGCCTGGCATATACTCGACGCGAGTCGGCCTCAGGCGGATATTTGTGCGATATGCTGCGTGCGGCGCCGCATCCCAATGATGCATTCGAGGACGCTTCAGATTGGCTGCCGGAAAAGAATCCCCGACACGCGAGAATTTGCTACTCAGCCTGCAACGACGAGGCTTTCGCCTCTGGGTCGATAATGGCGAGCTCAAGTACAGCGCTCCACGCGGTCAGCTCACGGCTGAGCTCGCATCCCAGCTGCGGGCTTTCAAGCGCGAGATCATCGAATCGCTGACGCCTTCTTCAGCTCAACAGCCCGCGGCATTACCGACGGCTGCAGCCGGCTCCGCGCTGCAGCGAGCCGAGGACTGCCTCCCGGTGTCAGCAATTCAGCAAACAATGTTGGCCACTTATGACCGGCTGACACGCCCGGGATTCCTGCACATTTGCAAGATCGTGCCAATCACCAGGAATTTGAACACCGAGCTGTTGCGCGAAAGCGTGCGATGCATGATGCGACGACACACCATTCTACGGGCACGATTCAACGAGTCGAATGAAATCTGGACCGCGCTCATGGACGAGCAGCTCCAATTGGAGTTCGAAGAAATCGATCTGTCCGGTCAGGAGGCCGCCCGTGGTCGCGCACTCGCCAAGGAAGCCATTGCACGACTCACCGAACGGCGTTTCGAGATTCGTACCGGATCGATGTTACGCGCCGGAGTAGTTCGCCTCGACAGTCATCGGCACTTGCTCGTGATTGTCTTTCATCATGCGGTATCGGACGGACGGTCGCTGGAGGTTGCGCTCGGGGAGATTGCAGTCACCTACGACCGCCTCGAGCGTGGAGAGGCGCTCGCATTCCCAGACCTGCCATGTGATTTTTTCGATGTCGTCAAATACCGCGCGCAATGGCTGGGAAGCGCGGATGGGCAGTGGCAGCTCAACTATTGGAAGCAGTTCTTCTCGGGCGTCAGCTCGACTTTCGAACTGCCCGCGGACGCCGTGGAGACGGTGCTCCCCGACGGCACGCCTGAATTGATCTCAGGCGAGCTCTCGGCTGACGAGACCGAAGCCCTGAAGCGCCTCGCCCTTGAAGAACAGACGACACTCTTCACGGTCGTCGTAACGGCTTTTTGCGTAGTGCTGAGCCAATGGGGCCGGCGCAGCGAAGCATATTTATGGATTCTTCATCACGGGCGCTGGCAACCGGAGCTACGCAACCTGATCGGATGTTTCATTGACATTCTTGCACTCAAAGCCGACCTGAGTGATGCCCGGAACTTCCGCGAGGCTCTGCGCGCGGTGCATGGCTTTTATGTAGAAGCATTCGCTCGCCGTGAGGTCCCTTCGTCGGAAGTTGCCAGGATCATCGACGCCGAACGGGGAACGCATCAGCGTGGAACGCTTTTCAATTACATACCGTGGGCATGGCCGAAGTCCGATCGGGAGCGGACTGCCTCACCGACCGACACCTCCGACGATGGCGCGCAGAAAGCCTTCGAGGCTCTTGCTGATCTGCCCCTCAGTCGTTACCTGGAGACTGCCAACGGTACCCAGCTACTTATTACAGCTTACGAGGGTCCGAACTCCGTTCGTTGGATATTGCAACACGATCCACTTGTGTTTCGCGACTCCACCATAGCAGCCTTGTCAGCATCAGCCCTTGGCCTTCTGCAAGAAGTCGCGACCGGCGCAAATCCGCCAATTCAACATGCCCCGAGCTGAGGCTACGACGCGGTAGGCGCACAAACAGCGGGGGCGGGTACGCCTCGCCTCGGCAGGACGCTTACGATAACGCTTACCTTTCACCGTATGTTCGTGGCAGTAGTCTCACGAATCCGATGCTCGGCGGAATCTCAAAGCATCAGTTCGCAGCATCCATGAAGTCGTCGCGCCGAAACTCCAGACGCCTCGCAGCGCGCGACAAACTTGTCCGACTCCAAGATTTGTACAGCGTCCGGCGTGTACGCCAACCCCATCAATCGCCTCATCCACTTCTCCTGACCCATGGCATACACGAACGCACGTTTGCATCCGATCGCCTCAGTGATTCGCCACGCCCTTTCGCTATCGGCTCCGGAAAGACGGCGTGACTCGTCATCGCGTCGCGACAGGTTTGTAGTGAGAAGCGGACCGTAGAGCCACGAAAGTGGAGCACCCCGGCATTCCATTCCGATGAACATGGCATCCGGCACCCCGATGAAGTCCGTCAACCTCGAGAACAACGCAGAATCTATTCCGTCCGCATCGGCGAGGAACAGCAGTTTTTTGCCACCTGCTCGCACGAGAACGCATTGCTTTGCTGCGACATCCAGCCCGGCGTGCTCACCCACAAACGGCAGACTGACGATCTCGACATGGGGCGTCTTTACTGCTTCAAACGGTGCTACCGACAGAACGTCGGCAAAGCCCAGGCTGCGCAGCACCAGCTTCAGGGATGGATCCGCGACATTGCCCTGGTCGTTGCATGGAACGATGACTCGGCCCACCTTGTGTCGAATCTGGATCAACAGCTCCGGCAGGAAGTGATCACTGTGACCATGCGTTAACACCACATAGTCGATGAAATCCGGAAGGTCCTCGAACGTCAGTGTAGCCTCGTCAGAATCGCGCTCGAATGCCACGACCGGGTCAAGGAGCACAGACACCTGCGACGTTTGAATCAGCACACAGGCATGCCCGAAATAGCGAATACGAATGTCTGTTCCCTGATAGTCCGGATCTCGTCTTGCCGGCGGCACGTCCGTGAAAAAGGAGCGAAACAGATCGCTGGTGTCGGCGAGCCCGAGGGCTTCGGCCACTTCAGTTTGCGAGCGCGGGGTCGTTCGCATGCTCGCCAGGCGATCAATGCCGCGATCATCAAACGGTAACTTCAGGAACAGACGTTGTTCTCCATCTGGAACAGGGTTGCCCATTGCAAACGGTCGCTTCGCGTCTGGTATCGCCTGCAGACAGAATTCCTGTCCCCATCGACTGTCGAGAACGGAACCGTACAACAAATCTTCGATCAGCCTGACGCGCGCGTGGTTGTTTACGTCATAGACGAGCTCCACTCGCCCTGCCAGATCTTCAGGAAGACTCCGCACGAATTCATCCAGAGTGTGTCCTTTAGCTGTTCTTTGCAATTGCTCGTTGAGTACGCGTAGCTGCGTGGCAAAAGAAATCGACTTCTCTGCCTTCTGGCGGAGTTCCTTCGCATGATTCGCAGCCCAGGAGATGTCTTCTTCTGTCAGTTCCAGGAACTGCCCGCCAAACATGGCTGGATCACGAGAAGCTGCGATGTGTATTGCAGGATTCTCCACGAACGAATCCAGTTTCTTCACAGCTCGAAAGGCCAGGTTCATCGCCAGAGATGCCGGCGCAATCAAATGTGCCGACGCAGGCCACCTGTATGTCAGGGGCTCGATTTTTGTCATCGGACTTAACCAGACTTCATCGTTCATTTGGTCTCCAGGAAATTTTCTATTTCCTCAGCTGAAAGGTGACTCAATTCCTCGGTCAGTCGCTCCACATCGGCGGGGTGAAAGCGATTTATCGTGATATCCAGAACGTGATCGGCAAAATCAAGGAAGGTTCTGGCGCTGAAGAGTGCAAGTACGGTGATGTCCACACCAAACTCCTGCTTTACCCGCGCCACCACCCGCACGGCTAACAACGAATGCCCGCCGAGCTCGAAGAAGTTGTCGTGCCGGCCCACGCGCTCGACCTTCAGCACCTCCTGCCAGATCTGCGCCAGCGCCTCCTCGGCTTCCCCTTGCGGCGCCTCATACTCTCCTCGGCTGTACGCCGCGCCTTCCGGTGCCGGCAGCCCCTTGCGATCCACCTTCCCGTTCGGCGTCAGCGGCAGCCCCGGTAGCTGCACCATCGCCGCCGGCACCATGTACTCCGGCAGCTTCTCTTTGATATGGGCGCGCAGCTCCTCGGTCGTGATCGTCTGCCCCTCCCGCAGCGCCACATACCCCACCAGGCGCTTCTCGGTGGGCGCCTGCTCACGCAACATCAACACCCCCTCCCGCACCGCCTCATGCTGCAGCAGCCGCGACTCGATCTCCCCGAGCTCGATCCGGAATCCGCGCAGCTTCACCTGCTGA
>Ga0190271_10000557_pt1 | contig 19055 bp, 15 predicted proteins | sample Popmic356T_FD_133747 | JGI IMG/M metagenome (GOLD analysis project Ga0190271, IMG submission 133747) | Populus adjacent soil microbial communities from riparian zone of Weber River, Utah, USA - 356 T | ecosystem: Environmental > Terrestrial > Soil > Riparian zone | place: USA: Utah | collected...
GATCGCTACAAGACGTCGTCCAAGATCGACCAGCGGCGCTGCCGCTCGACGGCGTCTCGGCCGAGGATCCAGTAGGCATACAGCTCCTCGAGCGTGCCGTCCTTGCGCTTGAGCTCGAGCCACTGATCGACGAACTTGCGCCACTCCTCGTCGCGAACCAGCGGATAGGCCAGCGGGATCCTCACGAGGCCCGGTTGCGGGACGACGACCGTGAATTCCGGGTGCAGCAGCGTCCACGCGGAGCCCCGCTCGGCCGCTGCGACGATCGCGTCCGCGTCAATGGTGCCTGCCGTCATCCGAGCCTCGAGGTCGGTCATGACCTCGATCTGTGCGCGCGGCAGCAGCCTACGCATCAGGTCCACGTAGTACGGCAAGTCCGGCGCAGCCAGTGTGAGGTCGGTGCGGCCGCGAAGTGCTTCCCAGGTCGCGAACTCGTCGCGCCGGTGATCCGGCACGATGAAGGCGAGCGTCTCATCGAGATACGACGCCGAGAACGGAATCGCCGCCGCGCGCTCCGCTGTAACCGCCACGCCGGCCATGACGATGTCCGCGCTGCGGGCCTCGATCGCGTCGACGATCCGCTCGCGATCGATCGGCACCAGCTCGAGGCGCACACGCAGGTCCCTCGCGAGAGTATGCGCGAGCTCCACGTCGTAGCCGACGAGGTTGCCCGCGTCGTTGAAGAAGGCAAAGGGTAGGGCCTCCGCGAAATAGCCGACTCGGAGCGCGCCGCGTGCACGAATGCGCTCGAGCGTCGTGCCTGCCTCGCTCGTCGGCGCCGCATCGAGCTCGCGCCGCACGACGGCGTCTGTGGACTGCGTTCGAAGCTCCATCGACAGCAGCACGCCGCGTTGCTCGTAGGTCGGGCGCAGTACTCGTTCGAACAACAAGCGGCTCCCGCCGAACACCAGTATCGCGAGCCCGGCGGTCACCGCCCCGTAGCGAGCGAGACGAGCAGCGTCGATGCGCAGCTTTCCGACCATCGCGACCGTTGCCAGCAGCGCCAGCGTCACGGTGTGGACGGCGGCGACGAGCGCGCCGAAGTGCGAGTTGATGACACCGGTCGCGAGGAAAAGCTGGAACGTGTCCGCGGGAACCCTGAACACGTCGAGCAGGAACGGCACCGCCACGTTCAAGCTGCCGAAGAAGCTCAGGACCCCGGTGGCTGCCAGCTGTGGATACTGCGCGACGTCGATCGGCGCTTCCGCGAACCAGCCCGCGAACAGCAGGAACGACAGCGACATCAACTTGCCGGTGGAAGGGAAGTTGAACGACGCCGACACGACGATGTCCGGCAACGTCCGGCGTCTCTCGTCGCCTATGTCGTGGCGTTCCAACAGGTCCTTCGTTGCCTCGATCAGCATTGGCAACACGATGAACAAGTCGCCGACCGCGAACGCCGTTACGAACGCGTCGCGGCAACGTATCAGCACTTCTCGAGCTTTGATGGGAGTCAGCGCCGCCACGAGACCGGGCAGCAGCCACAGAGACAGAAAGAGGGCCGCCGCGCCGTAGACGATGAGATAGACCTGCAGCCGGCCCAGCTGCGCGATATCGAAAGTGCCGGCGGAGTTCGCGCCGATGGCGAACAACCCGTACGGGGTGAGCCGCGTGATCATCTTGGAGGCCCGCGACAATAGAGTGGCGGCCGTCCCGAGCATGTCGAGCAACGGTGCCTTGTTGTCCATGCCCATCAACGCGATGCCGAGCAGCACCGAGAACAGCACGACGGCCGGCACGACGTTGTTGGCGAGCGAGTTGAACGGATTCGACGGTATGAAGAGGCCGATGAAGTCGAACGTCGCCGGCGGCTCGATCACCGTCGTGCTGAAGAAGCGCGCGCTCTCGACGGCCGGGAAAGCCAGTGGAAATAGGGCTGCGAGCAATAAGGCAATCGCCCACAAGCACAAGAGAATCGAGCCGGCGCGCACCGCCAGGACTCGCGCCTGGTGGTAGTCGAGCCGCCCTAGGCTCGCGACCAGCGACACGAACATGTACGGCAGCACCGTGATCTGGAGCAGCTTGACGAAGCCGGTTGCTGCAAACGCAAATACGGCGGCACGCTCGCCGAGGAACAGCCCGACCGCGATACCGGCTAGCAGCCCGACGAGAATCTGCTTGGAAAAGCTCACGAGTCGTCAGGAGCGGTCGGCGAGCGGCCGGCACTGGTCGACGACTTCGTCCTGACGCCGCTCTTCGGAGCCGATGATGTCGTAGAAGCTCGCGACATAACCCCGCACCTCGGAGCGCTGCTCGACGTCGAGCGCCGGCGATTGCTCGATCAGCGCGCCGATGGACTCTTGCTTCGCCTCGAATCGCTGGAACAACGCCGCCCAATCGAGGCCGGGATAGCAGAAACCGCGATACAGGCGCTGGGTGACGCGGCGGATTCGTAGCGTCGGCGGCGGAAGTGCATACGATGCGTTGACGATGCCGGAAAAGTCGAAGTCGTAGGGAACGGCGACGACCGCCCCATCCGCAGCCCGGAAATGGGCGACGTTGTGACCTCGCAGCAGGGACCAATCGGTGTTGCCGATCATGAACTCGAACAGGTCGAGCATTGCGAGCTCGCCGGCATCTGCGGTCCGAGGATCGAAGGTTTCCGTCGGCCAAAACGCGCCGCCGGTGCGCTCGGCGACCGAGTCGAAGTGTTCCGTGAAGAATGCGTAACGCTCGACGACGCGCGGGCGGCGGCCGGTGTTCTCATACGCCACCCGCGCAAGCCGCACGCGCATGCTCTTGTCGGTGAGCTCGTTGTAGATGTGATAGGCGAGCAGCTCTTTCAGCACGTACTGCTCTTGCGCCGCAGGGTGCTCCTTGCAGTGCGTCGTCAGCGGCAGCATGGCCTGTCCCGCGAATATCGTCCCTTCCGTGCCGTCGCCGAAAATCACGGAGAGCGGCGGCATCGAGCAGTTGGCGGCTACGTTGCGCCAGCGGCCGCGGGCGCGAATCCAAACGGGCAGCGCATGGTCCGCGCCGGCACTGTCGACGTAGCGGAGCGTGGCGGACGCGTCCGGGCAACCGACGTCGGAGCCTTCTCGGCACAGCGCGGCGAAGTCGAACGACAATTTGATCGCGAGCGGCTCGCCGTCGTCGAACAAACCCTGCGCCGCCAACGGCGCCGCAAGGACCAGCAACGCGAACAGCGTGCCCAGCGCGCGAAACAACCGGCCGCGGGCGCCGTACCCCCACCCCACCATGCTCCGACCCCCGGTGTCAGCAATCGCCGTGAAGCATTCAGAACGCAGCCTGGCTTCGTCAAGTGGTCGAACGGCGTACCTACGATCGGCTAGCGACTGAAGTGTTCCTCGAGCCGCCCGCTCGTTGCGAGGTCGCGATAGTAGCTATCCGGATCGCAGGGCGCTTGCTCCGTGAGCGCGAGGTTGTCGCCGCGCGCCGAGAAGCGATGGCGCACGAGAGGCGCGGTGTAAAACGGATCGTAGATCGTCATGGTGCGTTCGATCGAGAGCCGGTCGTCCGAGAATTCATAGCGCTCGACGATCCGTGTCCCGTCACCCGCCATCGGCAGCCCGGAGCCGTCGAGCCAACCGGCCGAGAGATGCGTCGTCTCGATCACGAGCGCGCCGCCCTCCCAGCGGCCGACGGAGAACCCCATCGGCGTCGCAGGCGTGTTGGCCGGCGGCGTGCGCCCATCCATCCAGATACGCCGCGGCGTGTTGTGCTCGAGGTAGACCTCGAGGTAATGACTGCCGGCGTCGACGATGTCCATGTTGTAGGGTGCGCCGAAAATTCGCGGCAGTCCCGGAGCGAGGCAGCGCATCGAAGGGTCGTGCCACGCTTGCGTCGACTCGAAGAGGCGCCGGCCGTCGGGCGTGAACGGTGTCGGCTTCGGCTCGAGATCGTCGACCGTCACTTGCCATTTGAAGTCGTTGCGCCACGGGCCCGTGATATCGATCGGATCGGCCCTGCGTTCGCCGTAGCCGTAATCCTTGTCGGCGGTCGCAACGATCGTATCGCGCGGCGTCGCGGGAGCGGCGCCTCGGGTCGGCACGACGCGGCCATCCGCTGTCACGATCTCGCGGATCTGGAGCTTCTTCGCACCGTTGCGGCCCAAGGCGCCCGAAGCGGTGACGCGATCGCCGACACGCAGCGAATTGGCGGTCCAGTTCTGCCGCAGGAGATTCGTGACGTTGCCGCCCTGAAGCTCCCAGTCCTCGCGCGCGCCGTCCGCGTTCGTCACTGTGAGCCGGTAGCGCACGTGTGGGTTCGTGAACCAGATCTGGGTGATCTCGCCTTCGAGCTCAGCGCGCTGCGAAGTGTCGAATTCCGCAGCGACCGAGTGATGCGCCGATGCCACTGGCGCGAAGACCAGTGCCAAGACTGCGGTGACTACCCTCACCTAGAACCGAGCCTGCAAAGCCGGAGCGGACGTTGTCGCAACCATACTCTCCTCCTCGTCAGCGGCTAGAGGTCTGCCCCTCGCGGCATTCTGCACCAGTCGTCCGACACAGCGCGACCTTCCCTGCCCCGAGCGTGCTCTCGTCAGCCGCGAGCCGCGCGTCAATTGTTCGGCGCGTTGTCCTCGACCCAGCGCAGCAACAACTGGTAGCGCGGGTCCGAGCTCACGAGGAACGCTCCACCTTCGTGCGGGCAGCTGTTCGGATCGCCCTTCACGAGCGGCTTGCAGAGCAGCAAGCTGCGCAGCGGCGTCGCGCTCTCGAGGCGCCGCGGCAAGACGTCGGTGGCATCCTCGTTGAGCTCGGTAACCACGAGGTCGACTGCGCCGAACAGTGTGAGGCCGCCCGCGGCGGCGCGATGGCAGCCGACGCAACCGGTCGCGCGCCACAGCGTGTCCACGCCGGTGGCGCCCCAGCCCGTCTGAATGGTACGCCGCAGCGAAATGTCCACGGCCACGACGTGCGCCTCCGACAGGCTCGACTCGTTGGCGCCGTCGACCGCGGTGACTCGGTACGTGTGCGTCGTGTTCGGGGTCACCGCCGTGTCGGTGTACAGCACAGCTGAGCCGGGCGCCGCCATGCTCGGCACGAAGGCGAGCAACGCGCCGTTGCGATACACGTTGTATCCCTGCACCTGCACATCGTCGCTGCTCGCGAGCCATTGGAGCTGCGCGCGCGAGACGCTCGCGCCGCCGGCTACGGTGCTCGCATCGACGGCGGTAAACGAGGTCGGGGCCGTCGGTCGAGCGACGGCCACAGCGTCGTTCAGCAGGATCGTAGCCGTAGCCTGCGCGGTTGCACCGAAGCCGTCGGCGATCCGGTAACCGAATGTGTCGCTGTCGGGCGTCGGCAGTGTTCCGGTGTACGAGTACGTGAACGAGCCGTTCGCGCCCAGCGTGACGGTTCCGCTGACCGGCGCGGCCACGAGCGTCGTGGTCAGCGTGTCGCGGTCGGCGTCGGAGTCCTGGTGCACGCCCGTGAGCACCGAGCCCTGCAGAACCGTGGACGACGTGACGTCGAGGCTGTAGAGGTCGCTCGCGGGAACCGGTGCGCGGTTCGGGATGGTCACGGTTTTTCTCGCGACGGATGGCGCGGCGGTCCCGTTGCCGACCGTGAGCGTGACCTCATACACGCCCGGCAGGTCGGCGATGAACGCCGATTGGCGCGCAGTCGGTTCCGAAAGCGTGGCGGCGCTGCCCGCCGGCGCAATCAGGGACCACGCGTAGGTGCTTGCGAACGCACTGTTGCCGCCGTCGATGTAAACCGTGTCGCCGCGGTTCGGCGCGAACTCGAGACCCACGATCTCGGCGAACGGCGCGCCGGGGCGGGCGTCCGGCGGCTCGGCGCGAAGGGCCGCCATGTGCTGCGCGAACACCTCGCCCGGCGGCAGGCCGCCGTCGAACGGTACCCAGAACCGATCCATCGTGAGCCGCGCGCCGGGCATTGTGCCGCCGCGGAACACCGTCGTGCGAATCAGGTCGCGCTGAAAGACGAGCTCTTGATACGTGTCGAACCGCAGCGGCCCGTCCGGCATGCTCGTGTGGCACATCCGACAATGCCGCGCGTAGACGGTGTGGTAGAGGTTCTCCGTCGTCGGGGGATTCGTGAGGAAGCCGCCGACGACGGCCGGCGAAGGATCGGGCACGACCTCGCCGTTGCGCCAGCCGGGAATGCTCGCGGAATCGTCGAATGCGTCGTTCACGAGCACGCCGTTCGCGTCGACGCCGCCGTACCAGCTCTCGACGAGGCGGCGCGCAGCGTCGTTGCGCGCCGTGTAGCTTCGATAGGCGGCTTGATTGAGCCTCTTGAGCTGGGCGAGCTGAGTCGCACGCGAGTGGTCGCCGTAGTCGCGCGCGAGCTCCGCTTGCAACGTCACGCCGTCGAATCCCGCGGGCGCCTGCGTGATGGCGGGATCCGTGTCGGCGAACAGCAGCGACCCGATGTCCCACGGCAGGAACGTGCCGGCAAGATCCCCGTCGGCGATCGTGACGCCGTCGCGGTTGCGGGTCGGCCAGGCATAGCAGATCGCGTCGTTCGGATCGCCGCAGGTCGTGTCGAAAATGAGCTCCGAGACGCCCGGTGGCCGCTGCCCGCCGTGGCAGACGACGCAGTTGCCGGGCGCGAAGCGCTCACCGCGACCGTCGAAGTCGAAGCTCGCGACGCGCGGAGCGTCACCGCTGCCGTCTTCGACGAACGTGAAAAACTTCACGAACTTCGGCGTTGACGCCGTATGGCTCGCGTGCGGGCTGTACTCGGTGACCACCGTCGCGAAAGAGTCGAGCTGGCGGATCGCACCCTCGAGCGTGCCGTAGTTCTTGACGAACGAGAACACGTTGCCGAGCGGGTCCGTCCGCGTGTACATCTGCCGGCCGAACCCCAAGTCGAAGTTGTTGACGTAGACGGCGTGTGCGAACTCGCCGGTGCCGGCGACGGCTTCCGGCAGCAACTTGCCGTCGGAGCCTGTGAAGCCGGCCTGACGGAGCCAAGCGTTCAGCGACGTCCGCGTGCCGGTCGGATCGACCGTCCGATAGTAGACTTCGGACGTGAGCGCGGCCTCGCGGCCCTCGATCGCAGCGAGCAAGGTGTCGAGCGGAACGAACCCCGCCGTCGGCAATCCCACGCCGCTGTTCGCGATGCTGCTGGCCGCGGCCGAACCTTGCGCGGGCAGCGGGATCGGCGCGTACACGAGGGCGGGGAAGACGAGCGTCGCGTCCTGCTGTTTCGTGGGAGCGCTCAAGCGGAGAGCCAAGACGATCCGCGCGTCGTGGGCTGCAAACGAGTCGAGCATCCGCACGCGCTGGCGCGCGTCGACGAACCGCTGGTTGAACTCTTGGAGATCGAGGCGCGGTACTCGCAGCATGAAGCGGGAGTTCCACCAGCGCGTTACGCGAACCGAATCCGGTTCGTTCGGGGCAGTGACACCGGCCGGCCATTCGCCCACGACCCCGGTGCCCCCGCCTGGCAGCGGCCCCGGTGTCAGATTCTCGAGCCATTCGACGAGGCAACCGCTGGTCGTGGATCGCGGGACCCCTCCGGCGAACTCTGCGGAATCGAAGCTGCAATCGGCCTTCGGCGCTTCACGCGGCGGATAGACGAGGTAGGCTTCGGCGGACAGCGTGAACGGATGCGGCACGACACCCGTGGTGGCGCCGCCTGCGAGCGCAGCGACGACCTCGAACGTGTCGAACGACGCGCCGCGTGCCACGTCGAACGACAAAAACTTGTCGGAGTCCCGCGCCGGCACCACGGTCACGTCCGCCGTGGCGTGCCCGAAGCTGCCGGTCGAGTCCTCCACGGTGAGCTCGAACGCCATCGCGGTCGGTGAATCGACGGGTGGTGCGGTGAACTTGATCGTGGTGCTGTTAGTCTCGAGCAGGCGCACGGGCGGACCAGACGTCTGCCGCCAGCTCCACGCGATCAGCGGGCCGTCGCTGTCCTCACTGCGTTTGCCTGTGAGCAGCACGTCGGCGCCCTCGCGGAACGTGCGTGTCGTGCCGCCGTTGAGCACCTCTACGCGTGCAGTCGGCGCCTGTAACGTGTGCGCACCGACGTCGCTACCGCCCGAGCCGCTGCTGCAACCCTGAAGCACGAAGCCGAGCGCCAGTAGCGACGACGCGAGCGTCGCGCCGTTCCCAAGATTTGATGCGGGGACTTTAGAACTCATAGCGAAAGCCGCCTGTCGCGACGTTGTCCTCGTAGTGCAAGAGATTGCGGATGCCTTTGATCTGCAGGAACGCGGACAATCCCCCGACGATCGCCCCGCCGGCCTCGCGCTGCCGTCCGCCGCGCAGCACGATCGAGAAGCCTGCGCTTGCGACCGAGTACGCTTCGTCCGGGGCGTCGGTCGGCACGACGAACGTCGTCGTCCCGAGGATGTCGGCGATGGCCGCGTAGCCGGCCGTGATCGTGCGCGCATCGTCGGCGAGCTCGCGATGAGCCTCGAGCGTCAAGTAGGGCACGATCACGCCGAAGCGCGGTGTGACCACGTATTGGAAGCGCAGACCGAGCGTCGAGTCCAAGCTGTCGAATCTCTGTTCCGAGATCGAGAGGTCGAAGCGCTTGCTCACGCTGTCGTTGCTCAGCAGGTTGATACTGCGCTCCTCGGCGAACGCGTTGACGGTCGCGTCGAGATACTCGATGTTAACGAATGGCTCGAACGTGAGCTTCCGGGATCCGAACGCGTAGCCGAAATTGAACGTCGCCACGTTGACGTCCGTTTCCGGGTGGCTGTTCGCGAGCGAGTTCGCGCTCTCGAGCTCCGGATTGAACGACGGGTACTTGATGTTGCGGGCGATGTCGTAGCGGAGCGACTGCGCGCCGAGCGAGCCGCTCAGGTTCACGCGCTCGCCCTGGTAGAGCGCGAACAAGATCACGCTCGTGCTCTCGGCATCGATGTTGCCGTCGACGACGCTGATGTCGCTCGCGGCCTCGTCGAAGTCGATAGTCTGCTGGCTGAGGCCGAGGATACCGCCGAGCACCATGTTGCTCGGCAGTCGATAATCCACGCCGAGCGTGAGCTCGGACCCGTCGAAGTCGAAGGCGTCCTCGAGCGGCGTCGGCTCCTTGCTGCCGTAGCCGAACGAGCCGTTCAAGAACCCGCCCCAGCGGCCGTAAGTCTCGCCGGCCGGCTCGTCGCCGGCCGCGCCCGCCCCGGGCGCGCCCTGGATGCTCGCGAGCAACCGATCGCGCTTCGGGTCGACGCGGTAGAGATTCGCGACGCCGAAGCCGCGCGCGCCGAATCGCAACGCGTTCAGTCGTGCCGCAAGATTCGACAGTTGCCCGTTCGAGAACTCCGTCGCCATCGAGCCTTGCGCGGCGAGCTCTTCCGCGGCGGTCCAGCGCAACGCGCGCCCCAGCCCTTCGAGGGTCTGCCCGAGGCTCGCGATCGTTGCGCCGCTACCGCGGATCTCGTTCGCGGTGTGTACGAGCTCGCGCGCGTTCAAGTAGACGAAGAAACGGCTCTCGTCGCTGCAGGTCGTGCCCACCGGGGGCGCGCCCGGCTCGGGCACCGTGTCGAAAACGCCGCCCGGGTTGCAGCTCGCATCGAGCGCATCGAACACTTGCTGGTTAGCCTGCGCCGCGGCCTGTTCGATGTCGTTCGCGTAGACCAGACCGACGAGACCGGGGCCCGGGTCGGCCGTCTGAGCGGTAGCGGCGGTCGGAGCCAACGTCGCGACGAAGGCGAGCGCGAGCCACGCGCGAAGCGGATCGAAAGAGCGGGGGGAAATCGTCCTGGCCATCGGTGTCGCTCGGTCAGCCTCCGGTTGGAACGAAGAAGAAGTCGCCGACCTCGTGACCGGCGTCCTTGAGGGCCTTGAGCTCGGGATCGTGCGGCGCTTGCACGGCGGCGGCGCCTCGCACGAGGTTCCTGATCCGCAGAAAGAGCTCCGGCGCCGTGAGCACCTGGTCGTTCGTCTCGAGCGTCTCGAGCAGCGCTCGCGCGAAGATCGAGTGCATCTGCTCCGCTTCGTCGACAATCGGGTCGTCGCCGCCGGACGAGATCACGAGCCGCGAGCGCTTCGGCATCTTCCACCGGATGTACTCGTCCGAGTAGTTGCCCTCGCCGACCATCACGTAGCCCGGGTCGTCGCCGAGCAATCCCGCGTAGCACGAGTCCGCAATCACGAGCACGCGCTGCGCGTCGATCCGGCCGAGATGCCGGCTCACGAAATCGTTCGGCACCCACAACGTATCGTCCGGCGACGGCTCGGCGTTCGTCGGCAGCCAATAGCCGACTTGCCGGCCTCCGCTCATGAGGCGGCTGCCGTGACCGGAGAAATAGATGAGGAGATTGTCGTTGTCTCCCAACGTCTCGTTCAGCTGATTGATCGCGCGCATGACGGTGAGCTGATCCGGGTCCGCGAGGCTGATCACACTGAACCCGTAGCGGTCGCGAAGGATCCCGGCGATGCGGCCGACGTCGTTGGCCGGAGAGGCGAGGTCGTCGAGGAGCTCGTAACTTTGCACGCCGATCAGCAGCGCGTAGAACCGCCCGAACTCGCTGCTCCGATACGTCACTTGCTCCGGTTCCTCGAACGTGATCACGCCGGTCGGCGCCGCCGGTGCCGGAGCCGTGACGGCGCCTGCGATTGCGTCTAGCGCCTGCTGAACCGCGCGGCGGCCGACTTCGACCTGCTCGACCAGCGAGCGCACGGACGCGAGCTCTGCGCGCACATCCGCGTCCTCGCTCGCCTGCGCAAGCCGGCCGTTCAACTCGTCGACCTGCCGCTGCAAGATCGCGAGCTGCCGGTCGCGCTCCTCGATCTGCCTCAGCAGCTCGGCTCGTTGCTCTTGTTGCTCTGCCGCGGCCGCCGATCGGAAGATCAAGCTGTCGGCGCCGAGCCCGGACGCCTGCCGGTACCAGTTCAACGCCTCGAGCTTGTCGGCAGCGACACCGAGCCCTTGCTCGTACAGCGAGCCGAGATTGAATTGCGCGCGCGTGTTGCCTTGCTCGGCAGCTCGCCGGTACCAGTCCGCGGCCGCGGCGTAGTTCGATTCGCCTCCGGCTCCGCGTTCGTAGATCTCGCCGACGAGCATTTGCGCCTCGGCTTCGCCTTGCTCCGCGGCCGGGAGCCAGACGGCGAGCGCCGAGCGATAGTCTGCGCGGTCGTACGCGAGGTACTCGCCCCCGCGTGCGGCGCAGTCCGTGGCGGTCGTCCGCGTCGGACGGCGCGGCGTGAGATACGTGCGGCCGCCGACGGTGCGCACCTGGCCCGGAAGCAGGCAATCGACGACTTGCAGCGCCTGCACTGCCGCGGACGGTGCGGCCCCGGGTTCTTGCGCGGCGGCCGGTGCCGTCGCGCCCACGAGCACCGCCACGAGCTTGGGACCGAAGCCGCCGATTCGCCGTGTCGCCATGCTCATCTCGCTCGCTCCGTCGCTTGCGCCTGGCAACCCGCGACGATCGCCGCGCACTCCGTTTGTCCGAGCAAGCGCTCGCAGGTTGTTGCCACCGCCGGATAACGGCTCAAATAGTCGTTGCAGTAGAGCAAGCCGAAGACCTGGGTGCGGCCGACGGCGTCGGCATCCTGCAACGACGCGAGGAAGCGATCCGCGACGGTCTCGAGCCCCTGCACGGCGCGCGGGTTGTTCGGGTGTAGGTCGTAGGCGTTCGAGAAATACACCAACGCTTCGTTGATGCCCGCGGTGCCGAAAGACAGCGCGGTTTGTCCCTCGGTCACGGCGCGCTCGAACTGCGCGCGCACCTCGGGCGCGAGCGCCTCGAATGGGATCGCCGGGCCGCCGTCTGGTCCCCAGAAGAGCAGTGCCGCGATCGCGATTGCGGCCGCGGCGGTAGCGAGCGCGGTCCTTTTGATCCTGCTCGCTCTGTCGAACTCCCGCAGGAACTCGCCCGCATTCTTGTGGCGAGCGACCTTCGCGACTCCGAACGCGCGCAGCAGCGCTTTTCGCTGGAGCCGCGAGAGAGCGGGCAACGCGGTGTTCTTCACGGTCTCGAGACCGGCGGCGTCCGGACGCTCGTAGTCGAACGGGTGGCGACCGGTCAGGAGCTCGAACGCCACGATCGCGAGGGCGAACACGTCGTCGGAAGGCGTCGGCTCCTTGCCGTCGAATACCTCGGGGCTCGCGTACGCCGGTGTCATGCCGCCGAGCGCGGGCGACTCGAGCACCGAGCCGCCCTCGGGCGCCGCCGCCGTCGGGGTCGCGCGCGCGAGCCCGAAATCGAGGACTTTGATCTGCTTCTTGCGTGTGAGGAAGACGTTCCCGGGCTTGAAGTCGGCGTGCACGATCTCGTTGTCGTGCGCGTACGCGAGCGCCTTCGCCATGCTGCGGATCATCGGGATGGCTTCGCTCGCAGGGAGGCCCGCGTTGTTTTCCTCCACGAGCGTGCGCAGTGACTTGCCGTCGAGCAACTCCATCGTCATGTAGACGATCGAGCCGTCGCGGTCGAAGGTGTGCACGTTGATGATGTTCTCGTGCGCGAGCAGCTGCGCCTTGCGAGTCTCGCGTTGCAGAGCGATCAACGCGCTCGGGTGGCTCTTCAGGTTCGAATTCAGAATCTTGATCGCAACGTAGGGATCGCGATCCTGCATTTCCTTGTGCAGCCGATCGACAGCGCGATACACGACGCCCATGCCGCCTTCGCCGATCATCGATTCGAGCTCGAACCGGCCGCGCACGACGCTGCCGATGTCGACGGACGTTCGTTCGGCAGCACGCTCGGCGGAGCCGGCGCGCACGGCGACGCTGGTCACGTCGTCGCTGGCCACGGCTCGGATCCCGGCTTGATCTCCGGAGGCTCGGGCTTCATAGGATTCTTTTTATTGCCCACCATCAGTATAGCTAGTGCCGCGTTGACGCCGTCTATCTCACAGATCCACAATGGCTCCACTGGAGCCATTTCGGAGCCGTTCGTGGCAGTGAACCTGTCGGTCAAGAACGTACCGGTCGAGCTTGCCGAGCTCCTGAAGCGGCGAGCTGCGAACAACCGCCGTTCGCTGCAACGAGAGCTACTCAGCATCCTCGAAGCCGCGGTCGGCCGCGGCCCAACGCCGCGCGAAGCGGCGGCGACGCGCGACGTCATCACCGTCAACGGGCTTGCCGAGGTCTCGCGGAAGCTATTTCCGCAGGGCACCGAAAGCTCGGTCGCCTATATCCGGCGAATGCGCGACAGTCGCTGACGTATGTGCTCAGCCACGACACGTGATCTTGGCTACCGATTGCACGTAGCCGAACCCAAGGCGGCCTACGTCAATCGACCACCGCTCGTCATGGATGCGAGCGTCATCGCCGCGGCACTATTCGGCGAGGGTGGCCGAGCCGAGGTTATCGCGCTGTTGCATGGTCGCGCGCTGCACGCTCCCCACTTGCTCGATCACGAGATCGCCAGCGTGGGATTGCACAAACTCCGGCGCGAAAAACTGGCAAGTGGCGTCATCGCCGCGGCGCTACAGGCGTACGCCCGGCTGCCGATCGAGCGGCATGCCGTCGATGTCGGAGCGCTGGTAGTAATTGCAGAGCGTTACGACCTCACGGCCTACGACGCGGCCTACATCTATGTGGCCGAGCAACTTGCGGCTCCGCTCGCGACGCTCGACGACAAGCTCGCCGCCGCCGCACACGCCTACTTGGTTGCGGATCGGCAGGTGCACGAGCCCGCCCGTTCCGTCGGCCACCCGCTCAACACCGACTGAACAAACGACGCGTGGTCGTGTCGATCGCGCCAATGTCACGTTTCGCGAATTCCGCCTGCGCCGCCCTGCTTGCGGCGGCCCAAGGCCCGGCGTAGATTCGATCGGCAACAACGATCGCATGCCCCAGGCGTGCAAATAACAAAGTAGGCGCACGATGCGCCGCCCCTCGTCGAATCCAATGAAAGGAAGAAACATGCGCTACAGGAATGCCCTCGGCAAAGTCGTCCTCGGGATGTCGTTCGCGCTCGCACTCGGAGCTCCGATCGCGGCCAACGCGGACGTCATCGCGCTGCAGCTGCCCAACATTCCGGGCGACGCGAAATTCGCCGCGAACAACGGTCTACCGCTCGATTCGATCCGTGTCCTCACGGTCGGCAATTCAGTCGAGAATGTGACGGGCATCTGCCCCGGGGGCGGCGGCTGCGCCGGCAAGGCGATTTTCAGCGACTTGTCGCTGGTCAAGAAGTTCGGTGAATCGAGCGCGCCGATCTTCCTGCTCGTCGCGCAGGGGAGGCACCTGCAGACGGCGACGGTCAGCTTCTATCGAATGAAGCAGAACGTGCTGAGTAAGTACTACACGATCACGCTGCAGGACGTGACCGTCGCGTCGCAGGCGTGGGTCGGCAACTCCAACGGCGTCGACGCGGCCGATGCCGAGAGCATCAAGCTGACGTACGCGAAAATCACACTGCTCGACAACGAAACTGGCTCGACCGTGTGCTACGACGTTGCGCGAAACCTCGGGTGTTAGCCAAGGCAACCTAGCCGCGTCGTAGCGGCGGGACGAGCTTCGCCCGAGCGGGCGCTACAGGTCGGCGAGATTGATCTCGTGGATGCCGCACTCGCGCTTCAAGCCGTTAAAGCGCGTCTCTTCGAGCGTCGCGACTTCGTGCAGCGCCTTCGTGCTGTGGTGGTCGCCGATCGAGACGTACCCTTTCTCCCAGAGCGGGTGATAGGGCAGGTTGTGCTTCGTGAGGTAGCGGTGCACGTCGCGGTCGGTCCACTCCGCGATGGGGTGCACTTTCCAGCGGCCGCCGGCCCACTCGAGATACGGGGTCTCTTTGCGGCTCTCGGCTTGATTGCGGCGGATGCCGGCGAACCAGGTGCTGACGTCGAGCTCGCGCAAGGCGCGGCGCATCGGCTCCACCTTGTTCTCCTGATTGTAGGCAGAGAGCCCTTCGAGCCCTTGGTTCCAACGCTGACCGTGCCGCGCTTCCTGCCACGCAGGCGAGCGCGGCGCGCGGTAAACCTTGAGGTTCAGCTTCATGCGAGCCGTGAGCTCGTCGATGAAGCGGTACGTTTCAGGGAAGAGATAGCCGGTATCGACGAGCAGCACCGGAATGTTCGGGCTCACTTGCGTGACGAGATGCAGCGAGACGGCGGCTTGCGCGCCGAAGCTCGAGGTCAACACGTGATGGCCGGGTAGGTTCTCGAGCGCCCACTCGACGCGCTGGTCCGCTTTCAGCGCGGCGAACTTGCGGTTGCAATGCTCGAGCGCATGCTCGCGGCTCGTTTCCTCGTCGTACGCTTTGGCGTCGGCGGCCGTCGTGGCAGGCTCGGCCACGGCTAGCGCAATGTCTTGTAGTGCTGCGTTCATAAGGCGGACCCCAAACCGCCAAAGCCGCGCAAATGCTCGGGTTTGACTGGTTTCAAGTGGCTAAGGTAAGTCGGCGCAGCTAGGCAATAGAACGGTTAACTTCTTCTACCGCTATGCCCAAAACGCATAAAGCGTGGCGAGCTTGGAAGCTAGGGGCGGCGCGGCTTCCAGGGCATTGGCTCATGGCCGTGCCCGGCTACCGAGCCCAGTTTTCGACGCGTAGTCCCGGCACGCGCCGAAACTCGCGCTCGTTGTTGGTGACGAGAGTGAGATCGTCGGCGAGCGCGTGCGCTGCAATCCACAAATCATTCGAGCCGATAGGTTGACCCGAGCGCTGTAGCTCGGCCCTGACCTCGGCGTAGCGGCGCGCCGCTTCGAGCGGTAAGGGCAAAACTTGAAGTGTGTCGAGCAGGGCGGCGAGGTGCGCTGCCGCCTCATCGCGACGAACGCTCACGACCGCGCCGAAGGTGAGCTCCCCGTACGCCACCACGGAAATAGCCGAGGTTGCAGCTCGCTGGTCCAGCCGACGAAGCAAGAGCGGCGATCGTCGTTTCATGGCGTAGATGCAAATGTCGCTATCGAGCAGAAATCTGACGGCCACTCAGAAGCTCTCGATGGGCTCGGGAGGCGAGTCCGGAATCTCATCCGGAAACGCGTCGTCCGCGAGCGGGGGAAGGTCGGCCAGCAGCTCGCTTAGCTTCGCCTGCCGTTCCCGAAGCACGATGTCGTTACCCCGGCGGAACACTTGAACCTGCTTGCTGCGAAGCCTGAACTGCTTCGGCAGCCGCACGGCTTGGCTATTCCCCGACTGAAATACGCGGGCAATCGCCGGCGCATGCACGTACGGAGGCGGCGGCGGTTCGCCGACAACGCCCTTGGATCGTCGGGGGCGGGTTTGCTTACGCGGCCTCGTCATCTTCTAAAGTATATACACGAGCGTATATACGAGACAACGATCGCGGCAGCTTCGCGCGCTTGCTGGCCGCGGGCTCTTCAGGCGTTCTCGAGGACTTCGGCGGCGGCCTCTTCGGCCGATTCCATCGCGCCCTCCATGCCGCGGCTCGCTGTCGCCAAATGTTCGCCGCAGAAGTGCAATCGGCCGTGCGGCTGCGCAAGCACGGCCGCGAAACGCGTGACTTCGCCCGGCCGAAAGTAAGCCCACGCCCCGCCGGCATTCGGATCGCCGCCCCACGAGTGCATGCCGATGAGCTCGAGCTGGCCCTTCGCGGCAGGGCGCAAGGTCTCGATCGCCGAAATCACGGCGCGCCCCGCGTCGCCGGCCGAAAGCCGGTCGAGCGCTGCGGCATTGTCGCCGGTGATCCAGGCGGTGAAGCTCGTCACTTCGGTCGGGTCGTCGCTCTTGCGTGCGGCCGCGAGCATGCCGGCGCGCGTGTCCGTGAACAAGCTCGCAGCGTAACCGTCTTGCTCCCAGAACCGGTTGCGCGGCGCGAGATAGACCTGCGTCAACGGCTGCGACGGCAATGTCGCAATCGCGTCGGCTTGCAGTGCCGGAAGCTTCGGCTCGACGGCGATGCGGCGCAGGACGGGAGGCGGCACGGCCGCGATGACGTGGCCGGCGCTGAAGTGGCGGCCGTTCGCGCAAGTTACGACGGCGCGGTCGTTCTCGAGCGCAATGCCGGTCACGGCATGGTCGAGCTCGACGCCGTTCGCGAGCGCCGCCGCCATCGCTTCCGGTAGCCGCTGCACGCCGTCGCGTGCCGTGAACCCGAGGCTCTCGGAGGGCGCCAACGCGCGCTGCTCTCTCGAGAATGCGCCGCGAAACAGTAGCAGTAGCGCCGAGACGTCGTGCGCGTCTCGGCCGAAGCTCACGTTGAGCCCGTAGGCGAGCGCGATCGCGCGCTCGCTCAAGCCACAGCTCCGCAACCACTCGTGCGCCGAGACGTCGAGCGCCGCGTGCTTCGCGTCGAGCCAGTCGCTCGGGGTCTCCAGCGGGTTGTCGCGCATCGTCAGCACGCGGTGGTAGCTCCACGGCATGTGCTGTTTGTCTTGCTGCGGAAAATCGTTGGCGGGATGCGTCGGCCACTCATCTTGTCGAATGAGCTCGCCATCGAGCGCCAGGTCCTGCTCGCGAAAGAACTCGAGGATCGGCGTCACGTCGACGAGCTCGACGCCGTGCCGCTGCGCGGCGCCGATGACGCGCGTGTAGCCGCCGCCGATGTAGGTGCCGCCTGCTTCCGCGGTGCCTCCCGGCTGCCGCATCGAGTGAATGCGGCCGCCGACGCGCCGCTGCGCCTCGAGCACGAGCACTCGCAGGCCGACGGTCTCGAGGGTCGCCGCGGCGTGCAGGCCCGCGAGGCCCGCGCCGATGACGACGACGTCGAAATCGGTGCTGGTCAACGAGTGGGATCCGCCGCGAGCGAGGGATCGTCGACGCCGCAGAGCGCAGGTTTCAGCGTCCCCGGCCGGCCCGGCAGGCAGCAGTCGGGCCGGCAGCGGTCGTGGCTCGGACCGAGCGAACCGAGCGCTCGCCGCGGTGCGTCGGGCGAGAGCCGCTCGACGATGAGCTCGCGCACCATGGCGACGTACGCGGGATGAGTGCCGACGGTCGCGGCCCGCACCATGGTAAGCCCAAGCTCGCGCGCCACGGCGGCTGCGTCGACGTCGAGGTCCATGATGACTTCCATGTGATCGCAGACGAAGCCGATCGGCGCGACGACGACGGACTTGATGCCCTCGGCCTCGGCCTCGCGCAACGCGTCGCGGACGTCGGGGCCGAGCCACGACTCGCGGCCGTACGACGCATTGTTGCTCTGATAGACGAGCCGCCAGCGTTGATGCTCGAGCTCGTCGCCGACGAGCTGGCAGCTCGCCGCGAGCTGCGCCTCGTAGTCGCAGCCGTGCGCCATTGCCAGCGGCAAGCTGTGCGCCGTGAACAGGACGAGCGCGTGCCGGCGCTTAGAGGCCGGCAGCGTCTCGAGCGCGTCGCTGACGCGGGCGCTGGTCGCTTCGATGAACGCCGGGTGGTTGTAGGGGACCCGCAGTTTGTCGAAGCGCGGCGCGTTCGGCACGCTGCTCGCCGCTTCGAAAAGATCCTCGCGATAACGGCGGCAGCCGCTGTACGAGCTGAACGAGCTCGTGACGAATGCGAGCGCGCGGCGCACGCCGGCGTGCGCCATCTGCGCGACGGTGTCCGCGAGCAACGGGTGCCAGTTGCGGTTGCCCCAGTAGATCGGCAGCGCGGGGCCGTGGGCGTCGAGCTCGAGCTGGAGCGCCTTGATGAAGGCGCGCGTGTGAGCGTTGATCGGGCTCACGCCGCCGACGTGCTCGTAGCGCTTCGCGATCTGCGCTTTCGTTTCGGGCGGCACGCGCAAGCCGCGGAAGACATTGTCGAGAAACGAGCCGACGTCGGCCGGGCCTTCGGGGCCGCCGAACGATACGACGAGCAGGGCGTCGTAGTCGTGGTTGGTGGTCACGGCTTCGCCTGCCACACGGCCTTGCCGACGAAGAACGGCCCCAAGCTGTCGAGGTACTGTGCCGTCTGCTCGGTCTTGCGCATTTCCTGCACGACGGCGGACAACGGGTGCAGATTCGGGCCGAGCAGCCCGACGATGAAGTCGTTGTCGTTCTTATCGAGACCGTGGCAGGCGAGGCGCACGTCGGCGGCATGCCCGCCGGCGCCGTAGCGTTTCGCGAGCGAGCCGTGCTCGGCGAGGATGCGCCGCTGATGATCGGCCGGCAGCGTCTGGAACTTCTTCGAGCGCTGCAGCGGATACCACACCCCCCAGCGATTCGCCGGGCTCAGCAGCTTCGAGCGCGGCTTCGTGAACAGCGTGTCCTCGAGATCGGGCTCGTAGCCGATCGAGTACGTCCGCCCCAGCATGTCGAACTCGGGCTTGTGCGCGAACGCGGCGAACGGCTTGCGGTTCA
>Ga0190271_10000558_pt1 | contig 19053 bp, 17 predicted proteins | sample Popmic356T_FD_133747 | JGI IMG/M metagenome (GOLD analysis project Ga0190271, IMG submission 133747) | Populus adjacent soil microbial communities from riparian zone of Weber River, Utah, USA - 356 T | ecosystem: Environmental > Terrestrial > Soil > Riparian zone | place: USA: Utah | collected...
ATCGACCTGATCGCGACCGCCGAGGAGCCCACCGCCCTCGCCGAGCACCTCGCCTCCCACGCCCTGATCGCCGCCGCCGGCAACCCCAGCGCCAACGGCGTCCGCGCCCAGACCCACAACGGCATCTCGGTCGACCTGCGGATCGTCGCCCCGGCCGCCTTCGGCAACCTCCTGCAGCACTTCACCGGCTCCCAGGCCCACAACGTGGCGCTGCGCGAAGAAGCGGTCGGCCGCGGCCTCTCCGTCTCCGAGCACGGCATCGCCGAGACCGAGAGCGGCGAGGTCGAGCTCTGTGCCGACGAGGCCGCCGTCTACGAGCGCCTCGGCTACGCCTACGTCGAGCCGGAGCTGCGCGAGAACCGCGGCGAGCTGAAGGCGGCGCGCGAGGGGAAGCTGCCGGACCTGATCGAGCTCGCCGACCTGAAGGGCGACCTGCACTCCCACACGACCCTCTCCGACGGCCGCAACACGCTCGAGGAGATGGCCGAGGCGGCCCAGGAGCGCGGCTACGCCTACCTGGCGATCACCGACCACTCGGCCAGCCACGGCTTCGGCGACCACGTCACCGCCGAGCGGCTCTGGGAACGGATCGAGGAGGTCCGCGAGTGGAACAAGGGGAAACGCGGCTTCCGCCTGCTGGCCGGCTCGGAGATCAACATCGGCCTCGATGGCAGCCTCGACTACCCCGACGACCTGGTCGAGGCGCTCGACTGGGTCGTCGCCAGCGTCCACACCTCCTTCTCGATCTCCGAAAAGGAGATGACGGGACGGGTGCTGGAGGCGATCGAGAATCCCGAGGTGAACTGCATCGGCCACCTGACCGGGCGGCTGATCGGCCGCCGCGAGCCCTACGGGATCGACGTCGAGGCGGTCGCCGCGGCGGCGGCCCGGACCGGCACGGCGATCGAGATCAACGGCAACCCGAACCGCCGCGACCTCTCCGAGCACCACGCCCGCCTCGCCGCCGACGCCGGCGTCGCGATCGTCCTCAACACCGACGCCCATGGCGTCGACACGCTCGACAACATGGCCTACGCCGTGGCGACCGCCCGCCGCGCCTGGCTGACCGCGGCGGACGTCGCCAACACCCGCGGCTGGCGCGAGTTCTCGAAGCTCCTCAAGCGCGCCTAGCCGGGCTCAGGCGGGGCCGTCGCCTTTGCCGTGGCCTTTCTTTTTCCCTTTGCCTTTTTTGGCGCCGCACTTTTTCCCTTTGCCGGCTTTGCCTTTGCCTTTGGCGCCGCTGGCCTTCGCCCCTTTGCCTTTCCCTTTTTTGCCTTTGGCTTTCCTTTTCGGGCAGGGCGGGGCCTGTTTGGCGAGCCCGGGAGCGGTCGGCGTCGCCGCTGGCGAGGTGGGCGCCGGCTGCGGTTGCGTCTGCGGCAGCGGCGGGTTGAACTCCCAGCTGAGCAGGTCGTGGACGGCGTTGTGGGACCCGGTCGCGGCGGTGAAGCCGGCGTAGGCGACGCCGCCGAGGGGCGCCATCGAGACCGGCGAGTCGAGCACCGGCGTCGCCGGCTTCGTCGCCGAGGAGCTCACGTACACCTTCAGCTGCTGGCTGCCCGCGTCGTACTCGACCCAGCCGTAGACCGGAGCCCCGTAGAGCGGCACCGGCAGCGTCGCCGAGCAGGGCGCGATCGGGCCGCCGAAGCTGGCGCACTGCAGGTGGCTGAGCGTGTTGCCTTCGATGTTGATCCCGACGTGGTCCGCGGCCGGGTCGCCGGCGTTGACGTAGGTGTCGAACTCGACCGCGACGCTGGGAGCGATGCCGCCGTACCCCAGCGAGCCGCCGAGTCCTTCGCCGGCGGTCGGCCCTTTGCTCTGCAGCAGGAAGGACATCCCGTCGGCCGGTTTGAGGGTGCCGACGATGCAGCAGGTCGAGTCGTGCATCGAGATCGCGAAGCTGGTCTGGAAGGACTGCTGAGGGTCGATCGGCTCGGTGCGGAAGACTCGCCCTGCCTTCTGCGGTTCGGCCGGGGTCAGCCGCAGCAGGTTGCCGTCCTGGATCGTCGTGCCCGACAGCGTCAACCCGGCGGTGTCGGCGAAACTCGGATAGCTGAAGCTGGCTGCCCCGGCGGGTGCCGCCAGGACCAGGGCTACGAGCAGTCCCAGCACGGGACCGGCGAATCGGCGCAACATGAGGCTCCCCCCTCTAGGCGAATATTGGATGGGAAGCCTAAACCGGCCCTGTGCCTGCGGTCTAGGCCGAGGCGCGCAACCGGTCGCTGCGCAGGCCCGGCGTCCGCACCAGCTCGATCGGCCGCAGGGCCGAGTTCGGGACGACGTAGAACTTGGTCCCGTCGCGCTGCTCGATCGCCAGCACCGCCGCCTCGCGGGTGTGCCAGGCGAGCGAGACGATCAGCGCGTAGCCGGCGCCGATCGCGGCGACCCCGGGGAAGAAGAGGCCGAGGACGCCGGCCGCGATCGCCGTCACCCCGATCGGCCAGAGCCGCGCCACCGCGATCCGGGCCGGGGTCTCGGGGGGCAGCGAGGTGGCGGTGCGGGCCCGGGCCAGGGCGTCGCGCATGTCGTCGGCGGCCCGCGAGGGGCGGCCCAGGTAGAACCCGATCGCCACCGAGACCGCCCACCAGACGGCGGCGACGATCACCGTCCGGGAGTCGCCGTCGCGGCTGGCGGCGAGCGCCGTGATCGCGCCGAGTGCGGTCGCCTCGGCGCCGGTGATGAGGACGGTGACGCGCAGCAGGTCCGTGTAGGGCACGGCGCTACTCCGCCAGCCACTGGAGGATTCGCAGCCACCCCTCCGGCCCGTCCACGGTCAGGTCCGACTCCTCGGCCAGCTGCGGTGGCGCCTCGGCGGAGAGGACGCCGACGCAGACCGCCGCGGTCAGCTGGCCACCCTCGTCCAGCTCGCGCAGGCGCCGGAAGGCGTCGAGGTCGGTGCGGTCGTCGCCGGCGTAGGCCGCGCGCTCGCAACCGTCGCTGGCGAGCAGCGAGGCGACGGCGCCGTCCTTGCCGCCGCCCCCGGCCGGCCGCAGCTCCACCACCTTGCGCCCCCAGCGCACGTCGAGGCCGGTGTGCCCCGCCTCGACGGAGATCTCGTGGGCGCGCCCCTCGGCCGCCGCCTCGTTGGCGGCGCCGCGCCAGTGCAGCGCCTGGATCGGACCCTTGTCCTCCTGTCGCAGCTCGACTGCCTCGAGGGCGCCGGCGTCGAGGCCGGCGAGGAAGGCGGCGGCGTCGTCCTCGCGGCCGGCGATCGAGGGGTCCGGCCGCGGCGCCTCGTCGCCGGGCAGCAGCAGTTCCAGCCCGTGGTTGCCGGCGTAGGCGATCCCGTCGAGGCCGACCAGTCGCCGTGCCTCCAGCGCCTGGCGCCCGGAGATGCAGCCGACCAGCCCGAAGCGCTCCGCCAGGCTCGCCAGCGCCTCGCGCGCGGCTGCCGGCACCGCCGCGTCCTCGGCCCGCTCGACGATCGGCGCCAGGGTCCCGTCGACGTCGGTGAGGACCGCCGCCCGCCGCGGCTCGGCTCGGAACGATGCCAGCAGCGTGGCCCAGGCTGCCTCTCCCGTCGGCGATTCGCGCGGCACGGCATCTAGTATCGCCGCGATGCCCTCCCAGGCGGCCGCCGCGCCATCCCACGCGAGCTGGAAGCTGGCGGCGATCGGCACCGCCGCGGGCCTCTTCAGCGGCCTCTTCGGCGTCGGCGGCGGCACCGTGATCGTGCCGCTGCTGATCCTCTGGTTCGCCTACGGCGAGCGCCTCGCGACCGGCACCAGTCTCGCCGCGATCGTCCTCATCGGCGCCCTCGGCGCCCTCGCCCAGGGCGGCATCTACGGCAACGTCCACGTCGCCACCGGGCTGTTGCTGACGATCCCGGCGATCGTCGGCGTCGTCCTCGGCACCGCGATCCAGCAGCGGATCCCACAGAAGGCCGTCTCCTACCTCTTCGCCGCCCTGCTGGTCGGGATCTCGATCGAGCTGATCCTCAAGTGAACGAGCTGCTGGCCATCCTGATCGCCGTCGCCGGCGGCCTCGCCGGAGGCTTGGTCGGAGTCGGCGGCGGCGTCCTCTTCGTGCCGGCGCTGACGATCTTCCTCGGCCTCGATCAGGTCGACGCCGAGTCGACCTCGCTGCTGATGATCGTCATCGTCGCCCTGGTCGGCGCCTACCGCCAGAAGGGCTACGGCAACGTGCGTCTCCGCGAGGCGTTGATCATCGGCGCCCTCTCGCCGCTCGGCGTCCTCGTCGGGGTCGTCGTCGCCAACGAGGTCCCGGAACGGGCGCTGCAGCTCTCCTTCGCGGCGCTCGCCCTCTTCATGGCCGTGCAGCTGGTCCGCCGCGCCCGCTCGCTGCCTTAGCGGGCTCCCCCATCGTCTACGCTCAAAGCGTGGATTCGCTCACCTGGGAAGGCGACCTGCCGCACCTGCGATCCCCGGTCATGGTCTGCGCGTTCCGGGGCTGGAACGACGCCGCCGCCTCGGCCTCGACGGCGCTCTCCGCGGTGGCCGCCTCGCTCGACTCGGAGCTGATTGCCCGCATCGACCCGGAGGACTACTTCGACTTCCAGTCGACCCGGCCGTCGATCTCCCTGCACGAAGGCAGCACGCGGCGGATCGACTGGCCGGAGAACAACCTGATCGCCGTCCGCGTCCCCACCGCCGACCGCGACCTGGTCCTGCTCGACGGCACCGAGCCGAACCTGCGCTGGCGCACCTTCTCGGAAACGATCGCGACCGCCGCCGACGCGCTCGGCGTCGAGCTGATGATCAGCCTCGGCGCCCTGATCGCCGAGGTCTCCCACACCCTGCCGGTGCCGATCACCGGCCTCGCCTCCGACGAGGACCTGGTCGTCGAGCTCGAGCTGGAGCGCTCCAACTACGAGGGCCCGACCGGCATCGTCGGCGTCATCCACGACCACTGCCGGCAGGCCGGCATCGACTCCGCCTCGCTGTGGGCGGCGGTGCCGCACTACGTCGCCGCGGTCCCCAACCCGAAAGCGGCGCTGGCCCTGCTGCGCCGGCTCGAGGGCCTGACCGGGATCGCCGTCGAGGCCTCCGAGCTGGAGGAAGAGACGGTCGACTACGAGGAGCAGATCGGCCGCGCCGTCGCCGCCAACCCCGAGATCGAGGAGCTGGTCGCCCGGATCGAGGCCGAACAGGCCGACCTCTTCGAAGATGAGACCGGCGACCTCCCCTCGGCCGACTCGATCGCCAGCGAGTTCCAGCGCTTCCTGCGCCAGCGCGGCGACCAGCGCTGAGCTTCCGCTGTGACTTAGCTCCCTATAGCGGGGGCAAATAACAGCGGAAGCTCACGACTCCGCTGCCGGGCAGATCAGCCGGTAGTCGCACCAGCTGCAGACCGTGGGGGAGGGGCGCGGCTCGAAGTCCTGGCCGATGATCCCCTCGCCGACCTGCAGGACCGTGCGCTCGACCCGCTCGGCGTCGTCGGGCTTGCTCGGCGCCACCACCTTGTCGCCGTCGAGCACGTAGTAGTAGCTGCCGAAGCTGGCCTCGACCTCCCAGGACTCGCGGGCGGCGAGCCGGTAGAGCGCCAGCTGCAGGTCGTTCTCCAGCTCGGCCTCGCTCTTGCGTTCGCCGGTCTTGTAGTCGATCAGCTCGTAGTCGCCGTCGGGGAGGCGGTCGACCCGGTCGACGCGGCCGCGCACGTGGTGGTCGCCGACCTTGAAGTCGAACTTGCGCTCCAGCCAGACCGGCTCGCCCTCGGCGACCCGCTCGCGCTCCCAGTAGAGCCGCAGCGCCTCGCGGGCGCGGTCGCGGAACTGCAGCTCGTCGTCGGTGGCGCCGAAGCCGGTGCGGCGCCAGCCGGTCTCGAAGAGGCTGTTGAGCTCGCGCAGGCCGTCCTCGCCCTCGGCGGGCGGGTCCTTGTGGAAGCGTTCGAGGACGTTGTGGATGAGGATCCCGAAGCGCTGGTTGATCGTCGGCTCCTGGGGGATCCCGAAGACGCGGGCGAACTTGTACTTGAGCGGGCAGGTCAGGTAGAGCGTCAGGTCGGAGGCGGAGAGGCTGAGGCGGCCGTCGCCGCGGCGCGGCAGGAAGGCCTCCAGCGAGGGCTCGGCCCCGGCCGCGATCAGTTCGCGCCGCCGGCCCCGCTCGCCTTCGGAGTCGAGCAGGTAGGAGTCGAGCGAGGAGGCGTCCAGCTCCGCCTGCTGCTCGGGGGTGGCGACCTGCCGCAGCAGCCCGTTGACCGCCTGGATCGCCTCCGCCGTCGGCTCGTCTCCCGGCCGCTGCGCCAGCGCCGCCAGCTTCAGCAGCTCCAGGTAGCGGGCGATCGCCCGGTTGACGTCGATCGCGGTGTCGAGGCGCGGCTCGGAGAGCTCGCGGCCGGCCCGCCAGGACGCCTCCAGCACCTGCTCGCGCAGGGTCCGGTAGGTCGCGTGCAGGCCCTCGGCGGGGCCGAACAGCTCCTCCTCGTGCGCCTCCTCCTCGAGGTCCGCCGTGGCCAGCGCCCGCGCGTAGTAGGAGGAGGGACGGGCCTCGCCGTCCTCGTCGCGCTCCAGCCGCGCCAGCACCAGCGTCGTCCGCGCCGGCCAGCCGACCCGCTCCCACTCGGCGTCGCCCTCGAGCCCGGCGACGAAGACGTGGTCGAACCCGATCCCCTTGACGCTTTCCAGGCCGAGCCCCTGCACGGCCCCCGGCGAGCGCGGCTCCTCGCCGCCGGCCGGCTCGACCCCGGCCTCGGCGACGGCGCTGAGGTAGGCGACGAAGCCGCGGGTCGAGCCGTGCGGCTCGCGGCGCGCCCAGGCGGTCGCCAGCTCGGCCAGCCGCGAGAGCCCGAGCAGCCGCTCGGCGACCTCCGGCTGGGCGGCGAAGAGGCGCTGGCGGCGCAGCCCCACCCGCTCGATCAGGCGCCGCACGAAGACGTCGGCGCGGCGCTCCTCGAGGGCTCCCGCGGCGGCGTTGTAGAGCTTCAGGAAGGCGCCGATCCGCTCCCGCGCCTCGGGCTGGAACTGGGGGCTGTCGAGGGCCGCTTCGCAGGCGGCGACCATGTCGAGCTTGCGGCGCCGGCCGATCGTCGTCAGCCGCGCCAGGTCCCCCGGCCGCAGCTCGATCGGCGGCCTGGTCAGCGCCCGCGCCGCCGCCGCCGAGTCGTCGGGGGCGGCCAGAACCCGCAGCCAGGCGATCGCGTCGCGCACCTCGGGCCGCTGGAACAGCGCCACCGGCCCGGAGAGGTGGAAGGGAATGCCTCGCTCTTCCATCGCCCCGGCGACGGCGCCGCCCTGGCGGGCCGGGTCGGCGAAGACGACGCAGATCCCCTCCGGGTCGGCGCCGCTGGCGATCAGGTGCTCGGTTTCGCGCGCCACCGCCTGCGCCTGGGCGCGCTCGTTGGAGCAGCGCCAGAAGCGCAGCCGCGGCTCCCGGAAGCGGTGCTCGAGCTCGACCACCTCGGTCTCGGGATGGAGGTCGCGGAACCAGACCTCGGCCGCGGCCGCCTCGGTCGCGCAGAGCTGATTGGGGCATTCGCCGCCGAGCGCCCCGAGCACGGCCAGCTGGGCCGGCGTCGCCTCCTCCAGCTCGTCGACCATCGTGAACGGGAAGCGGGCGACGATCTGGCGCTGCACGTCGGGACGCTCGATCAGCAGGCAGTCGAGGGCGAGGAAGACGTCGCCGCGGTCGAGGCTGGCCGCCTCGGCGAGGATCCGGTCGTGGACGGTGAACAGCTCGGCGAACTCGAGCTCGCGCCGCACCGCCTCGCGGTCCGCCTCGTCCTTGGCGCCCGCCTCCTTCTCGCGGGCCAGCTGCTCGAGCCGGGTCGGCCCCACCCGTTCGGCCTTGAGCGTGTCGATTCGGGCCAGCAGCCGCGCCAGCAGCCCGGCCGGGTTGCCGCGGATCTCGTGCCGCCGCAGCGGCAGCCGGTCGAGCCGGTCGAGCAGCATCGCCAGCCGCTCGGCCGGTCCGAGCACGTCGAAGAAGGGGTCGAGCCCGGCCGCCTCGGCGTGCTCGCGCAGCAGCCGCTCGCCGATCGCGTCCCAGCTGCCGACCCAGAGCTCCTCATAAGGGCCCTCGAGCAGCGCCTCGGTCCGTTCGCGCAGGCGCGCCGCCGTGGCCCGGGTCGAGCCGATCGCCAGGACCCGCTGGGGCGCCGTGCCGGTCGCCGCGAGGCGGGCCAGGCGGCGGGCCAGCAGCTCCGTCTTGCCGGTCCCAGCGGCGCCGAGCAGCAGCAGCGGGCCCTCGGCATGGCCGACCACGCGCTCGCGCGCGTCGACCTCCACCGTCGCCGTCTGCGACTCCTCGGGCATCGCCCAACGCTAGCGCGACGTACGATCCCGGCGATGGACGTTTTCTCCGCAGACTGGCTGGGAATCTGCCGCCGCATCGTCGCCGAGCAGCGAGAGATCTTCGCGGCGACCCCGAGCAGCGCCGAGCGCACCGTCTACGAGGGCATCGGCGAGGGCGGCGATCACACCCTCGTGATCGACCGCCGCTGCGAGGACGTGGTCTTCGCCGAGCTCGAGCAGCTGGCCGCCGCGGGCGCCTCCTTCGTCGCCGTCTCCGAGGAGCGCGGCGAGGTCGTCTTCGGCTCGGGAGGCGAGGTGCGAATCGTGGTCGACCCGATCGACGGCTCGCTCAACGCCCGCCGCACGATCCCCTCCCACAGCCTCAGCATCGCCGTCGCCTCCGGCCCCTCGATGGCCGACGTCGAGTTCGGCTTCGTCCACGACTTCGGGGCCGACGAGGAGTTCTCGGCCCGTCGTGGCGGCGGCGCCAACCTCGGCGACACCACCGCCCGCGTCGCCGCCAGCAACGGCAAGCTCGAGGTGGTCGGCCTCGAGTCGGCCGAGCCGGAATGGTCGCGCCCGGCTCTCGAGGTCCTCTCCGGCAAGGCCTACCGGCTGCGGGTGGTCGGCTCGATCGCGATCACCGCCGCCTACGTCGCCACCGGCCGCTTCGACGCGATGCTGAGCCTGCGCCCCTGTCGCTCCGTCGACGCCGCCGCCGCCCAGCTGATCGCCCGCGAGGCAGGGGGAGAGGTCGCTTTCGGCGAGCTGGCCCTCGAGGAGGCGCCGCTCGACCTCGAGTCGCGCTACCCGATGGCCGCCGCCAACAGCCCCGAGGCGCTTGCCACCGTGCTTTCCGCTCAGCGCGCCTGAGTATTCCCGGCGCTGTAACCCCCTACCGAAAACGGGTTAGGAACACCTGTTCGCGAAAGAACGTACGTTCGCTACACTCGCGGACCTTCCCCTGGCAGGCAATCCCCGAGATTCGAAAGGTACCCCTCTTACTCTCATGGCAACTCAGAACGGCAGCAGCAAAGCCAAAACTCAGGCCAAACGAGCCACTACCGAAGCGAAAAAATCCGCCAAGAGCACGGCCAGCGCCAGCAAACGCGCGGCCACCAAGACCGCCGTGGCGGAGAAGAACCAGGTCCTGACCGTCGCCGAGACCGCCGTCGACTTCCCGGTCGGCGTCGTCCTCAGCGTCAGCGACCGCGTCTCCGACCTGGTCGAGCCCTGGACCGGCCGCAGCAGCGCCGAGAAACAGCTCAAGGGCTACCGCAAACAGGTCACCAAAACCATCAAGCGCACCGAGCGTCGCGGCAGCACCGCCCGTCGCAAGGCGACCACCGAAGCCCGCAAGACCCGCAACCGGGTCGAGCGCGAAGCGCGTAAGCACCAGCGCAACGTCGAGTCGACCCTGAAGCGCAACCGCAACGACGTCGAGCAGCGCGTCCGCCGCGCCCTCGACGAGCAGACCTCGCGGGCACAGGATCTCGTCGGTCAGGTGACCGACCAGCTGGCGGCCCTCCGCTAGTACGCAGTTCGCCACCCCAAGCGGTTCCGAGCGCCCCGGCATGCCGGGGCGCTCGTCGTTTCAGCGGCCGGTGACGGCGATCGGCTTCGAGGTCCCCTCCGCGTAGGGCCATCCTGCTTGCGCCGCGACCACGGCGCGGAACTGGAAGCGGACGCCGCGGCTGTCGTCGTCGGCGAAGGCGTAGCGGTAGCGGAAGTTGCCGCGGCCGTCGGTGGCGACGGTGCGGAACTCGCTCCACCGCAGGCCGGGGAGGCGGAACTGGAGGGCGACCGGGAGGCCGTCCGCCGGCAGGGTGGCGCCGGCGCTGACGACCCTGCCCCGGAAGACGACCGGGCGCCCGCCGATGCGCGCGACCGGCGCCGAGGCCCGCATCCGCACGCCGCCGCGAACTTCGAGGCGCAGGGGTGCCGCGGTCGCGCGAGCGAGCGTCCGGGTGCCCGCGAAAGACACCTCGATCTGGCGGCCCGGCCCCGGGGGAACGAGCAGGGCGAAGCTGCCGTCGGCTCCGGTGCGCACGCTCGCGATGCGGCGCTGCGGCGTCGCGCCGGAATCGAAGCTCTCGATAACCCAGATCTCCTGCCCGGCCAGGGGCGAGCGTCCGGCCCCGAGCAGTCGGCCGGACAGGCGCACGCCCTGGCCGCTGGCGAGGAGTCGCGGCGCTCGGCCGCGCCCGCCGAGCCGAGCCTCGAGCGTGGTCCTTGCCTTGACCGGGTTAGCCAGCACCATCCGCGAGCCGTTGGCGCGCACGGTGCCGGTGCCTGCATTGCCCGCCCGGTCGTAGCCGATCGCCTCGAACTCGTAGCTGCCGTCCGGGTAGGAGTCGGAGTCCCAGCGGGCGACCAGGCGCCCGTCCCCGACCGCGGTCGGCAGCGGCCGAAACGGCTGCCGCGACCGGGCCGGTCGCACCCCGATCGTCCCCAGCGTCGCGCTCGGCCCCGAGAGCGGGTCGGCGACGGTCGCTTCCAAGCGCTCGGGGTCCTCCGGGTCGGGCCGGTCCGCGAAGGCGACCCGCGGCGCGGCGCCGTCGATCCGCACGATCGCCGTCGCGGGAGGGTCGCCCCCGCCCTGGCCGGCGTTGACGTTGCCGGCGGCGTCGCGCCCGTAGTACTCGACCCGGTGGACTCCGTCGCCGCTGACCAGAGCCGTCGCCGTATCGCCGGGAGCGCTCGCCGGCGAGCCGCCGTCGACGGCGAGTGCCGTGAAGGCCCCCGTCGCGGCCGCTCGCGGCCATGCCCGAGAGCGCGTCGCTGGCCTTGGCGAACAGCCGCACCGGGTCACGTGCCCACTCCGTCGGCAGGCCCTGCAGCGTCACCCGCGGCACCGTGGCGTCGACGCGGGCGAGGCCGGTGCCGACCCGGGCCGAGCTCATTCCCGCGCCGGAGACGGCGACCGCGTGCACGTAGACGGGCCCCTCGGGCAGGCTCGGCAGCAGCAGCCAGTCGCCGCTGAGGCCGGTGCGGAGGTCGAGCTCGGCGTCCGCGCAGCGCTCGCGGCGGGCGCATGGGTGCCCGTCGGGGTCGCGGTCCACCGAGACCGCGTAGCCGCGGATCCCGGACCCCGGCAGCGGCTGGTCGGGGTGAGTGAGCCGCATGTGGACCGCGCCGGCGCCGATCCAGCCGCCCGGCAGCAGCGGCTCGACCGCGGCCGGCCTGGCCTGGTCCAGCCGCAGCGTCGTCGTCGCCCGTGGCGTCAGCTGCCCGAGCGTGTCCTCGGCCCAGACTTCGGCCAGGTACTCGCCGGACACGGGCAGGGCGATCGGGCCGGCGAAGGCGGTCCGCCAGGGGATCCGCCGCGCCGGGACCGCGTCGGGGCGGTCGGGGGAGCGGACCAGGTAGTGGACCGCCACGACCGGCGGCGCCCCGGCAGGAGTGTGGAGGCTCCACTCGAGCCAGAAGACGTTCTCCGCCCGCCAGTCGCTGCCTTCCTCGACGCCGAGGTCGACGACCCGGCTCGGCGAGGGGTCGGCCACGGCACTGGCCGGCAGGCCGCCGAGAGCCGCGAGGCAGAGCAGCGCAACCGTCGCCAGGCGCCTCATGGCCCGAACTCCCCCGCGGCGTTGCCCGCGGACGGCGATGGAGCCGGCGCTGGCGCCGGGCTGGGCGCCGAGGCGACCGGCGCCGCGACCACCGGTGCGGGTTCGGGCGCGGCCACGACTGGCGCCGCCGCCGCTTCCTCGAGCTGTGCTTCGGGCGCCGCTTCGGGTTCCGTCGCCGCGGGTTCGTCGTCGCCGGGACTGCTTTCCGGCACCGCTGGCTCGACCGGCGCGACCGGCTCGCCTTCCGGCTCCTCCTCGCCGCTCCACTCGACGAGCACGTCGCGGTCGAGTCGCCGCTCCAGCGCTGGCGCCTTCTCGGGCGGCGCCAGCGCCAGCGGAGCCGGCACGACGCCGGTGGCGACGCAGGCCGCCCCGCCGGCCGCCCCGGCGCAGATCGCCAGGACCTTCGCCAACGCCGCCGCACCCGCTCCCCTGGTGCCGCCGGCGACGGCGACCTGCGAGAGCGACTGGTCGCCGGCCCCAGTCCCACCGCCGCCGAAGCGGGAGGCGAGCTCGGCGAGGCCCTGGTGCGCCCGCTCGAACAGCGAGCGGCTGAGCGGCAGCACCGGCGCCAGCGCCGCGACCGCCGCGGGCGTCGCCCGGTAGGCGCGCAGGGTGGCGCGGCAGCTGGAGCAGACCCGCAGGTGCTCCCGCAGCGTCGCCGCCTCGGTCGCGGCGGCCTCGCCGTCGCAGAAGGCGGAGAGCAGCGGCGCCATCTCCGCGCAGCGGCGCCCGTCCTCGCTGCGGGCCAGAACCTGGCGAAAGCGCTCGCGGCCCTCGGCGATGCAGCGGTTGACCTTCGTGCTGCTGAACGAGGTGATCTCGGCGATCTCGGCGTATGTGTAGCCCTCGGCGAGGAGCCCGAGCGCCCGCAGCTCCTGGGGCTTCAGGGCCTGCAGCGCCTCGCGGCTGCGGGCGACGGCTTCGCGCCGCTCGACCCGCTCTGCCGGTCCCACCTCGCGCGCCGGCAGCAGCGCCACCCAGTCCTCGCCGTCCTCCCGCACCCGGGCGGCGGGACCGCTGAGGATCCGCTCGCGGTCGCGGCGCACCGCCAGCGCCTCGTGCTTGACCACCGTCTGCATCCAGCGGATCAGTTCGCGCTGGTCCTCGCTGGGGGCCTTGGTGAGCAGGATCTCCAGGGCCCGCTGCAGGACGTCGTCGACGTCGTCGAGGCACATCGAGTAGCGGCTCGCCGTGCGTCGCAGGGTCGCCTCGTGTCGCGCGAACAGCTCCACCGCGGCCCGCTTCCGCGCTGCCTCGGCCTCGCGCGACGGCGATCGCTCCGTTTCCTCCCTGACCGGATGCACCACTCGATTCCCCCTGCTCGGTTTGCGTTGGCGCAGCAAGATGCCACCGCTTAGTCCCGGCAGGACCCGATTTCTCCCCCCACTGGACGACCGTCGCAGCGGCAACCTCCGGAAAATGCGGGGAGAGCGAGGGGCGAGCCTTCCCGCGGGCGCCATCGATAGCATCGCCGCGATGAGCACTTGCGTAGTCACCGGCGGCGCCGGCTTCCTCGGATCCCACCTCTGCGAGCACCTGCTCGGCAAGGGGCACCGGGTCATCTGCATCGACAACCTGGAGACGGGGTCGCTGGAGAACATCGCCCACATCCGCGACGACGCCTTCGACTTCCGCAACATCGACATCATCCACAAAGTCGAGATCCCCGAGGCGGTCGACTTCGTCTACCACCTTGCCTCCCCGGCCAGCCCGATCGACTACCTGCGGCTGCCGCTGCACACGCTCAAGGTTGGCTCGCAAGGCACCCACCACATGCTTGGCGTCGCCAAGTTCAAGCGCGCCCGCTTCCTGCTCGCCTCGACCAGCGAGGTCTACGGCGACCCCCAGGTCCACCCGCAGAAGGAGGACTACTGGGGTCACGTCAACCCGATCGGCCCGCGCGGCGTCTACGACGAGGCGAAGCGCTACGCCGAGGCGCTGACGATGGCCTACCACCGCCAGCAGGGCCTCGACACGGCGATCGTCCGCATCTTCAACACCTACGGCCCGCGGATGCGCCCGCACGACGGCCGCGCGATCCCGACCTTCCTGCGCCAGGCGCTGCAGGACCGGCCGCTGACCGTCTTCGGCGACGGCAGCCAGACCCGCAGCTTCTGTTACGTCGACGACCTGATCCGGGGCATCGTCGCCCTCGCCGAGTCCGACGTCCACACGCCGGTCAACATCGGCAACCCCAACGAGTTCACGCTCCTCGAACTGGCCAAGGCGGTCGTCGAGGTGACCGAGTCGCGCTCGGAGATCGTCTACGAGGCGCTGCCGACCGACGACCCCAAGCAGCGCCAGCCCGACATCGGCCGCGCCCGCGACCTGCTCAGCTGGCAGCCGGAGGTCGAGCTCAACGACGGCCTGCGGCGCACGATCGACCAGACCGGCGTCGAGCGCCTGGTCGGCGCCGGCGACTGAGCCGCCCGCTCAGCGCCCCGTCATCCACAGCGACAGGGTCCCGAGCAGCTCGCCGGTGGCGACGATCTGCTGACCCGGCACCTTCGCGAACGTCTCGTTGATCAGCTGGGCGGTCGAGGCTTCCAGGGTCAGCCGCGCGTTGGCGATGCGAACCCTGCGCTTGTCGCGGTCGATCCGGGCCGTCGCCCCGGAGAGGTCGAGGGCGGCGATCGGGCCGCTCCCCTTGGGGCTGCTCCCGGCGCCGCTGGCGACGCTGGCCGTGGCGAAGACCTTGTTCGATTCCAGCGAGAGCGAGAGGTCGGCGAACGAGAGCTGGGCCCAGGGCGCTTCCCGGGTCAGCCGCAGCCCCGCCTCGACGCCGGCGCTGCCGCCCCGCAGGTCCGGGTAGATCGCGCCGCTGACCAGCGAGGCCGCGTAGCTGGGCGGTTCGCTGCCAAGCACGAGCGCTTCGAGCGGCGCCGGTGCGACCCCGGCCCCGCGCAGCTTCGCCAGGGCGATCGGGTCGAGCGTCAACACCATGCTGCCGCTGGCGATGGTGTCGTACTGGGGCTGGAAGCCGGTGTCGAGCGAGGCGAAGGGGCGAGGGGCGGTGAACGCTGCGGCGATCCCGAGCACGCGATCGAGGTAGGTGGCGACGGCCGGCCGCAGCTTCAGGGCCGGGATCGCCACGTCGTCCCCGAAGCCGTCCCGCTCGGCGGTGTAGGCGGCGAAGCCGGCGACCTTCATCCGCCTGCCGTCGACCTCGCCCCAGAGCCCGCGCTTGGCGGTGTCGAGCCGGAGCGCGGTCAGGGTCACGGCGCGGCCACCCCTCTCCAGCCTGAAGCCGCCTTCGTGTTCGAGGCTGCCGCTGCCGTTGGTGACGTCGACCTCGCCGCCGCTGATCGGCAGGCTGAACACGCGTCCCCTGGCCTTGGCCTGCTGGAGCTTGACCAGCCGCACGCCCTCGGCCCGCAGCTCGGCCATCAGCACCCGGCTCAGGCGCAGGTTCGTCTTGCCTTTGACGATCGGCTCTGCGGCGGCGCTCGCCGGCAGGGCGAGGAGCAGGCAGGCGAGCAGCGCCATCGCCGCGAGTCCCGCCCCGCCTCCGCTTCGTCTCCCCGTCGCCCGCATATCGTTGTCTGCCTTGAACACTCCCGAACCGACTTTGCTGCTGCTCGGCGCCTCCGGTTTCGCCGGCCGGCACCTGGCCAAGGCTTTCAGGGATGCCGGTGTCCGTGTCGTCGCCACCTCGCGCCGGGGCGGCGGCGAGGCGCCCGCCTGCGACCTGCTCGACGCCGACGCCGTCGCGGCCTGCGTCGCCGCGACCCGGCCCGACCTGGTCGTCAACGCCGCCGGCTCGGCCTCCGTGGCGCGCAGCTGGGAGGCGCCGGCCGAGGTCTTCTCCGTCAACGCGACCGGCGTCCTCAACCTGCTCGAGGCGCTCGCCGGGCACGCCCCCGAGGCTCACCTGCTCTGCCTCTCCTCGGCCGCCGTCTATGGCGAGCCCGAGGCGGCCGCGATGCCGCTCGGCGAGGACGCTCCCGCCGCCCCGGTCAGCCCCTACGGCGCCGGCAAGCTGGCGATGGAGGAGCTCTGCGCCCAGTACGCGCGCTCCCGCGGCCTGCCGACCGCCGTCGTCCGCGCCTTCAACCTGGTCGGCCCCGGCCAGCCGCCGTACAGCGCCGCCTCCGGCCTGGCCCGGCAGATCGCGCTGGCCGAGCGCGCCGGCGAGCCACGGGCCGAGCTGGCGCTCGGCAACCCCGGCGCCGCTCGCGACACCAGCGATGTCCGCGACGCCGCCCGCGCCCTGGTGGCGCTATCCACCGCCCGTCTCACCGGCACCTTCAACCTCTGCTCCGGCACCGCCCCGACCGTCGCCGACCTGGCCGACGGCCTCGGTGCCGCCACCCGACTCGAGGTCACGACCCGCGTCGACCACGCCCTGGCCCGCCCCGCCGACCCTCCGCTCCTGCTCGGCGACCCGACCCGCCTCCGCGAAGCCACCGGCTACGCCCCCGCGATCCCCCTCCAGCGCAGCCTCGCCGACCTGCTCGACTGGTGGCGGGCCGAGCTGGCCGCCTAACCCCGGGAAGCCGCGTCTCAATATCCTCCGGCCAATGGCTAACGACAGAACTGCCGAGGAGGCTCACCGCACGATCGCGCCCCTGGTCGGGCCCGACGACGAGCGGGTCTTCACCGACTCCGGAATCGAGATCGACCGCCTCTACACCGAGGCCGACGTTGCGCCCGGTCTCGAGGAGCGCCTCGGCGAGCCCGGCGAGCCGCCGTTTACCCGCGGCATCCACGAGGGCATGTACCGCGACCGGCTCTGGACGATGCGCCAGTACGCCGGCTTCGCCACGCCGGAAGACACCAACGAGCGCTACCGCTACCTGATCGAGCACGGCTCGACCGGCCTCTCGATGGCCTTCGACCTGCCGACCCAGCTCGGCCGCGACTCCGACGACCCCCTCTGCAACGGCGAGGTGGGGAGGACCGGCGTCCCGATCGACACGATCGAGGACATGCGGATCTGCTTCGACCAGATCCCGCTCGACAGCGTCTCCACCTCGATGACGATCAACGCCCCGGCGCCGATCCTGCTGCTGCTCTACGAGCTGGTCGGCGAGGAGCAGGGCGTCCCCTCCGAGAAGCTGCGCGGCACCGTCCAGAACGACGTGCTCAAGGAGTACATGGCGCGCGGCAACTACATCTACCCGCCCGACCCGACGATGCGGCTGACCACCGACCTCTTCGAGTACTGCCACGAGAACGTGCCGAAATGGAACACGATCTCGATCTCCGGGTACCACATCCGCGAGAAGGGCTGCTCGGCTGTCCAGGAGGTCGCCTTCACGCTCTCCAACGCGATCGCCTACGTCGAGGCGGCACTGGACCGGGGATTGAAGATCGACGAGTTCGCGCCCCGGCTCGCCTTCTTCTTCAACGGCCACAACCAGGTCTTCCAGGAGATCGCCAAGTTCCGGGCGGTCCGCCGCATGTGGGCGAAAATCGTCAAGGAGCGGTTCGGGGCCGAGAACCCGAAATCGATGCAGATCCGCTTCCACACCCAGACCGGCGGCGTCACGCTGCAGGCCCAGCAGCCCGAGGTCAACATCATCCGCGTCGCCCTGCAGGGCTTCGCCGCCGTCTGCGGCGGCACCCAGTCGCTGCACACCAACGGCTTCGACGAGGCGCTGGCGCTGCCGACCGAGCGCTCGGCCCGGATCGCCCTGCGCACCCAGCAGGTGCTCGCCTACGAGTCCGGCGCCGCCGACACCGTCGATCCCTTCGCCGGCTCCTACTTCGTCGAGTCGCTGACCGACGAGGTCGAAGAGCGGGCCTGGGAGCTGATGGGGAAAGTCGAAGAGCTGGGCGGCTCGGTCGAGGCCCTCGAGTTCATGCAGCGCGAGATCGAGGAGTCGGCGCTCAGCTACCACGAGCGCTACAAGAGCGGCCAGGACGTGATCGTCGGCGTCAACAAATTCGTCACCGACCAGGTCGACGACGTCGACATCCTCCGCGTCGACCCCGAGTCCGAGCAGCGCCAGCTGGCCCGCCTCAAGGCCTTCAAGGAGAACCGCGACCAGGCCGAGGTCACCGCCAGGCTCGAGTCCCTGCGCGACGTCGCCCGCGGCGACGGCAACCTCCTGCACCCAATCCGCGCCGCCCTCGCCGCCGACGCCTCGATCGGCGAGGTCTGCGGCGCCATGCGCGACGTCTTCGGCGAATACAAGGGCGGCGCCTTCTTCTAACCCCGTTCCGCTGTGCCTTTCCCCTCCTATATGGGGCAAAGGAACAGCGGAAGCGAAAACGGGGAGGAATTTCGCTCCCGGACCCGAAACCGGGGCCAATGATCGAGGCATCCCGGACCCTGATGAAGTCCGAGCCAGAGCTCCTGGGGCTGATCGAAGAGGCCGAGGGCGTCGAGGTGACGATGGCCGAGAAGGGCTTCGGGACCCGCGTTCAGGTGCGGGCTGGGGAGGAGACCGGGCTGGAAGCGGCCGACCTCGAGGCCTTCCTCGATCGGCTCGCGGAGCCGCAGCGGCGCCCCTTCGGCGGCTGAGCGGCGACGGCGCGTCACGCGCTGGGGCCGGGAAATAGACTTCCGCCCCCGATGCGCGAGAAGAACCCGGTCACCCACGAGGAGAAGGTCGCCTACCTGCGCGAGCTGCGCGAGGCGGCGGTCCACTCGGCCTCCGAGAAGGCGGTCGAGAAGCAGCACGCGAAGGGCAAGATGACCGCCCGCGAGCGGATCGAGAAGCTGCTCGACCCCGGCTCCTTCGAGGAGCTCGACACCTTCGTCCGCCACCGCACCTACGACTTCGAGATGCAGAAGAACCGGCCCTGGGGCGACGCCGTCGTCACCGGCCACGGCACCATCGAAGGCCGCACCGTCTTCGTCTTCTCCCAGGACTTCACGGTCTTCGGCGGCAGCCTCGGCGAGGTGATGGCGGAGAAGATGTGCAAGGTCATGGACCTGGCCGCCCAGGTCGGGGCGCCGGTCGTCGGCATCAACGACTCGGGCGGAGCCCGCATCCAGGAGGGCGTCGTCTCGCTCGGCGCTTACGGCGACGTCTTCGTCCGCAACGTCAAATGCTCCGGGGTCATCCCCCAGATCAGCCTGATCATGGGTCCCTGCGCCGGCGGCGCCGTTTACTCGCCGGCGATGACCGACTTCATCTTCATGGTCAAAGAGACCTCGCACATGTTCATCACCGGTCCCGAAGTGATCAAGACCGTGACCGGCGAGGAAGTCGAGTTCGAGGAGCTGGGCGGGGCGATGAGCCACAACTCGAAGTCGGGCGTCGCCCACTTCGCCTCCGAGGACGAGGAGAGCTGCCTCGAGGACGCCCGCTACCTGCTCAGCTTCCTGCCCTCGAACAACCTCGA
>Ga0190271_10000559_pt1 | contig 19053 bp, 15 predicted proteins | sample Popmic356T_FD_133747 | JGI IMG/M metagenome (GOLD analysis project Ga0190271, IMG submission 133747) | Populus adjacent soil microbial communities from riparian zone of Weber River, Utah, USA - 356 T | ecosystem: Environmental > Terrestrial > Soil > Riparian zone | place: USA: Utah | collected...
GGCTTCAAGCTCAGCAACAAGCACCGGCCGCAGGCGAACAAGGCGTTTTAGCGCCGACTATCGCCGGCGAGGCATCATCGCTCCCTTTGCTGGGAGCGCGCCTCCCCGGTGGCGCGTCTTCGGCGTTGCAGCCCCGCATGAACGGCACTTCCGGCGAACCCTGCGCGTCTATATCGTGGTCGCGAAGGGCGCCGATCCCTTGGTTGCTGCCCACCTCAACCGCGAGAGGCTGTGATGTCACTCACCAACGCGCCCGATCCCGCCATCCGCCAGGCCGTCGTAGAGCAGGACCTGAAGAACGTCCTGCATCCCATCGTCCAGCACAAGGCTCTGGAGTCCAAGCAGATCGTGGTGACCGGCGCTGAAGGCTCGACGATCTACGATGCCGATGGAACCGCTTATCTCGACGCCATGGCCGGACTGTGGTGCGTCAATATCGGCTACGGCCGCGCCGAACTGGCCGAGGTGGCGGCGGAGCAGCTGCGGCAGCTTGCGTATTTCCCGCATACCGCGATGAACGTGCCGGCCGCGGCGCTGGCCGAGAAGATCAACGGGCTGATGGGCGGCGGCTACCACACCTACTTCGTCAACTCGGGCTCCGAGGCGAACGAGGCCGGCTTCAAGATCGCCCGCCAGTACATGAAGCACGAGCATCCCGGGCACTATCGCTTCAAGACCATCAGCCGCTACTTCTCCTACCACGGCACGACTCTCGCGACCCTCGATGCCGGCGGCATGGGCGAGCGCAAGGCGAAGTTCGAGCCGTACTCGGGCGACTTCGTGCACGTCGCCCATCCCTATTGCTATCGCTGCCCGCTCGGCCTCGACTATCCGAGCTGCGGCATGGCCTGCGTGAAGAACATGGAGACCACCATCCTGGGCGAAGGTCCCGAGACGATCGCCGAAGTGCTGGTCGAGCCGATCATGAGCGGCGTCGGCGTCGCCGTGCCGCCCGACGAATACCTGCCCGAGGTGGAGAAGCTTTGCCGCAAGTACGGCATCCTTCTGCACGTCGACGAGGTGATCAACGGCTTCGGCCGCACCGGCAAGATGTTCGCTCACCAGCACTATGACGTCGCGCCCGACATCGTCGCCATCGCCAAGGGCATCTCGAGCGCCTACCTGCCGATCGCCGCGACGGTGGTGAAGAACAGCGTGTTCGACAGCTTCTACGGCGAGGCGTCGGAAAACCGGCAGGTCGGACAGGTGAATACCTACGGCGGACACCCGGTCTCCGCCGCCGTTGCCGTCCGCAACATCGAGATCCTGCAAGCCGAGAAGCTGGCCGAACGCGCGGCCGACGTGGGCGCCTATCTGCAGGACGGACTGCGCACCTTGATGAAGAAGCACAAGGTCATCGGCGATGTCCGCGGCAAGGGCCTGCTGATCGGCGTCGAGCTGGTGAAGGACCGCACCAGCAAGGAGCCGGTCGGGCCCCAGGCCATCACCGCCGTCCACGAATTTTGCCGCGACAACGGCCTCCTGGTGGGCCGGTCGGTTGGCGGGCGGCGCTACGGCAATACGATCACCATGTCGCCGCCGCTGGTGATTACCCGTGCCGAGTGCGACCGGATCGTCGAAACGCTGGATCGCGCATTGTCGACCGTGGACTTCAGCTGAGAACCAGTCCGCTGAAGTCATGCGCTCTGGGCGATGGTGCTACCAATGGCCTTTGCGGCGGTTCCAGGCGTAGAGAAGATCGGCGAAGCGATCGTAGACAAAACGAGAGATCTGGCGCGCCACTGGCAGGCCCACCAGCCGGCCAAGCCATGCGTCCCCCGGTGTACGCAGCCAGACCTCGACGGCGCAGTCGGCGCCGACGAAGAGCCGGCCTTCAGCGTCGACCGCGTGCAGCCTGCGGCGCACGGCTTCGATCCCGGCGCCAAAGTGAGCGAGAGCGGCCGGCTCGAGATTGATATCGCGGAATTCGATGGCGCCGGAACGGGCCGCGCGCACGAGGCGGTTGCGTTGCCAGTTGATCCCTCCATCGCAGACCGGGCATTTGGTGTTGTACCAAACGACGAGTCTGGAACGCATCGACGGTCCTTCCGAAGCAGCCAAAGCTGGAGCGAACGGTAGATGCGTGAGGCCTCGATCGGCAAGCACGCTCGGGGTGCGCGTCGAGCCTAACCCCAGGCCTGAAGCGCCAGGCCGAACCGCTGCAGCCCCTGCCACGTCGCGGGCCAATTGCCGCGCAGCATGACCGTGACGGTGTCGATGGCCGGAAGGCCTGCCGCCGTCAGCCAAGCCGCGAGACCTTCGGCGTTCGCCGGGATGTCGACGCGCAGCACCCCAGGAGGTGCCGCCTTCGCGGCGGCAGCGACCAAGGCGATGGCCTCGTCCTCGCTCGAGGCCACGACCGGGCCGATGATCATGCCGCGGCCGAAGGCCCGCAGGATGGCAAACCCGGCGAGCTGCCCGGCGCGATCGACCAGCCAGGCATCGCCGCTCGCCAGAAGGCTGCCGATGAGCTCGGAACGGTCGGCGCCGAAGACAGTGGCGTCGAGGGCGCATAACTGGGCGCGATCCGCCGGCACGGCGCGCCGCAGCGGGGCGGCCGGCGCGGTCGGCAGGACGGCGCCTTCGGCCAGCCGCCCCTGGTGCTGACGGACAAATCCGGTCGAGACGAAGCCAAGCTTCTCGTAGAGCGGCAGCCCTTCGGTCGTCGCGTTCAACATCAGCGTGCGCGGCTCTGACTCGGCGATCAGCGCCTTCATGAGGGCGCGGCCGATGCCCCTGCCCTGGCGCTCGGGTGCGACCAGGACCAGGCCGATGGTGCCGACGTCGCGGCCGAAGCTCCACCGCAGGCCGACGCCGACCGTGAGCCCCGTCGCGTCAACGGCAACGGTGCCGGCGCCCAGCGCGAGCAGTTGCGCGCAATCCTCCGCGCGATGCGGCCACGACATCTGCTGAGCCAGCCCATGCATCGCCGCAAGATCGCCGGCATCCATCGGCCGCAGCATCGTCTCGGCGCTGGTCGAGCGCACTTTCAGATCGTTGTTCATGACAAGAAGACGACCTACAGGGCCATGCAGAGGCGAAGAGCGTCATAGATGGCGGCGTGGACGCTGCGGCTGGTGACGGCGTCGCCGATGCGGTGCAGCTCGAAGGCGCCGTGGGTTGGCGTCGGACGCTGCGGCTCGCCGTCGAGCAGCGCGTCGATGTCGGTGATCCCGCCGTTGATCGAACCGGCACGCAGGGCATCGAAGGTCTCGGTCATCGGCACGGTGCCGTTCTCGATCACGACCTGCGGTGCACGCAGCTCCAGGGTCGCGCCCGTGAGCTCGTGGCGGAACGTTGCCACCAGGCCGTTGCCCGAGGGCCGCACGCGCTCGAGCTGATGGTCGATGGTGGTGCGCACGCCGTGCTCGGCGAAGCGCTTCCGATAGACGACACGGGCGTTGTATTCCATCTCCAGGCCCACGTTGTCGTCGAGGGTGACGAACTGCACGGCGCGGCCCTGCTCGGCGAGATGCAGCGCGCACGACACCGCCTGGTGTCGCCCGGTGCCGTCATAGACGATCACCTCGTCCTTGGCCGAGGCGGTGCCGGAGAGGATGTCCCACACCGTGGTGCAGTGCTCCGCGCCGTCGAGCCAGGCGGTATCGGGAACGCCGCCGGCGGCGATGATCACCGCGTCGGGCTTTTCGCGCAGGATGTCCTCGGCCGTGGCGTAGGTATTGAGACGGACCTCGACGCCCAGCCGCGCCAGCTCGGCGGTGCGCCAGTCGACGATGGCGATGAGGTCGCGCCGCCAGGTCGCGCGGACCGCCAGCAGGAGCTGGCCACCCAATTGGTTGGCCGCCTCGAACAGCACGACCTTGTGGCCGCGCTCGGCCGCAACCCGCGCCGCCTCCAGCCCGCCAGGCCCGCCACCCACGACCACCACCTTGCGGCCCGGCCGCGGGGACGGCGGCACGATCTGCGGCAGGATCTGCTCGCGTCCCGTCGCCGGGTTATGGATGCAGGCAAGCTTCTTATACATGCAGTGCGAGGCGCCGACGCAGGGCCGGATGCGCTCCTCCTCGCCGCGCATCAGCTTGTTGACGATCTGCGGATCGGCCATGTGGGCGCGCGTCATCGCCACCATGTCCAAAAGGTTCTCGGCGATGGCATGGCGCGCCGTGGCGATGTCGGGGATGCGGGCGGCGTGGAAGACCGGGAGCCCGACCTCGCGCTTGAAGGCGCCGACCTTGGCCAGGAACGGCGCCAGCGGCTGCGACATGCCGGGCATGTTGTGCTCGGCCAGCGACAGGTCGGTGTCCATGCGGCCGAAGATGGCGTTGAAGAAATCGATGTGGCCCTCGCGCTCGAACAGCTGGGCGAGCCGCACGCATTCCTCGAAGCCGATCCCCTCCTCGATATCCTCGTCGACCACGAAGCGGATGCCGACGATGTAGTCGTCGCCCACTTTGCTGCGGATGGCCTCGTGCACCATCAGGCCAAAGCGCGCGCGGTTCTCCAGCGAGCCGCCGAAGGCGTCGGTGCGCCGGTTGGTGCGCGGCGACAGGAACTGGCCGATCAGATGGCCGCCGGTCACGGTCTCGCAGCCGTCGAGCCCACCCTCCTTGCAGCGCACGGCCGCAGCGGCGTAGTCGGCAATGATGCGGTCGATGTCGTTGCGGTCCATCTCGCGCGGGATGTCGCGATGACGGCGCTCGCGGATCGCGGTCGGCGCCACGGTCGGCAGCCAGTTCATGCCCGCCGAGGTGGCGCGCCGGCCGAGATGCGAGATCTGGCACATGATCGCCGCCCCATGGCCGTGGATGCGCGACGAAAAAGCCTGCAGGTCGGGGATGATGGCGTCGCTCGACATGTCGATCTGGCCGCCGCCCCAGCTCGAATCGCGCGCCACCATCGAGGAGCCGCCGAACATGGTGAGCGCGATGCCGCCCTTGGCTTTTTCCTCGTGGTAGCGCTGGTAGCGCTCCTTGGGCAGCCCGCCCTCGTCGATGGTGGCGGCGTGGCTGGTGCTCATGATGCGATTGCGCAAGGTGAGGCCCTTCAGGCGGAAGGGCTGCAGCAGGGGATCGCGCAGGCGCGGCGGCGCCTTGTCGAGGAGATCCGAGGGGTTGGCAGTCGGCATGGTTCGCCTCTTTGGTCAGGCTCGACGGTCGAGCCGTTGGAGGGGCACGATCACGGCAGAGCCGGCGCGCGAGGATTGCTGTGCCAGGAGTTCCTGCTCCGTGCGATGGCAGTGCACGTCGGAACCCTTGGTGAAACGCCGCAATGGCGGCGGCTCGGTTTCGCACGGCTTGTCACGCACCGGACAGCGCGCGACGAAGGCGCAACGATCGGAGGGACTGGGGCGCGCGGTCTCGCCGCGCGCTTCAGCAAGGCGCGTCGCGTCGATGCCGTCGAGCCAGCCGGGCCGGAGTTCCGGTATCGAGGAGGCGAGCAGGTCGGCATAGGGATGCTGCGGCGCCTGCATGACCACGCCCCCGGGGCCACGCTCCATCATCTGGCCGGCATAGAGGATCATCACCTCGTCGCAGACGGCGCGCACCGTCGCGAGATCGTGGCTGATGAACATCAGCGCCAGGCCGAGCTCGCGGCGCAGCTCCGCCAGCAATTCCAGGATCGCGGCACCAACGACGGTGTCGAGCGACGACGTCACCTCGTCGCACAGGATCAGCGCGGGCTCGGCCGCCAGGGCGCGGGCAAGATTGACGCGCTGCTTCTGGCCGCCCGACAGTTCACTGGGCAGGCGATCGAGCAAAGCCATCGGCAGCTTCACCAGGTCGAGCAATCGCCGCACCCGGCGTCGCTGCTCGCCGCGCGACAGGCGGTGATAGAAGGCGAGCGGCCGGCTCAGGATGCGCTCGACGCTGTGCGCCGGGTTGAGGGCGGTGTCGGCCGCCTGGAAGACGATCTGGATGCGCCGCAGCTCTTCCAGGCCGCGCGCCTCCAATGTCGGCGCAAGCGCCACGCCGTCCAGCCTCATGGTGCCGGCGGCGGCCGGCAGCAGCCCGGCAACGACGCGCGCCAGCGTGCTTTTGCCCGAGCCGGATTCGCCGATGACGCCCAGCGCCGAACCGGCGCGGATTTCCAGGCCTATATCGCGCAGAACAGGTATCGGCAGCCGTCCCTGCCGGTCGATCCGGCCGTAACCCGCGGTCAACCCGTGCACTTCCAGCAGCGGAGCTGCTGCCGATGGCTGCTGCTGCGATTGCTGCGGCCTGGGTGCGGCAGCCGCGAGAAGGCTCTTGGTGTAACTGTCGGCCGGTTCCGACAGAATGCGGGCCGTCGGGCCGGTCTCGCGCATGGCGCCATCGCGCAGCACGACGATGCGATCGGCGATCTGCGCCACCACGGCAAGGTCGTGCGAGACGTAGACCGCGGTCGTGTGGCGCTCGCGCACGGCCTCGCGGAAGGCGCGCAGCACCTCGACCTGCGTGGTGACGTCGAGCGCGGTGGTCGGCTCGTCGAAGATCACCAGCTCGGGGTCGGTCATCAGCGCCATCGCCGCCATCAGCCGCTGCAGCTGGCCGCCCGAGACCTGATGCGGGAAACGCGCGCCGATGCGGTCGGGCTCGGGCAGGGCAAGGGCACGGAAGATGTCGCGCGCCTTGGCTTCGGCCGCGGCGCGCGGCATCAGACCGCGCATGCGCACGCCCTCCGTCACCTGATCCATCAGGCGCAGCGAGGGATTGAAGGCGGCGGCGGCGCTCTGCGCCACGTAGGCGACGCGGCGGCCGCGCAGCTCTGACAGCTCGGCGGGCGACAGGGTCGTCACCTCCTCGCCGCCGATGCGCACAGTGCCGCCGGCGATGCGGCAGCCGCGCCTTGCATAGCCCAGCAGCGCCAGGGCGATCGTGGTCTTGCCCGAGCCCGATTCGCCGATCAGCGCCAGTACCTCGCCGCGGTCGATGGAGAAGCCGATGTCGCGCACAATGTCGCTCGGCGCACCGCCGTCGCCCTGGGCGGTGACATGCAGGCCGGAGACTTCGACCAATGCCATCTAACGCACCATCGTGCGGCTGCGGCCGGAGAAGCCGTCGATCAGCAGGGTGATGCTGATGGTCAGCATGGCGATCGCGATGGCCGGCACCAGCACCGCCGGGGCCGCCTCGTAGATACCGGTGATGTTTTCGCGCACCAGGGCGCCCCAGTCGGCGTTGGGCGGCTGGATGCCGAGCCCGAGGAAGCTCAGGCCACTCAGCAGCAGGACGACGAAGACGAAGCGCAGGCCGAAGTCGGTCAGCAGCGGCACGATCATGTTGGGCAGGATCTCCTCCCACACGACATAGGCGGTCTTCTCGCCGCGGGCACGCGCGACCTCGACGAAGTCCATCGCATTGATGTCGAGCGCCAGGGCCCGCGCAAAACGGTAGGAGCCCGGCACGTAGCTGATCGCCGCCATCAGGATCAGCACCGGCAGCGATGTGCCGAAGGCGGCGACGACGACCAGGGCGAACATCAGATGCGGAATGGAAATAAGTGCGTCGGCGGCGCGGCCGAGCACCGAATCGGTCCAGCCCTTCCTGACCGCCGACAGGATGCCGAGCGCGATCCCGCCCATGCAGGCCAGCACCGTCGCCACCATGGCCACGCCCACGGTGTAGCGGGCGCCATAGAGCAGCCGGCTCAGCATGTCGCGGCCGAGATAGTCGGTACCGAACGGATGGGCGGCGCTCATGGGCGCGAACACGCCGACATTGACGACGTCGCCCGCGCGGTACGGCGCCAGGTACGGCCCGAACGCGGCCAGGGCCGCCCAAGCCACCACCAGGGCGATGCCGGCCTGCCGGGCGGCCGAAAGGCGGCGCCGACGCGGCGAAGAGATCGCAGCGGTGTCGCTCATCGGGTGCGCAGCCGGGGATTGGAGAGGATCGAGCAGATGTCGGCGACCAGCACCAGCAGCATGAAGGTCGCGCAGAAGATCATGGCGCAGGCCTGCACCAACGGCATGTCGCGCGTCTCGACGGCGTCGACCGCGAGCTTGGCGAGGCCAGGGTAGCTGAAGATCACCTCGACGATGATCACGCCGCCCAGCAGCGACGACAGGTTGAGCGCGACGGCATTGGCGATCGGTCCCGCGGCATTGCGCAGCGCGTGGTGCAGCACCAGCCGCGCCGGTCGCACGCCCTTCAGCCGCGCCATCTCGATGTAGGAGGAATCGAGGACGCCGAGCAGCGCCGCCCGGGTCATGCGCGCCATCTGCGCCGTCACGGCGAAGCTCAGCGTCAGCACGGGCAGGGTAAAGTTCTGCAGCGCCTGGGTGAACGAGCCGACCGAGGGCGTCGCCATCGCCGACACCCAGCGCAGCTGGACCGCGAACAGGATCACGCCGACCGTCGCCAGCAGGAACTCCGGCACGGCCACCAGCGACACGGCGGTGACGTTGGCGACGCGATCGTAGAGCGAGCCGCGCCAGATCGCCGTGGTGATGCCGATCAGCAGCGCCAGCGGCACGGCGACCGCGGCGGTGAGCGCCGTCAGCAGCAGGGAATTGGCGAGCCTGGGCCCGATCAGCTGGGCGACCGGCAGACGGTTGATCAGCGACACGCCGGGATCGCCCGAAAGGAGACCGGCGAGCCAGCGCAGGTAGCGCTCGTGCGCCGGCAGGTCGAGGCCGAGCGCCTTGCGCAGCCCGGCCACCGCCTCGGGCGACGTTGATTGGCCCAGGATCGCCTCGGTGGCGTCACCCGGCAGGATGTTCGTGCCGGCGAAGACGATGACCGACACGATCAGCAGGGTCAAAAGGCCGCCCAGCACGCGCCGGGCGATCAATCCCAGCATCAGCATGGTGGGCGCCCCGGCGTCATGGTCCGGCTCAGCCTTCGAGCCAGACGTTCTCGGCGTAGGCGTAGCCCATCAGGCCGCCGGTCGGGATGGGCTTCAGGCCCTTCAGCTTGGCGGTATAGGCATCGAGGATGCTGATGAACACCGGCAGACCGATGCCGCAGTTCTCGTGCACCAGGGTCTGCATCTCGCCGTACATCTGCTTGCGCTTGGCCTCGTCGCGCTCGCCGCGCGCGGCGACCAGGAGCTGGTCGAACTTCTCGTTCTTCCAGGCACTCTCGTTCCAGGTCGAATCGGACTTGAAGAACAGCGTGAACAGCACGTCGGCGCTGGGCCGCGGATTGATGCTGCCCATGGTGAGCGGCTGCTTCATCCACACGTTCGACCAGTAGCCGTCGGCCGGCATGCGCTTCACGTCGACGTTGAGGCCGATCTGCTGGGCCGCCTGCTGGATCAGCACCGCCTGGTCGAGCATGGTGCTGCTCGCCATGGCGTGCAGCGGGACCGTCGTGTTGCCGATGCCCGAGCGCTGCAGGTGGAACTTCGCCTTCTCCGGATCGAAGGGCCGCTGCTTCAGGCCGGGGAAGTAGAAGCGGTTGGTCGGATCGATCGGCTGGTCGTCGGCCAGCACGGCATAGCCCTGGAAGACGGCGCTCCTCATCTGCTCGCGGTTGAGCAGGTATTTCAGCGCCAGCACCAGGTCCTGGTTTTTGCCGAGGTCGGAATCCTGGCGGATCACCAGGTCGTTGTAGCCGCCGGCCTTGGTCTCGAACACGGCAAAGCCGGGGCTCGCCTGCACGCGCTTGGCGAGCTGCGGGCTGATGGCGGCGGCGATCTGCACGTCACCCGACAACAGCGCATTCAGTCGCGCGGTCTGGTCGGGGATACCGAACAGCTCGATCTCGTCGAGATAGGGCTGGCCCGGCTTGAAGTACTCAGTGTTGCGAACGCCGATCGACTTGATGCCGGGCTGGAACTCCTGGCAGCGATAGGGGCCGGTGCCGATCGCCGTCGTGAAGCTCGAGGTGCCGTTCTTGATGATCAGGAAGTGCGGCGTGCCCAGCACCACCGGCAGGTCGGCGTTGGGCGATTCGAGGGTGATCTTCACCTCGTGCTTGCCGCTGGCGGTGATTTCCTTCATCGGCGCGGCCAGCGCCTTGGCGGCCGAGCCCGTCGCCGGATCCTTGTGGCGCGCCAGCGAGAAGACGACGTCGTCGGCGGTGAGCGGCGTGCCGTCGTGGAACTTGACGTCGCGGCGCAGCTTGATCGTCCACACCGTGGCGCTGCTGTCGCTCTCGATGGCTTCGGCGAGCTCGAGCTGCGGCGCCAGGCTGGCGTCGAGTCGCGTCACACCGTTGTAGAAGGTGAAGCAGCGCGTGTAGTCGGTCTGGTTGTTCTGCTTGGCCGGATCGACCGTGTCGGCCGTCGACGAGGTCTGCGAGGCGACCTTGATGCGGCCACCGCGCTTGGGTGTCTGGGCGAGCGCGCGGCCCGCGTCGCCGATGATGATGCCGGCCGTCGCCGCCGACATGCCGGCAGCGCCCAGCCAACGCATGAGTTCGCGCCGGCTCGCGCCCTGGCGCAAAGCCGCCTCGATGGCCGCCATGTCCGATGTTCCGATCCCCGGATGACGCTTGATGGTCATTGCCTGCTCCTGTTCGTCCCTTCGCTGCACCATCGTACGCAGTGCTTAACGCGTGCCATGATCGCGACAGGGACCGAAAAAGCACGGTCGCAATTCCTAGACAGGCCATACGCTCAGCGTATGGGGCCACCAAGCAGGCCACGGCATCGTTTTTGCTACGGCTTTCGGTAGCTATCATTTGCCCTGAAAGGGCTATACGCTACCCGTATGGTCGCGCTGGCCAGACTCGTCCCCTCCCTGCGCAGCCTCCTGATCTTCGAATCGGTCGCTCGATCAGGCAGCTGCAGCGCGGCCGCGCGCGAATTCAATCTCACCCAGCCCTCGGCCAGTCGCAACATCGCCCAGCTCGAGGCCCATCTCGGCATGCCGCTGTTCACCCGCAGCGCCGCCGGCATGGAGCTGACGCGCGAGGGCCAGATCCTCTATCAGGCGCTGGGCGACGGCTTCCATCGGGTGGAGACCGCGCTGAACCACCTCTCGGCGCTGCGCGACGCCAAGGACGTGGTCGAGCTGTCGCTGTCGACCGCCTTCGTCACGCACTGGCTGGTGCCGCGGCTGCCGCTCTTCCACGAGGCCTTCCCGTCGGTCGACCTGCGCTTCCAGCTGATCCCCAGCAACCTGCGCGGCGGGCCGGGCACGGTCGACCTCGCCATGCGCATGAAGAGCGAGCACGACGCCGACTATCACAGCTGGCATTTCGCCCCTGAGCTGATCATCCCGGTGTGCAGCCCGAGCTACCTGGCGCAGCACAAGCCGCTGCTGGGCGTCCGGGGCGAGTCCGGTCACACCCTGCTGCACCTGTCGGACGCGCATTTCGATCCCAAGACGCTGTGGGGCGCCACGACGGCGCCGGTCGCCCACCATGCGCTGCTGGAGTTCAGCGACTATGCCGTCGTGCTGCAGGCGGCGCTGAGCGGCGGTGGCGTGGCGCCGGGCTGGATCTCGGTGGTGTCGCGGCCGCTGCTTGACGGCACGCTGGTGCCGGCCTCGCCACTGCGCGTGCGCACGGGCAAGCATTTCCATCTGCTCGCCGCCCGCGGCAGGCCGTTGCGCGACGTCGTGGCGGCGATCCGCGACTGGCTGCTCGACCAGATGCGGCAGGACATGGAACGCGTGGCGCCGCTGATCGACCGGGCGTGAACATCACTGTTTTGACGTGCACCAACAGTGATTCTCACTGTAAGACGGCGCCAATTCGGTGCCCGATCCCACCTCGCGAATATTAATCTCGTAAATACCGCAGCTGGAGAGCCGCCATGCCCGACGTCACCAAATTCAACACGCTGACCTTCGACTGCTACGGCACGCTGATCGACTGGGAGCGCGGGATCCATGCCGAACTGCGCCCGTGGCTGGACCGCCATGGCCGCCGCGAGCTCGACGACAACACCCTGCTGGAGACCTTCGGCACGATCGAGGCAGCGTGCGAGGCCGAGACGCCCGGCAAGCTGTACCCCGAGATCCTGGCCGAGGTGCACCGCCGCCTGGCGGACAAATGGAGCATCAAGGCGACCGCCGCCGAGGCAACCGAGTTCGGCCAGTCGGTCGGCCGCTGGCCCGCCTTCGCCGACAGCGCCACCTCGCTGCAGTACCTCAAGCGCTACTACAAGCTCGTGATCCTCTCCAATGTCGACCGCGCCTCGTTCTCCCGCAGCAACGACAAGCTCGGCGTCGTATTCGACCGCATTCTCACCGCCCAGGACATCGGCTCCTACAAGCCCAGCCCGCGCAATTTCGAGTACGCGCTGGGCGACCTGGAGCGCACCTTCGGCACCAAGAAGGGCGACATCCTGCACACCGCCCAGAGCATCTTCCACGACGTGGTGCCGGCGCGCAGCGTGGGCCTGGCCACGATGTGGATCAACCGGCGCAAGGCGGTCGGCGGCTGGGGCGCCACGCCGGCGCCCAAGGCCCCGGGCGCGCTGACGACGCCGGACATCGAGGTCGCCAGCATGGCCGATTTCGTGGTCTTGCATCAGGCCCACCTTCGTGGCGAATCTGCGTGAGGCGCGGCCTGAGGCCTGCGCCACCCAACGGGGGCAGGCAGTATGAAACCACGTGGCGGCGGCACGATCCGGCTCGACAGGCTCGATCTCAAGATCCTGGCGACGCTGCAGACCGCGGGCCGGATCAGCAACCTCGAGCTCGCCGACACGGTCGGGCTCTCGGCCACGCCCTGCCAGCAGCGGGTGCGGCGCATGGAGGCGGCGGGCTACATCAGCGGCTATGGCGCGCAACTTGCAATCGATCGCATATGCCGCAACATCGTCGTCTTCACCGAGATCACGCTCAGCAACCACCGGCGCGAGGATTTCCTCAAGTTCGAGCGCGGCATCCAGGAGATTCCGCAGGTCCTCAACTGCTTCCTGGTGACCGGCGGCTACGATTACCTGGCGCAGTTCATCGCCCAGGACATCCACGACTATCAGACCACCGTCGAGAGCCTGCTCGACCGCGACCTGGGCGTGGACAAGTACTTCAGCTACGTCACCATCAAGCAGGTCAAGCGCAGCACGGGCTTTCCCCTGGCCGATCTGGTCGAGCAGCCCGATTCGTAAACTCCCTAAAGCGATGAAAGGCGGCCTGCTGCTGGTGAAAACAGGCGGCGCAGCCGCGCTGCCCGAATGGCAGGCGCGCTTCGCCGAGCTGGCGCCGGACCTCGACGTACGGGGATGGGACGATCCCACGGTCGATCCTGACGCCGTCACCCTCGTCCTGGTCTGGGAGCCGCAGCCCGGACGGCTGGCACGCTATCCCAACCTGCGCGTGATCTTCAGCAGCGCGGCCGGCGTCGACCACATCACCTGCGATCCCGACCTGCCGCGCGGCGTGCCGATCGTGCGCATGGCGACCGAGGAAACGGCGCAGACCATGGGCGAATATGTCTGCCTGGCAGCCCTGTCGATCCTGCGCGACGGCAACCGGCTCGCCGCCGCGCAGGCCAACCGGCGCTGGGACTCGTTCGAGCAGCCGCACACGGCGCTCGACAAGCGGGTCGGCGTCATGGGGCTGGGCAACATCGGTCAGGTTGCAGCGCGCATGCTGGGCGCCCTGGGATTCACGGTCGCAGGCTGGGCGCGCACGCCGCGCGAGCTCCGCGGCATAAAAGTCCATTCAGGTGAAAGCGGCCTCGACGACCTGCTGGCCGAGAGCGATATCCTCGTCGGACTGCTGCCCGAGACGCCGCAGACGCGCGGCCTTCTGGACCGCGAGCGTATTCGCCGGCTGCCGCAAGGGGCGGGGATCGTCAATGCCGGGCGCGGCTCGCTCATCGTGATGTCCGACCTGATCGCCGCCCTCGACGAGGGCCATCTCGGCGCGGCCTGGCTCGACGTCTTCGACCCCGAGCCGCTGCCGGCCGATCACCCTGCGTGGCGGCATCCGCGCATCACCGTCACGTCGCACGTCGCGGGCTTTGCCTCGCGCCGCGCCCGCGCCCGCTCGGTGGTCGCGGCACTCGAGGCTCATGAACGCGGCGAGCCCTTGCCCAACCTCTACGACGCCGATCGCGGCTACTGAACGCGCGCGCCCGAAGCGCGCACGATCGGCGGCCAGAACACGCGCTCCTGGCTGATGAACTGCTCGAACTTCGCCGGGGTGTAGTCGAGCATCGGCGGCAGGCCGTTGTCGTTCAGGCGCTTGGCGATCACCGGGTCAGCCAGCGCTTCGATCATCACGGTCGACATCTTGGCGACGACGGGCTTGGGCAGGCCGGCGGGGCCGAAGATGCCGAACCACGAATAGGCCTTGAATTCCGGCAGCCCCGCTTCGGTGGGATTAGGCACGTCCGGTATCAATGGCTGCCGGTCGGGCGACGCCATGAGGATGCGCAGGTTGCCGTCGCGATGGTGCGGGCCATGCAGCACCGGCACATCGAAGGCCCATTGCACGTCGCCGTTGACCAGCGCCTGGATGGCCTCAGCGCCGCTGCGATAGGGAACGTGCTCGGCCTGGCAACCCGTGAGGCGCAGCAGGTTCGCGCCGGCGAGATGGCTGGTGGCGCCGATGCCGTTGCTGGCATAGCTGAGCTTGCCCGGGTTGGCGCGCATCTCCGCGACCAGCTCCTGCACCGAGTTCACCTTGAGGCCCTTGCGCGTGACCGACAGGCACATCGGCACGAACACGGTCGGCGAGATCGGTGTCAGGTCCTTCTCCGGCGCAAACGGCAGGCGCTCGTACAAGGCAGGCGCGATGACGACCTGGGAGACCGTGCAGTGTCCCAGGGTGTAGCCGTCGGGCGCTGACTTGGTGACGGCGTCCGTGCCGACCACGCCCCCTGCCCCGGCTCGGTTCTCCACGATGCAGGTCTGGCCCAGCATCTCGTTGAGCTTGGGCGCCAGGATGCGCATGGAAATGTCCGTCGAGCCGCCCGGGCCGAAGGGCACGATGAAGCGGATGGGCTTGGCCGGCCACGGCGCTTCGGCGCGGACGATGGCCGGCGCCGCGGCGGTAGCCGCCGAGGACAGAAGCAGAGAGCGACGGCTGATCAATGCCGACGCCTTGGAGATCTTGCGCATGACTCTTCCTTTCACCGCTTATTCAGCCGCCGCGCGCTCAGGCCGCATATACGGCAGCTCGGCGAGCAAGGCCTGCCACACGGCCTGGACGTCGGCCGCGCCGCTGCCCTCGTGCTTGAGGCCTTCCATCAGCTTTTTCTTCACGAAGAAACGCCAGTGGACGGGCAGGCTGGCGAGCAGCGCGGTCATGGCGTCATAGGCGCTCCGGGTCCACACGCGCTCGTAGGCCTCGCGCGCGGCGCCGAAATGGAAGTGCGGATGCGGCTCGTTGCGACGGCGCTGCGCGCGCAGCGCCTCGGTCGCGGGCAGGTCGACCGCGAGGTCAACGCCCATGCCGGTCAGCACCACGCCGTACTCGGCATCGGCATCGGCGATGGCCACGTAGTTGCAGATCACGTCGCGCAGCACGCGCTCGGGCTCGCGGTCGAGCGGGTCGCCGCGGCCGCCGCCGCCCGGCGAGACGATGCTGACGATGTCGCCGGGACCGGCGGTGAAGGTGTCGATGTTATTCAGCACGCGCATGTCGGGGCGGCCGGGGTTCAGCGACATCGTCGAGCCGCGCCCCGCCTTGCCGCCCAAGACGCCCCAGGCCTGGAAGCGGCAGCGGTCGCGGTTGCGTGCGGTGATGCGCGTGTTGGGCGTGAAGACCTGGAACTCCATGTGCGTCGCAAGCCCACCGCGCCAGCGGCCGGCGCCGCCCGTTCCCGATGCGAGGCCATAGCGCCGGAAGCGGATCGGTACCTCGGCCTCGGTGATCTCGACCGGTGTGTTCTTGAGATAGGCCGCGTCGGCGCCGCTGCCGTTGGTGCCGTCGCCGGTCGGCATGCCGCCGGAACCGCCGACCACCGGATTGACCGCGGCGATCACCGCCTCGCCCGTGCGGTCGTCGTGCGTCATCACATTGACGATCGAGCTCGAGCCCGCGGGTGCCGCCGGCATGCGCTCCGGCATGGCCTGGCCGAAGGCGCCGAACAGCAGGCTGCGGATGCGGCCGCAGGTCAGGCTGCGCATGCCGACGGCTGCGGGGAACTGCGGATTGACCACCGTTCCCTCGGGCAGGATGCAATGGAACGGCCGCGTCAGGCCGAAATTCAGCACGAGGTTGGGATTGAGCGAATAGAGGATGTAGTAGACGCCGACCAGCATCAGCGTGTGGTGCGGATTGCCGCCGGTCGGCACGTTGAGCGACGAGGTGAGCTGCGGGTCGCTGCCGGTGAAGTCGAGGATGGCCGAATCGCCCTCGATGCGCAGGGTCACCGCCAGCCGCGCCGGGTAGCCGTCCGGGCCGTCCTCGTCGGCATAATCGGAGAAGAAATACTCGCCGTCCGGGATCGATCGCAGGATCTCGCGCGCCTGGTGCTCGGCATAGTCCAAAAGGTCGCTCATGCCCTGGCGCAGCGTGTCGGGGCCGAACTTGGCGATAAGCTCGCGGACCTTGCGCTCGCCGGTGTTCATGGCGCCGACGAAGGCCTTCAGGTCGCCGACGTTGAGGTCGGGCTTGCGGACGTTGGTCATCATGACGTCCAGCAGCTCCTGGTTCAGGACGCCGGCGCGATAGAGCTTGGTGGGCTTGAAGCGGATGCCTTCCTGGTGGATCTCCGTCAGGGCGCGCGAGAGGCTGGCGGGGACGGCGCCGCCCATGTCGGTGTTGTGGATGTGGCCGGCCGTGAAACAGAGCAGCTCGCCCTCGTGGAAGATCGGCTTCCACAGCACGAGATCGGGCGTGTGGGTGGCGAGATAGCCCGAATAGGGATCGTTGGTGAGCGCGATGTCGCCCGGCTCGTAGTTGGGGATCATCGGAATCGCGCGGCCGTAGTCGAGGCCGGGATACCAGGTCGCCCCGAGGTCCATGGGCACGGCGGCCGTGCGGCCCGCCGCATCGAGGATCTGGATGGTGAAGTCCTCGGTCTCCTTGACGAACGTCGAATGCGCCGTGCGGTAGAGCGTGTAAGCCATGCTCTCGGCCGCGGCCCGCATGTGGTTGGCAAGGATCTCGAGCGTCACCTTGTCGACTTTCATGGCCCTCACTCCGCCCGGTCGAGAACGATGTTGCCGCTGCCATCCACCGTGGCGCCGAAGCCGGGCGGTACGCAGGCCGTCGTGTCGTCCTGCACGATGACGCACGGGCCGCAAAAGCGGTGATGCGCTTCGAGCGCCGCACGGCGGTAGAAGGGAACGTCGTGCCAATCGCCGTCGAAGAAGACTTTTAGCGTCTGCTCCGCTACGGGGGCTTCACTCGTGGCGCTCGCCAAAGGACGAAGGTAAGGCTTTGGCGACGAGCCGGAAACGACCAGACGCAGGTTCATGATCTGCACGGCCGAGTCGCGATCGCAGAAATCGTAGATGCCTTCGTGGGCGCGATGGAACGCCTCGGCGATCGCCGCCATATCGCCCGCCTCGACGAGGCTGCTCGCGAGCGGCACTTCGATCTCGAAAGACTGGCCGCGGTAGCGCATGTCGGCGAACCAGCCATATGCGGCCTCGCCGGTGAATTCCTGGTCGTCGCGCAGCCAGGCCGTGCCATCTGCCTGCAGTGTCTTGGCCGCATTGCGCAGTCGATCCGCGTCACCGTCCGCCGCCATGATGAAGAGCGTGCGGATGAAGTCGTTCTTGACGTTGGCGACCAGGCCGCCCAACGCGCTGACCACGCCGGGACGCGACGGAATGAGGACCCGCTGCATGCCGAGCTCGCGGGCCAGGAAGCAGCCCAGCATCGGACCGGCGCCGCCGAACGGCAGGAGCGCGAAGTCGCGGGTGTCGACGCCGTAGCGGGCGACGAGCTTGTTGACCTCGACGAACATGCCGGAGATGGCGATGCGGATGACCGCTTCGGCGGTCTGCTCAAGCCCGAGGTTGATGCGGCTCGCCAACGTGCCGATGGCCGTTCGCGCAAGTGCCACGTCAGGGCGGAACGCGCCGTAGGCGAGGTCGTGCTGGCCTAAAAAGCCGCAGACCGCGAAGGCGTCGGTGATGGTGGGCAAGGTGCCGCCGCGGCCGTAGCAGGCCGGTCCCGGCGAGGAGCCGGCGCTCTCCGGCCCGACTTTCAGCACGCCGAAGCCGTCGACCCAGGCGATCGATCCGCCGCCGTCGCCGATCGACGACACGGCCACGCTCGGGATGTAGAGCGGCAGGTCGCCGATCTTCTCGCCCAGCCCGAATTGCGGCTCGCCGTCGATGATCAGGGCGACGTCGGCGCTGGTGCCGCCGATGTCCAGGGTGATCACGTTGGGATGGCCGGCCTCCCGGGCGACCCAGGCCGCGCCCATCACGCCCGACGCCGTGCCCGACAGGACCATGCTGACGCAGGCGCGCTTGCCGAGCTCGGCCCGCATGATGCCGCCGTTGGACTTGGTGATCAGCGGCTCGGCCGTCACGCCGCGGCTCTCCAGGCCTTCGATCAGCTTCTCGAGATAGTCGCTGACCTTGGGATGGACGTAGCCGTTGATCAGCGCCGTCGTCGTGCGCTCGTACTCGCGGATGATCGGCCAGACCTCGCTCGAGCGGAACACGAACAGGTGCGGCGCGACGCGAGCGGCGATCGACGCCACTTGGGCCTCGTGCGCCGGATTGCGGTAGGCGTTGAGCAGCGAGATGACGATGCCATCGACGCCCTTGGCCAAGGCCTTCTCGACGGCCAACACCACCGATGCCTCGTCGACGGCCTGCTCGACCGTGCCGTCGGACAGCATGCGCTCGCGAATGCCGAAGATGCGATCGCGCGGCACCAGCGGCGCGCCGCGCCGCGAGAACAGGCTGTAGGCCTCGGGCATGCGAAGTCGCGCCAGCTCGACCACGTCCTCGAAATTCTCGGTGGTGATCAGCGCCAGCGACGCGCCCTTGCGCTGGATGATGGTGTTGATGCCGACCGTGGTGCCATGCACGAAGCTCGTGATGTCGGACGGGCGGACGCCGTGCCGTTCCTGCAGGAGGTCGAGGCCGCGCAACAGCTCGGCGCCCGGCGTCTGCGGCGTGGTCAGGACCTTGAGGCTGTGCAGCTCCTCCTTCGCCTCGTCCCACAGGCAGAAGTCGATGAAGGTGCCGCCGATATCCACGCCAACGCGCATGCCCATGTCGACAAAAAGCTCCCGTTGCTGTGCCTTCGACTATGACGGGCCGCGCGGCATCGTCGACAGAAGACATTGAGCA
>Ga0190271_10000560_pt1 | contig 19052 bp, 20 predicted proteins | sample Popmic356T_FD_133747 | JGI IMG/M metagenome (GOLD analysis project Ga0190271, IMG submission 133747) | Populus adjacent soil microbial communities from riparian zone of Weber River, Utah, USA - 356 T | ecosystem: Environmental > Terrestrial > Soil > Riparian zone | place: USA: Utah | collected...
CAGAAGACGATCGCGTCGGCGTCGGTGGCGGCGGCCTCGCGGGAGAGCCCGAGCGAGTCGCCGACGTAGTCGGCCACGTCCTGCACCTCGGGCACCTGGTAGTTGTGGGCGAGGATGACCGCGTCGCGCTCGGCTGCGAGCGCACGGATCTCCTCCTGCATCGTCGTGATTTCGGCAGTGGTCATGTCAGCTCCAGTGAGACGTCGAGTGAGCGGGCCGAGTGCGTGAGTGCGCCGACGGAGATCTCGTCGACGCCCGTCTCGGCCACCGCGCGAACGGTGTCGAGCGTGACGCCGCCCGATGCTTCGAGCCGGGCGCGCCCGCCGACGAGCTGCACCGCCTGGCGCAGCTCGGCCGGAGTCATGTTGTCGAGGAGGATGGCGTCGACCGCAGCCTCGAGCGCCTCGCCGACCTGCTCGAGCGTGTCGCACTCGACCTCGACGGGCAGATCGCTGGCACGCCGCACGAGCTCGACCGTCGCTGCGATCGAGCCGGCGGCGCTGAGGTGGTTGTCCTTGATCAGGACCGCGTCGTCGAGACCGAAGCGATGGTTGCGACCGCCGCCCGCTGCGACCGCATGCTTCTCGAGCGCGCGAAGTCCCGGAGTCGTCTTGCGCGTGTCGAGAACGGCCGCGCCGGTGCCCGAGATCGCGTCGACGTAGCTGCGCGTGAGCGTGGCGATGCCGGACAGCCGCCCGAGGAAGTTGAGCGCGACCCGCTCGCCGGTGAGGATCGCGCGCTGCGAGCCGGCGACTCGCGCGACGACGGCGGGCGCCTCGACAGCATCGCCGTCCTTGGCGAAGGCCTCGAAGGCGATCTCGGGATCGAGCGCGCGAAACGTGACCTCGACCGCGCGAAGCCCGCAGACCACGCCGGGCTCCTTCACGAGGAGCGCTGCGGTACCGACCGCGTCCGCAGGAACGGTCGCCTCGGTCGTGACGTCACCGGCACCGATGTCCTCGGCGAGGGCGGCGTGGACGATCCGCTCGAGCGTGTCCGTCGCTACAGCCATGTCTCGAGCGCCGCCTCAGCGCCTGGTCGGAGGACGACGTGTCGCTCGAACGCCTCGCTCTCGGACGGGAAGTCGGCGCGGAAGTGCGAGCCTCGGCTCTCCTCGCGCGCGAGCGCCGTACGCGCAATGAGGCGCGCGAGCACGTGCGGTGCGTCGAGCAGGCGCTCGAGCCCGGCCGCATCGCGGATGAGGCCGCAGTCGTGCCACAGTGACGCCCTGAGCTCCGGCGTCACGAGCTCGGGTGCGGGAGCGTCCGGGACCTCCGGGAGGTCCGCCGGAACGGCCGGCTCGCCGAGCGCGGCGAGCGCGGCCCGGCGTCCGAAGACGAGGCATTCCAGGAGCGAGTTCGAGGCGAGGCGATTCGCGCCGTGGACGCCGGTCGCCGCGCACTCGCCGGCGGCATACAGGCCCGGCACCTCGCTTCGGCCTTCGAGATCCGTGAGCACGCCGCCGACGGTGTAGTGCGCCGCGGGCGCGACCGGGATCGGCGTCATGGCCGGGTCGTAACCCTCGTCGACCAGGCTCCCCATCAGCGTCGGGAACAGGCCGCGGTCGATCGCGCGCAGGTCGAGCAGCACCGTGCCGCGCGCCGCGATCTCGCGCGCCACCACGTCACGCGGCGCGAGCTCGTCGGTGAAGCGGTTGCCCTCCTGGTCGAGCAGCAGCGCGCCCTCGCCTCGTAGAGCCTCCGAGAGCAGCAGCGACGAGTCGACGAGCGTCGTCGGATGGAACTGGACGAACTCGAGATCCGCGAGCGCGGCGCCCGCGCGGTAGGCGGCTGCCATCCCCTCGCCGACGGCTCCGGCGGGGTTCGTCGTCCGCTCCCAGAGAGCGGCGGCGCCACCGGTGGAAAGAAGGGTCGCGCGCGCCGTAACTGCGCGCCGGTCGGTGACGACGCCGACGCAGCGCTCGTCGTCGCGCCAGATCGAGACCATGCGCTCGCCCTCGGCGACCGTGATCCGCGGATGCGCGAGGACGCGCTCGGCGAGCGTGCGCGCAACGCGATCTCCCGTCGCCGCACCGCCCGCATGGACGACTCGGCGCCGACCGTGGCCGCCCTCGAGTCCGAGGCCGTCGTCGAAGTCGACGCCGAGCTCGACGAGGTCGCGAATCCGCGCGGGAGCCTCGTCGGTCAGAACCGAGACAGCGCTCGGCCGGCAGAGCCCGCGTCCGGCTCGCACCGTGTCCTCCGCGTGGAATGAGGGATCGTCATCCTCTCCCACCGCCGCGGCGATCCCCCCTTGAGCGAGGAGGCTCGTGGACGCGAGAAGAGGCCCCTTCGTGAGCACGAGGACGTCGCCTTCGGCGGCTGCGCAGAGCGCGGCGAAGAGCCCGGCGACGCCTCCACCGACGACGACGAGGGCAAGCTCGCTGTCGTGACCTGTATTCCGCGGTGCGCTCATGGTAGTTTTCGCCTCTGAGTCGATAACCTCGTGGCTGAGTCTACCACCCCACCACACGCTCCCGCGCACGTCGCTCTCGCGACCGTGTTCCAGGTCCGGGACGGCGCCCTGTGCGTGCTTCTGTGGGAGCGCGCACGCGAGCCCTTCTCTGGCACGTGGGCGCTTCCGGGTGGAACGCTCGCGGCCGACGAGGCACTCGAAGCCTCGATCCTCCGGCATCTCGCAACGAAGGTCGACGTTCGCGAGGTCGCGCACCTCGAGCAGCTCGGGACGTGGAGCGACCCAGATCGTCATCCTGAGCGCTGGGAGCTCGCCACCGCGTATCTCGGGCTGGTGCCACTCGGGCTCGACCCGAGCGTGCCGGCCGACACGACGTGGCACTCGGTCGACGCCCTGCCGGAGACCGCGTTCGACCACGGCGCGATCGTCCTCGCCGGCCGCGATCGTCTCCACGGAAAGCTCTCGTACTCGAACATCGGCTTCGCGCTCGCGCCGGAGACGTTCACCCTCGCCGAGCTGCGCGACATCTACGAGGCAGCGCTCGGCTACGAGGTGTCGTCGACGAACCTGAAGCGCGTCCTCGTGCGCCGCGGTGCGATCGAGGCCGTCGGGAAGCGTCGCGCGCACGGCCCCGCAGGGGGTCGCCCGGCCGAGCTCTACCGTTTCCGCGCGCGCCGGCTCGCAGTGACGGATCCCTTCGCGGTGCTCCGTCCGCCCGCGTAGCGCCTCAAGATCGGCTCTCGCGGAACCGATCACAGGGGCATGCGGCAATTTCGGACCTGGCTCATCCTGATCGGCCTCGCGAGCCTCGTGGCTCAGGCTGCGGCTGCAGCGGCCGTGTTCTGGCACGGCGGCACGCCGATGCGGCGCTCCTAGGCGATCACGCGGACACCGGCAGTCACGGCGGCGGCGACGGCCATCGCCACGATCACGTGCGCGCGGAGCCAGATCGCGACGCCTGCCGCGCCCACGCCGACGACCCGTGCGTCGACGGTGATCTCCTGGTCGCCGCCGAAGGTCTGCGTGACGACGAGCGCGATCAGCATCACGGGAGCCAGGAGCTCGACCAGCGACTGGATCCGCGGTGGGAGGGCTCGGCGTCCGATGAGCACCGGTCCTGCGGCCTTGAACGCGATCGTCGCCACGCCGACGATCGCGACCACGATCCACGCGCTGTTCATCGCCGTAGCCCGAGCAGGCACGCCGCGGACGCGGCGATGATCGGGACGCCGGCGGGCGTGACCGGCAGCAGCACGAGGGTGATCACGGCGGCCAGCGCAGCCGCCTGCCGTGACCTCGGCTCGCGCAGGTACGGGACCGCGAGCGCCAGGAACAGGGCAGCGAACGCCGCGTCGAGCCCGAGCGCGTTGGGGTTCTCGAGGATCCCTCCGACGGCAGTCCCCGCGGCCGTGCTCGCGACCCAGAGAACGTAGAAGACGAGCCCCGACCCGACGAGGATCGGCCACTCGAAGCGCCCTCGCCGCCCCGAGAGCGCCCAGGACTCGTCGACGATCGACTGCGACCCCACGAGCCGCCGGAGCTTGCTGCCCGGGAAGATGGAAGCGACCGTCACGCTGATCGCGACGTAGCGCGCGTTCAAGAAGATGGCTGCGAGCACGGCCGCGGCGATCGTTCCTCCCGCATCGAGCACCGACAGCGAGGCGAACTGCGCCGACCCGGCGAAGGTCGTCGCGGACATGACCACCGCCGCGGCGGCTCCGAACCCGGTGGCATCCGCGAGCACTCCGTAGGAGAGCCCGAACAGGATCGGGCTCGGGGCGAGCGGGAGCGCAGCGCGCATCCCGTCACGGATCCGCGGCTCTGCACGGGGCTCGGACGACATCGCCGCCAACCTTAGACAGCCGCTCGTTGCCCGACGGCGTTCACACTTTCACCGTGAAGATCGTCGTCAGCGGCGCCTCCGGGCTCGTCGGATCCGCGCTCGTTCCCGCACTCGGCACGGCCGGCCACGACGTGATCCGTCTCGTGCGCCGCCCCGCGGCAACCCCCGACGAGGTCGAGTGGGATCCGGCAGCGGGCACGATCGACCGCGCTCGGCTCTCGGGTGTCCAGGCGTTCGTCAACCTCAGCGGAGCGAACCTCGACCAGCGCTGGACCGATCGGGCGAAACGGGAGATCCTCGAGTCGCGTACGACGACGAACGCCTTGCTCGCGACGATCGCGGCCGAGCTCGAGCCCCGCGCCGCCGCGCTCGTCTGTGCGGGCGGGGCAGGGATCTACGGGGATCGCGGCGACGAGACCGTGACCGAGGCGTCAGCTCCGGGTAGCGGTTTCCTCGCAGAGGTCATGGTTCAGACCGAGGCTGCAGCGCAGCCTGCGCGCGATGCGGGCGTCCGCGTCGTCAACTTCCGGCAGGGCATCGTGCTGTCCCGCAGGGGAGGTGCGCTGCGTCGGATGCTCCCCTTCTTCCGCTTCGGTGCGGGCGGCCCAGTCGGCAACGGCAAGCAGTGGTGGAGCTGGGTTGCGATATCCGACGTCGTAACCTCGTACCGGTTCGCTGTCGAGAGCGACCTCTCCGGCCCGGTCAACCTCGTGGCCCCGAACCCGGTCACGAGCCGCCAGTTCGCGCAGGCTCTCGGACGCGCGATCCGACGACCCGCAGTGCTCCCTGCGCCCGCCTTCGCGGTGAAGCTTCTCTTCGGCGAGAAAGGCGAAGAGGTGCTCCTGTTCGGCCAGCGCGCACTTCCTGCCCGACTCCTGGACGCCGGCTTCACGTTCGACGCGCCGACGATCGACGTCGGCATGGCTCGCGCGCTGGAGGAGTGACCAAACCGGAGTAAGAAGGTCACCAGACGGGTAACGCTTGTCCTCGAGAGAGGCGCTAGAGCTACACGCACTCGACGAGGGGAGGAACCTTGAAGCTATTGCTTGCAGTGGCCGGCCTCTTGCTGGCACTTGCCTCCGGGGCGACAGCCGCCGGCCAACGCGATGCCGACGTTCGGTTCGCAACGTTCAATGCGTCGCTCAACCGGGGCTCGGCGGGGCTGCTGACCGCCCATCTGTCGAACCCGAGCGTCGACGACCAGTCCCGCCGACAGGCGAGGAACGTGGCGGAGGTGATCCAGCGCGTCCGTCCCGACGTCTTGCTCGTGAACGAGTTCGACCCACTCGAAAACGCCGAAGCGAGCCCAGGCCCCGAGGACCTGTTCCGGGACAACTTCCTCGAAGTGTCACAAAACGGAGCAGCACCGATCGAGTACCCGTACACGTTCATTGCACCGTCGAACACCGGCGTCCCGTCGGGCAAGGACCTCGACAACAGCGGAGGGGCTCCGGGCGGGCCGAACGACGCGTTCGGCTTCGGCTTCTTCCCGGGTCAGTTCGGGATGGTCGTGTACTCGCGCTACCCGATCGACGTCGAGAACGTCCGCACGTTCCAGCTCTTCAAGTGGAAGGACATGCCCGAAAATCTCATTCCGACACCGTTCTACTCGCGCGACGAGGTCGAGATCCTGCGGCTGTCGTCGAAAAGCCACTGGGACGTCCCGATCGAGATCGACGGCAAGACGGTTCACTTCCTCGTCTCACATCCGACACCGCCGGTCTTCGACGGCCCGGAGGACCGTAACGGCACGCGCAACCACGACGAGATCCGCTTCTGGGCCGACTATGTGAGCCCAGGCAAGTCGAGTTACATCTACGACGACGAGGGGACGTCCGGAGGATTGAAGCCCGGCGAGCTCTTCGTGATCGCCGGTGACCAGAACTCGGATCCGCTCGACGGTGACAGCATCGCCGGCTCGATCCAGCAACTGACCGAGCATCCGCTCGTCAACTCGAAGGCGACGCCGGACAGCGAAGGCGCCGTCGAGGCATCTGCGCTCCAGGGCGGCGCGAATCTCCTGCACCGAAGCAATCCTCGGTTCGACACCGCGGACTTCGCGGATTCGGCGCCGGGCAACCTCCGCGCCGACTACGTCCTCCCGCGGAAGAACCTCCAGATCGTGGACGCCGGAGTGTTCTGGCCACTGCAGTCCAGTCCGCTATTCAGACTGACGGGCGTCTTCGACGCGGCGACCTGGGGCGCGGTCGGCGGGTTCCCGACGTCCGACCATCGCAGTGTCTGGGTGGACGTCACCGTGCCGAGCGTGAACTGAGCTGGACGAGGTCGGGCGGCCGCATGCCGCCCGACCTCCTCTCACCGAGTGGAACAATCGAGCCCGTGCACGCCCTCGAGACGCTCGGCTGGGACGACGCCTGGAGCGCCGCGTTCGAGCCGCACGCACACGAGGGGCAGCGCCCCGGCCGGGTCGCGGTGCAGCATCGCGGCGAATACGACGTGCTCACCGCCGAAGGAGAGCAGCGAAGCCGGATAACGAGCCGGCTTCGGCGATCCGCGGATCGCGCCGAGCTTCCCGTCGTCGGCGACTGGATCGCACTCGACGGCTCGGGCTCCATCGCCGCCGTACTTCCGCGCAGGACGACTATCTCCCGCCGCGCAGCCCACGAGCCCGCGTCGGGCGTGTCGCGCGAGCAGGTGATCGCCGCGAACGTCGACGTCGTGCTGGTCGTCCAGGCACTCGGGCAAGAGCTCGACACGCGACTCCTGGAGCGGTACCTGGCGCTCGCGGTCGAGAGCGGCGCGCAGCCGGTCGTCGTGCTTACCAAGGCCGATCTCGAGCCCGAGCCGGACGCCGTGGTCGGAGGAGTCGGGGACAGCAGCAGCGACGTCCCGGTGCTCCGCGTGTCCGCGCGCGCCGGCGTGGGGCTGGAGGCGGTCCGCGCTGCGCTGCCTCCGGGAACGACCGGCGCCCTGCTCGGGCCGTCGGGAGTCGGCAAGTCGACGCTCGTCAACGCGCTCGTCGGAGACGACGAGCGACTCGCGACGGCCGAGGTGGACCCCACAGGTGCGGGTCGACACACGACCACGCGGCGCGAGCTCGTCCGGCTCCCGGGCGGCGGCATGATCGTCGACAACCCGGGAATGCGCGAGCTGCACCTCTGGATCGGCGACGGCACACTCGCTGACGCCTTCGACGACATCGCCGAGCTCGCCCTGTCCTGCAAGTTCACCGATTGCCGCCACGAGACCGAGCCTGGCTGCGCCGTCCGCGCCGCGCTCGATTCGGGAGAGCTCTCGCGCGAACGCTGGGAGCGCTACCAGGCGCTCGAGCGCGCGGCCGCCGAGCTCGCCGACCGGCTCGAGCGCCGCGAGCGCTCCCGCGCCCGGCGCAAGCCGGACGCGGGAGCCTCGTGAGGCCTACGGCGAGGCGACGTTCGCCGCGCCGGGCGTCTTCGTCGACGTGAACTCCCAGTCGGAGGCCGCATCGTTCGAGTCCTGCTTGTCCGGGATGCGAGACAGCGATCCGTCGACCGTGTTCGAGTCGGCGACGGCCGCGTCGAGGGCGCTTCCCTCGACGAGATCGTAGGACTGACCGTCGATCGTCGCCGCGGCGATCTCGCCTTCGTACGAGAGCGCGTCGAGGAGCGCCTTCGACGCCGTATCGATCAGCGCCACGCCGTCGGGCGCGCCGTTCTGCGCCTCGATGTCGATCTGGAGGTATCCGCCTGCGGCCAGCGATCCCGTGAGAGCAACCCGTGCGTACTCGGTGCCGTCTCCGCCATTGACGAGGACGAGCGCGATCCCGTCGAGCGTCGCAGCGGTACTTCCCGCGTTCGCGATCTCGACGAACCCGCCCGTGTCGGCGCCGACCTGGTCGTAGTCGATCTCGTTGACGACGAGCGTCCCCGTCGGAGGAGGCGGTGGAGGACTGCCTCCCGCGACGCAGCGAAGCTCGATCAGGTTCGCCGAGGTCACGGCGACGTCAACCGTTCCGGCCGCTCCGTCCGAGCGCGTGCATGCCGTGCCGTCGAGCGCGGCGAGCGATGCGGCACCCGCGGGACCCTGAGGTCCGGCAGGACCCTGCGCGCCCGCGGCTCCGGCCGGGCCGGCCGTGCCCTGCGCGCCCGTGTCGCCTTTCACCCCCGGAGACCCGGCTGGACCCGCCGGCCCGGCCGGTCCTACCGGCCCCTGCGCTCCCTGCGCTCCCGCCGGCCCTGGTGCTCCGGCCGCGCCGCGCTCGTTCCAGGTCACGACCCGCTCCCCCCTGCGGCAGTCGGACGCCTGCTTCACCACGCGGAGGAAGCCCTTGCCCTGCTTCTGGCAGGCCACGATGACGCCGTCTGTGCGCGCTCCCGCCCCCGCGAGCCCGGTCGTCCCCACGAGCACGGCGGCGGCCAGGCCGGCGATGACGATTCCTCGTCCGTACACCTCGTCTCCCTTCGTCGATGTCGCGACCGTGGTATCCGCGACCCGTTCGCGCAACCAGATGCCCGAATCGGACATGTGTGCCCGATTCCGGGCGGTTGAGCGGAGATGTGGACTCTTCGGCACCGACTCGTCACCTGCACCGGCGAGGGATGAGGAGCGTGAGCGAGAATTCCGACGCCGTGTCCATGGAGCCCATCAGCCCCGAGCTCGCGCTCGTCGATCCCGATCTGGGCGCGCGCGCCCGCGCGACCCTCGAGGATCCGCCCCCGGCCGCTCGGGTCAGGCCGCGGCCCGTGCCGCCGTCGGCCGCGCGGCGGGAGCACCGCCCGTACCCGTTCTGGGCACGCGTCACGGCCGCGCTCTGGCTCCTCGTCCTCGGGATCATGATCGGCGGGGCCGCAGTCCCGCACGCGCAGGACACGCCGCGCGTGGTTCCCCAGGCAGAGGACGAGCGCTTCTGCAGGGCCCCGTCCGAGACGCCCGCCGACCCGACCGAACCGGGCCGCTGAGCGGAGAGACCCGGGCTGTGCCGGGACGTGGAGCCCGAGCTCGCCTGACCGGGACGGGCGACTACGTCGCCGTCGACATCTCGGTCGAGCCGGACGCCGGCTCACCGGAGCACCCGGGCAGGAGCCTCGCGGGCGGACGGTTCGGGCCCGAGACGACGTAGCGAGCCGCGGCTACAATCGGGCATCCCCCGGGGCTATAGCTCAGTTGGGAGAGCGCCTGGATCGCACCCAGGAGGTCGCCAGTTCGAGCCTGGCTAGCTCCATGGCACAACGGCCCCGAATTCGGGGCCGTTGTTGTTTCGGGGAAGGGCCAACGACCGTCGGTGCCTTGAAGCACCTGGAAGCGCAGCGGCACGGGCTGCCGCCGTTGGGCAGTGCGTGAGTCCTAGAAGTGGTTTGTGTACGACAGGAAACGCCAGCCATCGGGCGTCTTGAGAAGGTGGTACGTCGTGCGAGTGTCGCGGAGTACCTCGCCCTGTGCATCAAGTGCGTTCCAGCGCACGGTGGTGAAGACAGCGTGGTCGCCGAGTTCGCGGACATCGCTTTCGATTCGCCGCCACACTGCGACACCGCCGCCGCGGTAGGCGTCGATCATCGCTGCGAAGTGGTCGCGCACGGCGTTGCGGTCGGGCATATGGATCGGCATGCCCTCCCGAATGGCGAGAAAGGGTGCAAGGCACAGTTCGGTCACACCCTCGACATCGCGTTCGGAGTATCGACGGATGTACTCGTCCATGAACGCATCGACCGCCGCTTGCACGGTCAGGACTTTCGCAGACGGAGAGAAGGACGGTCAACGCGGCCGACACAGACTCGTGACGGCGTACGCAGGTCGAGGACCGTTGCCGGACGCAAACAGGATTCCGTCGAAGCGTGCTTCAGGGCAGCGCCGAAAGAGAAGCCGCAGTTACGTCCGGCTGTCGGAGAGTACGCCTTGTGCGGTCTACGTCAACGCGGGCGGAGGGGACGACGTTTCGTGCCGCGTGGTGTTGGACACTTGTGACCTGCGGCGGGTGGGTGTTCAGAGCGTTTGCCTGCCTCTGAGGGCTACACACACGCCCGCCGCTTCTTCGCCGGTGCTCCGCGACTACGCCGCGTCCTGATCCAGTCGCGTCACCCTTCCAGTGACTTCAGTGCCGACACCAGACGTGCGCGGCGGGCGGCGGGCATAGTCATCGACGCGATCAGCAGCGCGTTCTTCGCCCGCGCCACGACTGGCTTCGATCCGGAAAAGTCTTGAAGTAGCCGTTCCTCCTTCTTCGCCGACTCCACGTCGTCAAACAGCGTCAGTTCAAATGGCGCGTCCTGTACGTCTTCATCCGCCGGGACGTAGATGACATCCACGGGTGAATCGGGGTCCCCCATCGCAAAGTCCAGGCGGACGACTAGTGGTTCGCCAGCGCCTGCGAAGACGCTGGTGACGACACCCCTGCTAAGCGGTCCGTCGGGCGATGCCAGTGTGATCGTCTCGTTGACAACGACGGTCGGCGGTCGGTCGTCCGACGGCTTGCGCGGAAGCAGCACGACGCCCACATAGACCAGCGCCAGTACGCCGACCACGCTTGCCGCGACTACGACGCCCCGACGCATCCATCGGATCGTAGGCGGATCGTGCTGGTCCGCAGTTCGAGTCCGCGTAGCTCCATCCCTTTCCGCAGATCGAGCATCCGCAGGGGCGGATGCTCGATCGCGAGGATCCCTGAAGGCGCCTGCTTCGCGGCCGCGGGCCGGTGAGCCGCTACGTGCCGCTCGGAGCGATCTTCACCGGTTTGAAGGTGTGCGTTCGTGCGCCGCCGTACTCGGTGAAGCCGTCGTACACCTCGTAGCGCCACGTGCCTGCGCCGGGGAACACGACGCGAGCGCGGTAGACGCCGACCCGGCTCGTGGCTCGGGCCTTGAACGTCCACGCTCGCGGTTCCTTCGTGACCGAGGCCGTCGTCCGAGTACTCGCGACTCTGCGGATGGTGAGCGTCGGCTTCACGCAACAGAGCGGCTGGGTCGCCAAGCCGTGCTGCAGCACGGTGACGTCGACGATCCACGGCTCGCCGGCGGAGACGTTCTTCGGCGACGAGCTCAGCTTCACGGTGGCCCAGCCGCCGGCGAGCGCCGTGCTCGAGGTCACGAGCGCGACGAGTGCGGCCAGGATGAGTGTCTTTCGCATGCGTGACCTCCTGGTTCGGATGTCGCGTATACACCGTGTCCGCACGGCGGGTTCCGCCGCGGCGGAGCTAGACGTCGAGGGCGTCGCGCTCGCGGCGGCGACGCGACGCGTAGCCGAGGCCGCCGGCGGCAAGCAGCGCCGCCGACATCCCGCCGAGGACGATGAGCGGGATCGGCACGGACGTCGACGTCGAATCGACCGCGGGGGTCTCGTTCGGCGGCACGTTGGTGACCGGGCCCTGCGGCGTCCGCGTCGTGGCGCGCCCGCCGCCCGCCGCCTGGAACGCTCGCGCGATGACGTCACGGAGGTTCGTGTAGTCATCGATGTCCTGTGGAATCGAGTCGAGCGCGACCTCGTAGCAGGTGAGCGGATATTCCCTCTCGATCCGATCGGTGTCGAGCCACTCCTGATACATCGCGTCGACGCAAGGCGGCCTGGCGGCCGCGGAGCTCGCCACGACGAGCCCCCCGAGGAGGCCGACGACGACGATCGCGATTCGGCTGGGAGTCGTGAGCTTGTACGGCATTGCGCTTCGAGAGTCTCGAGGGTCGGCGTAAGGATTCCGTGTGCTCGCGCCGTGTCCTCCGGCGCGCAACGCGTCTTGTGTACGTTCCCGGAACGCCCCTACGTCACTCCACCGCGGCGCGCAGGCGAGCGACCTCAACGTGCCGTGAGGCGATGTCGTCGCGCGGAGCGGCGAGGCGCAAGTCCCGCAGGACCTCGAGCGACTGGAGCAACACCGGGAGCGGCGGCCCGCTCGCCGTTACCTGCGAGAGCTTGCTCTCGTCGAGCGCCCGAGAAGGCTGCTCGATGAACCGCGCGACGAGCTGGTCGTGATGCTGTGCGGCGACCTGGCCGTGCAGCTCGCACACACGGAGGAACGCGGCGGCGTTCGTGCGGAACCACGCCGCGTCATTGCTCGACTCGAGCGCGTCGAGGAACTGGTCGAGGAAGCTCGGGCGGCGCATGCAGTCCCGCAGGCTCGCCTGGTCGGCCGGGTGCATGAAGAGCATCTTCTCGACGAGGAGCTGGGAGTAGTACGGGTCGTTTCCTCGGCAGAGGCCGAGCAGCAGGTCGATCTCGTTGATGCCCGAGAAGTCGCCGGCATTCGCGCCGCGGTACTCCTGTCGCCCGACGCGATACGGCTTGTAGTACGGCCGGACGCTGTAGAAGAAGCGGTCGACGTCGAGCTCCGCGAAGAGGACGTCGTTGAAGCGGCCGACGTCCTCGAGCGCCCGGCGCGCGTCGTCGAAGAGCGTCTCGGCGACCGGGTGCGAGATCCCGAGCGGCGGGATGCGCATGAGCGCGTCGGCGGCGCGCATGTACGCGAGGATCCCGCGCGTGTTGTAGTCGAGGAAGAGGAACTCGTCGGGGAGCGAGGTGAAGCTCTTCTGGCGGCCGTCCCGCGCGAAGTTGTGCGTCGCGAGGTGGCTGGTCGCGAACCTCGGCGCGACCCCCACGGACGCGCCGATGTGCAGCCCGAGCGCGGTCGCCTCCTCGTGCGGTGAGCGCTGCTCGCGGGCTGGGTTCGTCAGCTCATGCCTGCGCAACGACGCCATGTACAGGCCGAGGTCGCCGAGCACACCGAACGCCTGGTCGAAGCCCTCGTCGGTGTTGCCCTCGGCCGCGAGCGCGCGGACGAACGTCCTACCCTCCTCGAGGATCTGCGTCTTCAGGTCGTCCCCGACGCCCTCGACGTCCGCGCGATCATCCTGTGCGAAGTAGACGTCCTCGAGGGCAGTGTTGAGCTCGACGAACGTGGACCGGATCCACGCGTCGAATGCGTCGACGTTCGTGCTCATCGCCCGCGCGCCAGCCTAACGGTCATGCTCGCGGACCCACGAGCCGGAACGTCTCGACCTCGGCCTTGCCCTTCACGTCGACGAGCCCGTGCGGCTCGGTGACGAAGTCGTCGTGCAGGAGATCCCACGTCGCGCGCGTGATCTGGATCTCGTCCGGGGTGCCGTGCGATTCCATGCGGCTCGCCATGTTCACTGTGTCGCCCCACAGGTCGTAGAGGAAGCGGCGCCGGCCGATCACGCCGGCGACCACAGGGCCCGAGCTGATGCCGATCCGGAGCCGGATGTCGTGCTCGCCCTCGGGATTGCAGGTACGGGCGCATTCGAGCATCTCGAACGCGAGACCCGCCAGGGCCTGCGCGTGGTCGGCGCGAGGGCGGGGCACTCCCGCCGCGACCATGTAGCAGTCGCCGATCGTCTTGATCTTCTCGACCTCGTGGCGGTCGACCAGCTCGTCGAAGCTCGTGAAGAGGCGATCGAGCAGTCCGACGACCTCGCGGGCGTCGAGCCGGGCGGAGAGCGGCGTGAAGTCGACGACGTCGGCGAAGAGGATGCTCGCATCGTCGAAGTGGTCCGCGATCGAGTTCGGATCGGACTGGAGGCGCTCGGCGATGTCCGCCGGGAGGACGTTGAGGAGGAGCGCCTCGGCCCGCGCCTGCGCGACGTCGCGTCCGCGCGCGAACGTCACGAGCAGCAGCATCGCGACGAAGGAGACCACGACGATGTTGAGGACGTCGAACGTTCGGACGAAGGCGTCCGGCAGGTCTGCGCCGTCCGGCCGAACGACCTCGGAGAGACCGAGCGAGAGCAGGATCGTGACGACGAACGCCGCGAACCACGGCCATGCGCGGCCGGGCTGGTCGAATGCGACTGCCCCGAGCGGTGCGAGGAGCGACCAGAGGATCACCGAGCTCGACTCGTCGATGCCGCCGAGCATGATCATCCCGAGCGCAGGCACCACGAGGATCAGGAGGAGCTGCGCCGTTCGCAGGAACGCAAAGCTCCGCGTCCGGGCGAAGACGGCGAGGCTGACGATCGATCCGGTGACGTAGCCCCACGGCGTGAGCGCGACCGCGGGCTCTCCCACGGCCCAGTAGAGCGCGCCCCAGACGACGCCGAACGGAAGGATGAGGAGCGCGATCCCGACGAGCAGCCGCTTGCGGAAGCGATCCTCGGAGGAGTCCGCAGGGTCGGCGCCGATCGAGAGGACGCGGTCGAGTGCCTGGCGCATCACCGAGCGAGCCTAGAGAACCTTGGACGCAGGCCGCCGCGCCGCCGCGGTGATGATGTCTCGATGACCAGCCGCGCACGATCCGCGACCTCCGGCACGCTCGCCGCGCTCACGTGGGCCGCGCTCGAGCCACTCGACCAGCGCATTCTTGGCTGCGACTACTCCGACATCGCCGTGCTCGGCAAGGGCGTGACGCGCGGCCAGCACTGGCGAACCGCCGGGCTCGCGATCCATGCCTTGAACGGGGCGCTGTTCGGGCTTGCGTTCCACGAGGCCCGGACGAGGGTGCCCGTCGGCCCCCGGAAGCTCGCGCTGGGAATGGCTCTCGCGGAGCACGTCGCGCTCTACCCACTCTGCTCTCTGATCGACCGCTACCACCCCGCACGCGGCGAGCCGGGAGTGCCTCCGCTCCTGACGAATCCGCGCGCATTCGCCCAGGCGACCTGGCGCCACGCGGTGTTCGGCGCAGTTCTCGGACGACTGGCAACGTCCCGTTAGGATCTCCGCGTGGCGTTCGACGAGGTCATGGGCCTCACGAATCGCCTGCTTGCGCAGGGTCTCGGACTCTCGGCGATCGCAGCGCGCCTCCGTCTCGATGAGCTCGGCGCGCAGGGCGATCCTGCCATGCGCGAGCAGCTCGACCGCGTCCTCGCCGAGCTCGGCATCCGCGAGCAGCTAGGCGAGCTGACCGAGAGCGAGCGTGCCGTGGCGCTGTCGTTCGCGCGCTCGTACCTGGCGCAGGGCCTCGACCTCGTCGACGACCCGACGCGCCCGAGCGCATGGAGCCACAGCGACCCGGTCCTGCTCCAGGCGCAGGGCTCGGCGTCTGCCGTCGTCGCGACGCTCCTCCGGGAGCTCGGTATCGCGCAGCCGGGTAGCCGCATCCTCGACGTCGGAACGGGCGTCGCGGGGCTCGCGACGGCTTTGTGCAGGCTCCTCCCCGACGCGACGGTCGTCGGCATCGACCCGTGGATCCCCGCGCTCGAGCTCGCGCGTAGGAACGTCGCGGACGCAGGACTCGACGCTCGCGTCACGCTCGTCGAGGCCACGGTGCAGGATTTCGAGGATCGGGACGGCTTCGATCTCGCCTGGCTTCCGTCGTTCTTCGTACCCCGGGCTGTGCTCGACGATGCTGTTGGGCGGATTCACGGGCTCCTTCGTACGGGAGGACGGATCGTCGTCGGCGTCGCGTTCGCAGACGAGAACGACCCTCTGGGCGCAGCGACAGACGACCTCATGACCGTGCGCTCTGGCGGGTCGGTTCTCGACCCGGCCGGCGCCGTCGCCCTGCTGGAACGGGCCGGGTTTGCGCACGTGGAGGAGGTCGAGCGGACGTGGAATCCGCCGCTGCGCTTCGTCGTCGGCACGCGCCCGTAACGCTTCCGAACTTGTGGGCAACGCGGCGCTCGGGCATGCTGGGGGGCGGTCGTGCTGCGACGGGTCGCGTTCCCGCTCTCGCTCGTGGCCGCGATAGCGGTCGCCGGGCTTGCCGCGGCCGGGCTCTCGGCGGCGCCGACCGCAGCGACGTCACCGTTGCAGTTCTCGCCGAACTTCCCGAACGGCCCGTACTACTCGATCGTGTGTAGCTTCAGCCATCGGAACAACGACGATCCCGTCGTGTTCCCGGGCCAGGCGGGCCGGTCGCACAACCACACGTACATCGGGAATCGGTCCGTCGACGCCGAGTCGACGTCTGCCTCACTCGTCGGTGGCGAGACCAGCTGCGATTCCGAGAGCGACTCGTCTGCGTACTGGATGCCGACCCTGTTCGTCGGGCAGAACGACGTCGTGCCGTTCGCCGCGATCGTCTACTACGTGAATCGCTCGCGCGAGAAAATCGCCGCGCCACCCAAGGGACTCATGATGGTCGCGGGAAACTCCGCGGCGCGAACCCGTCAGGCAAAGGGGGTCGTCGCGTGGACCTGCGGCGCGGTCGGCGGCACGCCGCGTTACGCCACCATCCCCGCCTGCCGCGAGGACCAGATGCTCCAGCTCCAGGCCACGTTCCCGAACTGCTGGGACGGCCGCCGCCTGGACAGCGCCGATCACAAGCAGCACCTGAAGTACGCCAAACAGGGACGCTGCCCCTCGTCGCACCCGGTCGCGATGCCGCAGATCATCCTGATCGTGCTCTACCCGCCGGTGCCCCTCGGCTCACAGGTCGCGTCGGGACGCTTCGGCGCGCACGCCGACTTCATGAACGGCTGGGACCAGGCGGAGCTCGAGCGCCTCGTCGCCGAGCGGGACTTCCTCCGCAGGTAGCTAACGTCCGCGGACGTGCCCGCGGACGCCCTCGACCACCTGATTCGCGCATCCGCGGCCGAGCCGGAAGGGCTCCTCGCGCTCTTCCACGGCCGAGGCGCCGACGAGCGCGACCTCTTTCCGCTCCTCGATCTGCTCGACCCTGCACGACGAATGCTCGGCGTGACGCCACGCGGACCACTGCAGCTTCCTCCGGGCGGAGCCCACTGGTACGCCGTCAAGGAGATCGGCTACCCCGATCCCGAGACGTTCCACGAGACGTTCGCGCTCGCGTCGTCCTGGCTCGACGACGTCGCGACCGACGCCGGGATCCCGGCCGAGCGAACGGTGCTCGGAGGGTTCTCGCAGGGCGCGGTGATGACGTATGCGCTCGGTCTCGGCGCGGGCCGTCCGCGGCCCGCAGGACTCGTCGCCCTGTCGGGATTCATGCCGTCGGTGCCCGGCTTCGAGCTCGACCTCGCAGCGCCGCTTCCGCGCGTTGCGATCGGGCACGGTGCGCTCGATCCCGTGATCGGCGTCGAGTGGGGTCATGACGCACGAGCACGGCTCGAGGCTGCGGGTGCGGATCTCACGTACCGGGAGACGCCGCACATGGGGCACTCGATCGACCCGACGTTCCTCCGCGAGTTGCCCGCATGGGTCGTCGACACGGTGGGAGTCGCCGCGTGAAGCTCTCGACCGGTGCGGAGATGCGGATCACGGGCCCCGTCGACGAGTGCGCGGTCGTATGCGTGAACGGCGGGCAGGCACGCGAGGTCGAAGGCACCTGGAGCGCCTCCGTCGAGTGGCTCGTGAAGGCGGTCGCGCCGCGCCTGCCCGAGCTGGGATTCGCGGAGGTTCGCTACCGCGTGAAGTCGTGGCGCCGGCTCGAGTCGTGCGTCGAGGACGCACGCGCAGCGGTCGACGAGGTCGGCGCGCGACGTGTGCTCCTCCTCGGCTTCTCGATGGGCGGCGCCGTGTCGGTGGCGATCGCGAACGAGCCGGTCGTCGAGGAGGTGGTCGGGCTCGCGCCGTGGATCCCGGACCAGCTCGACGTCACGACGCTACGCCGGAAGCGGCTCACCGTGTTCCACGGCGCGCTCGACCGCTGGTTTCCCGGCATCCCCGGCGTGTCGGCCGCGCACTCGCGCCAGGGCTACGACCGTGCCCGCGAACGTGGTGCGGAGGGGAAGTACGTGCTGATCCCGGGCGCGGTGCACGGGATCGCGCTGCGCAATCCCTGGGGCGCGCTCGTCAAGCTGCCGAAGGCGGATCGCTGGGCGGAGCTCGTCGAGGAGGAGCTCCGGCGCTTCGTCAGCGCCAGTCGGCGCAGAACGGAATCCGCGAGTGCGGATTCCGTTCGCGCAGATCCCTGAAGCCGTCCGCTTCGCGGCCGGGTCGCACGCATGGACATCGAACCGCTAGCCCTTGGCCGGCTGGAGACGGCGACGCGCGAGCTGGTCTCCAGACGGCGTCTTGACGTTGCGGACGAGGCGAGCGCGCTCGAGGCCGCGGATCACCCACCACGAGACGTCGATCTGGAAGCGGGCGAGCCCGTGGCGCGCGGAGGCCGGGAACGCGTGGTGGTTGTTGTGCCAGCCCTCGCCGAACACGAGCAGCGCGACGAGCCAGTTGTTGCGGGCCTCGTCGCGCGAGCGGTAGTCCTTGCGCCCGAACATGTGGCAGATCGAGTTCACCGAGAAGGTCGCGTGCTGGTAGAGGAAGATCCGGAAGAGCCCTCCCCACACCATCGCCTCGAGCCCGAGCACGACCAAGCCGCCGCCGACGAGGTACCCGATCAGGAACGGAATCCCGAGGGAGAGCCCGACCCAGAGCAGGTACAGCCGGTCGAGCCACACGATCACGCGGTCTTCGTAGAGGTCCTTGCCGTACACGCGGCCCTGCTCCATTCCGAGGTTCGAGAACATCCAGCCGACGTGCGAGTGCACGAACCCGCGGAAGGCGCCGCCCAGGCCGTCGCCGTGGCCGACGTGCGGTGAGTGGGGGTCGCCCGGCTGATCCGAGAGCGCGTGGTGCTTCCGATGGTCGGTGACCCACTGGATGATCGGCCCCTGCATCGTCATGCAGCCGAGGATCCCGAGCGTGACCTTGATCGGAGCGCGCGCCTCGAAGCCCTTGTGCGTGAAGTAGCGGTGAAAGCCGATGGTCGTGCCGAACGCACAGAGCACGTAGAGGCCGACGAGCAGCACGACGTCGATCCAGCGAAACGCCGATCCCCACAGCATCGCCATCGCGATCGCCGCACCGAGGAGCGGCACGACCACGGCGACGACCATGACGACGCGGCTGACGCGGCTCGTTCCGGCCCGAACGGTGCCGACGGGCGGCGTCGTCGTTTGGCTGCTCACGCGGCGCAGCGTACGTGCTGTCGCGGCGCGGCCACGGCGCGACGTCACTCGTGGCGCACTACGATCGAGGGGTGAGCGACGCCACCAACGTCTGG
>Ga0190271_10000561_pt1 | contig 19030 bp, 14 predicted proteins | sample Popmic356T_FD_133747 | JGI IMG/M metagenome (GOLD analysis project Ga0190271, IMG submission 133747) | Populus adjacent soil microbial communities from riparian zone of Weber River, Utah, USA - 356 T | ecosystem: Environmental > Terrestrial > Soil > Riparian zone | place: USA: Utah | collected...
ATCCCCAATAACGGACATGGATCAATGCACGTCGGACGTCCGCTAAGTGCCAGGAACCAACATCGCCTCATTCGAATTGTCGGATCGGTTGCAGCGCCGTCAGACCACAGACATTTCCGAGCAACAAACCGTCAGACCTCGGCGCTCACATCACTACTAGTTTGTTGGGCAGTTCGTCCCGATTGATGGCGCCGGGCGGAAAATGCCGCGCCAGCAGCGCCCCACATTGCTCGACCGCGGAAACGAATCCGTCGGCTGGCCGCCCGTCCTTGATGGCCACGATCATAGCCGCGATGGAGCTTTCCCATGCGCCCGCGTCGACCTTGGCGTTAATGCCCCCATCGGCGACAATTTCGGCATGACGCTCCGCCACGGAGGCAAAGATCAGCACCCCGGTGCGGTGCTCGGTAAGATGCAGGCCGTGCGCCAGAAATTGGCGGACCGCTTCGGCGTGCGCGCGCCGGCGCATTGTTTGCCTTGGCACGATCCTAAACCGCACCGCAGGCAACGACAGGATGCCGGCCGTGGCGATGAAGGCGCCGAGCTGCAGTAGATAAATCGTGCCTGCCGGCCATGTCGTAAGATAAATCAGCACGAGCGGGACCAGCAGCGCAACCAAGGCCGCCCACGCAATCGGAACCAGCCTGTAGCTGCTCGACGCGTGCGCAATTACGCAGAATATTTCACCGGAGGTGCGCGCTTCGGCTGCGCGGATGGCGCCGACAACACGCTGCATGTCTCCTTCACCGATCATCCGTCACCAGCTTCCCGACGCGCCGCCGCCGCCGAAACTACCCCCGCTGCCGCTGAACCCGCCGGAGGACCCCGACCATGAGGAATCCGACCAATCGGATGATCCCGATCCGGAGCCCCACGGCATCGGAACGAAAACCGGTCCGCCTGCCCGGCGGCGGGCGCTTCTCGGATCCTGCGCGCCGCCTCGCGAGACACTGCGCATGATCATGATGACGACGATCACGAGCAGTATCGCCATGATGATGTCGAAGCCGAACGGCTGGCTGTCCGGCCTCTGCTTGGCGCGCTGCCGCCATTCGTCAGGATCGGCCAGAGCCTGGATGATGTCATCGACGCCGCGATTGATGCCGCCGGCATAGTCTCCCGTCCCGAAACGCGGCACGATGGAGTTCTGAATGATCAGCCTGGAAACTGCGTCAGTGAGCTGGCCTTCAAGCCCATGGCCGACTTCGATTCGCACCTTTCGCTCGCTCGGAACCATGATGAGCAGCGCTCCGCTGTTCTTCTCTTTCTGACCGATGCCCCAGTGCCGCCCGAGCTGATAGCCGTAATCTTCAATCGAGGTGCCTTGCAGCGACTTCAGGGTCACGACAACGAGCTGGCCGGTGGTCTTGGCTTCGAACTCGGCTAGCTTGCGCTCAAGCTCTCCCTTCGCCGCCAGGTCGAGGACCCCGGCTTCGTCAACCACGCGGCCGGTAAGCTGCGGAAAGGTCAGCGCGTATGCGGCGAGGACGAATACAGTCAGCACCATAACGCACACAGGCAAAACGGTGCGGATGCTGTCCCGCAAACGAATGCAGGCGACCCCGTATCGCGCGCTCATGTGGCGGAGGTTCGTCGCACCGGTCAGAACTTCACGGTCGGTGGGCGCGCCGTATCGGCCGCGGCCGTGAAAGTCTCCATCGGCTTGTAGCTGCGATAGAGAGTCGACGCCCAAAGCAACCCGGGAAACGTCTTGAGCTCGGTGTTGTACACGCGAACGCCTTCGATGTAGTCGCGGCGCGCGACTGAGATGCGGTTTTCCGTGCCCTCGAGCTGCGATTGCAAGGCAAGGAAATTCTGATTCGACTTCAAGTCGGGATAGCGCTCTACGGTGACAAGGAGCCGCCCGAGCGCACCGGTCAGCGCGTTCTGGGCGTCCTGGTATTCCTTGAATTTGGCAGGATCGTTGATGGTGGATGCGTCAACTTTAATCTGACTCGCCTTGGCTCGTGCCTCGACAACTTGGGTGAGCACCTCCCTTTCCTGGTTCGCATACCCTTTGACAGTCTCGACCAGATTGGGAATTAGATCGGCGCGACGCTGGTACTGGTTCTGGACGTCAGACCATTTAGCCTTGGCTTGCTCATCGAACGTCGGAATATTGTTCACGCCGCATCCCGATGCCATTAAACCAAGAATGATCACGAAAAACGGAATGTAGAGGCCGCGCGCTAGGATACGGGGCGTCATCAAAAAAACTCCTTCGGATCGACGTTTTGGTATGACACGGCCGAACCTGACGCGATGCACACCATAGCGGTTACGGTACTCCCGCCCTACTTCATGGTCTATTGCCAGGATTTGCGATTTATGCCGCGGCTCCGCTGTACAGAAGATCGATTTGCGATTCGTCGACGTCCACTTTAGGCAAAAACGCACATCGGACGCTCGATCTCGCAAGTGCCCCGCAAAAGTCGGCGGCAAGGGCACATGCGCGCGCCGCTATGAGTCAAAAGCCGGCTGGTGATCAACGCAGGCGGTATCTGCGATATTGCGGAGAGTAAGCTCGGGCATCATAGCGCGACCGCGTCATTTTCTTAATATGCCCCGGCGCATACCCGGAGGCCCCTGGGTGCCCAGGCACGGACCCATGCCGCTGCATCATATGACCTGGCGTATTTTTAAACTTCGGTCCTGCAAGTGAGGGCGTGATCGTCAAGGCTGCAAAGCCAACGGCCATTAGCAGGGGAAGAGCCTTTTGCATCATGTAATCTCCTCTGTAGCTTCCCTCGCAAAGCAATAACTCGCGCAGTCAGGCCGAGTTCCGCAAAAGGCTCCAGCTTTGGCCGGGGCTGGGAGCCCTCAGGCCGGCGGGACCGCAATGTCCGGTAGCACCTAATCCCGTCGGCGATCTACGCGACTATTCTCTCCGCTTCTTGGTCGGTCGGAATACGACCCTGAGGCGTCAGCTTGTCGACGACCTGAGGAAGTTCACGGCTGATGCCCGCGAGCATGACCTCTTGTCGTGACATTCCGGTCTGCTGCATTAGCCCAGCGATGCGCTCTTCACCCAGTGCGTGCTTAGACGTGCGAACTGCGTGTTGGAGATCCCCGTGCCGATGACCCGATTAAAGCTATTGGCAAGAACCTCGTTGGCGCGATCAACGTCTAAATCCGATGATCATGCAGATTTAGAGAAGCCAAAAATTCCTGCCGGGTTGCCGGTTGGCTTTTGAAGACGCCCAGAATCCGGCTAGTAAGCATCGTAACGCCTGGTTTGTGCACGCCTCTAGTCGTCATACAATGATGTGTCGCTTCAATCACCACTGCAACACCAAACGGGTTGAGCACCTGGTCGACACAATTCGCGATTTCGGCGGTCATCTTGGGCCTGTTCGTGCCGTATTTCGTTTTGTTGACCGCGTGGGGTCGAATGGTGGCTGCGTTCGAATCTCTCGTTACCGGCGATTGGGTGCGTCTACACGGTTTAATGGTAGGCCTGTTCGCCACCGCAGTGGCTCTCCTACTTGGTTTTCTATTCCGGCGCACGGCCGACAAGATTGCGCGATCCATTTAAGACTAATGCTTAGAAGCGGACCTTCCGCCATGCCCGCTCGCATGTCCGCTTTCGGGGGTAAAGCGTACAGGGTCCAATAGTGCCGCCACGTCCGCTAATGACCCAAAGCGGACATCGCCGAGCCCTTCCAGTACCCCTCACTGAGCAGCTACGATGTCGTCTCCTGGATCTGGGGCGGACATGAAGCGACGCGACTGGCGTTAAATCTCATCCCCGCGCTCCGTATAAAGCCCCGCTCGGTGGGATGCAGGCGCACGAAAGGCCGAGCCCTGACCCTATACCCCTGCCAGAAGCGTAACAGCGTGGCGGTGGATGGAACCGACACTCGTGCGCTGTCGTTGAGCGAGCGTAGGCGGCCATGGCCCATCCATGCATTGACGAGGGCAACTATGCCGATGTTCAAAGGGCGCGAGGAAGCCTTCGAGAAGATGTTCGCGCACGACGAGGAGCGGAACTTCAAGGCCAACGCGCGCCGTAACAAGTTGTTTGGACTTTGGGCCGCCGGAAAGTTGGGCCTGACCGGCGATGAAGCTGAGGCCTATGCCAAGGCTGTGGTGACGGCGGACTTCGAGGCGACTAGCGGCGTGCTTCGCAAGGTGCGTACCGACTTTGAGGCCCACGGGGTAGCACTGTCCGAGCATCGGATTCGCCGCACTATGGACGAGTTGATGGAGCAGGCGATTGCCCAGATCAAGGCTGGCGGCTAGGCCCTTTTGCCTAGAACTAAATGGCTCTCGGCTCATCCGGAACTGGCGTGCGCCGCGCCCGGAACCGAGCCCGAATGTCGGCGGTTATAAAGAGGCGGCTTCACAGTGAGTTTGGTTATAGGAGGCTGCCGCCGTGCTTGATCGGCCGGTTGCTGAGGTCGAGGAAATGGCGCGTGATTTGGGATGGATCGAAGTTCCGCCGATCCCGCCAGAGTAAAGTTCCGAGCTTACAGGAGCAGCCATTGAATCCCGATGAACTTGCTGGCCGCATCATGGTGCTGGAAGTGATAAGCATGACCACGCTGGGATGGCACCTAGCCAACTCCGCTAATGACCCCGATTTTTCGAAGGCGGGGGCATTGTTCGCTTCCTTGCGATTGGCGATCTCAGATAGGGCATTGGCGCTTCCTGAGGCCCAGCAAGCTGAAGCTGTTGCCTATGCTGACGAGTTGTTAAGCCGGGCATTCGAAAATCTAAAAAACCTTGAGGTTAAATAACCCAATGGTGCCGCCACCGGTGCAGGCACCGACGAAATGCGATCTGGTGATCAATCCGAAGACCGCCAAGGCGCTCAGCCTCGATTTACCAGCGTCCGTACTTGTCCGCGCCGACGAGGTTATCGAGTAGACGCTGTTTGCTGCGGTGCATGAGTCGTCCGTCCTTCGAGCTCTGTGATCCGGCTCCACGATCGCGCGCCTGACCGTACTCCTCAGTTGCTCGCGAGGAAGCTTTGCACCGTGGCGATGTCGGTCATGTTCTTCATGGTGTAGAGGTCCACCTGCTGGAAGAGGATCTCCGAGGCGGCAGTGGCGGCGCCATCGCCCGCCTTGGCGGCGACGCGCGCCGTGTAAGGGCCACCGCATCCGCCGGGCTTCTTGTTGAACTGCACGGCCTTGACCACCCAGGCAGTCTTCTTGGGCGCGATCGAGGGCATCGCGACGGTGACCGGCGGATTGCAGCCGCTCGTGTCGGTGACGATGACGTTGAAGCGCCGCGCGTGCCGGTTGCCGACGTTCTCGACCTTGACGCGCGCGAAATCGCCCGGCGTGCAATTGCCGCCGCTCGTATCGACGACGGTGGGCGGTACCGGCACGAGCGGGTTCGGGAGGAAGGCGAGCCCGCTATCGTCCTTGCACTGCAGATGCGCGTAATTGAGCACGCGCGCCCGGCGGATCAGAAGCACGGCGCGGTTGGTTTTGACGTCGATCACGCTGTTGCCAAGATAGTAGCCGGTGGGCGGCGTGCCGTTCAGGTTCATGCGAACCTTGTAGATGCCTTCCTTGCTTGGCGCCGGGAAGGTCAGCTTGTACGTGGCGCTCTGGCCGGCGTCGGGCGCGAGCGGGGTGAGCGCCGTCCCGGCGAAGGCGATCGGCGGCGCCGTCTGGCCGGGGCCGGGCACGAACTCCATCTGCGGCCACAGCTTGACGGTCTCTCCCGGTGTGGCGATCCCGTCGTTGCGCACCGTCGTCTGCACCTACACCTGGCCGCCGGGGAAGAACCGGTTGTTGGGGCCGCTGCCTCCATCGAAAGGCGGCTTGCCGTTGACGATCTTGATATCGGTCACCGCATAGGGGCCGCCGGCGTCGGACAACGTCGGACAGGCAAGGGTGAAAAGGCCGGCGAGAACGAGACCCGCGGCCGTCGGGCGAACGCGCGTCATGGCACCCCTCCTCAAGAGGCGGGCTCGCCCGGCGCGGGCCGCACCGGGGCTCCCGCAACATCAATGTACTCTCTTACGGGGGTCGATCCAATCGGGAGAGGGCCTGAAAGAGGCGCTGCTCGCCGCCCACCAAGCATTTGCCATCGCCTAGGCAAGCGGCATTTGCATGATCGGCGGGACACCGGCGCGGCCGCATGTCCGCGCACACCGCGCTGGATCAACGCCACGATGCCAAGCTCTTGCGTCATCAGATCCACCCTACTCTCATGGGGTAAACGCGCGTCATGTCCGCTTTTGACCCAAAGCGGACATCGGCCCCCCTTCCAGAATGCTTGGCTGAACCGTTACGATACGCCGTCGTTGAGACGCGAGTCGTTGAGACGCGAGCAAATTCCTGCACCTTAGAGTGAGGCGCACGCACTTATTCTTGGAATGGAAAAGCGCGTTGATCCGCGGTATCGTTTCCGTCGGTCGACGCGCGTGGTGTTGGGAAGAATGCAAATGATTTGGGTGGGAGTAGCCGTATTCGGATTGATCGTCGCCTCCACTTGGCCAGCTATGGCCCAATGCGAGAACACCGGCAAAACCTGTATCGAGGCTAAGCGATTTCATCAGAGGGTGTGCGCTCGCGTGGGATCTTCCGGACCGCGTCGTGATTGCTACGCTTTCGGAGAAAAAGCCCACGACAAGTGTTTGACGACGGGTCAATGGGTAACGGAGCAATGCAACTTATCTGGTCTCGGAAAAAAGTAGGCGCTGTGCGATGTCGAAGTCTCGGCGCATTACGCCATCGAGCAGGATATTCAGGCCGGGGCGCTGCTCGCGGCCTTTCGCCCCGCTTATCCCTTCGTCGGTGACCTCGGCGATAACCTTGTGGCCTGCACGCTTGGCGACGGTCCGTAGCTCTCGAAGCTGGTTCGCGATCGTTTGATCGCCGGCGCTTAGGCGCGAGGACGTGACGGTATTTTATGGTTGCCCCAGTTGTTACCCGGGCGATTTCGTCCTCTGAATGTTCTTTTGAGCTTCTATGTAAGCCATTGAAAAAAGCACCCCCGCAGGATTGGAAACTGCGACCCTCAGCTTAGAAGCCCGACGGTATATCTGACGGTATTTGCGTTGGGTCACATTGGGATTGAATTGTCGTTTCAAAGGCTTAGGGCGCGAATGCATTTGCGCCCCTGGGCACCATCGCCGCGCAGCCCGGGCCGCTTCACCTCTGACCGTATTCAGGTGAACCAGTCCGGCGGCGTGGTCGGCAGAATTGATGTCTCCTTCGGCGAGGACAGAACGATGAGCGTTTCGGTGCGCTCCACGCCCTCCACCGCCTTGATCACGTTGGCCAGAAGCCCCTCCAGCATCCTGGTGTTCCGGACCCGCACCTTCATAGTTCCAGGCACCCGTGACGTGGTGGCACTCGAGAACCTCCTTTTCCTGCGCAATGCGCGCCAGGAAGCGCCGGCACCGACACGCTCACCGGGTTCGAAAACCTGACCGGCAGCCCGCTCGATGACAAACTGTCGGGCGATGGCGGTAACAACATCCTATTTGGCTTTGCTGGCAAGGATACGATTCTCGGCGGCGCGGGCAACGACGCGATCGACGGTGGTGGCAATGACGACACGCTCGATGGAGGAGCTGGCAACGACACCCTCATTGGCGGTTTTGACTTCGATACGCTGACTGGCGGACTTGGCAAAGACATGTTTGGTTTTGTGTCAGGTAGTCCCGTCGACATAGGCGTCGACACAATCGTCGATTTCAGTTCCGCCGAAGGGGACAAGCTCCTCATCAACAAGGCTGACTTTGGCCTGTCTGCCGGCGTTGCAATCGGCGGTTCGGGAGCCAACAACTTCGCGAACTACTTTGTCAAAGGAGCCGGCGCCACGTCGACCCAGACGAAGCAATTCGTGTACGACACAGCCAACGACACGCTGTATTTTCAGCCCGGGGCGCCCGGTGACGCGATGCAGGAGCTCGCGATCTTCAGCAACGGCTACGATCTGAAGATCACCGACTTCTCGCTGGTGTAAACGTCAGGTCAGGCGGCCGGCTGAGCACATCCGCGCGCGTGGCGTGGACGTCGGCCCAGCCGGTCTTGACCAGCCAGTCCAGGCGGAACGCCTTGCCGATCCTCCGGCAGGCGTATTCAACGAGCGGATTGACGCGCCGCTCGCGCATCGCGATCCAGAATTGCAAGCGGCGCTCGTATTCCGTGAGATCGATCCAGTGGCGCGGGTTGAGCTCGCGGCCGAACAATCCGCTGCTGGCGCCGTCGAATTGCGCGTCGGCGAATTTCCCTTCGCGGGGCGGATGGGGTGGACGCGTCTTGTGCAGGCGGCCCTGGTTGACGAATTGAAAGCGGTCGTAGCCGGCCGCCGCCAGGATTTTTGCAAGCTCGCCGTATTCGTCTTCGAACGACACGAAGTCGGGCTTGAGCGGCTGGGCGCTGACCTGATCGCACACGATCTTGTCGGCGCCTTCGATGTCGCACTTGAGATAGTGCGGTACGCCATGCTGCGCGAACATTTCCGCGACCGTCGTGGTGGCCACCTGCACCTCGGTGGTCGGGCTGTTATCGCGCCCGGCGACGTTCGGATAGATGCTGCTCCAGGCCGAATAGATATAGAACGGGGTGTGCTTGCCGGCCTCGTGCCACAGTGCCTTGGGTACGATGGTGAGCCGGCCTTCGGTGATCTCTTCCGCGAACTTTTCCGAATTGCGCCGGCACAGCTCGGGATTGGCTTCCAGCGCGACGACGCGAAATCCCTTGGACAGGTAGAATTTAGAGTCCTGGCCTTCGTACATGCCAAGGTCAAAAATGAGATCGCGCTGAACCACTCGTCCTCCTGGCGCCGGCGGGGAAGGCGAAACCATAGCACAACGGGTCGAACGGGCATGACCACGGGGCCGGCATGGAAAGTAAGCAGATTCAAGCCAAAACACCCATATCGACGCATCTTGCTGGGGGTTAATCTCTCGGCCGGTGCGAGACAATTTGGCCCGGTCCCGCTACCTTCCCGGCATGGGGAATCTTCGTGTCCTGGACAGGATCTGGCGCCGGCGGCCTGCCGCCGAGGGCCCGCCTGCGGCCGTTGCGCCCGGCCAGGGCGCGGCGGAAGCGGCGCCCCCGATCCGCAGCCGCCTATTCACAAAATACGTCGGCTTGTTTGTCCTGGTGGTGAGCGTCGCGTTGCTCTCCAATGGGATGTTCGAGGTTTATTTCTACTACCAGGAGCACAAGGCGGCGCTGATCCGCATCCAGCGCGAGCAGGCCGAGGCAGCGTCCGCCAAGATCAGCCAGTTCATCAAGGAAATCGAAAGCCAGCTGGGCTGGACGACGCAACTGCCGTGGTCGGCAAGCTCCATCGAGCAGCGCCGCTTTGACGCGTTGCGCCTGCTTCGCCAGGTGCCCGCCATCACCGAGCTGGCGCAGGTCGATTCCTCGGGCAAGGAGCGGCTGCGTGTCTCGCGTCTCGCCATGGATGTGGTCGGCAGCGGCATCGACTTTTCCAAAGAGCCGAAGTTCACCGAGGCTGCGGCGAACAAGGTCTACTATGGCCCGGTCTACTTCCGCCGCGAGTCCGAGCCCTACATGACGCTCTCGCTCGCCGGCACCCGGCGCGACGCGGGCGTGAGCATCGCCGAAGTCAATCTCAAGCTGATCTGGGACGTGGTCTCGCAGATCAAGGTCGGCGAGCGCGGCAGCGCCTATGTGATCGACCGGCAGGGACGGCTGATCGCGCATCCCGACATCAGCCTGGTGCTGCGAAATACCGACATGTCACGGCTGCCGCAGGTACGCGCCGCGCGCCAGAGCGATCCGAACGATCCCGACGGCGACCTGCAGGTCGCGCAGAACATCCAGGGCCGGGAGGTACTCACGGCTTCGGCGCCAATCGAGCCGCTCGGCTGGCGGATGTTCGTCGAGCTGCCCGTCGAGGAGGCTTACGCGTCGCTCTACGAAGCGCTTTACCGGCTCGTTTATGTGCTGCTCGCCGCGCTGATCTTCGCCGGATTGGCGGGCGTGTTCCTGGCCCGGCGCATGGTCGGTCCGATCCAGGCGTTGCGCGCGGGCGCCGCGCGCATTGGCGGTGGCAATTTCTCGCAGCGCATCTCGATCAAAACCGGCGACGAGCTTGAAGGTCTCGCCGACCAGTTCAACGACATGGGCGAGCGGCTGCAGGACTCCTACGCCGACTTGGAAAACAAGGTCGAGCAGCGCACCAGCGAACTGGCGGAATCGGTTGGCGAGCTGCGCGCGCTCGGCGAAGTGTCCCAAGCCGTCAACTCGACGCTCGATCTCGAGCAGGTGCTCTCGACGATCGTGGCCAAGGCAACGCAACTTTCCAAGACCGAAGCTGGCGCCATTTACGTGTTCGACGAGGTGCAGCAGGAGTTTCGGCTCCGCGCAACTTATGGCATGAGCGACGAGATGATCGCGGCGGTGCGCGATCAGCACATCAGTATTTCGGAGGCGGTCAGCGAGGCCACCGAGCGAGGCGAACCGGTCCAGATTGCGGACCTGAGAAACGAGTCGCCGTCGCCTATCAATAAAATTATGTTGCGCGGCGGCTATCTCGCGCGTTTGTTGGTTCCGTTGCTGCGTTCCGACGAAATTTTCGGCGCGCTTGTGGTGCGCCGCAAGGAGCCGGGCGAGTTTCCAAAGAATACGGTCGACCTGTTGCGCACCTTCGCCGCCCAGTCGGTGCTCGCCATCCAAAACGCGAGGCTGTTCCTGGAGATCGAGGAGAAGAGCCGCCAGCTCGCCGAGGCCAGCAAGCACAAGTCCCAATTCCTCGCCAACATGAGCCACGAGCTGCGGACGCCGATGAATGCCATCCTCGGCTACACCGAACTCATTCTTGACGGCATCTATGGCGATCCGTCGGAAAAGATGGCGGGCGTCCTGACCCGGGTGCAGACCAACGGCAAGCATCTGCTCGGGCTGATCAACGACGTGCTGGACCTGTCGAAGATCGAGGCCGGCCAGCTCACGCTTTCGCTCACCGACTACTCGATCAAGGACATGGTCTACAACGTGTTCGGCGTGGTCGAGTCTCTCGCCAAGAACAAGAATCTCGCCCTCAACGTCGAGGTGCCAGCCCAACTGCCCAACGCACATGGCGACGAGCGCCGGCTCACCCAGGTGCTGCTCAATCTGGTCGGCAACGCGCTCAAGTTCACCGACGACGGTGGCGTTACGATCAAGGCCGTCGCGTCGCACGATTCGTTCACCGTGTCCGTCACCGATACCGGTCCCGGCATTGCGTCGACCGACCAGGCGAAGATTTTCGAGGAGTTCCAGCAGGCCGATTCTTCGACCACCAAGCAAAAGGGCGGAACGGGTCTGGGCCTCGCCATCGCCAAGCAGATCGTCGAGATGCATGGCGGCCGCCTGTGGGTCGAATCCGAACTGGGCAAAGGCTCGACCTTCCAGTTCTCGCTGCCGATCAACGTGGAACGTCAGGCAGCGCAATGAAGTCGGGGCGCCGCAAGCCGGTCAAACCGCCGCGCTTTCCGCCGCCGCGTGCGTCTCGCCAGCGCGCCAAGCCCCGTCAACCGGCCGATCAGGTCGCGCAGCTTCGCCACGAGCGGGACAAGGCCATCGAAGAGCAGAAGGCCGCGACCGAGATCCTCGAGATCATCGCCAATTCGCCCGGGCAGCTCGAGTTGATCTTCAGTGCCATTCTGGACAGGGCGACTGGGATTTGCGGCGCCAAGTTCGGCGTGATGATGCTCTACGAAGGCGAGGGCACATTCCGGACGGTGGCGCTGCACAACGTGCCGCTCAAGCTTTTCAAGGTGCGACAGCGGCAGCCGGTTTTCCGGCCGCCCGACGATAATCCGCTCGGCCGCGTTGTAAAAACAAAGCGCGTCTATCACATGGAGGACATCCGCAAGGAAGCAGCCTACCTTGCCGGCGAACAGAATGCCGTGATTCTCGCCGACGACGGCGGCGCGCGCAGCGTGGTCAATGTACCCATGCTCCGGGATGGCGCGTTGCTGGGGGCGATCGGAATCTACAAAAAGCAGGTGCAGCCGTTCACCGCGCACCAGATCGAACTGGTCGAAAGTTTTGCCAAGCAGGCCGTCATCGCCATCGAGAACGCGCGGTTGCTCAGCGAACTGCGCCGGCGCACCGACGATCTCACCGAGTCGTTGGAGCAGCAGACCGCGACCGCCGAAGTGCTCAGGGTCACCTCCAGTTCGCCCGGCGAGCTGAAGCCCGTATTTGACACCATCCTGGAAAACGCCACCCGGATTTGCGACGCCAAATTCGGCAGCCTGCAATTGTTCGAGGGGAACGGCTACCGGCGCGCCGCCGCTTATAACGTGCCCGCTGCCCTCAGTCGGGGACACGTTCAAGACCCGATTCAGCCGCTTAGCGCGTCGCCCACTCTCGGTCGTCTGGCCAAGGCCAAGCGGGTCATCGCCATAGAGGACATCAAGGCGGAATACCCGGACGAACCGGTTGCCAGGCTCGCGGACGCTCGCACGACAATCGTCGTGCCGATGCTGAAGGAGAACGAGTTGATCGGCGCCATCACCATCTTCCGCCAGGAGGTCCGGCCGTTCTCGAGAAAACAGATCGAGCTGGTGACCAACTTCGCCGCGCAGGCGGTCATCGCCATCGAGAACACGCGGCTGCTCAACGAGCTACGGGAATCCCTGGACCGGCAGACCGCAACATCCGAAGTGCTTAACGTCATCAGCAATTCTCTCAGTGATGCGCAACCGGTGTTCGATGCCATCGTGCAAAGTGGCACGCGATTTTTTCCCGGCGCAGCCATTTTCGTTGCCATCCCGGAAAACGGCATGATCAGAGCCGCCGCGATGGCCGAAAGCGACCAAGCTCGCGAGAAACAGTGGCGCCAGCGCTTTCCATTTCCGCTCACACGCGAGTATTTGCACGGTGTCGCGATTCTCGATCGGGAGATGGTGGACGTTCCCGATGTAAAGAATTCGCCACCCGCGCTTGCCGTTGGCGCCAAGAATTTCCTAGCCAGCGGATATCGCGCGGTGACGATCATGCCTCTGATGCGCGGCGATGCGGCGATCGGCGCCCTCAGCGTGGTGCGATTGGTGCCAGGCCCGCTGTCGGACAAGCAATTGTCGGTCCTCAAGAATTTCGCCGCCCAGGCGATGATCGCCATCGAGAACGCGCGGCTGCTCAACGAACTGCGCCAGCGCACCGACGATCTCACCGAGTCGCTGGAGCAGCAGACTGCGACGTCGGAGGTGCTGCGTGTCATTTCCAGCTCACCCGGCGATTTGGATCCGGTTTTCCGGGCGATCCTCGAAAATGCGACCAATATATGCGAGGCCAGATTCGGAACGTTGTTTCGATTTGAGGACGGAGTTCTTCGGCTCGTATCACAGATTAACGTCCCGCCCGCTTTTTCGGACGCGCTTCAGCGCGAAAAAAGCTCGCCCGGCCCGCACAATCCGCTCAGCCGCATCATCTCTACCGGCGAGACGGTGCATATCGCGGACTACAGCAAGGACCAAGCCTATCGCGAACGTGACGCGCGGGCGGTTGCAGGAGTTGATCTGGGTGGCATTCGCACGCTTCTGGTCGTGCCCATGTTCAAGGAATCGACTCTGATCGGCGCCATCGGCATCTATCGGCAAGAGGTGTGTTCCTTCAGCGACAAGCAGATCGAGCTGGTCCAGAACTTTTCCGCTCAGGCCGTGATCGCCATCGAGAACACGCGGCTGCTCAGCGAGCTGCGTCAGCGCACCGACGATCTCAGCGAGTCGCTGGAGCAGCAGACCGCGACATCGGAGGTGCTCAAGGTCATCAGCTCCTCGCCGGGCGATCTGGAGCCAGTGTTCAGCGCGATGCTGGAGAACGCAACGCGACTGTGCGAGGCCAAATTCGGGATTCTGTTTCGCTGTGAAGGCGATCAATTTCGCTTTGAAACTGCATACAACACCCCGCCCGCACTCACCGAGTTCCAGCGCCAACGTGGTTTGTTCCGGTCGTCGCCAGGAGCGTCGCTCGACCGTTTGTTGCAGGCAAGGCAAGTCGTTCGCAGCGCAGATGACAGGGAAGAAGCTGTTCCGAGCCCTTCGAGCATACTGGGGGGGGCGCGATCGCACATTATCGTGCCGATGTTTAAGGACAACGAGTTGGTCGGCGCTATCACCATCTACCGCCAAGAGGTGCGTCCGTTCACCGACAAGCAGATCGAGGTGGTCACGAACTTCGCCGCCCAGGCCGTCATCGCCATCGAGAACGCGCGACTGCTTAGCGAGTTGCGCCAGCGCACCGACGATCTCACCGAATCGCTGGAGCAGCAGACCGCGACCAGCGAGGTGCTGAAGGTCATCAGCTCCTCGCCCGGCGAACTGGAGCCGGTGTTCCAGGCCATGTTGGAGAACGCCACCCGGATCTGCGACGCCAAGTTCGGCACGCTGTTTCGTTTCGACGGAGAACAGTTTCATCGCGTTGCAGGCACTGGCACTCCTGCCGCATTGGTCGAATTCCAGAGGCAGCGCGGAGCTTTCAGGCCGGAGGTCAGCGACCGCCTGAACCGCATCCTGCGGACCAAAGCGGTGGACCACATCGTTGACGAGTCGACAGAGCCGAACCCGAGCCCGCCCTCCATGTATGGCGGCGCGCGTTCCATTGTTGCGGTGCCGATGCTCAAGAACAACGAGCTGGTCGGCGCCATCATCATCTACCGCACGGAGGTGCGGCCCTTCACCGACAAGCAGATTGCGCTGGTGTCGAACTTCGCCGCTCAAGCGGTCATCGCCATCGAGAACACGCGCCTCCTCAGCGAACTGCGCCAGCGCACCGACGATCTCACCGAATCGCTTCAGCAGCAGACCGCCACCGCCGACGTCCTCAAGGTCATCAGCCGCTCCGCGTTCGATCTGCCGGCTGTGCTCAAAACTCTGGTGGCATCCGCCGCGCAGCTTTGCGACGCCAACAAGGCTCAAATCCTTCGTCCGACCGGGAAGGACGATGGCTATTATTCCGCTGCCAGCTACGGCCACACGCTGGAATACGATGCTCACATGAAAACTTTGGCGTTTCCGCCTGGGAAGGGCAGCGTGGTTGGCCGGGTTCAGTTGGCCAGAAAGTCGGTTCAAATCGCCGACGTGCTCGACGATCCCGAATATACTGCGTTTGAAACCCAGAGATTGGGGGGTTATCGAACCCATCTGGGTGTTCCGCTGTTGCGCGAGAAAAGTTTGATTGGTGTGCTGGTGGTGAGCAGGACCACCGTGCGGCCGTTCGATCACAAACACATCGAACTGATTGAAACCTTCGCCGACCAGGCGGTGATCGCCATCGAGAACGTCCGCCTGTTCGACGAGGTGCAGGCGCGTACCGACGACCTCACCGAATCGCTGCAGCAGCAGACCGCCACCGCCGACGTCCTCAAGGTCATCAGCCGTTCAACGTTCGACCTCAAGACCGTGCTCGACACGCTTTTGAAGTCGGCAGCCCACCTGTGCGACGCCGATCAAGGCACGATTACCAAACGCGAGGGGGATGTTTTCTATCGTGCAGTGGCGTACGGCTTCCCTGACGCGTTCCTCGAATATGTCAAGGACCAACCGGTCGAAGCCAACCGCAAGACCGGCACCGGCCGCGCGCTCGCCGAGGGCAAAGTCGTCCATATCCCCGACGTGCACAATGACCCGGAGTTCGACTGGCCGGAGGCACAGAGGATTGGCGGGTTCCGCACCATGCTGGGCGTGCCAATGCTGCGCGAGGGCGAGCCGGTCGGGGTGCTGACCCTCACGCGCGCCGATGTACGCCCCTTCACCGACAAGCAGATCGAATTGGTTGCGACCTTCGCCGACCAGGCGGCGATCGCGATCGAGAACGTCCGCCTGTTCGACGAGATCCAGGATAAGAGCCGTCAACTTGCCGAGGCAAGCCAGCACAAGTCGCAGTTCCTCGCCAACATGAGCCACGAGCTGCGCACGCCGCTCAACGCCATTCTCGGCTATACCGAATTGATCATGGACGGCATCTATGGCGACACGCCGGACAAGATGCGCGCCACGCTGGAGCGTGTGCAGCGCAACGGCAAGCACCTGCTCGGGCTGATCAACGACGTGCTTGACCTTTCGAAGATCGAAGCCGGCCAGCTGGCGCTTGCGATCGGCGACTATTCGCTCCGTCAGGTGGTGCATGACGTTTATGGAGCTGTTGAGTCGCTGGCAGCAAACAAGCGCATCGACCTCAAGGTCGAGATGCCGAATGAATTGCCGCAAGGCCGGGGCGACGAGCGGCGACTGACACAAGTTCTGCTCAATCTGGTAGGCAACGCCATCAAGTTCACCGATAAGGGTGAGGTGGTGATCGCGGCATCGGCGTCCAACGGATCGTTCACGGTCGCGGTGCGCGACACTGGGCCTGGCATTGCCAAGTCGGACCAAGGGAAGATTTTCGACGAATTCCAGCAGGCCGACAATTCTCTCACCAAGGCCAAAGGCGGCACCGGGCTTGGCCTGGCGATCGCCCGGCGCATCATGGAAATGCACGGCGGCCGGCTGTGGGTTGAATCGGAGGTCGGCAGCGGTTCGACGTTTACGTTGACGCTTCCGGTTGAAACTGAACAGCAAGCGAGGCAGGCATGACCAAAACCATATTGGTGGTCGAGGATCAGGAAGACAACCGGCAGATCCTGCGCGATCTGCTCGGCGCCACGGATTATGAAATGGTCGAAGCCGAAAACGGCCAGCAGGCCATTGACGCCGTCGCAAAGCAGAAGCCGGATTTGATCCTCATGGACATCCAGCTTCCGGTCATGGACGGCTATGAGGCAACGCGCCGCATCAAAGCCAATCCCGATTGGAACGCGATCCCGATTATCGTGGTGACTTCCTACGCGTTGAGCGGCGACGCCGAGAAGGCGCGCGCCGCCGGGTGCGACGATTACGTGACCAAGCCGTACAGCCCGCGGCAATTGCTGGCAAAGATCAAGGAATATTTGAAGTAGCATTTGGAATAGCGTCGTCATGCACAGTCCGCCACGTATCCTGATCGTCGACGATAATGAAACCAATCGTGACATCCTTGTCACGAGGCTCGGCGTCCACGGCTATGAGCTGCTGCAAGCCGCCGACGGCGAAGAGGCCTTGGTTGCCGTGAAGCAGCATTTGCCGGACCTGATCCTGCTCGACGTGATGATGCCGAAGCTTGACGGCATCGAGGTCACCAAGCGCATCAAGGCCGACAAGAGCATGCCGTTCACACCGATCATCCTGGTGACCGCGAAGGCTGACAGCAAGGATATCGTCGCCGGGCTTGAAGCCGGCGCCGACGAGTATCTGACCAAGCCGGTGGACCAGACCTCGCTGGTGGCGCGTGTGAAGTCGGTGCTGCGCATCAAGGAGCTCCACGACCAGGTCAACGAATGGAACAAGTCGCTCGAGCAGCGCGTGGCGGATCAGGTCGGCGAGCTTGAGCGCGTCGGCCGGCTCAAGCGGTTCCTCGCGCCGCAGGTCGCCGAGCTCCTGGTCACGTCCGGCGACGACGTCATCAAGAGCCACCGCCGAGAAATCAGCGTGGTGTTTTGCGATATGCGCGGTTTCACCGCGTTCGCCGAGACGGCGGAACCGGAGGAGGTGATGGGCGTGCTCGGTGAGTATCACGCCTGCCTCGGTGCGCTGATCCACAAGCACGAAGGCACGCTGGACAAGTTCGCCGGCGACGGGCTGATGGTCTTGTTCAACGACCCGGTCAAGTGCGACCAGCCGGCGCTGCGGGCGACCCAGATGGCGGTCGAGATGCGTGACGCCATCGCACAGCTTGCGGTCAAATGGCGCAAGTATGGTCACCAGCTCGGCTTCGGCCTGGGCATCGCGCATGGCTATGCGACCATTGGCCAGATCGGTTTCGAGGGCCGCTGGGATTATTCCGCGATCGGTTCGGTGGTGAATCTGGCGGCGCGGCTGTGCGGCGAGGCGCAGGCCGGACAGATTCTCGTCGAGCCCAAGGCATTCGCCGCGATCGAGGACGTGGCCGAAGCCGAGGAGATCGGCGAGCTGATCCTCAAGGGCTTCCACCGCCCGATCTTCGCCTACAACGTGAAAGGCCTCAGAGCCTAGATTCTCCTCCGCCCTCATCCTGGGGCGCGCCCGCCGTAAGCACGTTGACGCTATTGCGGGCGAAGGGTAGGCACTAACGCCAGTTGCGCGCGCTATTATTGCCGTTCTGCGAAGCCGAACGCTGCCGCTGGATCGGCCTCGGCGGAACGGCCGCGGCGGGTGGCGCCCCGAACAGGCGATCGAAGAACGTTACCCCGCTCGCGCTTGACCCGCCGTAGGTGCCCGGCGCGACGCGCACCGGTGCGGCGAAATTGGGCTTCGGCCGGTCCATCGGGGTGTCGGCGACCTTGCGCTCGGAGCCCTTCAGCGCGGCGACGACGCGGGCGTCGGCCATAGATGTCCTCGCGGATCACCAGCTTGCCGGCGTCATCGACGTAAGCGCTCTGGTAGGTCAGGTGCACTGGGATGTTGAACGGAAAATTGATGTTGACCTCAGAGCCGCCGAACATCTTGCGCAGCCGCTCCGCCGTGTAGTTTTCCCGCGGTAGCGCGATCGACAGGATCTTCTCGCCGTACACCAGCGGATCGTTCACCCGCATGCAGCCGTGGCTGTAGGCGCGCTTATCGTGCGCGAACAGGTGCTTGTCCGGCGTGTCGTGCTGATAGACCAGGAACTTGTTCGGGAAATTGAAGCGGATGCGGCCGAGCGCGTTGCGGTCGCCCGGCGGCTGCCAGATGCGAACGGTGCCGTCCGGGTTCTGCTGGATCTTGAGGCCCATGCGCTCCAGCACGCCGGGGTCCTGCGCCATGGCCGGCAGGTATTCGTTCTGGATGATCGATGGAGGAACGTTCCAGGTCGGATTGACCGTGATGAACTTCATCTCGGCGCTGATGATCGGGGTCGCCTGGCTCGGCTTGCCGACCACGATCTTGGTCTGCCAGTAGAGCTCGCCGTCGCGGACGATCTTGAGCGTGTAGTCCGGAATGTTGACCATCACGTAGGTCTTGCCCAGGTCGCGCGGCATCCAGCGCCAGCGCTCCAGGTTGGCGGTGATCACGTCGGCGTCGCGGTCGCGGCGTGGGCCGTTGATCGCGTCGAGCGTCGCGGCG
>Ga0190271_10000562_pt1 | contig 18997 bp, 17 predicted proteins | sample Popmic356T_FD_133747 | JGI IMG/M metagenome (GOLD analysis project Ga0190271, IMG submission 133747) | Populus adjacent soil microbial communities from riparian zone of Weber River, Utah, USA - 356 T | ecosystem: Environmental > Terrestrial > Soil > Riparian zone | place: USA: Utah | collected...
AGGTCACACCCCCAAACGGGAAAAAGAGGGCACAACCCCAAACAACAAACAAAAACCACCAAACACACTATTGAGTTCTCAAACAACACACCCGGTTTCAGGCCGCGCAACCAACCCGCGGCAAAAGCCGCGTTCTGGTAGGGCGGACGGTCGGGAAACCACCGAAGTGGAGCTTCCCTCTGGGAGGCCGTTGCGCTCGGCGGGGCTGGCCCGCGTCGCGACGACTTCAACAAGTTACGTGAGGGAAAACTGAGAGTCAAATGGCCTGCTAAGGCATGTCTTTCGACGCGGCCCCAGCGTGCGCACCGATCGGTGCGTCAACTCGTACAAGACTCAACGCTAAGGTCGCGGAGTTTGTTCCCCGACGACGACAGAAAACTCTGACCAGAGCTTCTACACTCCGGTAGCCCGTTCAACGCGCTCCACGCCGGCGATATTCCGCTTGCCTCTGCGCAGCACCAGCCATTTGCCGTGGAGGAAGTCCGACGGCTGCGGCACCCACTCGTCTGCGGCGATCTTCACGTTGTTGACCGACACCCCGCCCTCGGCGATCGTCCGGCGCGCAGCGCCCTTGCTGGCGGACAAACCGGTGGCGACCAGCAGGTCGGTGATCGAATCCGGCCCGCCGGGGGGCAGTTCGGCCACCGCCGCCTCGCGCAGTGCCGCGGACAGCGTCGCTTCATCGAGCGCAGCCAGCTCGGCTCGGCCGAACAACGCCTGACTCGCGTGTTCGACCGACGCCGTCGCCGACTCGCCGTGCACGAGATTGGTGAGTTCCCGGGCCAGGCGCCGCTGCGCAGCACGCTCGTGCGGACGTTCGGCGGTGGCCTGCTCGAGTTCTGCCAACTCCCCTGCCGCCAGGAAGGTGAACCAGCGCAGGTAGGGGATCACGTCCGCGTCGGCGGTGTTGATGAAGTACTGGTACCAGGCGTACGGGCTGGTCATCTCTGGGTCCAGCCAGAGGCTGCCACCGCCGGTGGACTTGCCGAACTTCTTGCCTTCGGAGTCGGTCACCAACGGCGTGGTGAGAGCGTGCACCGCGGCACCGGCCTTTTGCCGGACCAGCCTCACACCGGCGATGATGTTGCCCCACTGATCGGAACCGCCCACCTGCAAGGTGCACCCGTATCGCTGATACAACTCCACGAAATCGTTGGCCTGCAGCAGCATGTAGCTGAACTCGGTGTAGGAGATCCCCTCACCTTCGAGCCTGCGACGGACCGTGTCGCGGTCGAGCATCACGTTCACCGAGAAATGCTTGCCGACGTCGCGAAGGAACTCGATCGCCGAGAGCTCGCTCGTCCATGACAGGTTGTCGGCGACGACGGCACCGGTCGGCGAGTCGTCGAATTCCACGAAACGCTCCAGCTGGCCCCGGATGCGGCCGGCCCACTCCGCAACGATGTCGGCGGTCTGCAGGCTGCGTTCGCCGACGTCGCGCGGATCCCCGATCATCCCGGTCGCGCCGCCGGCGAGCACGATGGGCCGATGCCCGGCCTGCTGGAAACGCCGCAATGTCAGCAGCGGTATCAGGTGTCCGGCGTGCAGACTCGGCGCCGTCGGGTCGAATCCGGAGTACACGGTGAGCGGGCCGTCGGCCAGCGCCTCGGCCAGCGCGTCGCGATCGGTGGACTGCGCGATGAGCCCGCGCCAGTCCAATTCGTCGAGGATGGGTGTCGCCCCAAAAGGCGTAGCGGCCGCAGGAGTCACAGGCTTCGATCTTTCCGTACTAGTCGCTTTCGCCGGGAGCCGGTGCCCGCGGGCTGCGCCGATACGACGACACTTCGGGGTGTCCTGCCAGCCACATCCGCCACGAACGGTCGGCGGCCTTGCTGACGCCCACTCTCGGCCCGGTCAGGCCGTCCCGCCCGTCCCCGAGGTCGAGCCGAACCGATGCAGCCTCATCGAAGAGGTCGATTCCGTTGTCGCCCATGGTGATCCCAAGGGCTGAGCACAGATTCCCCGGGCCACGCGCCAACGCCGCCCGAGCGACAAGGTCGCCGCGCCTGGCGTGGGCCGTCTCGGCGCCCGCCTCGATCGCTGCGGCTCGCAGCAGGACCGCGCCGGCCACCCCGGCTGTCGCGCACACCACGTTGGCGCACACGTGAATGCCGTGGCTGCGGTAGGTGTAGAGCACCCCGGGCGGTCCGAACATCACCGAGTTCCGCGGACCGGGGCCGCGAAATGAGTGCGACGCGGCGTCGGGCCAGGGCCCGTTCTGGGGTCCGCCGTAGGCCTCCACCTCGACGATCACTGCACTGACCCCGCGGCCGGTCAGTACCGCGCCCAGCAGCAGGCGCGCGGCGGCCAGCGGGTCGACCGCGAGACGTTCGGCTGACACATCGCCGCATCCTACGGACGGGTCATGGACGGGCGTTGACATCGGCCTCTGCGCCGCGCATTATTCATTTCATGATGACTTCATCCAACGATGAATTACCGCGATCGGCATCGTCGGCCGCCATCGACATCAGGGACCTTCGGGTTGTGCGCGGCGGACGCGTGGCGCTCGACAACGTCACCGTGCAGGTGGCGCGGGGCGCAATCACAGGACTGCTGGGTCCGTCGGGCTGCGGCAAGACCACGTTGCTCCGCAGCATCGTGGGGACACAGATCGTGGCCGGCGGATCGGTGATGGTGCTGGGCAGCCCGGCGGGATCCCCGGAACTGCGCCACCGCGTGGGCTACGTCACGCAGGACCCCACGATCTACCCGGACCTACGGGTCGTCGACAACGTGCGCTACTTCGCCGCGCTTTCCGGCACCGACACGCACGACGTGGACGAAGCGATCTCGGCCGTCGGCATGGATGACCATCGAAAAGCTCTGGCCACCAACCTATCCGGCGGACAGCGCACCAGAGTTTCGTTGGCCTGCGCCCTGGTCGCCCACCCCGACCTGCTCGTTCTCGACGAACCGACCGTAGGGCTCGACCCCGTCCTGCGGGTCGAGCTGTGGGACCGGTTCGACCGGCTTGCCCGCAGCGGCACCACCTTGGTGGTGTCCAGCCACGTCATGGATGAAGCCGACCATTGCGAGGATCTGCTGCTGATGCGCGACGGGCGGGTTCTTGCTCACAGCACACCGGCTCGATTGCGAGAGGACACAGGATGTCAATCACTGGAGGAAGCATTTCTGTTCATCATCCGGCGCGGCACCGCAGCAAGAACGGCTTGAGTGCGCTGACCCCCCGGGGCTACCTCGCGACGACGGCCCGGATTCTGCGCCAGTTGGCCGGCGATCACCGCAGTGTCGCAATGATCCTGGTGGCCCCGAGCCTGATCATCACGTTGATGTACTTCATGTTCAGTGATGTTTCCGAGGTGCCGCGCCCACCCGGCGCCCCGTCGCCGTTCAACAACGCGTGCCTGATCATGCTCGGCGTCTTCCCGCTGATCGTGATGTTTCTGATCACGTCGATCACGATGCAGCGGGAACGGGTGTCGGGGACCCTCGAGCGAATCCTGACCACCCCGCTGCGCCGTCTCGATCTGCTTGCCGCATACGGCACCGCATTCTCGATCGCAGCCGCCGCCCAGGCCACCCTTGCGTGTGTGGTGTCGTTCTGGTTGCTCGGACTGGATACCGCAGGCAGCCCCGTGTGGGTGGTGGTCATCGCAATCGTCAACGCTGTGCTGGGTGTGGGACTCGGCCTGCTGTGCAGTGCCTTCGCGCGCACCGAATTCCAGGCCGTCCAGTTCATGCCGTTGATCATCGCGCCCCAGTTGCTGCTGTGCGGCATCATCGTTCCGCGGGCACTACTGCCCGACTGGCTGCAGTGGATCAGCAACGTGCTCCCGGCCAGTTACGCTCTTGAGGCGCTGCAGCAGGTCGGTGCACATCCGGAGCTGACGTCGATTGCGGTGCGGGATATCGCGATCGTCGTCGGGTTCGCGGTGCTCGCTCTTGGCCTTGCTGCCGCGACCCTACGGCGAAGGACACCCTAGAAGATTGACGATCAACCAGGACCGTAAGCGTCCGGGGCGACCGCCCGGGACGTCGGACACGCGCGATCGAATCCTGGCGAGCGCACGCGAGCTGTTCGCGCGCAACGGGATCGACAACACCTCGATCCGGGCCATCGCGAGCGAGGCGGGCGTGGATCCAGCCCTGGTGCACCACTACTTCGGCACCAAGACCCAACTGTTCGCCGCGGCGATCCACATCCCGATCGACCCCATGACGATCCTCGGCCCGATGCGCGAGGTCCCGGTCGATCAGATGGGCCGGCTGTTGCCATCGCTGTTGTTGCCGCTCTGGGATTCCGAGGCGGGCAAGGGATTCATCGCGACACTGAGGTCCATCCTCTCGGGCAGCAGCGTCGCCGACGTCTCCATGCTGCGGTCTTTCCTGCAGGACGTGATCACCGCTGAGGTCGGTAGCCGCGTCGACGATCCACCCGGCAGCGGGCGGGTGCGTGTGCAGTTCGTGGCGTCGCAGTTGGTCGGGATCGTGATGGCCCGCTACATCCTGGAGCTCGAACCGTTCAAGTCACTGACGGTGTCACAGATCGTCGACACGGTAGCGCCCAATCTTCAGCGTTACCTGACCGGCGAACTGCCGCAGTTGTCCTAGGACGGATCCGCAGCGAGCAGCCGCTGATGCTCGTCGTCGTCGACAGTGACGGCCTCATCGATCAGCAGCACCGGGATGCCGTCGTCGATGCGGTACTTGCGCCGCAGCCGCGGGTTGTAGAGCTGATCGCCGACAAGCAGCAGTGGACCGCGGTCGGCGGGACAGACCAGGATCGAGATCAGGGTGTCGTCCAGTGCCATCCCGCTCAGCGACCGGGCATCGGGAAGATCGGTGAGTCGTCCCGTTGCATCGGGTTGCCTGGGCCCCATGCCGGACCCATCGGGGCATGGGGACTGCCCGGGGTGGCGACAGCCGGTGCGCCGCCCGGCGCTCCGACGCCTGCCCGTGAGATCTGCTGGCGCTGATCGACCAACGTGGCCTGCAACGCCTCGATCAGAGGTTTCTGGTTCGGGCGCTTGTCCAATGCAGCCACGATGGCTTGCCGGCTTGCCGGTGAAGGTCTCACGCCCTTCGCGCGGAGGGCGAGGACCTGATCGATCAGCTTGGACAGCTGACCTCCACCTGAGCCGAGGTCGTAATCACGCGCGATAATTGCCAGCGCCTGATCGGCGGTCATCGGAGGCTGCGTCGGCTCCGCCGACGAGTCAGCGGGCTGCGCCGATGCCGCCGGTGCGGCGAACCCTGAGACGAGGCCGCCGAACAGTGCTGCGCCGGCCAGCGCGGACGCGACACCGCGGCGCCAGATGTGTGGTGACATCGATCCTCCTCGTGAACAGCACGCCAGCGCGAGCCTAACAGTGCCGCAGTCGCCGGGCGGCGCTACTGGCTGCCGACGATCTCGCTGCGCACCGCAACGGTCAAGCGCTTGTACCGAAGGGTATCGGGGTCGCGATACCAGGCGTTACGCGACGGCTTCGGAACGCCTTGCCGTTGCAGCGGGCCGGCCAGCGGGCGGAATGTCGCGCTGAGGGTCATGTCCGGCACGACGTGGACGATGTCGGGTGGATTACCCACCGGCAGCTCGGCCAGTGCGTCGGACAGGTCGGCCGACGGAACGCTGCCGCCAGGACGCAATGCCAGAGCCGTCACGGCGATGGTCTGGCCGTCAGCCTGCACACCGTAGGTGACGGCCATGTCCACCGCACCCAGCCGGCCGACCGCGTCGTTGACCGTCGCGGCGAAGACCGCTCCCCGAGCGGTGTGAATCGCCGCATCACGGTTGTCGACCTGCCAGTAGTCGCCGTCCTCGTCGCGGCGGAACAGGTACTCGGTCGACACCCAGGTGTCGGCCGGCGCGAACACCCCCCGTTTGACCGAGGCCAGCGGGTCGACCGGACCGCGGGGATGCGATAGCAGTACACCGACCTCGTTTGCTTCGGCCAATCGGACAAACCCCCGGTCGTCCTCGAGGATCAAGTTGTCCTCGGGGTCGTAGGCGGCGAGTGCGATCTCGCCGCCGCCGGGTAGCGGCCTGCCCTTGCTGCCGATCTTGGCACCCGAGACATTGGCCAGCACGGCCTGCCCGTCGGTCGTGGCGAAGAACTCGACCACATGCGCCGGGCCGAATACCTCCACGACCCGCCGCCACAGGCCCGTGGGCATGCCGGAGCCGATGAACAGTCGCACCGAATGGCTACCGGTCAGCGAGAACGCCGGATCGTCGATCACGTCCCGCAACATCGCCCAGGTGTAGGACACCACGGTGACGCCGTACTGGCGGATCTCCTGCATGAAACGGTCCGGACGCGGTCCCCGCGACAGCGCGATGCGGGCACCACCCACGACGGCGCCCCCGAGACTGACCAGCAGTCCCGATTGGTGATGTAGCGGCGTTAAGCAGTACACGGTGTCGTTGCGGCTGAGGTTGGCCGCCGAGGCGGTGCCGAACGCCGACAGCGCCCACCGATAGTTGGTGATCTGGCGGGCGACGAGTTCGCCGCTGATCGTGCTGAACCCGATGAACGCCAGGTCACGCGCCAGTCCCGGGTTGGGCCGGTACCAGCCGGGGAGGTCGACGAGATCGGGGTCGATCTTCTCCATGTCAACCACGTCGGAGTCGTCGGCGAGGTGCAGATCGCGCGACTCGCCGCCGCCCAGCACCAGAACGCGGCTGTCCAGGGCACGTGCGGCAGCCAGATTGCTGGGATCGGTGATGATCTCCGACGCCCCGCCGAGCCGGGTCGCTGTCGCCAGATCGGCGTCCGGCGGCATCAGCACGGCGACGGCGCCCAGGCGGGAGAGCGCCGCGATGGCCACCAGGGCGCTGGGCCTGGTTTCCATCAGCACCCCGACCCGGGCACCCTGCCGAACACCCACTTCGATGAGACCCCGCACCACGTTGTTGATGCGTCGGTCGACGGCCTCGTAGGTGTGCACCCGCCCGTCGAAGAGCAGGGCTTCCCCGTCAGGACCGTCCCGCGCCTGCTCGGACATGATCCGGCCCATCGAGATCCGAGTGTGGTCGTTGACCTGACCCAGGCGGGCCAGGCGCGGCAAGGTGCGGGCGGTTTCGACCGCCAGGGCGCGCGCGGACTTGTTCGCCGAGACGAGCGCGCCTGCCGCTGATCGTGCCAGGCTGAACGCCATCTCGGTGGCGGCGGCCGTCCCGTGCGCCAACCGCGAGGCCAGAGTGACGCCGCTCTCGGTGTTCTCCACGGGTTGCAGCGGCATCGGTGACACGCCCTCGGGCATGTCACCGCCCCCATCCAGCCACCGCACCCACGCTGCGACGGTCGGCCATGTCCGACTGGCCGCTTTCGACCCGACGACGAGGCCGAAATGGCCTGCGCGGATAAGGAATTCGTAGACATCGGCCTGCGGCGCCGCCCGTTTGATGCCGCGCACGGATGCCGGCTGTCCGATATCGTCCACCTCGCCGATGACCGCGAGCACCGGGCAGTCGATATCCGACAGCGTCACCAGGTCCCCGTGAATCGAGAAGCCGCCGGTCATCATCCGGTTATGCGCGATGAACTGCTTGAGTAGCTCGGAGATCGCCGGGCCCGACCAGGCGATCCAGCCCTCAGAAGCCAGGAATCGGCGTTGTTGCTCACGGGGCAGCAACGCCTCCCGATCGTGCAGTTGGCGCAGGAAGTCCAGCCGCGACTGGGCTGTCTTGAGGGGGTCGAGCATCTGGAAGCCGGTCCGTGCCAGCCAGCCCGGGATGTCGATCCGGCTGAACACGTGGTCGGCCATGAAGTCAGCGGCCGCCGGCGCCAGGCTTGCGGGCAGGTTCATCGGTAACGCCGCCAGCGTGTCGACGGGTGAGCCGAACCCGATGATGCTCGCCACATCCTTGGATCGGCGGTACGCGGCCGTCTGGTAGGCGAACATCCCCCCTTGCGAGTAGCCCGCGAGGTGGACGTCGCGTCCGGTCACCACCTTGACGGTGTCGATGGCCTCGCTCAGTGCGACGACGTGGTCGGCGAGGTTGCGTTGCATCCCGCCCTCGATCTTGTCGGGCGACCCGAAGTCGATCACCCAGGGGTCGATTCCGGCTTTGTGCAGAATGCCGACCGCGCCCTCGTCGCGGGTCACGTCCCACATGTCGGCCGACATCATCATCGGGTGCACCATCAGAACCGGCGGTCCGGCGGGAGTGGCACCCGGACGGCTGTCGGGTGGGAAATAGCGACGCAACCGGTACATCGGGACGCTCTCGATGATCTGGAACGGCGACGGGACGGCGCCGGTCTCCAACCCGCCGTAGCGCAGTACTTCCAGGCCGTTCTGCGCGGTGGCGACGAGCCGCCCCAGGGGCCCGGTGATCGCCGAGAGGTCAACCAACGCGCGCTCCTCTAATCGCCTGTCTTGCCTCTTCTGGTCCCGCCGCCTGCCTCACGTCATCATGGCACAGGCCCCGCCTATCATCGGGCGCTGATGGCAAACCTGATCAACCTCGAACGGGCAACGGTCGGCTACGGCACCCGCACCTTGCTCGACGCTGTCAGCCTGGGGGTCGAGGAGGGCGACGCGATCGGTGTGGTCGGCCGCAACGGGGACGGCAAGACGACGCTGCTGAAAGTGTTGACCGCCGTGCAAGACCCCGACTCGGGGCGGGTCACGCACACGTCGGGCCTGTCGGTGGGATATCTGCGCCAGGCCGACGACTTCGCGGTCGGGGCCACCGTTCGCGCGGTGGTCTGGGGCGAGCGAAGCGACGGGAAGTCGACAGTGGACGGCCGTCCCGACCACATCTGGGCGGCCGAACCCGAGACCCGCGCCGTCGTCGAGCACCTGCTGTCCGGGGTCGAACTCGACGCCGACGTCGTCGGCCTGTCCGGCGGCGAGCGTCGCCGGGTCGCGCTTGCCGAGGTTCTGCTGGCCGGGCACGACGTGCTGGTGCTCGACGAGCCCACCAACCATCTCGACGTGGAGGTGATCGGCTGGCTGGCCGGGTATCTGAGTTCTCGTCCGGCCCGGGCGCTCGTCGTCGTCAGCCACGACCGCTGGTTCCTGGACGCGGTGTGCACCACAACCTGGGAGGTCCACGACGGCGTCGTCGACGCTTACGACGGCGGGTACGCCGCCTACGTGCTGGCGCGTTCCGAGCGGATGCGGGTGGCGGCCGGCACCGAATCGCGGCGCAGGAACCTGATGCGCAAGGAGTTGGCGTGGTTGCGGCGCGGACCGCCCGCCCGGACATCCAAGCCGAAGTTCCGCATCCAGGCGGCCAACGAGCTGATCGCCAACGAACCGCCGCCACGCGATTCGCTTGTCCTGCAACGCTTTGCTACGGCACGGCTCGGCAAGGACGTCTTCGACCTGCACCGGGTGCGCTTCGAGGTCGGCGAACCGCCGCGCACCCTGCTCGACGGCATCGACTGGTCGATCGGACCGGGTGACCGCATCGGGCTGGTCGGCGTCAACGGCACCGGCAAGACGTCGGTGCTGCGGCTGCTCGTCGGCGAGCTGCAACCGTCCGCGGGCACCGTCAAGCGGGGCCTGACGCTGAAGATCGGTTACCTGAGTCAGGCGCTCAAGGAGATCGACAGCGACCTGCGGGTCATCGACGCGGTCGAGAGTCGCCGCAGAATCGCCGAGTTGGCCGGCGGACGCGAGATCAGCGCGGACACGCTGCTGAAGGATTTCGGATTCGTCGGCGACAAGCTCACCGCCCGGATCGCTGAGCTCTCCGGCGGTGAGCGGCGCCGCCTGCAGTTCCTGCGGCTGCTGCTCGACGAACCCAATGTGCTGCTGCTCGACGAACCCACCAACGATCTGGACATCGACACCCTCACGGTCATCGAGGACTACCTCGACGGCTGGCCCGGCACGCTGATCGTGGTCACGCATGACCGGTACTTCCTGGAACGTGTCTGCGACGTGACGTATGCGCTGACCGGAGGCGGACGTTGCGATCTGCTGCCCGGTGGTGTCGAGCAGTACCTTGCCGACCGTGCCGCAGCCGAATCCGGAACGTCCACGCCGCCGGCACCGGCGCGCGGCGAGTCCGCCGCGGCACGGGAGCGCCGGGCCGGTAAGGAGATGGCGCGCATCGAGAACCAGCTGGCGAAGCTCGCCGACCGGATCGCCTCGCTGCACGAGTCGATGGCGCGGGCCGCCGCCGATCACGTCCGCGCGGGTGAACTCAACGCCGAGCTGGGTGAGCTGCTCGACCGCAAGGATGCTCTCGAGGAGGCCTGGCTGGCCGCCGCCGAGGACGGTGGATGAACTTGCTAGCGCCGGAGCCGGATCCGCAACGCGTCGGCAGCGGCGCGCACCGCGCCGAGCTGCTTGGCCACCTGGACGGGCGCGGTGCCGCCGCGTGCATCGCGTGAGTTCACCGACCCCTCGACGGTGAGCACATCGCGCACCTCAGGGGTCAGGTCGGGATGGATGCCCGCGAGTTCGGCATCCTCGAGATCCTCCAGACCGACGCCGCGGGCCTCGGCGGCTCGCACGGCGGCTCCAGCCGCTTCGTGGGCCACCCGGAACGGCACTCCGCGCCGGACCAGCCACTCGGCGACATCGGTGGCCAGGGTGTAGCCGAGCGGCGCGAGCTCGGCCATCCTGTCCACGTCGAAACGCAGGGTGGCGACCAGCCCGGCCATCGCAGGTAGCAGCATCTCCAACTGGGCCACCGAGTCGAAGACCGGCTCCTTGTCCTCCTGCAGGTCGCGGTTGTAGGCCAGCGGCTGCGCCTTGAGCGTGGCCAGCAGGCCGGTCAGGTTGCCGATCAACCGGCCCGACTTGCCGCGGGCCAGCTCGGCGATGTCGGGGTTCTTCTTCTGCGGCATGATCGAGCTGCCCGTCGACCATTCGTCGTGCAGCGTCACGTAGCCGAATTCCGTGGTGCTCCACAGAATGATGTCCTCGGCCAACCGGGACAGGTCGACGCCGATCATGGTCAGCACGAACGCCGCCTCGGCGGCGAAGTCCCGCGACGCGGTGGCATCGACGGAATTCTCCGCGGCGCTGTCGAATCCCAGTTCCTCGGCGATCGCATCGGGGTCAAGGCCGAGCGAGGATCCCGCCAGCGCGCCCGACCCGTACGGCGACACCGCGGCGCGCTTGTCGAAGTCGACGAGCCGGTCGACGTCACGCAGCAGCGGGTGGGCGTGGGCGAGCAGGTGGTGGGCCAACAGGATCGGCTGCGCGGACTGCAGGTGGGTCTTGCCGGGCAGGATCGCGGTGGGATGCGCGGCGGCCTGCGTGGAGAGCGCGGTCACGACGGCCAGCACGCCGTCGGCGACACGGCGGACCGCGTCGCGCAGCCACATCCGAAAAAGCGTGGCCACCTGATCATTCCGCGAACGCCCGGCGCGCAGCCTGCCGCCGAGTTCGGCACCGACGCGGTCGATCAGTCCGCGCTCCAGCGCTCCGTGCACGTCCTCGTCGCTGACCAGCGGCCCGAAGCTGCCGTCGGCGACGTCGGAGCCAAGGTTGTCGAGGCCGGCGAGCAGGCCGTCGCGCTGCTCCTCGGTCAGCAGCCCGGCACCGAACAGCACCCGCGCATGGGCTTTGGAGGCCACGACGTCGTAGGGGGCCAGCACCCAATCGAAATGCGTCGACTTGCTGAGCGCGGCAAGCGCGTCCGACGGCCCGGCGGTGAACCGGCCACCCCACAGCGAGCCTTCGTTGGTACTCACTTCGCCCCTCTCACTGCGCCGAGATCGACGTTCTGGCGACTTCTACTCGCATATTGGCGCCCATCCGTGGGTTTGGGCGTCATGAAAGGTCGCGGTCTCGCTGGGCGGCGATCTTCGACGAGAGACCGTGCAGATGCACGAATCCCTTGGCCGCGGACTGATCGAAGGTGTCCCCCTCGTCGTAGGTGGCGAGGTTGAAGTCATACAGGGACTCCGCGCTGCGACGCCCGTTCACCGCGATGTGCCCGCCGTGCAGCACCAGCCGGATCTCACCGGTGACGTGCTCCTGTGTCTTGGCCACGAATGACTCGAGCGCCGCCTTCAGCGGCGAGTACCACAGGCCGTCGTACACCAGTTCACCCCACTTCTGATCGGTGGTGCGCTTGAAACGGCCGAGTTCCCGCTCCAGAGTGACGTGCTCGAGTTCGGTGTGTGCGGTGATCAACACCATCGCCCCTGGCGCTTCGTAGATCTCCCGGCTCTTGATGCCGACCAGGCGATCCTCGACGACGTCGAGGCGGCCCACGCCCTGCGCGCCGGCGCGCTCGTTGAGCTGCTCGATGGCCTGCAGCACCGTCACCGACGCACCATCCACCGACACCGGCACGCCCCTGTCGAATCCGACGACCACTTCATCGGGGCTGCTCCAGTTGACTGTCGGATCCTCGGTGTAGTCGTACACGTCCTTGGTCGGCGCGTTCCACAGATGCTCCAGGAAACCGGTCTCCACGGCGCGGCCCCACACGTTCTGGTCGATGGAGAACGGCGAACGCTTGCTGACGCTGATCGGGATGGCGTTCTCCTCGGCGAACGCGATCGCCTTCTCCCGGGTCCACGCGTAATCCCGAACCGGGGCGAGGACCTCGAGATCGGGGGCCAGCGAAGCGAATCCAACCTCGAAGCGGACCTGGTCGTTGCCCTTACCCGTGCATCCGTGCGCGACGATGCCGCCGCCGTGCTCGCGGGCGGCGTCCACCAAATGCTTGACGATCAGCGGCCGGCTCAGGGCCGAGACCAGCGGATAGCGATCCATGTAAAGCGCATTGGAAAGGATCGCGGGCAGGCAGTACTGCTCGGCGAACTCGTCCCTGGCGTCCACGACGACGGCTTCCACGGCGCCGCAGTCCAGTGCGCGCTGCCTCACGACCTCCATGTCCTCGCCGCCCTGCCCGAGGTCGATGGCGACCGCGACCACCTCGCGACCGGTCTCCTTGACGATCCAGCTGATCGCCACCGAGGTGTCCAGACCGCCGGAATACGCCAGGATGACGCGTTCGGACATAGTGAAACTCCTTCTCGTGTGTACTTACTTCAGGCTGTTCATCAAGCTCTGGACAGGTTCTCGACGGTGGTGGCGAGTTCGGCACCGGTCATCGGTTCACGGGCGACCACCAGGATGGTGTCGTCACCGGCGACGGTGCCGACCACGTACGGCAGCGCCGCACGGTCGATGGCGCTGGCCAGGTAGTGCGCGGCGCCGGGCGGGGTGCGCAGCACGGCGAGGTTGCCGCTCGCATCGGTGGACACCAACAGGTCGACGAGCAGACGCGACACGCGTTCGGTACCGCCGGTGACGCCGCGCACCGGGCTGCCGTCCTCGGGCACCACGTAGACCCCGACCCCGCCGTCGGCACCCCGCAGCTTGACGGCCCCGAGTTCTTCCAGGTCACGCGACAACGTCGCTTGCGTGACGTCGATGCCCTCGTCGGCCAAAAGCACCGCCAGCTCGCCCTGACTGTGCACCGACTGCGCGGAGAGCAGCGCCACGATCCTGGCCTGCCGCCCGGCGCGGGTCGCAGCACTGGTCACGGCGAGCCCTGCTCGAGCAGCCACACCAGCAACGCCTTCTGTGCGTGCAGCCGGTTCTCCGCCTCGTCCCACACCGCGCTGCGCGGGCCGTCGATGACCTCATCGGTGATCTCGTGCCCCCGATGCGCCGGAAGGCAATGCAGCACAACAGCTTCCGAATCGGCATGGTCGAGCAGCGCGGAGTTCAGCTGGAACGGACGGAACGGACGGACGCGGTCCAGGCCGTCGTTCTCCTGACCCATCGACGTCCAGGTGTCGGTCACGAGCACGTCGGCGCCGGCGGCCGCCCGGACCGGGTCCTCGGTGAGCGTCACCGTGGCGCCGGTCTGCATGGCGCGCGTCTCGGCGGCAGCCACGAACATCGGGTCGGGTTCGAAGCCGCGCGGGGCGGCGATCGTGACGTTGATACCCGCCGTGACCCCGCCCAGCATCAGCGAATGCGCCATGTTGTTGGCCCCGTCGCCGAAGTAGCTGAGCTGCAACCCTTTCAGCGCACCCTTGCGTTCCGCCAGCGTCTGCAGATCGGCGAGCACCTGGCACGGGTGGAACTCGTCGGACAGGGCGTTGACGATCGGCACGCCTGCTCCCGAGGCCATGGCGCTGAGTCGTTCCTGGGCGAAGGTCCGCCACACGATGGCGTCGACGTACCGGGACAGCACCTGGCCGGTGTCCTCCAGGGTCTCCTCCCGGCCTAGTTGGGTGCTGCGGCCGTCGACGACCACGGCGTGGCCGCCGAGCTGTGCGATGCCCATCTCGAACGAGAACCGGGTCCGCGTCGAGTTCTTCTCGAAGATCACCGCGACGCCGCGGGGGCCCTCCAGCGGCCGTCGGCTGAAGGGCGCCTTCTTCAGCTCTGCGGCCAGTTCCAGGACGTCCGCCTGCTCCTCGGGTGTCAGGTCGTCGTCACGCAGGAAGTGCCGGGTCATTGCGAATCCGCCTCTGCGCCCGCTCGATCCAGGATGGCGGGGAGCGCCGCCAGGAATGCCTGGACCTGAGCCTCGGTGATCACCAGCGGTGGGGCCAGCCTGACGACGTCGGGTGCGGCCGCGTTGACCAGGAAACCGGCGTCGCGCGCGGCGATCTCGACGGGCTTGGCCGCGTCGGCGGTGAGTACGATGCCGCGCAGCAGCCCCCGGCCGCGGACATGGTCGATGAGCGGATGATCCAGCGCCTCGGCTCCGTGGGCGATCGTCTTACCCAGCACATCGGCACGTTCGATCAGGTGCTCGTCGGCGAGCACACCGAGGACCGCCAGGGCGGCGGCCGTACAGACCGGGTTGCCCCCGAACGTGCTGCCGTGCAGCCCCGGGGTCAGCAGGTCGCCAGTCGCGCCGACCGCCAGACACGCGCCGATCGGCAGCCCTCCGCCGAGCCCCTTAGCGAGGGTGACGATGTCGGGGGTGATCCCGTCGTGCTGATGGGCATAGAAGGCGCCGGTACGCCCGACCCCCGTCTGCACTTCGTCGAGCACCAGCAGGGCGCCGTGCGCGGCGGTGATCTCGCGGGCCGCCGCCAGATATCCGGCGGGTGGGACGACGACGCCGCCCTCCCCCATGATCGGCTCGAGGAAGACCGCCGCGGTGTCCGAATCGACCGCCGCGGCCAGCGCATCGATGTCGCCGTAGGGCAGGTGGGTGACGAAGCCGGGCAGCGGGGCGAACGGCGCCTGTTTGGACGGCTGGCCGGTCAGGGCGAGCGAACCCATGGTGCGGCCGTGGAATGCGCCTTGGGCGGCAACGAGTTTCGTCCGCCCGGTGAGGCGGGTGATCTTGAACGCGACCTCGTTGGCCTCGGTCCCGGAGTTGCAGAAGAACACCCGGGCCGGAGCGCCGAGGAGTCCGACGAGTGCTTCGGCCAGCGCAACCCCCGGCTCGGTGGCGTACAGGTTGGACGTGTGCCCCAGCGTGTTCAGCTGGCGGTTCACCGCATCGATGACCGCGGGATGGCGGTGTCCGAGGACGTTGACGGCGATGCCCCCCAGCAGATCGACGTAGGACCTGCCGTCGACGTCGGTGACCACCGCACCCTCACCACTGACCAATGCCAGCGGCGGGGTTCCGTAGTTGTTCATCATCACGGCCGACCACCGGTCCAGCAGCGGCGCTTTCTGGGTCACGGGCCCACCACCTTCGTGCCGGCCCCCTCGTCAGTGAACAGTTCGACAAGCACGCAGTGCTCCACTCGTCCGTCGATGACGTGTGCGCTCGGCACCCCGCCGCCGACCGCCCGCATGCAGGCCTCGATCTTGGGCACCATGCCCTCCTCCAGTGTGGGAAGCAGTTGTATCAGTGCGGCGACGTCGATCTCACTGACCAGCGAGTCGCGGTCGGGCCAATTGGTGTAGAGGCCCTCGACGTCGGTGAGCATGAGCAGCTTCTCGGCGCCGAGTGCCTCGGCCAAGGCGGCTGCGGCGGTGTCGGCATTGATGTTGTAGACGAGTCCGTCGGTGTCGGGGGCGATCGTCGACACGACGGGGATGCGGCCGGCATCGATGAGATCCAGCACAGCGTCGGTGTTCACCCGCGCGACGTCCCCCACCAGTCCGATGTCGGTGGCGATGCCCTCGACCAGGACGGTGCGGCGCACCGCGGTGAACAGCTGCGCGTCCTCTCCGGTGATGCCGACGGCGTAGGGGCCGTGCGCATTGATGAGGTTCACCAGCTCCCTGCCCACCTGGCCGAAGAGCACCATGCGGGCGACGTCGAGCACCTCGGGTGTGGTGACACGGAACCCGCCCTTGAAATCGCCTGCGATGCCGAGCTTCTCGAGCATGGCGCTGATCTGTGGGCCGCCGCCGTGGACGACGACCGGGTGGATACCGCAGTTGCGCAGGAACACCATGTCGGCGGCGAAAGCCACCTTGAGGGTGTCGTCGGTCATCGCGTTGCCGCCGTACTTCACCACGACGATCTTGTCGTGCAGCGCCTTGAGCCAGGGCAGCGCCCCGGCAAGCACCTGCGCCTTGTCGGACGTCGTCGGGCTCATGAGCTGTAGGCCGAGTTCTCTTCGACGTAGGCGTGGGACAGGTCGGTGGTGCGGATCTCGGCCGAAGACGTCCCGACACCCAGATCGACGGTGACCGCGATGTCCTCGCCGGAGAGATCGACCTCCCGCGCGCCCGGCGCGCCGACGCTGTCGATGCATACCGGGAACCCGTTGAAGGACACCGTGATCCGTTCGGCGTCGAGCGTCACCGGAGCCATGCCGACAGCCGCCAGTACGCGTCCCCAGTTCGCGTCGGACCCGAACAGCGCGGTCTTGACCAGGCTGTCCCGCGCCACCACCCGGGCCGCCGTGAGCGCGTCGTGCTCGCTGGCCGCGCCGCTGACGGCGACGACGATCCGCTTGGTGACACCTTCGGCGTCGGCCTGCAGTTGTGCGCACAGATCGTCGCATACCTTCAGCACGGCGTCGTCGAGATCGTGCTGGCTCGGCGCGATCTCGCTTGCGCCCGAGGACAACAGCAGCACGGTGTCGTTCGTCGAACAGCTACCGTCGACGTCCAGGCGGTCGAAGGTGCGCGCCACCGCGCGCCGCAGCGCCTGTTCCAGCGCGGCCGCGTCGGCCACCGCGTCGGTGGTGATCACGCTGAGCATGGTGGCAAGTGAGGGGGCCAGCATGCCCGCACCCTTCGCCATCCCGCCGACGGTCCACTTGTCCTGGTGGTGCAGCGCAACCTGTTTGGGAACCGTGTCGGTGGTCATGATGGCGCGCGCGGCCTCCTCGCCGCCGGTGAGTCCGCCGGCCATCTCGTGCACGATCTCCCGGACACCGGCCAGCACCTTGTCCATCGGCAGCCGGTCACCGATCAGCCCCGTGGAGCAGACCGCGACCTCGATCGCGCCGGTCTCGGTGCCCCAGTCCGACAGTGCGGAGGCGACCGCTTCGGCAGTGGCGTGGGTGTCCTGGAAGCCCAGCGGGCCGGTGCAGGCGTTGGCGCCACCGGAGTTCAGGATGACCGCACGCAGCCGTCCGGTGGTCAGCACCTGTTGAGACCACAGCACCGGCGCGGCCTTCACCTTGTTGCGGGTGAACACGCCCGCCGCCGGGTAGTCGGGCCCCTCGTTGAACACCAGGGCCAGATCCAGCGCACCGGATGCCTTGATACCGGCGGCGATTCCGGTCGCCCGGAATCCGGCGGGCGCCGTCACGCCCTGGGTGCGCAGCATCCGGGTCACGGTGCCACCCCCACGACCGAGAGTCCGTCGGTCTCTGGCCAGCCCAACGCGAGGTTCATCGACTGCACGGCCGCTCCTCCGGTGCCTTTCACGAGGTTGTCGATGGCGGCGATCGCGATGAACGTCTGAGCGTCCTTGTCGACCGCAACAGCGAGCTGCGCGGCGTTGCTGCCGATCACCGCTCCGGTTTTCGGCAGCTGGCCCTCAGGCAGTAGATACACGAAAGGTTCTTCGTGATAGGCCTTTTCGTACGCCGCACGCAGCGTTGACACCGGCGCCGTGGTCCGCGCCGTGCAGGTGGCCAGGATGCCCCGCGAGGTCGGGATCAGGACCGGGGTGAAGGACACCGTGACGTCGCCCGCGGCGACGGCCCGCAGTCCCTGGGCGATCTCGGGGGTGTGCCGGTGCGTGCCACCGATGTTGTACGCGCGTGCCGAACCGATGACCTCGGAGCCGAGAAGGTCCACCTTGGCTGCCCGGCCGGCTCCGGTCGTGCCGCTGACGGCTACGACGGTGACCGCGGGTTCGACGAGACCCTCGGCGAGGGCGGGCCACAGCGCGAGCAGTGCCGCGGTCGGATAGCAGCCGGGCACGGCGACACGCTTGGTGTCCCGTAGCCGCTCGCGGCCGCCCGGCAGTTCGGGCAGCCCGTAGGGCCAACTGCCGGCATGCTCTGAGCCGTAGAACCGCTCCCAGTCGGCGGAATCGGTGAGCCGGAAATCGGCACCGCAGTCGATGACCAGCGTGTCCGGGCCGAGCTGCTCGGCCAGCGCCGCCGAATGCCCGTGCGGCAGTCCCAGGAACACCACGTCATGGCCCGCCAGGACGTCGACTTCGGTGGGTTCCAGCGTCCGGCTCGCCAGCGGGAGCAGGTGCGGGTGATGTTCGGCCACCGTGGTTCCCGCGCTGGCCGCCGCGGTCAGAGCGCCGATCGTGAGCCGGTCTGCTGCATATGCCGGATGACCGAGGAGCAACCGCAGGATCTCTCCCCCTGCATAACCGCTGGCACCGGCGACCGCGACGGATGTCATGCAGCGATTGTGCATGTTTATGCGGACAGTTGCAAACTCATTAAGCAGGTATCGTCGAGACGATGCCCCGACACGCTCTGGCATGGGATCTAGCCGGCATCCCGGTGGCGGTCGTCGGCGGGATGCTCCTGCACTTCTGTTTCGCTTGGGGTGGTAGCCGCCCCGTGTTGGCGGTGTTCTGCCCGATCAACGAAAGCGTCTGGGAGCACTTGAAGATGGCGTACTGGCCGGTTGTGTTACTGACCGGCGTGCAACTCGCCGTCACCGAAGCGTCGCCGACGCTGCTCGCTGCGCGGGCGATCGGGTTCTACGCGATGTGCGTCGTCATTCTCGGTCTCTACTTCCTGACAGC
>Ga0190271_10000563_pt1 | contig 18988 bp, 8 predicted proteins | sample Popmic356T_FD_133747 | JGI IMG/M metagenome (GOLD analysis project Ga0190271, IMG submission 133747) | Populus adjacent soil microbial communities from riparian zone of Weber River, Utah, USA - 356 T | ecosystem: Environmental > Terrestrial > Soil > Riparian zone | place: USA: Utah | collected...
CCGGCAGCAAGCTGCGCCCGCCGACGAGTGCACGCTCCGCGCCGGCGTCGACGCGCAACGTTCCCTTCGGTTTCAACGTGCCCGCGATCCACTGCTTGCGTGCGGCACCGGGGGTCGCGCTCGGTAGAAACCACGTCGCCTTGCCGCCCGCGAGCAACACGCTGAGCGGGCGTGCGACATGCCCCGTCGCGATACACATGCGGCAGCCGGCCCCGACCGCGATGCGCGCGGCCTCGAGCTTCGTACGCATTCCGCCGGAGCCGTGGCTGGAGCCCGTACCGCCGGCCATATCGAGCACCTCGCGCGTGACCTCCCTCACCTCGTCGACGTAACGCGCGTTGGCGTCGGTGCGCGGGTCGGCCGTGTACAAACCGTCCACATCCGACAACACGACGAGGCATTCGGCGCTGACCATCTGCGCGACGCGCGCCGAAAGACGATCGTTGTCGCCGTAACGCAGCTCCTGGGTCGCAACGGTATCGTTCTCGTTGATGACGGGCACCGCGCCGTAGCCGAGCAACGTCAAGAGAGTCTTCCTTGCATTCAAATAGCGCTCGCGCCGCTCACTGTCGTCGAGCGTCAACAACACTTGCGCGGTAGTGATGCCGAAACCGCGCAGAATTTCTTGATAGGCATGAGCGAGCACGATTTGGCCAGCCGCTGCTGCCGCTTGCTTTTCTTCCAGCTGTAACCGGCCCTCTATCTTCAGCTCGCGCCGGCCGAGCGCGACGGCGCCCGACGAGACGATGATGACGTCCTTGCCGGCGCGGCGCATGTCGGCGACGTCCGCACATACGCCTTCGAGCCAGGCACGATTCATCGCACCGGTCTGCTGATCGATGAACAAGGCCGAGCCGATCTTGATGACGACGCGGCGCGCGTTGGCGAGGCGTTCGGCGTGCGTCACGTGCGCTGCGGTGCTCATGATTGCGGCCCCGCTCACCCGCGGCGAGCGATGAAGATCAACCCCGCTTGAACGCCGCGCCGCGCATGACGGCCATGGCGCCGCTCCGAACGAGCGTCACGACGTCCGCGATCTGGGCGGAGCGCTTCAAGAAGCGATCGATGTCTTGGCTGCCACCGACGAGCTCGACCGTGTAGTGCTCGCCGGTATCGCTCAAAACACGAGCGCCGAATTGCTCGACGACGGGCGCGAGCTTCTCCGCCGCGCCATTCGTGACGTGCAGCTTGAACAACGCGAGCTCGCGCTCGATGTGGTCGGACTTCGTCATGTCGACGATGTCGACGACGTCGACGAGCTTGCCGAGTTGCTTCTCGATTTGATCGATAACGGTTTCCGACCCTGAGGTCACGAGCGTCAGGCGCGATATGGTTTCATCGGCCGTGGGCGCGACGTTCAAGCTCTCGATGTTGTAGCCGCGCGAAGAGAATAGGTTCGCGACGCGCGACAGAGCTCCGGCTTCGTTCTGCAAGAGTATGGAAATGATATGTCGCATGGTCTCTCCTGGCGCCGCGGCGCGCGCAGGGCCTGACATGTTGGCGTAGTGGCTTAGGTATTGCAATGCACTTCCTTTTCGTCAAAACTCCAATCGCTTAGCGGCTTCCAGCCCCTTCAACGGCACCCGGCAACTCACCATGGACACCCTGATTCAGCCCAAAATCGCACGCTCGCACCCGCTCGCGGGTGCCACGTTGAGCGGCGCGGACATCATCATCCAAGTGCTGGCTGACGAGGGCGTAGACACCATTTTCGGCTATAGCGGCGGCGCGATCCTCCCCACTTACGACGCCGTGTTTCGTTACAACGAGGCGAACAGCCGCAACGGCGTCGAGCCGATGCCGCTGATCGTTCCGGCCAACGAGCAAGGCGCAGGGTTCATGGCTGCCGGTTACGCGCGCGCGAGCGGCCGCGTCGGCGTCGTCATGGTGACCTCCGGGCCCGGTGCTACGAACTGCGTGACGCCCGTGCGCGACTGCATGGCCGATTCGATTCCGATCGTCGTGATCTGCGGCCAAGTGCCGACGGGCGCGATCGGCAGCGACGCGTTCCAGGAAGCGCCCGTCACGGCCGTCATGGGTTCCGTCGCGAAGCACGTGTTCCTCGTGACGGATCCGCTGCGTCTCGAAGCGACGATGCGCACGGCGTTCGAGATCGCGCGCACGGGCCGGCCGGGCCCCGTCGTCGTCGACGTCCCGAAGGAAGTGCAGAACTGGCAAGGCACGTTCGTCGGCGAGAACCAGTTGCCGATTCCGGGCTACCGCCAGCGGATCGCGGCCGTCGAGAGCAACGCGCTGACGGACGCGAGCTGCCAGCAATTCCTGTCGATGCTCGGCGAGAGCCGGCGGCCGTTGATCTACGCAGGCGGCGGCGTCGTCAACGCCAACGCGAGCGGCGCGCTGCGCGCGTTCTCGGGCGCATTCAAGATACCCGTCGCGAGCACGCTGATGGGGCTCGGCGGCTTCGACACGAAGCATCCGCTCTCGTTGCACATGCTCGGCATGCACGGCACGGCGAGCGCGAACTACGCCGTCGACGATTGCGACTTGTTGATCGCGGTCGGCGCGCGCTTCGACGATCGCGTCGCGGGAGTGCCGGCCAAGTTCGCCCCGAAGGCGAAACGCGTCCTGCACTTCGACATCGATCCGTCCGAGATCCACAAGGTCAAGAAAGCGGATTGGCACCACGTCGGCTTGCTGCCCCAGGCCCTCGATTCGCTGGTCGCGTACGCCCGGCGCACGGGCTTCGCAACGAATCTCGACACGTGGCACGGCGAGATCGCGGCGTTGAAGGCGACCTACGGCTTGAACTACGACCGGTCGAGCCCGCTCGTGCAGCCGCAGTACGTCCTGGAGACGATGAATCGCATCACGAAGGGCGAAGCCATCATCTCGAGCGGCGTCGGCCAGCATCAGATGTGGGCCGCGCAGTACAGCGACTTCCGCGAGCCGCGGCTGTGGCTCACGTCGGGCAGCATGGGCACGATGGGCTTCGGCCTCCCCGCCGCGATCGGCGCGCAGATTGCGAACCCCGGCAAGCTCGTCATCGACGTCGACGGCGACGCCAGCATTCGCATGAACCTGGGCGAGCTCGAGACGGTCACGACCTACAATCTGCCGATCAAGATCATGGTGCTCAACAACTTCGGCGACGGCATGGTCATGCAGTGGCAGCGGCTGTTTCACGCGGGCCGCTTGTCGGCGAGCGATAAGTCGCTGCGCAAGAAGGACTTCATCAAGACGGCGCAGGCCGACGGGTTCGGGTTCGCGAAGCGACTCGACGCGAAGCAGGACGTGCCGCGCCTCGTCGAGGAGTTCCTGAACCATCGCGGGGCCGCGTTCCTCGAAGTCATCATCGATCCGACGGCCGGCGTGTACCCCATGGTCGGCCCCGGTAGGTCGTACCAAGAGATGATCACAGGTGACTTCATCCCAAACCGCTACGCGAACCTCGGCAAGCCGCCGCCGCCCGACAAATCCGAAATGTTCTGAGCGAGAAATTCATGAACCGCCTACCCCTTGCCTTGCTCGGTACCTTCGTCGCGGCTCTCGCCGGTTCCGCCGCCGCGCACCACTCGTTCGCGATTTACGACATGCAGCAGAACGTCGAATTCCACGGCGTCGTCGCAACCATCAAGCTGCGCAACCCGCACATGGCGATGACGTTGACGACGACGGGCGCGGACGGCAAGCAACAAACCATCGACTTCGTCGAGGGCGCGCCGGCCAACATGCTCGCGCGCCTTGGCCTTCGGCCCGAGCACGTCAAGGTGGGCCAAGAGATCACGGCGATCGGCGCGCCGCGCCACGACGATCCGAACGCCTGGTTTCTGAAAGCGATCATCCTGCCCGACGGCACGCGCTTCAACGCGCTGCAGAGCCCGAACCAGCAACGCTGACGCCGAGCAGCGCGGAGCGGAGCTACAGCTCGCCCGCCGACGCCGCCTCGCGCAGGACGTCGTAGATCGCGCGGGTGAGACGCTTGAGATCCTCGGATTCGATGACGAGGGGCGGCATCAGGTAAACCACGTCGCCGAACGGCCGTATCCAAACGCCGTGCTGCACGAACCGTGCACGCAGCGGCTCGAGCTTCGGCTCACGCACGAGCTGCACGACGCCGATCGCACCCTTGACGCGCACGTCGCGCACACCGGGCAATGAACGGCACGCTTGTAGCGCTTCCTCGAGCTGCACCTCGAGCGAAGCGACCTGCTGCAAGCGCGGCTCCGTTTCGAACAGATCGAGCGACGCGTTCGCGGCCGCGCACGCGAGCGGATTGCCGGCATACGTCGGCCCGTGCATCAGCGCGCAGCTCGCGTCGTCGGAGAGAAAGGCCTCGTAGACGCGCGCGCTCGCGACTGTTGCCGCGAGCGGTAGCGTTCCGCCCGTCAACGCCTTCGACAGCGTGATGATGTCGGGCACGACGCCCGCTTGCTCGCAGGCGAATAGCGTTCCCGTGCGGCCGAAGCCGACGGCGATTTCGTCGAAGATCAGCAGCAGGTCGAACCGGCGTGCCGTCGCGGCGATACGCGCCAGCGTCTCGGGCGAGTGAAACCGCATGCCGCCGGCCGCCTGGACGAGCGGCTCGACGATGACGGCCGTGAGCACTTCCGCATGCGCCGCCACCGTCCGCTCGAATTCGCGGCTCGACTCGTCGTCCTGCGGCAGCGGCACGACGACCTGCGTCGGCAGCGTTGCCCCGAACAACCGGTGCATGCCTTCCTCGGGATCGCAGACCGACATCGCGGCAAAGGTGTCGCCGTGATAGCCGCCGCGGAAGCTCGCGAATCGGACTCGCTCCTTCTCGCCGCGATTCGAGCGGTACTGAAGCGCCATCTTCATCGCGATCTCGACGGAAACCGAGCCCGACTCGCTGAAGAACACGTGCTCGAGATCGCCCGGCAGCAACGCCGCGAGGCGCGCCGCCAACGAGACGGCGGGCGCGTGCACGAGCCCGCCGAGCATCACGTGGGGTAGGCGCGCCAGCTGCGCCGCGACCCCGGCTCGGATGTGCGGATGGTTGTAGCCGTGGCACGCCGTCCACCACGATGCGATGCCGTCGATGAGCTCGCGGCCGTCTGCGAGATACAGCCTCACGCCGTCGGTCCGCTCGACGACGAACGGCGGCGGCGCGGTTTTCATCTGCCGATACGGCAACCAGAGATGACTCAAACGCGTTTCACCCGCGACGACCTAAGCTGGCATCATTACACAGTGTCCAATTTCCAGGTTCACGCAAACCGGTCGGGTCCACGATGACGAAAATCAACTGTTTCAAAGCCTACGACGTGCGCGGTCGAGTCCCCGAGGAGCTCGACGAGGACATCGCCTATCGCATCGGCCGCGCTTACGCCGCGTTCGTCAAACCGCGCGTCGTCGCGGTCGGCCGCGACATCCGCGGCTCGAGCCCGATGCTGACGGCGGCCCTCGTCAAAGGGCTCACCGACTCCGGGGTCGACGTGCTCGACATCGGCGTCGGCGGCACGGAGCTCTCCTATTTCGCGACGTTCAACCGCAAGCTCGACGGCGGCATCATGGTCACGGCGAGCCACAACCCGCCGAACTACAACGGCATGAAGTTCGTGCGCGAGGAGTCGCGGCCGATCAGCGCCGATACGGGGCTGCAAGAGATCCGCGCGCTCGCCGAGCGCAACGCCTTCGGCCCGCCGGTCGCCGCACGGGGCAAGGTCAAGCAAGCGGACGTGAAACCCGAGTACATCGAGCACCTGCTGTCGTACGTCGACTTGAAGGCGCTCGCGCCGCTCAAGATCGTCGTCAACGCCGGCAACGGCGGCGCCGGCCCCGTCGTCGATCTTCTCGAGCCGCACTTGCCGTTCCGCTTCGTCAAGGTCTTCCACGAGCCCGACGGCAGCTTTCCGAACGGCGTGCCGAACCCGATGATCGAGGAGAACCGCGCCGTCACGATCGATCGCCTGCGCGCCGAGCGCGCAGACTTAGGTATAGCGTGGGACGGCGACTACGACCGCTGCTTCCTGTTCGACGAGCTCGGGCAGTTCATCGAGGGCTACTACATCGTCGGCCTGCTCGCGGAGACCTTCCTTGCGAAGTCGCCCGGCGAGCGGATCGTGCACGACCCGCGGCTGACCTGGAGCACGCTCGATATCGTGAGCCGCTTCCGCGGTAAAGCCGTGCAGAGCAAGTCGGGGCACGCCTTCATCAAGCAGCGCATGCGCGAGGTCGATGCCGTGTACGGCGGCGAGATGAGCGCCCACCACTACTTCCGCCAGTTCTCCTACGCCGACAGCGGCATGATCCCGTGGCTGCTGATCACGGAGGTCATGTCCAAGCGCAAGGCCTCGTTGTCGCAGCTCGTCGGTGAGCGCATGCGCGCGTTCCCTGCCAGCGGCGAGATCAACCGCAAGGTCAAGGACGCCCCGGCCGTCATCGCTCGCGTCGAAGCCGGCTACACGCCGAACGCGCTTGCCGTCGACCGGACCGACGGTTTGAGCGTCGAGTTTTCGCAGTGGCGGTTCAACCTGCGCTCGTCGAACACCGAGCCGCTGTTGCGCCTCAACGTCGAGAGCCGCGGCGACACGGCGTTGATGCGCGCGAAGACGGCAGAGCTGCTCGAAGTGCTCGGCGGAGAGCCGGGCTAGGCGTGCGTGGCGCGTAAGCGCCCAGGCCGAGCGAAGCGGCCGGCACGCCGGCCGATACCGGAGGCGTTGCGCGATCCGCGCTGTTATGGCGCCGGCGTCAGCAAGGTCGAGCTCATCGAGACCCACGTCTCGTGGGTGTTCTTGACGGGGACCTACGCTTATAAGGTCAAGAAACCCGTCAAGCTGCCGTTCGTCGACTTCAGCACGCTGAAGCTTCGCAAACGCTTCTGCGACGAGGAGCTGCGCGTGAATCGGCGGCTCGCGCCGGAGCTCTACCTCGGCGTCGTGCCGATCGGCGGAACGCCCTCGGCGCCGAGAGTCGGGCGCAAGCCGGCGTTCGAGTACGCCGTGAAGATGCGCCAGTTCGCGACGACCGATCGGCTCGACCGGCGGCTCGCGGCGAAGCGCCTGCCGAGAGCAGCGTTGGCCGAACTCGGGGCTGCCCTGGCGCGCTTTCATTTGGGGCTGCCGCCCGTGCGCGGCATCGCCGCCGGCGGCGCGGATGCGGGCGTGACGGCGCTGCGCAACATCGACGAGCTCGCCGGCTATCTCGGGCCGGGCAGGCAGCGCGAGCTCGAGCTGGTGCGCGCGTGGACCGAGCGGCAATGCGCGAGCTTGGCGCCGCTGTTCGCGCGGCGCGCCGCCGCGGGCGCGCATCGCGAGTGTCACGGCGACTTGCATCTACAGAACCTGCTCTGGCGCGACGGCAAGGTCGTGGCCTTCGACGCGCTCGAGTTCGACCGCAAGCTGCGCGACGTCGATGTCGTCAGCGAGGTCGCCTTCCTCGCGATGGACTTGCGTGCACACGGCCGCACGGACCTCGCATACGAGCTCTTGAATGCCTATCTCGAGGTCAGCGGCGACTATGGCGGCGTCGACGTGCTGCCCTTCTATCTCGTCTACCGCGCACTCGTTCGCGCCAAGGTCGCCGCAATCAAGCAAGCGCAGTCCGCGACGGACGGCCACGACGCCGAGCGCTACATGGCCACGGCGCTCGAGCTCTGCGCGCCGAAGAAGCCAGTGCTCGTCATCACGCGCGGCTTTTCCGGCAGCGGCAAGACGTCCGTGACCGACGAGCTGGTGGGCCGCCTGCCCGCGATCCGCGCTCGGTCGGATCTCGAGCGCAAGCGCCTGCATGGGCTCACCGCTTCGGCGCGCACCGGCTCCGCGCTCGGGGCCGGCCTGTACGCCGCCGCCGCGAGCCGGCGCACCTACGCCGCGCTGGCTGAGATCGCGGATCTGCTGTTGCGCAACGGGCAGAGCGCCATCATCGATGCGACATTCCTGCGGCGCCGCGAGCGGCTCGAGTTCCTGCAGGTGGCGGCAGCCAACGCCGCACGCTTCGTGATCCTGGATTGCGCGGCATCGCCGGCCGAGCTGCGCAGGCGGGTCCTAAAGCGCGCACGACAGGGCCGCGACGCGTCGGAGGCCGATCTCGCGGTCCTGGAGCATCAATTCGCCTCCGAGGAACCCCTCGATCGCGCGGAACGGCGGCACGCCGTGACGGTCGATACAGAAGGAGGCTTTAGTTACGCGGATCTGGCGGCGCGGCTGCGCGCAACCTGAGCCAAAAAGGCGGGGGCCGGGTTGAACAGCGCGGCGGCAGGCCCCAGATAGCCGACTCGGTCCACTCAGCGAGGCCAAGCCATGTACGACGAGAACGAACAGCTGCCGCAGGTCACCCGCGACAACGGGTCCATCACGCTGCCCGCGGACGTGATGCTCGTCGTTCCCGTCCGCAATCTCGTGATGTTCCCCGGCGCCGTGACGCAGGTCGCCCTGACGCGCGACTTCTCCATGCGTGCGGCGCAGGAAGCCGTCCAGCACGGCTACAAGCTCGGCATCGTGCTGCAGAAAGACCCCAGCGTCGACACGCCGGGGCCCGACGATCTGCACAGGATCGGCACGACGGTGACCGTCGTGCGCTACCTGAAAGCGCCGAACGGCGTTCATCACCTCATCTGCCAAGGCGAGCAGCGGTTTCGCACGCTCGACTACCTGACCGGCCTTCCGTTCCTGGCCGCGCGTTTCGACTTGATTCCCGACCACGTGACGACGGACGCCAACGTCGAAGCACGCGCCGCCCTGCTCAAGCAGAAGGCCATCGAGGCCATCGAGCTGCTTCCGCAGGTGCCACCCGAGCTCGCACCGGCGTTGCACAACATCGAGTCGCCCGGCGCGCTGGCCGACATGGTCGCGGGGCTCATCGACATCAAGCCGTCCGAGAAGCAGACGATCCTCGAGGCGCTCAAGGTTCGCGAACGGCTCGATCGCGTCATCGAGTTCCTGACACATCGCGTCGAGGTGCTGAAACTGTCGCGCCAAATCGGCGAGCAGACGCAGGGCAAGCTCGACGAGCGGCAGCGCGAGTACGTGCTGCGCGAGCAGCTGAAAACGATCAAGAAGGAGCTCGGCGAGGACGACACGCAGAGCGAGCTCGACGAGCTGCGCCAAGCGATCGCGGACGCCAAGATGCCCGAGGAGGCCGACAAGCAGGCACAGAAGGAGCTACGGCGCCTCGAGGGCATGCCCGATTCGTCGATGGAGCACTCGATGGTGCGCACGTACCTCGATTGGCTCGTCGCGCTGCCGTGGTCGAAGAGCGACGCGGAAGCCATCGACATCGCGAAGGCGCGCGAGATTCTCGATGCGGACCACTACGGCCTCGAGAAGGTCAAGCGCCGCATCCTCGAGTACCTCGCGGTGCGCAAGCTCAACGCGTCGGGCCGCAGCCCGATTCTGTGCTTCGTCGGCCCACCCGGCGTCGGCAAGACGTCCCTCGGCCAGAGCATCGCGCGGGCGCTCAATCTCAAGTTCGTGCGCGCGAGCTTGGGCGGCGTTCACGACGAGGCTGAGATCCGCGGCCACCGCCGCACCTACATCGGCTCGATGCCGGGCAAGATCGTTCAGAGCCTGCGCAAGGCCGGGACGAACAATCCCGTGTTCATGCTCGACGAGATGGACAAGCTCGGCGTCGGCTTCCACGGCGATCCGTCGGCGGCGCTGCTCGAGGTGCTCGATCCCGAGCAGAACTCGACGTTCTCGGATCACTATCTCGACGTGCCGTTCGATCTCAGCAAGGTCTTCTTCGTCGCGACGGCGAACGTCCTCGATACGATTCCGGGGCCGCTGCGCGACCGCATGGAGATCATCGAGCTGCCGGGCTACACGCAGGACGAGAAGCTCGCCATTGCGACGCGCTATCTCGTGGCTCGACAACTTAAGGCGAACGGCCTCACCGAGGCGCAAGCGCTGATCAGCGAGGACGCCTTGCGCGTCGTCATCGACGGCTATACGCGCGAAGCCGGCGTGCGCAACCTCGAGCGCGAGATTGGCGGCTTGCTGCGCCACGCCGCGATGAAGATCGCCGAAGGCGTGGCCGAGCGCGTGGCGATCGACGCCGCCGACGTGCCGTCCATTCTCGGCGCGCGCCACTTCGACAACGAGGTCAAGCTACGGACGAGCGTGCCGGGCGTCGCGACGGGGCTGGCCTGGACGCCCGTCGGCGGCGACATCCTGTTCATCGAAGCTTCGCTCGTGCCGGGCAAGGGCCAGCTGATCCTGACGGGTCAGCTCGGCGACGTCATGAAGGAAAGCGCGCAGGCCGCCGTGAGCCTCGCGAAGATGCGCCTCGACAAGCTCGGTGCGGCGCGCTCCGTGCTCGAGACGAACGATCTGCACATCCACTTGCCGGCGGGCGCGATTCCGAAGGACGGCCCGAGCGCCGGCGTCGCGATGTTCCTCGCGGTGGCGTCGCTGCTGTCGGGGCGCACCGTCCGAAACGACATCGCGATGACGGGCGAGATCAGCTTGCGCGGTCTGGTGCTGCCGATCGGCGGCATCAAGGAGAAGGCGCTCGCGGCGCTGCGCGCCGGCATCGACACGGTGCTGCTACCGAAGCGCAACGAGAAGGATCTCGAGGACATTCCGGAGCCGGCCCGCAAGCAGCTCAAGTTCGTGTTCCTCGAGAACATCGACGACGCGCTCGCGGCGGCATTCGATCCGCCGCCGGGCGCCAACGAGACCGCCCCCCGCGTCGCGGCCTGATGAAGCGCGTGCCGATACCTTCGACTACGTTGAGGACTGCGGTCGAGTACAAGCGCGAGGGCTGGCGGTATCAGGGAACCGTGAGCTCCGCGCCTCTCGCGGGCAGGCCACTCACCGCCAGGGACTGCCCGTCGCCGACGCGCGTAGTCTCGACCTGCGTCAGCGACGCTCCGTAGCTTTGCGGCGGCGTCGGAGTCGGAGTTGGAGCCGGCGGGCGGTCGTCCGATTTGCTATGGCACCCCGCGAGCAACAGCGCCGCGAGCCCCATGCCGCAAAGACGTCCTCCGTTGTTCATGTACCAAGCTCCATTAAAAATCGAAAGTCACGAGCAGACTCGTGCTGCCCGCCGGTAGGGAATAAGGTGACGCCATCTGCAACCTGAGCTCGCCGTTGTCCTGATTGAACGTGCCCGACGCGATGCTCGGCTCGGCGGCATCCACGTCGCCGTCGCCGTTCTCGTCGACATGCACGCGGACGTTCTTGATCGTCCGATCGTCGCCGTTGCCGAAGGCCGTGACGCGCAGCGAGTTGAGCTGCACGTCGCCGGAGTCGCTTTCGAGTCGCAGCGCGAGAGCGACGTTGCCGCTGGTGCCACGGCCCACGGCGCGATCGCTCACGGGCAGCATCACGAGGCGCACACCGACCGGCACCGCGAGTCCGCCGGGATCAACAATCGTCCCATTCGCAGCCCCGTCCGTATCGTTCGGTCCGCCGTCCTGAACGGTGAGCTCCAAGCAGCCGTGGCCCGGATTGATGCCGGCGATGTACTTTTGATCGCCCGGCTGCGGGCACGCGCCTTGCGCGCCCGGCGCGCTCGCAATCGAGTTCGAAGCATCGATGACGAAATCGGTCCACCTGCCGCCCTTGTGCTTGCGATAAACCGCATTCGGGGGAATCGGCCGGCGGAGTGGCACCACGATCTTGGCGTTGGAGCCGGGCTCGACGCCCGTGATCTCAAAATCAGCGACGCCGCTCGGATATCCATACTCAGGCTCTTCACCGACTTGCGCTTCGGTAATCGCGGCCGCGACGCCAAGAGCGAAGGCGTGCGTACCGAGGCGAAGGCCGTGCCCCGCCTGACCCTCGAGCACGAAGGCACCGTCGGAATAGCGTAGGACGCTCGGCAGGTTGCCAGCATCCGCGTAGTCCGGGACGCGATCCCCATCGACGTCGCCGGCGCCTTCTGTCGCGTCGCTGATGCCGTCCCCGTCGCTGTCTTGCGTCGCGCTCAAGGCGACACTGGCGGGCACGAATCGGAGCAGATCGCGCACGCGGTTGGTTGCGATCGGCGCCCCGTTGTCGGTGATGTCGAGCACGAGGTCGTAGACGCCGCCCACGAGCGTTGCGGGATCGATCTCGTAGGTCTGCTCGATGAAGCGTGCCGGGTCGAACACGGCGCCGTCGCTCGCCGACCAATTGAACGTGTGCGCGTCGCCGGGGTTCGGGTCGATCGGAGCGGCCGAGATCGTGATCCGCCCGGCGTCGCCGCTCACCGTGGTCACAACCCGCCCCCGCTGCGTCACGATGACTCGAGCATTCGGTTTGACGTTCGCCTGAGTGATCGTCAACGTCTGTGCGCTCTGAGCGCCGGGCACAGCGTTTGTTGCCCCGCGAATGGCGAGCACGATGCTCTCCTCGCCTTCGTAGACGAAGTCGCTGACGACGTGGATCGGGAATTGGCCGACCGTGCCGGATGGGATCCGCACGGTGCCGTCAGTGACATCGTGATCGGCTGGATTCGTCGCGCTTCCCGACACGGAGTACTCGATATCGACGGGATAGGCGACGGCCTGTCCGTTCAACATGATGGAGATTTCCACCGTGTCGCCTTCGGCCACCCGACGGTCGACCCCGAAGCTCACGAGCGGAGTTACGTCGACGATTTGGAATGAGTTGGCGACATTGCCGGATCGATCGCTCGCCGACCAAGTCACGGTGTGCCGGCCTGGTGCGTACGGCCCGTCGTCGTCCGCCACGGCCGCAACCGATCCGTCGCGCGCGTCCCCCGCACTCGCACTGCCCAGTGCGACGGCTGTGAATGCGCCCGTCGAGTTCGCCGTCACGTTGGGTGGCGCCGTGAGCAGCGGCGCGACGTCGTCCGCCTGCGGATCCAGCCCAAGCCGGTACTCCGCCAGATTCGCAACGCCGTCGCCTTCGAGGTCGAGCGCACCGTCGTTCGACGCCGGATCGAGACCGTGCTCGATCTCGAACCCGTCGGGCATGCCGTCCGCATCACCGTCGGCGAGCCGCGGATCGCTGCCGGCGTCGAACTCGTCGACGTTGCTGAGCCCATCCGCGTCGGTATCGCGCGCGGCGTCCGCTGCGTCCAGCGGATCGAAGCCGTGGTCGAGCTCCCACCCGTCGAACGCGCCGTCCCCGTCGCTGTCCGGCTCTGCCGGGTCGAGCTGGCTCAACAGCCAGACCGTGTCCGGCCCGTCGTTTGCGAAGAACACGTCGGCGTCGGCGTCGCCGTCGAGGTCCCGAACGGCGAGCCCGAAGGTCGTCCCGCCGCCGAGCGGCGTCCCGCTGTCACTGAACACCCCTGCCGTGTTGAGCCATAGACGATTGGGACCGCTGTTCGCGACGAGCGCCTCCGAATACCCGTCCTCATCGAGGTCGACGAGTACCACGTCGTTGCCGCCGTCGCTGCCGAGCGACTGACCGCTGTCGGTGAACACACCGCTGCCGTTGTTGAGCCAGACGCGATCGCCGGCACCGAACACGACTTCGTACGCGTCGAGGTCGCCGTCGTTGTCGACGTCGCCGAGGTCGACTGCAATAGCGAAGTCGTTGCCAAGCCGCTGGCCAGTGTCGATGAAACGCGCTGGCCAGCCTTGTAGGTTTCGGAACACCTGGGCCGGCTGCGAGCGGTTGACGACGAACGCGTCATCGAAACCGTCGCCGTTGAGATCGCCGAGCGCGACATCCTCGCTGTTACCGTTGAGCGTATCGGTGACCTGACCGAGGAGCAGCCCGGTCGGAGTGAACGTCGCGACCTGTTTCGCTCCCCAGTTGGCCACGAAAATGCCCATCTGGCTGCCGCCCGGCGCCGGGCTCAAGCGGCCGTACGCGATGCCATCCGTCGCGGCCGGCGGCAGCGTGAACGGTGCAGCCGCAAAAGCTCCGGTGCCGTCGTTGAGCCAGAGGGTATTCGCCTGCGCAGGGTCGGGGTGCGCGAGCAATGCGTCGAGATCGCCGTCCTCGTCCCGGTCGAACAGCACGACGTCCACGGCCTCGATGTTGTTCAACGTGCTCGCGTTGCTGCGAGTGAAGACGCCCGCGCCGTCGTTGATCCAGACCTCGTGTGTGCTGGCGCGGTTCGCCACGAACGCGTCGGCGTCGCCGTCACCATCGAGGTCACCGAGCTCCACGGCCTCGCTCGTTGCGGTACCGAGCGCCTGGCCGCTGTCGACGTAACGAAAGTGTGCGAGCTCGTCGCCGTCGCTGATTCCGTCGCCGTCGGTGTCCGCCTCGCCCGGATCGGCGCCGCGTGCGAGCTCGCTAGCGTTGCTCAACCCGTCGGCGTCGAGATCGTCCCCGGCGTCGCTGACGGTCGGCCGCAAACCGTTGTCGGCTTCCCATGCGTCGGGCAAGCCGTCCCCGTCCGTGTCGGCGTCGAGCGGATCCGACGAATGAAGGTTTCGTTCGTCGCCGTCGGAGAGCCCGTCGTCGTCGCTGTCGGCGTCGAGCGGAGCCGTCCCGATGTCGGCCTCGGCGCCATCGGAGAGCCCGTCGCGGTCCGTGTCGGCGTCGAGCGGATCGGTGCCGGCTACGAGCTCGCTGGACGTCGTCACGCCGTCGCCATCGGGGTCGATCGACAGGGCACGTGTCGCGGGCGCCTCCGCTTCCGTGTTGCGGCCCCAGCATTTCGCGATGCCGCGGTCGAGCGCACAGCTGTGATGACTGCCGGTGGCAATCCCGATTGGGCTGACGAGCGCCGGAACGCTCGTCTGGCCGTCGACGTTCCTTCCCCAGCAACCGATCGAGTACCGATCGCTGCCGATCGGCGCGAGCGCGCAGCTGTGGAAGCCGCCGAGCGCGAGCGCCGCGGCGTTGCTCGGCACCGGGCCTGGCGGCGCCTGACCTTGATTGTTCAAGCCCCAGCAGCGCTGCTGTCCGGCGTCCACGATGCAGGCGTGCTCCGAGCCGAACGCGAGCGGACTCGTGACGCTCGTAAGCCCGGTCGGCACGGCGGAGTTGCCGTTGTGGTACTGGCCCCAGCACACGAGCGAACGTCCGGTCGGAGCCGCGTCGAGGACGCAGCTGCTGTTGCCGCTGACCGCGGCGACGAGCTGCACCAGACTCGTTAGCTGCGTCGGCGCCGTCGACACCTGGCCGACATCGTCGCGGCCCCAGCACTTGACGACGGTCGTGAAGGTACCGATGCGATCGAGCGCGCAGGTATGGTAGGCGCCGGCCGCGACTTGCACGGGGTTGATGAGCCCGGGCACGGTCGCCGGCGCCTGGCCGAAGTTGTTCCGGCCCCAGCACTTCACGAGCGGCGCGCCGTTGGGTGCCAGGTCGACCGCGCAAGCGTGCGAGAAGCCCACTGTGAGCTGCTGCGGGTCGAGAAGCCCTGGCACCACGGCAGGCGCCTGACCGAAATCGTTGAGCCCCCAGCACTCCACGCCCGCGTCCGTCAACGCGCAGGTCGACAGGCCGCCCGCGGCAACTGCGTAGTCGCTCACCCGGGGATCGCGCGCGTGCCGCGGTTCCCATCCGTCCGGCAGCCCGTCGCGATCGGTGTCGCCCCGCAGCGGATCGGTGCGATGGGTCAGCACCTCGTCGCCGTCGAGCAGGCCGTCGTCGTCGCTGTCGGGCTTCAGCGGATCGGTCGTCGCCGCGAGCTCGGCGGCATCGCCGAGTCCGTCATCATCGGAGTCCGCGACCGCGGGATTCGTGTCATGGTCATGCACTTCGGCGCCGTCGCTCAGTCCGTCGCCGTCGCTGTCGGCTACCAAGTAGTCGGTCTCGCGCTCGTATTCGTCGGCGTCCGTCAACCCGTCGAGATCCGCATCGCCGTCGGCATCGGCGAGCGTGGGAGCGAATCCGTGCTCGAGCTCCCATGCGTCGGGCAGCCCGTCGTCGTCGCTGTCGGCCGCGAGCGGATCGGTGTGGTGCGTGCCGATCTCGGCCGCGTCGGCGAGCCCGTCGTTGTCGGTATCGGTTTGCAGCGGGTCGGTGCCGTAGGTCGCCTCCGCGGCGTCCGTGACGCCGTCGCCGTCGGAGTCTGGGCTCCTCGGCGACGTGCCATCGGCCAGCTCGGTGCGGTTGCTGCGCCCGTCGGCGTCGTCGTCGGCGTCCGGGCTCGACAATCCGTACGTCGCTTCGAAGATGTTCGGCAAACCGTCGCCGTCGCGATCGTTGGGCACCGCTTGGAGCGTGACGGCCGCCAACCCCCCCATCTGCTCGGCGATCGCCTCGCTCGAGGTCGTCACCTTCGCGAGGAGCGACACGTCCTCGTCGTAGATCAGCGTTCCGGTGCCGCGTAGCGTGAGATCGATCGTCGCGGTCGCTCCACTCGCAAGCGAGCCGAGCGAGCAAGAGAGGACGCCTTGATCGATGCCGCAGACGCCGGTCGACGACGTCGTGCCGAGGACCGCGATCTGTTCCGGAATCTCCATCTCGAGACGCACGTCGCTCGCCGCGAGTCCCGTGACGCCGTCGGTCGGCGCCGTATTCTCGACGCGAATCGCCGCCGTGAACGGAACGCCGTCGACGGCTTGCGAGGCCGAGGCATCGACTGTCGTCCCGAGCGAGACCAGCGCCTCGACTCGAACGTCGATCGTGTCGCAGCCTTCGAGACGCGCGGCGTCGCGCAAGCAAAGCGTGAGCCTGCGGTTACCGGTCGCGGCATAGGTATGCAATGCGTTCAGATCCGTGCGGCCCGACATGCGCAAGCCGTCGGTCGCATAAACGACGCCCGTCAGCATCGTCGTGTCGTCGCCCGAGTCGTTCGGCGTTCCGTTGCGGTCCACCAGGACCTTGCCGTCACGATCGATCGCGCCGTCGCCCCACGCGAGCGTTGCGGCGTAGCCGTCGCCGATGTCGTCGTACGCAGTCGCGTGCAACAGGACAGGGAATCCCGCCGCGATCCGCTCCGGCGGCTGGATCCTCACGATCGGAACGTCATTGATCGAGCGCACGTCGATCGTCACGGCCACGGGCTCCGCCTCGCCGTACGGCTCTGGAATCGTCGTGGCGCCGTCCGTCGTCTCGTCCGTGAACGCGTCCCGAACCGTGAACTCGACGACGTCGGTCCCGTGATAGTCGCGATTCGGGATGTACGTCCAAACCTCCGTGCCGGGGTCGAGCACGGCATCGCCTGCGTCGCCGCCGCGCACGAGCGTGCCGTGCGCCGGCTGCTTCGTGATATCGAACGTCAGGCTGTCGAGACCATTGAAGTCGCGCGTCAATATTCCGTCGGGATCGCTGCCCGACAACACGATCACGATCTGCGCATCTTCGTCGACGGCGACGCTCTGCGCGGTCGGCAGCGGCTGCCGGTAGTTGCGAGCCACGGCGACCGAGACGGTGCCGCGATTGCTCGTGACGAGCCCGTCGTGGACGGAATATGCGAAGGTGTCCGTCGCGGAGTGGAAATTGAAGTTCGAGACGTACGAGACCGTTGCCGAGGAGTCGGTCACGTCCTTGAACGGCGACGTGTCGAAGACGTGGACGAAGTTCTCCGACTGATCGACGACGAAGAAATTCTTCGCGTTCACGGTCACGTGCTTCGGCGGACCCATGTTACCGAGCACGAAGCCGCCGTCCGTGGCTGCGTTGATGCCATTGCCGGTCGATTGCGCCTGACCCGCAAACGTGCCGTCGGGCGCAAACCGCTGCACACGTTGGTTGCCGTAGTCGGCGACGTAAAGAACGTCGTTCGGATCGATCGACAGGAACGACGCGTTCTTGAACTGGCCGACGAGGCTGCCGCCGGAGTCCGCGCCAAAGGTCGTGTTGTCGACGGGAATGGCGCACATGGCCGCGGCCGTGCAGCTATAGCCCTTCGTCCGGCCGTTCGGCACGTCGCAAGCCAAGTTGTTGCTGCCCGAGCAGCGGCCCATCCAGCCGGCGTACGTCCCGACGACGAGGGTCTCGTCGGCATCGAAGTACGACGGCGTGAACTTGTGTATCCGATTGCAGCCGTTGTCGATGATGTAGAAATTGCCCTCGGAGTCGGTCTCCATCGCCCTATAGAAGGAGTTGCCGAAGATGACTCTGCAGCCGTCGTTGCCGAGGAAATTCGCGACACCGGCATCATCGACCAAGGTGCCGACGCGCAGCCCCGTCGCAAGCCGGAACAGGTCGACGCGCGCGTTCGGGGATGACGTCGTGACGTACACGAGCCCTCGCGCGCCGTCGATGTACGCGTTGTCGGGGTCGGACCCGTCCGACATGTTCGTGTCGCGGATCGGACCGAAGAAGCTTTGACTCTGACAGAACGGCGGGTCGTTCGTGGTGTTCGTGAAGTTCGCCGGGCAGCGCTGGACCGACACGATCAGGTCGCCGCCGGTTCGGTTGTTCACGAAATAGAGGTACCCAGAACCGTCGAAGCGAAACACGGCATCGGCGTCGCTGACGCTACCGCCGCCGTTGTCGTCAATGCGCACGGCACCGAGGAACGTGCCGTCGGGGCTCCAGCGCGACACGCGCGGGAACGTTCTAAAGTGGTCGTCGAGGAAATCGCAGGTGAGATACTGGTCGAAAAAGAACTGCTCGCCGTCGTCGGTCACCTGCACGAACTGGGGCTTGAACACGAAATCCACCGGCGGCTCGACACCCGCTTCGCAGAGCTCGTCCCACATCCACTGTTCGAGCGCGTTAGTCGCCACAGCCGTTTCGTAGGAGCTCAGCAGCGCGGCAGCATCGGGCTGGCTGTTGATGTAGTCGACGAGCCCGCCGACCTTGTCCGTGCGGTAGTCATTGATGAAGAACGGATAGAGCGGCGCGACGAACTCTCCGTTCTCGGGCTGCTGCTCGATCTTGAACTGCAGCGGATCCGGAAAGCTCGGACCGCCCGGCGCGCTTCCGCCGAGCGGCAGCACGTCGGCGTCGATGCCCGTGAGCAAGATGTCGACGGGCTTGGACGTGAGCGTGTTTGCGGATCGATCGGTGACGAGCGGAGCCGTGTTGGTACCGGGCGTCTTGACGGTCACGAGCTGCGCGCCCGAGGAGACGTTCGCGCTGTCGTCGGTCGCGGTCCACGTGACGATCGCGCGCGTGTCGGGCTGAACCGTCCCGTCGCCTGTAGAGGAGCTTGCGATCGTCGGATGCAGATCAGCGAGGTCGACGACGAGCGGCTGGCCGAGTGGCTGATTGGCGAGATTCACCGCCGCTGCGCTCTCGATCACGACACCCGG